>Ga0247713_1000230_pt1 | contig 39278 bp, 36 predicted proteins | sample 21E_NmetaG_FD_189936 | JGI IMG/M metagenome (GOLD analysis project Ga0247713, IMG submission 189936) | Soil microbial communities from hillslope of Landscape Evolution Observatory, University of Arizona, Oracle, AZ, United States - 2-1-E_N | ecosystem: Engineered > Artificial ecosystem >...
ACGCCATCATGGGCGCGCGAAGGCAAGGGTGTGTTCACCGTCATGGTCATGGTTTACGTGATCCCGTTCTCGCCCTGGAGGGATGAAGGGCTACCGCAGGTGTCTCACCTCAGCCTGACAGACAGGGAAGCGGCTCCGTCGACCGCGTTCGCCTTCACCACCGAAGCCAAGCTGGTCCGCAAGCACCGGCCGACGTGGGAGGCCCGATTCCTCCACCGCTATGAACTGGAGCCCGACGGATCTGGGTCCGTTGTCACCTACACCTGCGAGGTCTACCCGCTGAACTACCGACCCTACTGGCTCCATCCGCTCATGCGGCCGGCCACCGGGGTGATGGTTCCGCGCGCCATGAGGAAGAACCTGGAGAACCTGGCGCGCATGGCCGAGAAGGTGCAGGTCGAGGCCTACGAATGAGGCGCGGCGGCGCTGAGGAGGTCCTCTGGCAGCAGGCCGTGCTGCATGGCGAAGAGACCGGCGCCGGCCCGGGAGGTCACGCCGATCTTGCTGTAGATGTGCTCGACGTGGTTGCCGACGGTCTTTGGTGAGATCACGAGCCGGGCGGCGATCTCCTTGTTCGACAGTCCGCGCGCCGCCAGCCGGAGGACCTCGATCTCCCGGGCCGTCAACCCGGCCGGCCCCTCCCGGCGCCGGCGGGGGCGATGGCCGGCGACGCTCAGCACCGCTTCGACGGCGTCGCCGTCGAGACGCCGGGCCCGGACGTCGGCCCGGAGCTCGGCAGCTGCCTCATCCTCGGTGCGCTGCTCGCGGTACGGGCGGGGCTCTCGCATGGCCTGGTAGGCGTCGGCGCCGGCCAACAGCCGCGCCAGGCCCGAGATCGCGCTTCCGGAGAGGCCGCGGGGGTAGCCGGAGCCGTCCATGCGCTCCCGGACCTGGACCGCCACCGCTCCGAGGGGCGCCAGCGCCTGCGACTGCCGAAGGATCCGCTCGGTGAGGTAGGGCTGCAGCCGGACGCGCTCCCATTCGCCGGCACCCAGCGCGCCGCGCTTGTCCCATATCGCATTGGAGACGCCCAGCCGGCCGATGCCCTGCACGAGACCGACACGGCGGACCGTCAGCACCTCGTCGGGTGCCAGCGCCATGGCCGAGGCCGCCGATGCGGCGAGGTCGGACACCGCTCGGGCATGGCCGAGGAAGTACGGAGACTTCAGGTCGACGAAGTTGGCGATGGCGGCGAGGGCGGCGTCGAACTGGTCAGCATCGAGGACCACCATCAGCGCCGGCTCGGCGTTGATCACCGCGTCCCAAGACGAGCCCGCCTCGTCGAGGTCGGCAAGGAGAAGGTCGGCCTCGGCCTCCATGACCTCCGACAGCTTCGGGTCGAACTGCTTCCCGCCCCGCTCCTGGACCAGCTTCCGGACGGCGGCCACGCCGCCGACGCGATGCGCCACCTCCACGAACTCGGCCAGCTGGACGATCCTCGACCCCAGCGGTATCTCATCGCCCCGGCGGTCGCCCGGCCAACCCCTGCCGTCCCACATCTCGTAGGACGACGCGAGCGCATCGAGGACCGGCTCCGGCAGCCCGAGTTGGTCACCCAGGAGCCGGGCCATGGCCGCGTGGTGTTCGACCATGTGCTCGAGCTCACGGTGTCCGGCAAGGGCGAAGTCGAGGCCGACCCGGAAGCGCTGCAGGACCGGGTGGCCGGTACCGACCCGCCGCACGCCGGCGAGGAGGCCCCGAGGGCTCCGCAGCTCGTACTCGAACCGATCGGCCTTGAGGGCGATGTCGTCGCCGAACCACTTGGCCTGCTCGTGCGCATCGGTGTGGCAGCCGACACCGACCAGCAGCGCCGTGTAGTACAAGCTCGCCCGCTCTTCGGGATCGAGCCCGATCCGCTCGGCCAGCCTCAGGGCGATGAGGCACTGTCGCAACACGTGCTCCATCGGCTGGCCGAACCCGAGGTCGATGCCCAGCGACAGGGCGGCGACCAGCTCGGCCAGCCGAACGTCGGATCTCGCACCCGTCACGAGCCGAATCTACGCCTCGCGAAGCGGTTGGGAACCGGATCGGGACGGCTGCTCCGGTGACCGCTCCCGTGACGTGAGAGAACCAACAGTGCCGCCTGGCGACCGGTCTTCCCACCCCCGCCGGGCGACGGTGCACGATCGCCGGTCCTTCGGGCGTCGTCAGCCCGGCTTCCGGCCCTGAGCGCACAGCGCCACGATCCGGTCCCCTGGCTCGAGCCGGCGTAGGCGCTGGTCGTCGAATCGCAGTGACTCGTCCCCTCGGACGACGGCGACGACCAGCTCGCCCTGCGCAGGCCGGGGTGGGCCGCCGTGCTCGTCGGGGGATGCCGGTCGCTCGATGATGTCCAGACCGGCGCCCACGTCGAGCAGGTCCTCCAGCACCCGAACCACCAGTGGGTTCCGAGTGGCCATTCCCAGCAGGCGCCCGGGCGACTGCGCCGAGCGGATCACCGCGTTGGCCCCGCTCTGGCGCAGCAGGTGGACGTTCTCCTCCTCACGAACGGCGGCGACGATGGTGGCGGTGGGGTTCAGCTCACGAGCTGTGAGGGTTATGAGCACGGCGGCGTCGTCCTCCCGGGGCGCCACCACCACGCTCTGGGCACGGGTGATGCCGGCCTCCCGGAGGACGGCGGTGCGGGTGGCGCTGCCGCGGATGGCGACGAGCCCCGCCCGGTTGGCCTCCTCGACGCTCAGGGGGTCGACATCGACGACGACCACCTCCCGGCGGTCCGATCCTTGACCCAGCAGGGCCTCGACCGCACTGCGGCCCTTCGACCCGTACCCACACACGATCACGTGGTTTCGCACTCGTCGTCTCCATCGCTCGACCCGCAGGGCGGCACGGGACTGCTCGGTCAGCACCTCGACGGTGGTCCCCACGAGCAGGATGAGGAACAGCACTCGGGCGGGCGTGACCACCACCGTGGTGAGGGCCCTCGCCCGGGGGGTGACAGGGATGATGTCGCCGTACCCCGTCGTCGTCACGCTCACGGTGGCGTAGTAGAAGGCTTCGGCCAACGTGACGCCGCCGCCCGCCGCGTCCTGGTAGCCATCGCGGTCGACGTACACCAGGGCCGCGGTCAGGGCGACGAGGGCGAGGGCGAGGACCACACGCAGCGCCACCGCCTTGGCCGGACCCACGGCGCGGGTGGGGAGCTGCACCGGCACCACGAGGATATGACCCTACCGGAAGGACTCGCGGCGACGGTCCACCACTCGTGCGTGGACCTCCTTCAAGGGCGCTCACCCGCCGGGCCCGACCACCGGAGCGCCTGTCTTACCCTTAGACCGTGGACGAAGGAGCGCCCGGGCCGGTGATCCCATCCCGCCCCGGCCGGCGGGCGATCTGCCCGGTGCTCGTCGGGCGCGGCGACGAGGTCGCGCTGCTCGGCGACGTCCTCCTTGCCGCCGGCCGGGGCCGGGGGGAGACCGTGGTCCTCTGCGGCGAAGCGGGTGTGGGAAAGACCAGGCTGGCCCGTGAGGCGGTGGCGGCCGCGGCCGGGATGTCGATGACGACGCTCGTCGGGCGCAGCGTCCAGCAGGGCCTGTCGCCGTACCGCCCGCTCACCGAAGCGCTGTTCGCGGCGGCGCGCGGCGGGGTGCTGCCCGATGCTCCTGAGCTCCGTCCCTTCCGCCACGCCCTGGGGACGATCGTGCCCGACTGGCGCACGGGCGACGGCGGCGTGGAGGAGTCGCCGGTGGTGGTGGGAGAGGGCGTGTTGCGCCTCACCCGCCTCCTGGGCGGGGGGTCGGGCACGCTGCTCGTCGTCGAGGACCTGCACTGGGCCGACCCCGACACCCTCGCGGTGCTCGAGTACCTGGCCGACAACCTCCGGTCGGAGCCGGTCGTCCTCCTCGCCACCATGCGCTCCGGCGAGCCGGGCCCGGGGTCGGACCTGCTCACCCGCCTGGAGGTACGGGGCGCGGCGCGCGTCGTCGCCCTGGGTCGACTCGGCCCGCCCGAGGTGGCGGCGATGGCCACCGCGTGCGGGGCGGCCGGCCTTCCCGACGACGTCGTCGAGGCGGTCGCCCGCCGCTCCGACGGGCTTCCGCTGCTCGTCGAGGAGCTGCTGTCCGTGCCGGTGTCGGGGCTCTCCGAGGCCGTCCCGGAGTCCTTCGCCGATGCCGTCGCCCGCCGCCTCGCCGCCTTGGGGGCGGAGTCGGTGCTCGTCGTCCAGTGCGCCGCCGTGCTGGGCCGGCGCTTCGACTGGCGGCTCCTACCCCGCATCACCGGGCTCGACGACGACCGGGTCCGGCGGGGGCTCGAGGACGGCGTGGCCGTGCAGCTGCTCGTCGCCGACGACGGCGACGGCGGCTTCCGTTTCCGCCACGGCCTGACCCGCGACGCCATCGTTCGCGCCCTCTTGGCCCCCACCCGGGTGTCCCTTGCCCGCAGGGCGGCCCAGGCCGTGGCCGACGACGGGGAGGACGACGACCGCAGCGCCCTCGCCGCCGAGCTCTGGGTCGGCGCCGGCGAGAACGCCACCGCCGCCTCCCTCCTGCTGGCCGCAGGCCGGCGAGCGATCGATCGGGGCGCGCTGGCGGCGGCCGAACGTCTCCTCGAGCGGGCGCGGGCGTTGAAGGTGGGCGACGGAGATCTTCCGACGGAGATAGACGAGGCGCTGGCCGAGGTGCTGGCAGTGTCGGCGAAGCTGGACCGGGCCCTTGCCGTCGGTTCCGAGGCCCTGCGCGCCCTCGACGCCTCCCCGGCGGGCGACCTCCGTCGCGCCCGCCTCCACCTGATCCTGGCCCGTGCCGCCGACGCCGCGACCAGGTGGGTCCTGGCCTCTCAGCACGTGGAGGTGGCGGGGCGCCTGGCCCGGACGGCCGGCGAGGAGACCCTCCTGGCCCTGGTCGACGCCCTGGCCGCCCACGTCGCCATGGGACAGCTCCGCCACGGTGAGGCCGCGGACCTGGCCCACCGGGCGGTAGAGGCGGGCGACCGTCTGGGCCTCCCCGACGCCGTCTGCGAGGGGCTCGAGGTCCTCGGCCGCCTGGCGCGGCTGCACGACCTGCGGCGCGCCGCCGAGTACTTCGAGCGGGCCTACGAGGTGGCGGCTCGCCACGGGCTCGTGCTGTGGTCGATCAGGGCTCTGCACGAGCTGGGCACCATCGACATGTTCGAGTCGTCATCGCCCGAGCGTCTGCTCCGGGCCGGCGAGATGGCCTACGAGGCGGGAGCCCTGGCAGTGGCGGCGACGGTCGACCTCCAGCTGCTCGGCCTCTACGCCTTCCGGTTCGAGGTCGACCGGGCGGTGGAGGTCGGCACGCGCGCCGTCGACGTGGCCCGGACCATGGGGCTGTCCCAGGTCCACGCCACCGCCCTGCTCCAGCTCGGCTTCGCCTACGCCATCGCCGGTCGCGGCGATGCCGTCGAGGCCTCGGTGGACGCCGCCCTGCGGGTGGCCGGCGAGCACCCCGAGGCACTGGCCATGGCCTGGGGCCACGCCCGGGCGACGTACTCGTTGCTGGCCGAGGACCGGCCCCGGGCCGTCGAGCAGCTCGACGCGGCCATGCGCTGGGCCCGGCAGGTGCCCGGCATCTCCGGTGCGTTCCCCGCGCTGTGGGCGCTTCTGCGGGTGCTGGAGGGTGCGGGGGACGAGGTGGTCGCCGAGGCGCTGAGCCTGGAGGCGCCGGCCATCCCGATGAACCGGGCGGTCGTCGCCATGGCCGAGGCCGTACTCGCCGGCCGTCGGGGTGAACGCGGCGAGGCGGAGGCGGGCTTCGAGAACGCGGACGTGGCGCTGGCGGCCACGGAGCTGGATGGGGTCCGCCACCTGGCCCGCCGGCTGGTGGCGGAGGCGGCGATCGGCGACGGGTGGGGAAATCCTGCCGCCTGGCTGGCGGAGGCGGCGGCCTTCTTCGACGGCAGCGGGCACGATCGGATGGCGGCGGCGTGCCGCGACCTGCTGCGCCGGGCCGGGGGGCGGGTGCCCAGGACCACAGCGACCGGCCTCCCGGCACCGCTACGGACGGCGGGGGTGACCAGCCGGGAGGCGGACGTGCTGCGCCTGGTCGGGGAGCGACTGCCCAACCGGGAGATCGCCGAGCGCCTCTACCTGTCGCCCCGGACCGTCGAGAAGCACGTCGAGCGGCTGTTGCAGAAGACGGGCGTGGCCACGCGGGTGGAGCTGGGCCGGCTGGCCCGTGAGTCGTTCGCCGTCCCGCAGCAGGATACGTAGCCGGGGCGGGCCGATTACGTAGCCCTCCCGGATGTGGGCGCCGCCCCGGTCCTTCATCGTGTGCTCCACCACCCCGAAGGAGGAGACGCCGTGACGACCCTGGACATGCCCCGCCTGCCCCCCGCCGCGATCCAGGACCTCGGAGGCCGGATTGCCGGCGAGGTTCTCGACCCGGGCTCTGCCCGCTACGACGAGGTTCGCCGGGTCTGGAACGGCGCCATCGACCGGCGGCCAGGGGTGATCGCCCGGTGCACGACCGCCGCCGATGTCGCCGCCGCCGTCGGCTTCGCCCGCCGGCACGGTCTGGTGATCGCCGTGCGCGGCGGCGGGCACAGCATCCCCGGGCTCTCGGTCTGCGACGACGGGATGATGATCGACCTGCAGCCGATGAAGACCATCGAGGTCGATCCCGGACGCCGGCTGGCGAGGGCGGGAGCAGGGGTGCTCTGGGGCGAGCTCGACCGCAGCACCCAGGAGCACGGGCTGGCGGTGACAGGCGGGGAGGTGTCCGACACCGGCATCGCCGGCCTGACTCTCGGCGGCGGCTTCGGGTGGCTGAAGCGGACCTGCGGGCTGGCCTGCGACAACCTGGTCGAGGTCGAGATGGTCACCGCCGACGGCCGCGTCGTGAGGGCCGGCGAGCACGAGCACGCGGACCTCTTTTGGGCGCTACGGGGCGGGGGAGGGAACTTCGGCATCGTGACCCGGTTCACCTACCGCCTCCACCCCGTCGGCCCCATGCTGTACGGCGGAGCCGTGATCCACCCCGGCGAGCGGGCCGGCGACGTCCTGCGCTTCATGCGGGAGCTCTCCAAGGAGGTGCCGGACGAGGTGAGCCTCATGGTGGCCCTCGTGGTCGCGCCGCCCGCTCCGGAGTTCCCCCCGTCGCTGCGGGGCCGACCGGTAGCCGTGCTGGGTGCCTGTTACGTGGGCGACCTGGCCGCCGGTGAAGAGGCGCTCCGTCCCGTGCACGAGTTCGGGCCCCCGGCTGCCGACCTGCTCGGCCCCATCCCGTACGTCGCCCTCCAGCAGCTCGTCGACGCGGCGACGCCCCGGGGGTTGCAGTACTACGTCAAGTCCGAGTGGCTGGCCGACCTGCCTGACGTCGTCATCGACGGGCTGGTCGAGCACCACGCCACCCGCACGACGCCACTGCACCAGATACTGGTCCACCAGATGGGCGGCGCCGTCGCCCGCGTGCCTTCCGAGGCGACGGCCTTCGCCTACCGGGACGCCGCATACGTGCTCACCGTGGCCGGCGCCTGGACGTCGCCCGAGGAGGAGCGCGACCCTCACGTGGCGTGGACCCGCTCGACGTGGGAGACGGCACGGCCGGCGTCGATGGGCGGCGCGTACGTGAACCACCTGGACGCCGACGAAGGCCAGGACCGGGTGCGCGACGCCTACGGGCCCGGCATCTACGAGCGCCTGGTCGACGTCAAGACGGCGTGGGATCCCGAGAACGTCTTCCGCCTGAACCACAACATCCAGCCTCGTCGCTGACCAACCGGTTCAGTGGCCGCAGCACTAGGTCGACGTGAGGACGCCCTGCTCGATGCACGCCGACCGGAGCCGCTTCAGCCCACTGCGGATGCGGCTCTTGATCGTCCCCTCGGCCACATCGAGGATCGCCGCCACCTCGCGGTACGTGCTGCCGCCGAAGTAGGCCAGGCGGAGCGCTTCGGCTTCGGGGCCGGGGAGGGCGCCGACGGCCGCCCACAGGCGTGCTCCCATGGAGGAGGCGACGGCCTTCTCGTCCGCGCTCTCGCTGGTCGAGGGGGCCAGACGTGCCTGGTGCTCCTCGCGGCGCGCTCGCGCCTGTTCGGCGCGGAGGCGGTCGAGGGCACGGCCGTGGGCGACGACGGCGAGGTAGGCCCCGAGTGATCCCCGCCCGCCGTCGAACTTGTGAGGCTGGCGGGCCAGTTGCACGAACACGTCCTGGGTGACGTCTTCTGCCGCTGCCCGGTCCCTCACGGCCGCCTTGGCCACGGAGAAGACCCGTGCTCCGTGCCTCCGGTACACCTCCGCCAGCGCCTGATCGTCACCGCCGACGAGGCGGGCCATCACTTCGGCGTCCGTCGAGGAGCCCATGTCCACCTGGGATGCCATCTTCACAAGCACCTTTCCGTCGCCGGCTAACATTGACAGGACGTCTAGCTCGTGTCAAGGTTTTGTCGAGGTATTGGAGGAATAGGTGGCCGCGCACAAAGACGTTCCTGGGCTGCGAATCGGAGAGGTGGCAGCCCGAACGGGGATGACCATCGCCGCCCTCCGGGCCTGGGAGCGGCGCTACGGGCTCTTGACTCCGGCGCGCACCGCCGGCGGTCAACGGCTTTACCGCGAGGCAGACGTCGCCCGGGTGCGCCTGGTCCGACGACTGGTGGCCGAAGGCTGGTCCATCCCCGGAGCCGTCGCTCGCCTTCGAGCAGGTGGGGAGCTGGAGGCCGACGTCGACGGCCCGACGGCCGCCGTCCGAGCGGAAACCGATATGGGCGAAGCCGGGCGAGCCGTGCTCCTGGCTCCGCTGGCGGACATCGACTCGGAGGCGGTCCTGGTCGCCTACCAGTCCGCTCGGGTGATGATGCGGGCGGCACGTCCCACGGAGCTGCGGGACGCATTGGTGGCGCTGGTCGAGCGCCTCGGCGGGACGGTGGGCCCCGCCGCCGAGGAGGACGAGGAGGTGCTCCCCGTCGATCTTTCGCTGGGGGAAGGCCCTCCGCTGCTCCCTAGAGCTTCGGCGTCGAGCGTCGCCAGGATGCGCCTCGAGGCGATCCTCCCCGGTCTGGTCGAGGACGCCCGGGAGCTCGCCCATCACCAGCGGCTGGGATCGCGCCGGGTGAACCAGCAGGTGTAACAGCGCGAGACTCGGGGGGTGCATCACCGGCGGCCGGGGACGGCGACCGAGGCTCGCCGGTCCCCGACGTAGCGGCGATGGCGGTCGTCACCGTCCACCGGCTCCTCGAGCTCATCGTGGCTGGGGACAGGGAGGCGGTGGTGGAGACCGCCGTCGATCTGGCCAGAGTCGAGGGGCTGGACCCGGTCATCGCCTTGCTGGCCGGCGTGCAGCACGAGGTCGGTCGCCGCTGGCAAGACACGGACTGGTCCGTGGCCGACGAGCATGCCGCGACCGCCCTGTCCGACCTGGCCCTCGCTGCGGCGGCGCTCACCATCGCGCCGGCCGAGCCGACGGGCGGTGCGGTGGTCGTGACCTGCGCGGAGGAGGAGTGGCACGTCCTCCCCGCTCGCATGTTCGCCGAGCAGCTACGGGCCTACGGCTGGGAGGTGGTCTTCCTCGGCGCGTCGACCCCGGCCGATCACCTGGCGGCCTACCTGCGCCGGCACCCGGTCGTCGCCGTAGGGGTGAGCTGCTCGATCCCAGTCAACCTTCCGGGGGCGCGCCGCTCCATCGTCGCCGCCCATGAGGCCGGCGTACCGGCCATGGCCGGGGGAGCGGCCTTCGGGACGACCCCGATACGGGCCGTCGCCGCCGGCGCCGACGCTTGGGCGACGTCGATCGAGGCGGCGCACGGAGCCGCGTGCTCGTGGGCCGGCGCCGTCCCTCCCCTGGCGCGTCCGGCGGACGACCGGGACCAGCTCGCCCTCGCTGCCTACCGGCAAGACATGGTGGACGCCGCCATGGCCGACCTTGCAATGGAGTGCCCGGACGTTGCCGGGTACTCGCCGTCGCAGTTGAAGAGGACCCGGGAGGACCTCGACTACATCGTTCGGTTCGTGGAGGCGGCCGTGCTGACGGCCGACGATACGGTTGTCGATGAGTTCGTCCGCTGGCTCGTCCCGCTGCTCTCCGCCCGTGGCGTGCCGCCGAGGACCGTCGTCGCCGGCATCGACGTCCTGCGCCGCCACCTTCCTCCGCAGCACCAGAGCGCAGCCCGTCTGTTGGGACTGGCCTCGGGCCTGGTCGACCAGCTGTCCCGTTAGCCGGTCGGAGCGATCCGGCGAGGGTCCGAGGCGACGGCCGGCGGGGCCCAGAACACCCAGGCCGCCTCACGTTCCGCCTCTCCTCGAGTGCAGGCCGCACTCTCTAGGTGACGACCACCCGCCCGTGGGAGAGCTCGGCCATCCGGGTGAGCCCGCGGTCCGCGACGGCAGCCAGACGCGCGGACGCCGCCTGCACCGCAGGATCGTCACGTCGCGACGGTTCCACCCGTGCGGGGTTCAGCACGCAGCCGTTCGCCCACGCGGCGATGTCCGGCTCGGCGCCGTACGTGCGGGCGGCAAGCGTTCCCCGCACCTGCATCTCCGCCCAGTTCAACGGGTTGTCCGGGAAGGTGTTGGGCGGGCACACCCTGTTGCGCTCCCGGTCGTCGTCGCGAGTCGCCTCCACGTAGCCGGCGAGGGCGGCGCAGAAACACGGGAAGCCGGCCCGGATCGTCTGAAGCCGGATCATGTCCGGGCTCCAGAGGGGGACCAGCGGCGGGTAGCGCAGTCCCGAGGCGGCGCAGTGCACGACGAGCGAGCCCGGCGCCAGCGGAACCGAGCCGCGGTCGAGGACGATCTCGGTGCCGGTCACGTGCCTGATGTGTCCCAGCCGGACCACGTTCTCGACGGTGCGTAGGAGATCCAGCTCCCATTCGCCGAGCGTCGGAGTCTTGGCCATGAGGGGGAACACATCCCTGTCGACCCGGAGCATCACGCCGGCAGCCTCGAGGCGAAGGAAGAGGTCGTCGAGCGACTCGGCGCCGGCGGCCGACGCCATGATGTCGGCGGCCAGCCCGATGGCTACGACCGGATCCGGCTGCACCACGGCCCGGTTGAGCATCCACGGATCACGCGGGCGCACCCAGACGATGCGGTCCGCCGGCACGCCGTTGCCCAACAGCCACACGATCCCGTCGGTGGCCGTCTTGCCGGCGCCGACGATCACGAAGCTGCTCGGCGCCGCCGCCAAGCGGGGGAGCTCGTTGATGGCCACGACATGGACGTCGTCGGCGACACCGAACGGCGGCCGGGTGGTGGCGGGAATCGTGGGCGCCAGGTACGTGCTGTCGACGACCCGGCGCCGCACGTTCACCTGCATGGTGTCGCCGGTCAGCCGCGACGTCACGAGATGGGATGAGCCATCCTGGTGGTACTCACCTCCCCCGAAGAAGGTGACTCGGCCCGAGCCGACGAAGCGACGGCGCAAGATGTCGTCGTAGTACGTCAGGATCTCGGGCTGGCGGGCTCGCTCCTGGAGCCCGGCCTCGGGCCCATCTGCCTGCAGGGCGCCGCTCCCCAGGATCGTCGACGCGACGCCGTAGAACAGAGACGCCTGGTGCAGCTGGACGAACGGGTACGCGTCGTGCCAGTGCCCGCCGGCACCATGGCGACGGTCCACCAGCGTGACGTGCACGTCTGCGTGGTCGATCAGTGCGTCGGTGAAGGCCATCCCCATCGCCCCGGCGCCCACGACGAGGTAGTCGGTGTCGAGCGATCGCGTCACCATCGGACCGTGATCATTGTCAGCCCCTGCGGTACAGGCGGGTCGTCAACGGTGCGAAGACGGCGGTCAACGCCACCGCCACGGCGAGCACGATGGTGACGTCTCGACCGCGGGCATCCCCCGCCATCAGCCCTCGTGAGGCGGTGGCCAGGATCGAGATCGGGTTGACGTCGACGAAGGCCTCGAGGGGACCGGGCAGCGTGTCCGGCTCGACGAACACATTGGAGAGGAACGTGAGCGGGAAGATTCCCATGAACCCGGCGTTCAGCACCGCGCTCGGTGAGCGAAGCACCAGCCCGATGGCGGTGAACACCCATGACAGGCCGAACGAGAAGGTGACCACCAGCGCCAGGGCGGCCGCGGCACCGCCGACGCCGGCGCCAGGACGGAAGCCCAGGACGACGCCGACCACGATGATCACGATGCCGGCGAGCACGTAGCGGACGGTGTCGCCCAGCATCGATCCCAACAGGGGAGCGCCTCGCCAGATCGGGAGCGACCGGAAGCGGTCGACGACCCCCTTGGTGAGGTCTGTGTTGAGCGCCACGCCCGAGTAGACGGTGGTGAACAGCACCGACATGACGAGAATGCCGGGCAGGAGGTAGTCGCGATACTCGCCCGTGGAGCCGGAGACGGCGCCGCCGAAGATGTAGGTGAACATCACGACGAACATCACCGGTGTGACCGTCACGTCCAGCAACTGCTCGGGGACGTGCTTCACCTTGAGCATCCCCCGCCATGCGAACGTCAGTGCCGCAGACAGCGGGCTGGCCGGCGCCGGGCGTCGCGTCGAGGAGATCGCATGACGGACAGCCGTCGCGTCGGCCTCGGTCGACACGGCGGGATCAGCTGGCTGGGTGCTCATGCTGGCTTCTCCTCGTCGATCTCGTCGGGTTCAATGGGGTCGCCGTCCGCCGGATGCCCGGTGAGGGCCAGGAACACCTCGTCCAGGGTCGGCTGACCGAAGGAGAAGGCGGCGATGCGCACGCCCGAGCGTGCTAGCCCGGCCACGACCTCTGCGCCGCGGTCCGCGTCCGTGCAGGCCGCGGAGAGACTGGCAGGGTCCGCGTCGCGGTTGACGCTACCCAGCTCGCGGTCGACCACCTCTTCGGCCGTGGCGCGCTGCTCGGGGTCGAGCAGGCGCACGTGCAGGGTCCCGGACCCGACGGAACCTTTGAGCTGCGCCGGCGTTCCTTCGGCGATCACCTTGCCGTGGTCGATCACCGCAATGCCCTCGGCCAGCTGGTCGGCCTCCTCGAGGTACTGGGTGCAGAGCAGGATGGTCGTCCCCTCGGCGACGAGGGCCCGGATGATGTCCCACACCTGGTTGCGTGAGCGTGGGTCGAGGCCGGTCGTCGGCTCGTCGAGGAACATCAGCTCCGGGGTGACGACGATGCTCGCGGCGATATCCAGCCGGCGCCGCATCCCCCCGGAGTAGTGCTTGACCAGCTTCGTGGCCGACTCCACCAGCCCGAAGGCATCGAGCAGCTCGGCGGCTCGAGCCTTCGCGGCGGGCCATTTCAGCCCCAGAAGCCGGCCCAGCAGGATCAGGTTCTCGCGGCCGGTGAGGTCCTCGTCGACCGAGGCCAGCTGGCCGGTCAGGCTGACGGCGCCCCGGACGGCGTGGGCCTCGGTGACGATGTCGCGACCGAGCACCTTGGCGCTGCCCTCGTCCGGGTGGATGAGGGTGGCCAGGATCCGGATGGTCGTCGTCTTCCCCGCACCATTGGGACCGAGGACGCCGTACACCGCGCCCCGACGTACCGCGAGGTCGACCCCGTCGACGGCGCGGGTTCCGCCAAACGACTTTCCGAGGCCGGTGGCCTCAATGGCAAGCGACTGATCAGTCATCATCCCGGTCAGATGATGGTGGCATCGAGGCGGACGAGATTCGAGATGACAAGGAGCTTGTCGCCGGCGAGGAGGACGCGGTCCATCGGGGGGTTTAGGTGGTAGTCGTCCATCCCTTGGACGATGGCGACGAGCAGGGCGTCCTGCTGCTCCTTGAGCGCCACGAGAGCGGCCGACACCGGCTGGCCGACGAGGTCGGGTGGCACGGGGATCCGATAGAACTCCTGGTCGTCGGGGTGGGTGACGAGGTTGGTGACCACTCGCGAGAGGCCCGGGTTGGCGGCCGAGCCGGCCAGGAGGGCCCCCGTGACCTCGCCGCTGATCACCAGCTCGTTGGCACGGGTGTTGGCGAAGTGCCGCCGGTTGTCGGAGCGAATCACCTCGACGCAGCTGTAGGCGTCGGCGTTCACAGTCTCCACCGCCAGCACGGTGAACAGCGTGCGGGCGTCGCGTTCGGCGTCGGTGGCCGCCGGCGTGGACTCGTCGGCGAGGACGATGGCGATGGCGCACCGGTCGATGCCGGCGCGCAGGAGATCGGTCTCGTCGCTCGGGTCGCCGCGGATGAACTCGACCTCGTCGATCTTGGTGGGGTCGTTCTGGAGGTTGGCAAGCACCACGATCCGCGGCGGCTGGCGGAACTCCCGAGCCCGCAGCTCCCGAATGATCTCTGCGCCCTTGCCGCTCCACCCGCAGATGACGACGTGGTCCTTGGCGTTGGTGGAACCCATGCCTTTCCCCTTGTTCATGACGGTGGTGACCAGCTTGGAGGCGATAGCGCCGCTGACGAAGGCGACGAGGCTGATCCCGGCGACCTCCACCAGGTAGTAGACGATGTAGCCGCCGGCGGTCTCGATGTCGTAGGCCGAGCCCTGCTCGATGAGCGTGCGGACCAGCCACAGGTAGGCCTGCGGGACCGTCTCGACGTCGACGTTCTCGTTGTGCTCGAAGAGCCAGAACCCCAACGGGGCCATCACGAGCACGAACAGTGCGAGGCCGGCAAGCTGCATGCTGCGCCGGCTGATGCGGCGTACGGCCCGTTCCTGCTTGGTCCTCACCGCTTCGGCGCCGGCCATCCACCCCCTGCCTCACTCCGCCGACGTCTCGGCGCCGAAGCTAGTCGCGAGCGTCCGCGGGCGCCGTCGCCGGGGAGGGCCGCTCAGCCGCCGATCAGGTCGGCCACCGTGCCGAATCCGTAGCCGCGGTCGCGCAGGCCGGCGATGATGGAGGGCAAGGCGGCAGCGTCCTGGGACGCGGAGCCCACATGGAAGAGCAGGATCGCCCCTGGAACGCTGCGTTCGAGGCAACGGTTGGCGATCGCCGTGGCGGACAGTCCCTGCCAGCCCAGGGAGTCGACCGTCCAGTGGACGTGGTAGCGGTACCCGAGGGACCCGGCCAGGGCGTTGACGGAGGCGTCGTAGTCGCCGTAGGGGGCGCGGAACCACGGCCGGGTGCTGTGACCGGTGAGGGATCGGATCACCTCGTCGGTCCGCTCCAGATCACTCCGCCGCTCCTCCGCCGACAGCAGGGCGGGGCGGGCCGAGACCCCGGTGTAGGACCGGTGGTCGTAGGTGTGGTTCATGATCACGTGGCCGGCGCCGGCCATGCGCCGGACGAGGTCCGGGTTCGCCGCCGCCCACTTGCCGGTTATGCCGAAGGTGGCCGGAACCTCCGAGCGCTCGAGCACGTCGAGGATGCCGGCGCCGAACCCCCTGTCGGCGCCGGCGTCGAAGGTGAGGGCGACGATCCGGCGGCTGGTACTCACCCGGCTGATGACGACGGCCGGCGGCCCTGGCGGAGCGGTCGTCGTCGCTGCGGCGGTCGGCGGGACCGGCGGCGCCGTCGGAGGCGGCTGCGTGGTGGGGGGCTCCGATGGAGGAGGCGCCGTCGTGGCCGGCAGAGGAGGGCTGGTGACGGTGGTGGACGGGACCGCCACCGGCTGCGAGCCCTCCGGACAGCCGGCAAGGGCCAACGCCAGCAGGACGGTTCGCAACATCGCCGGCCTGCGTCGAGCCGCCGACGACCCCCTCCCGCATCGGGGGACCGGTCTCACTGCGCAGCTCTGCGGTAGGTGAGGTGGAAGTCAGTTGTGTAGGTGGTGAAGTCCTCGGCGATCTCCCAGCGCCCGGCGATCGTGTCTCCGTCATCGCTGATGGTCGCGACGAAGCGCTGTGAGAACGGCTCCCCCTCGCGCCAGAGCTTCCACTCGCCGTCGCCGATGCTCATGTCGTAGATGCGGCAGACGCCGCGGTCGTCCGAGTACAGCTGCGAGTAGGTGCCCTTGGCCGCATCGCATCCGATGACGGAGAGCGTCTCGGGCGCCTCCGGGAGGTCGGCCGTCGTGCGCCCGATGAGGTGGGCGCCGGCGGCGTGCCACTCGAAGGTGGCGCGCCCGCCGCCCGGCCACTGTTCTCCGTTCGGCCAGGTCGCCTCGAGGACCCACTCGCCGACGAGCGGTTCCAGCCTCCGGAGCGCTTCCTCCGCGGTTGGCTGATCCATGGTTGCTCCTCCATCGTTCCGGCCCGATCTCAGCCCTCCGGGAACGGCGGGCTGACCCCCACGTCGTAGACCACCGCACCCCCGGCCCGCCGCGCCCCCTCGGTGACGGGGTGCCCGGTACGCCGGCCGTCGTGCATGAGATGCTCGACCGTCACGTCCCGCACAAGCACGAGGTGATCGGCGAGGAGCCGGCGGTGGCAGCGCCACCACACCGACTCGCTGCACATCACCGCCACCGACCGGCGGCCGGAGAGCTCCAGGAGCGCGTCAACGCCGGCCACGAACCCGGCGGTCTCCATGTGGTCGGCGTAGGCCCGGAATGCCTCCTCCCGCAGGGCCAGGTGCTTCGACCCCGGCAGCGGGCGCCGGCGCCCGCCGAGCGCCGGCATCCACACGTAACCCAGCTGCGCCTCCGGCACCCACCGCTCCATCGCCTCCCGCCCGAACTGGGGGTTGCGCCGGCTGCCGGGGTAGGACCGCACGTCGACCAGCACCTCGGCGCCGGCGGCGCCGAGCAGCTCGGCGAGGGCGCCGGCCGCCAGGGTGCCGTGGCCCACGGTCAACATGCCGACAGTCTGCCGCCGAGATGGCGAGTCGATCGACGGGCGGCCGGCCTTCGGGCTAGAGCCGTTGTTGCTGGAGCCGTGTCACATCTACACTCCCGCCGCGGCGTGCGCAGGGCAGGTCGCTGAAGGACACAAAGGGGAACGAATGGCTCTTGCAGAGAGGCGCGGGTCGGTCGCCCGCCCGGCGCCGCAGCGTCCGGTGCCGCAGGCCCAGGTGTCGAGGCAGCAGGCGAGCTTCGAGAGCGGCCGGTTCGAGCCCGGTCTCGAGCGCCGGTGGGAGCAGGCCTGGAACCGCGCCCGGTCCGCCGGTCGCTGACCACCACCAGCACGATGTGGGCCGGTCCCCTCGCCGGCGAACGAGGGGACCCCCGCCCGGGAGTTGTCCGCTTCTAGGGCCGAAAGACCCTGGTACGGGTCCCGGCGCCGGCCGATCCTGCAAGGAGGGTAATTCGGACGAAAGGGACCCCGGTGCCGGTGTGTGACTCGCAGCGATCGGGGGACTCGCTCAACCTGCCGGCCTGTCACCGGCACGGCCACCCGGACACTCGTTCGATCGACGTGCTCGACTGCCCGCCGATCGCCGACCAGAACGCCCTCCTGGACCTGGCCCACGACGCCATCCTCGCCCGTGACGGCGAGGGGCGGATCACCTATTGGAATCTGGGCGCCGAACGCACGTATGGCTACCGCCGGGACGAGGCGGAAGGCCGGCGTGCGAGCCGGCTCCTCGCCACCGTGTCCCCTGTGCCGGTGGCCGAGGTCGAGGCCACGGTGGCGGCCGCGGGCCACTGGGAAGGTGAGGTGACCCACCACCATCGTGACGGCCGTCCCATCACGGTGGAGACACGGATCGCCACCCATCGGGCCCCCGACGGGACGGTGCTGGGCACGCTGGAGATCGGTCGCGACGTCACCACCCGCAAGGCGGCGGAGGCCGAGCTGGCCCGCCGGGCCGCCGAGCTGGAGCGCTCCGAGCACCAGCTGGCCGAGGCCGAGGCCCTGGCGCACCTCGGCAGTTGGGAATGGGACACCCAAGCCGGGATCGTCCGGTGGTCGGCGGAGCTGTACCGGATCTTCGGCGAGGACGAGGCCACCTTCGTCCCCACCTACGAGAACTTCATCGAGTCCGTCGCCCCCGAGGACCGGGCCGAGGTGGCGGCGATGATCGAGTCGGCTGTGGCCGCCCGCCGCTCCTACCACTGCATCTACGGGATCATCCGCCCCGACGGCGAGCGGCGGTGGGTCGAGACGAAGGGGCGGGCCCTGACCGGCGCCCGGTCCCGGGGCGGCTTCTACGTCGGCACCGTCCTCGACGTGACCGACCGCCACCTCGCCAACGTGGCCCTGCGGGAGAGCGAAGCGGCGATGGTGGAGGCCCAGCGGGTGGCCGGCGTGGGCAGCTTCACCTTCGACGTGCGCACCGGCGCCATGTGGTGGACGCAGGAGTTCAGCCGCATCTTCGGGTACCCGCCGGAGACGGAGGCCAGCGCGCCCCTGGTGATGGAGCGGCTGCACCCCGAAGACCTCCCCGCCGTCGTCCTCCTCTGGGACCGGGCCTGCTCACGGCTCGAACCGTGGGAGACCGAGGTGCGCATCGTGCACTCCGACGGCGCCGTGCGCTGGGTGAGGAGCCGGGGTGAGCCGCTTGCCGGCCCCCAGGGCGAGGTCGTGAGTCTCCAGGGCACGGTCCAGGACATCACCGAGCGCCGGCAGGCGCGGGACAAGCTCGGCTTCCAGGCCCACCTGCTCGACGCGGTGGGCGACGCCGTGATCGCCACGGACCTGGACGGCACCATCCTCTACTGGGGCCCCGGAGCGGAGAAGCTGTACGGCTGGCCGGCGCCAGAAGTGCTGGGGCGGAGCATCCTCGAAGTGACACCGACGGTCTCGAGCTCCTCCAGCGCGGCCGAGATCATGGCTCTCCTGACCCAAGGGAAGAGCTGGAGCGGCATTGTGGAGCTCCAGCGGCGCGACGGTTCCACCTTCCTGGCCCAGGTGGCCGACACGCCGGTGCTCGACGAGCGGGAGCGGATGACGGCCCTCATCGGCATCTCCTCGGACGTCACCGAGCGGGAGGCGGCCAAGGATCGCCTCGAGCACCTGCTGGCGGAACGAACCGTGCAAGCGAAGGAGCAGGCGGCGGTCCTGAGCCTGGGGCGCGCCGCCCTGGCCGGGGCGGCGGGGACCGACGTGATCGCCGCCTCCGTGGCCTCGGTGGTCGAGACCCTCGCCGCCGACCGCTCGGCGGTGTTCGCCTACCGCGCCGACGAGCGCACCCTGGTGCCCGAGGCCGTTTCTCCGTCGGCGGCCGCCACGCCGAGCCTTTCGGTGGCTGCCGGCGAGGGGTCCATCTGGCCGAGCGCCCTCAGCGACATCCGCCCGGTCGTGCTCGACGCCCTCGACGCCCTCGCCCTTTTCCCGACCGCTTCCTTCGGCGGCCGGGGCGTGTGGGTGACGATCACCGTCCGCCATCGCGTCTTCGGCGGCATCGCGATCTCCTCGGACGACCCGACCCGGATCTTCTCCGAGCACGACCTCAACTTCCTGGCCTCGGTGGCCACCGTCATCGGGTCGGTCATCGAGCGCGAGGAGCTGGACCGGCTCAAGTCGGAGTTCGTCTCCACCGTCTCCCACGAGCTGCGGACGCCCCTCGCCAGCGTGTTGGGGTACCTCGAGCTCCTCCGCTCCGGAGAAGCCGGTGACGTCTCGGCCGACCAGGCCCACATGCTCGACGTGATCGCCCGGAACGGGAACCGGCTCCTCGCCCTGGTGCAGGACCTGCTCACCGCCTCGCGAATCGACGCCGGCACGTTCAAGCTCACGACGGCGCCGGTCGACGTCAGTGCGCTCGTCGAGTCGTCGCTGGTGGCGATCGCCGGCCCGCGCGCCGGTCGTGCCCTCGACTTCGTGTGCGACGTGGAGCGCGACCTGCCACCGGTCGACGTTGACGCCGAGCAGCTGGAGCGGACGCTCGTCAACCTGCTGGTGAACGCGGTCAAGTTCACCCCCGACGGAGGGTCCGTGACCGTCCGGGCCCGGCGGGCGGGCGCCACGGTGGAGATCGCCATCGAAGACACCGGCGTCGGCATTCCGACGGGCGAGCAGAAGCACCTCTTCGAGCGGTTCTTCCGGGCGTCGACGGCGCGCCACGCCGCCATCCAGGGCACCGGCCTCGGCCTGTCCATCGTGAAGTCGATCGTCGAGGCCCATGGGGGCACCGTGGGCATCGAGTCGGAGGCCGGCGCCGGCACGATCGTGACGGTCGCCCTGCCGGTGTTCGCCAGCGGCCCCCGCCACCCGGGGGTGGACGCTCAGGGCGTTCGAGCCCGGCCGGCCACCGGGATGTCGAACCAGAAGGTGCTGCCGCGGCCTGACGCGCTGGCCACCCCGACGGTGCCGCCCATGGCGTCGGCCAGCCGGGCGACGAGCGCCAACCCGAGCCCCTTGCCGCCGAAGCGCCGGGTGTCGGTGGGATCGACCTGAGAGAAGACCCGGGACAGCCACCACTGGTCCCGGGGCGGCACCACGATGCCGGTGTCCGCCACCATGAGGCGGACCGAGGCCACCTCGACGCCCTCGGGCCGGGTCACCCCGATGGCGACGCTGCCCCGGTCGGTGACCTTCACCCCGTTGTCCACCAGCCAACTCGAGCCTTCTCCCCACCGCGCTCGACCGCCTCGGCCATCTTCCGCTGCTCGCCGTCGAGGGTGGTACGAAGGAGGGAGGTCGGTCATCCCCATGATCGAGGTCAGTGGCGTGCGGAGCTGGTGGCTGGTGTGTTGGCCAGGAACTGCGCTTTGGCCCGCAGGGCGCTCAGCGCCATGTCGCGGGCCTCATCCAGCTCGGCCTCCATCCGCTGGCGCCGGCTCACGTCGGCGTCGATGCGGGTCGGGTCACCTACCGGCCGAGGAACGCGCCCACGTGGCGGTTGAACGCCTCCGGGGCCTCGACGTTGCACAAGTGGCCGGCGCCGGCGATCACCGCGAGCTCCGCTCCCGGGATGGCGGCGTGCAGGGCCTGGGTCACGGGCAGGGGCGCCCGGTCGTCGAGCTCGCCCCGGATGACCAGGGTCGGCACCGCGATCCGGTCGAGCATGGGACGGAGGTCGGCCTCCGCCATCGAGCGGACGGCAGCCTCGTAACCGGCGGGACGGCGGCGGCCGGCGTTCTCCCTCCACATGGTCACCAGCTCGCCCGCCATGGCGCCGGCGCCGGCCCCGAGCGAGCGGCGCCAGCCCTCGGCGACCTCCTCCGGCGGGAGGTCGGCGGCGGCCAGCGCGCCCTGGAGCCGGGCCGCCACCTGCTCCGGCGGCAGCGAGCCGGCCCAGCCGGCGTAGGCCGAAGCCAAGACGAGTGACGCTGCCAGCCCAGGGTGGCGGCGGTACAGCTCCAGGGCGATGGTGCTGCCCCAGGACAGGCCGAGCACGTGGGCCCGCTCGGCGCCGGTGGCCTGTAGCCAGCCGGCGACGCAGTCGGCGAAGTCGGCGATGCGCCAGGTCGCCGGCGGGTCGCCGGAACGGCCGCAGCCGGGGGCGTCCCAGGCGAGCACCCGGAAGTGGTCGCTCAGCCCGTCCACCTGGAGCCGCCAGGAACGGCTGTCGTCCAGCCCACCGTGGAGCAGGACCAGCGCCGGCCCATCGCCGGCGTCGGCATAGGCGATCCGTCGGCCGTCGACCCTCACCTCCGGCATGCGTGGGACTCTACGGGGCGATGCCAGACCTGCCCCCGATCACGCCGGCGGACGTCGCCGGCCTGCCGGCGCCGATCGCCGCCGACCTGCTGGAGGGGGCCGCCTGCTGCGCCGCCGGCGCCTACCGGGCCGCCGGCCTGCTGGCCCGGCGCACGGTCGAGCAGGTGGTGGTGATGCGGCGGGTGCCGCTGGAGATGCGAACCCTGCAGCAGAAGGTCGGCTGGCTGCTCACCGCCGGACACCTCCCCCGTTCCCTGGCCGCCGAGGCCCGCACCGTGCGCGACGTCGGGACCGCCGCCGCCCACGGCGGCGATCCCGTCTCGCGGGAGGAGGCCGAGGCGGTCGTGCGGGCGGCGCTGGCTATCGCCCGCGCCGCCGTCCTCCCGAGCGGCTAGCGGGGCGGCGGGAACCGCTGCCCGGCCGGCGGGCCGGGGGGGGAGCGACCGCGGCCGGCGCCGGCACGGACACGGGCTCGGCGAACGGCCCCGTCAGGGCCACGGTCTCGGGCGCACCGGGCCCGATCCGCGTTGCCAGCGGCCGGATGCCGGCTTGGCGCACCATGGTGGCGACGTCGCGGGCCTGGTCGGGCAGGATCACCGTCACGACGGTGCCCTTGGCGCCGGCCCGTGCCGTGCGGCCGGAGCGGTGCAGGTAGGCCTTGTGCTCGGTGGGCGGGTCGACGTGGACGACGAGGGCCACGTCGTCGACGTGGATGCCCCGCGCCGCGATGTCGGTCGCCACCAGCACCCTGGCGGTGCCGTCGTGGAAGGCGGCGAGGTTGCGGTCGCGCTGGGGCTGGGACAGGTTCCCGTGGAGGTCGACGGCCGGGATCCCCCGGGCCGACAGGTCCTTGGCCAGCTTCTTGGCCGCATGCTTGGTGCGGGTGAACAGCAGGCTGCGCTCCTTGCCCGAGGCCAGCTCCCGGACGACGGCGGCCTTGTCGGCGGCCGTTACCGAGAAGGCGTGGTGCTCCAGGTCCGGTGGGGTGGCGTCGACGCTGTCGACGGAGTGCATCACCGGGTTGGTGAGGTAGCGGCCGACCAGCGCCTCGACGGCCTTGTCCAGGGTGGCCGAGAACAGCATGCGCTGGCCGCCGGCCGGCGTCTGGTCGAGGATGCGCTTGACCGCGGGCAGGAAGCCGAGGTCGGCCAGGTGGTCGGCCTCGTCGAGCACGCAGACCTCGACCGCACCGAGCCGGCAGTGGCCCTGCTGGGCCAGGTCCTCCAGGCGCCCGGGACAGGCGATGAGGACGTCGACGCCGGCCCGCAGGGCGGCGACCTGGGGGCTCTGGCTCACGCCGCCGTGGATGACCGCCACCCGCAGGCCCATGGCCTGGGCGATGGGACGGGTGGTGGCGGCCACCTGGGCGGCCAGCTCCCGGGTGGGGACGAGCACGAGCGCCCGGGGGCGGTTGGGGACGCGGCTGGTGGTCGACGCGGCCAGGGCGACGACCGTGGGCACGGCAAAGGCGACGGTCTTGCCGCTGCCGGTGCGGGCCCGGCCCAGCACGTCGCGCCCGGCCAGGGAGCTGGGCAGGGTGGCGGCCTGGATGGGGAAGGGCGTGGGGCAACCGGCGCGGGCGAGGGCGGCGACGACGGGCGCCGGCACCCCGAGGGCCTCGAAGGTGGTGTCGGCCGGCGGGGCGTCGACGGGCTCGAAGTCGAACGCCGGCGCCGCCGGCTGGGCGGCCGGTGGGCGGGACGGGCGGTTGCGCCGGCGCGGGGCGCGAGCGGTGGGATGGGTGGGCATGAAGGTTCCTTTCGGTTCGGAGGGGTGGCCGTTGATGCTGCGGCCACACGCTCCGAGGAACGGAAACCCTGCGCACGAGCTGCGCACTGCACTCGACCCCGGCGTCGCCGGAAGGGCGTCACCGATGTGCCAACCGTACCAGTCGGGCGTAGGTACAGCCGGATCCCCGTGGACCCACCCTGGAACCCCAATGACTGGTAGAAGGCGTAGGCGCCGTCGCCGGCGTGGCCCTTGTGGGAGACGACCTGCACCTTCCGGCAGTCGTAGGTGAGGTCGGGCGGCACCAGCAGCGAGGTGGTCCCCACGATCTCGCCGCCGCTCTCCTCGGCCACGTACACGGTCAGATCCGGCGTGGCCGGCATCCGGGCCCACATCACCCGGACGCTCCGTTGCCGTACAGGAACCAGCAGGATCGCGGTCGACGTGCGGTCTTTGCGTCCATATCGGAGGATTGTGTGGTGCACGATCGGAGCACGTCGTGATCGCGGACCTGCTGGACCGCCTGGCCGACCTCGCCTCACCGTGGGGTTACGTCATCGTGGGCGTGCTGGCGCTGCTGGAGGCCGCGGCCATGGTGGGCCTGGTCGTGCCGGGCGAGGCGGCCCTGCTCGTGGGTGGGTTCCTCGCCTCCCAGGGAAAGGCCGACCTCCCGCTGATGATGGCCGTTGGCGCTGTCGGGGCCATCGTGGGCGACTCCATCGGCTATGAGATCGGCAAGCACCTGGGCCCGTCGCTGCGCCGCAGCCGGCTGGGCCAGTGGGTGGGCGACGAACGATGGCAGCGGGCCGAGGACTACATCATCCGCCACGGCGGCCGGGCCGTGTTCTTCGGCCGCTTCATCGGTGTGCTGCGGGCCCTCGTCCCCACCATCGCCGGCCTGTCGGGCATGCCCTACCGGACCTTCCTGCCCTGGAACGCCATCGGCGGCCTGGTGTGGGCGCCCGGTTTCGTCCTCCTCGGCTACGCCGCCGGCGGCTCGTACCACAAGGTCGGCACCTGGACCGGGCGGGCGAGCGCGGTCCTGCTCATCCTGGTGGTGCTGGTGGTGGCCACGGTCATGGCGGCGCGCGCCGTCGTGCGCCAGGAAGGGGCGGTGCGCAGGTGGGCCCGGACCCAGAAGGAACGCCCGAGCGTGGCACGGATCCTCGGCCGGTTCGAGCGTCAGCTCGCCTTCCTCGGGCGCCGGTTGCGCCCAGGGGCGGCGTTCGGGCTTTCGGTGACCCTGGCCCTGGCCGGGGTGGCGGTGGTCGGCTGGACGTTCGGCATGGTCGTGCAGGACGTCATCTCCCGGAAGGACCTCGCCGGCCTGGACGGTGCGGTCTACCGGTTCTTCCTTGATCACCGGGAGCCCGCACTGACCACCGCTTCGAGGACCGTCTCGCTCCTCGGGGGGACGGTGCTACTGACCGCCCTCACCATGGCCATCGCCCTCCTGGTCTGGTGGCGGACCCGGCGGCCGCGTGACCTCATGGTGCCGGCGCTGGCGGTGACGGGCTCATGGGTGCTGGTGGAGGCCATCAAGATCGCCGTACACCGGCCCCCGCCCCCGGTCGTCGACATGCTGGCCGCCAATCCTGGCTTTGCGTTCCCCTCCGGTCAGGCGACGAGGTCGGCGGCCTGCCTGCTCACCGTGGCCTTCGTGGTGAACGGCGTCCTGGTGTCGTGGCGCGCCAAGGTCATGGTGGTCACCGCGGCGTTGACCCTCTCGGGGATGATCGGCTTGGCCCGGCTGACCCTCGCCGTCCACTGGCTGACCGACGTGCTGGGCGGCTGGGCCCTCGGGTTGCTGTGGTTCGCGGTGGTGGTGGTCATCACCGAGGTGGCTGCCTCGCTGCAGCAGCGCGATGCCGGAGAGATGCCGGCGGAACCGGTGACCCAAGACGCCCGCTAGCGCCGGCGCCCCGCAACCTCAACCCAGGCGGTGGATGGTCTCGGTGTCGGAGAAGTACAGGGCGTTGTCGGGCCCTTGCTTGACGTCGAGACGGCAACCCCTGTCGCCCTGGGCGACGGTGGCGTGGGGGGTGCCCTCGCTCAGCACCTTCATCCCCTCGCCGAAGGTGCAGAAGACCAGCTTGCCCGCGTAGGGCGCCGGCCCGGCACCGTCGACGAACGTGGCGCCGGTGGGCACGACCGCCCGGGTCTCGCTGCTCCACTCCGGCTCGTAGCTCGGGCACGTGGCGCCCCGGATCGGGTGGCTGTAGCCGTAGCACGCCGGCCACTGGCCGGCGCCGCCCCGGGTCACGTGGGTGGCGACGATGTCGTAGCCGGTGGGCGGGCTGCCGGCGTCGCCGCTGGGCCCGTTGCTGGTCACCGCCACCTGGCCGGAGGGGGCGATGGCCAGGCCGAAGGGGTTGCGGAAGCCGGTGGCCCACACCGGGTTGCCGGCGCCGAAGGGGTTGTCGGCCGGCACGCTGCCGTCGGGGTTGTAGCGCAGGACCTTCCCCCGCACGTCGGAGGGGTCGGCAGCCGCCGCCGGCGTGAACTGGTCGCCCAGGGTCACGTACAGCTTGCCATCGGGCCCGAAGGCCAGCCGGCCGCCCTTGTGGCAGCAGTTGGGGCCCGATGGCAGCTCGACGATGACCTCGGGGTTGCGGCCCACGCCGGCGCAGTCGGTCCAGCGGACGACCTCCTGGGTGGTGCGGTTCCGGGCCGAGTGGAACGTGTACACGAAGCGGTCGGTGGCGAAGGTGGGGCTGATGGCCAGTCCGAGCAGGCCGCGCTCGCTGTAGCCGCCGCCGGCCTCGGTGGTCACGGTGGCCACCGTGCCGAAGACCCGGGTGGCGCCGTCCTGGACGACCTTGATGCTGCCGGCCCGCTCGGCGAAGAAGAGCCGGCCGTCGGGGGCGAAGGCCAGGGCGGTGGCGAATCGGGCGTCCACCGGCCCGGTGGGCGGAGACTGGCGGGAAACGGAGCAGGCGGCTGCCGTCGTGGCGGGGGCGGCGGTGGTGGCCGGCGCCGGGGCCGGCGCCGTCGTGCTCGGTGCGGCCGGCACCGTCGTGGTGGGTGCAGGTGCCGTCGTCGTCGACGTCGACCGGGCTCGGGTGGCGGGCGTGTCGTCCCCACCGCACCCGCCGACGATGAGCACGGCCAGCAGCGGCCACGCCCGCCACCGGCCCAGGGTCACTCCCCGGCGGGGCTCAGGGCGGCCGCCGCCGCTTCGAGGCGGAAGGGCTCCACGCCGGCCCGCTGGGAGACGGCCTGGGCGGCGAGGGCGGCCAGGTCGAACTCGGCAAGCTCCGGCCGGGTCTCGGCCACCTCGCTCAGCGCCCGCCACATCAGCAGTTTCCCCTCGATGCCCACGGAGAGCGTCTCGAGCTCGAGCAGCCGGGTCACGTCCGGGCTACCGGTGATGCGCTGGTTGAGCCGCATGCGGCTGAGGGTCTCCAGCACCTTGCCGGCCACCTGCTTGGGCGTGCTGCGCACGACACCGAGCCGCTCCATCACATCGCCGAGGATGTCGCGGTCCTTCTCGACCTCCAGTGCCAGCTTCTCCATGTGGGCGGCGAGGGGCGTGCCCTCGTCGTTGTCCCGGATCCTCTCGTCCAGCTCCACCGCGGCCGCCGATCCGGCGAGGTGGTCGTTGAGGTAGACGTCGAGCGGTTCGGTTTCAGCCATGGGTGCGAGGTTAGGGGCAGACTGCGGCATGGATCGCCGGCAGTGGAACGAGCGCTACGCCTCCCAGCCGATCCTGTGGGCCGTCGATCCGGGGCCATTCCTGGGCGGGGAGGTCGGCCACCGGCCGCCGGGACGGGCGCTGGACCTGGGCGCCGGCGAGGGCCGGACCGCGCTGTGGCTGGCCGAGCGGGGCTGGCAGGTCACCGCAGTCGACTTCTCCGACGTGGGTCTGGACAAGGGGCGGCAGCGGGCGGAGGAGCTGGGCGTCGGCGCCGACGTCGAGTGGGTGTGCGCCGACCTGCTGGACTTCGACCCCACCGGCGAGTCGTACGACCTCGTGCTGCTGATGTTCATCCACCTGCCGCCGGCTGACCGCCGCCGCCTGCTGCGCCGGGCCGCAGCCACCCTCGATCCGGGGGGAATGGTGCTGGTCGTGGGCTACCACCCGACCGACGGCTCTGCCGGCGACTCCGCACCACGCATGCCGAACCGGTTCACGCCCGACGACATCAGAGCCGACCTCGACGGCCTGCGGATCGACCGCGCCGAACGGCTGGAACTGCCCGACGCGGTCGACACGATCGTCCGAGCCGTACGGGACTGAGTTTGGCGCTGATCGGCGCCGGACACACCGAAGGACATGGGGGTTGATGTCGACGAGATCAAGGAGAAGGCCGAGGACGCCCTCGAAGGCGCGGCGGAGAGCGCCTGGCTGGAGAGACTCGCTCGCGGCGGCTTGATCGCCCGAGGCCTTCTCTACGTCGTGGTGGCCCTGCTCGCCACCCAGGTGGCGACCGGCCACAACGAGGTACGGCCCGACAAGCAGGGCGCGCTGCAGGCGGTCCTCCGCCAGCCGTTCGGCCGGCTCCTCGTGCTGCTGCTGGCCGTCGGCTTCGCCGGCTACGCGGCGTGGCGCTTCGTCGAGGCCGCGGTGGGCCCGGCCGACCATCCCGGCGACCACAGTGCCAAGATGAGGTTCAAGCGAGTCGGCTACTTCCTGCGCGGTGGTCTGTACACGTTCTTCTTCGCCAGCGCGGTGAAGCTGTTCATCTGGTCGAACAGCGTGGCCACCAGTGAGCGGGAGGAGGCGGACTGGACCCGTCGGGTCCTCGACTGGCCGGGTGGGACATGGCTGGTGGAGGCCGCCGGCGTCGGCGCCCTCGGGGCCGGGTTGTACATCGGCTGGCGGGGCGTGTCCGGCAAGTTCCGCAAGCGGCTGAAGGCACTGGAGATGGGCTCGGCGGTCCGGGTGTGGGTGCGGGCGGTCGGGACCGTCGGCATGATCTCGAGGATGCTGGTCACGCTCATGATCGGGGTGTTCCTCATCGCCGCCGCCCTCCAGCACAACCCCAACCAGGCCGTCGGCATCGACGGGGCCCTCAAGCGCCTGGCCGACCGGCCCTACGGCCCCACCCTGTTGGTGGCGGTAGCCGTCGGCCTGGCCGCCTACGGGCTCTACTCCTTCGCCGAGGCCCGCTACCGCCGAGTCGGCGGGCATTGAGGGCACCCGGCAGCACGCGGGTCGAGGACGGCCTCCTGCTCCTGGGGCGGGCGGCCGACGGAGGCAAGCTCTGGTTCGGCGTCGCCGCCGTCCTGGGCCTGAGCGGCGGGCGGTTCCGCCGCCGGGCAGCCTTGCGCGGCCTTTTCGCCGCCGGCATCGCCTCGGCGGTGGCCAACGGGCCGGTCAAGCTCGCCGTCCGGCGCCGGCGCCCGGCGCGGGGCCGCCTCGTGAGCCGTCTGCCGGGCTACCCCAAGCCCTCCACGTCGTCGTTTCCCTCGGGCCACGCCGCGGTGGCCGCCGCGTTCGCCGTCGGCGCCGCCCAGGAGTCGCCGGCCCTGGCCGGGCCGCTCGCCGGCCTGGCCGGCCTCGTCGGGTACTCCCGGGTCCGCTCCGGCGCCCACCACGCCTCCGACGTGGCCGGCGGCGCTGCGATCGGGGCCGGCGCCGGCCTCCTGACCCGCCGGCTGTGGCCGGTGGCGCCGCACGAGCCGGCCCACGTCCGCACCGCGTTGGAGCCGGCCGTCGTGGAGCCCTCGCCCGGGGGCGGGGGAGTGGTGGTGGTCGTCAATCCTGCGGCGGGATCGAGCGGTCGGGCGGCGGAGACCCTTCGGGCCGAGCTGCCCGAGGCCGAGGTGGTGGAGCTGGGGGAGGGCGACGACCTCAAGGAGGCTCTGGACAAGGCGGCCGCGCGCGGGTGCGTCATCGGGGTGGCCGGCGGCGACGGGTCCGTGAACACCGCGGCCTCGATCGCGGCCGACACCGGCAAGCCGCTGTTCGTGGTCCCCGGTGGGACCCTCAACCACTTCGCCTATGCCCTCGGTCTCGAATCGATCGCCGACGCGGCCCGGGCGGTCAAGGACGGCCGGGCGGTGTCGGTGGACCGGGCGGTCATCGACGGCCACACCTTCGTCAACACCGCCAGCATCGGGAACTACGTCGACCTCGTCGACGCCCGGGAGAAGCTCGAGGGCACCATCGGCAAGTGGCCGGCGGTGGTGGTCGCCCTGGTGAACGTGCTCCGCCAGTCCCGACCGATCCAGCTCGAGCTCGACGGGAAGCGCCGGCGGGTGTGGATGATCTTCATCGGCAACTGCCGCTACCACCCGTCGGGTTTCGCCCCCAGCTGGCGGGAACGCCTCGACGACGGCCAACTCGACATCCGCATCGTGGACGGCTCCCGTCCGTGGTCTCGCGTGCGCCTGCTGCTGTCGGTGATGACCGGCCGCCTGGCCCGCTCCGGCGCCTACGAGCAGCGCTTCGTCCGCTCCATGACCGTCAAGTGCCTCGACGGCGCCACCCGCCTGGCCCGTGACGGCGAGACCTTCGACGGCCCCGACGAGTTCATCGTCACCAAGGCCGACGAGCCCCTGCTCGTCTACGTGCCGGCGCCATGAGGGACGGCCTGCGCCGGCGGCTCGACCCCGACGCCCGCTACGGCCTGCGGGTCAGCCTGTTCGGTCTGGCCTTCCTGCTGGTGGCCATCCCGTTCGGGCTGCTGTTGGACCAGGTGAGGAACGACCGCAGCCTCGTGCGCCTGGACACGTCTGCCGCCAACCACCTGCACGGGTGGGTGCGAGGTTCCGAGGACCTGGTGCAGAACCTGAAAATCCTCACCTTCTTCGGCTCGCCGTTGTGGTTCTACATCATCGTGATACCGGCGGTGATCTGGGTGTGGCGGGCCGGCCATCACCGCCTCGCCGTCTTCCTCGTGGTGACGACGCTGGGCGGCGGCCTGCTCGACACCATCGTGAAGGAGACGGTCGACCGGGCCCGCCCGTCCCTTGTCGACCCGGTGGCGACGGCCCACGGCAAGAGCTTCCCGTCGGGCCACGCCATGTCCTCGACCTTCACCTACGGGGCGCTCGTGCTGGTGTTCTTTCCGGTGATCGGCCGCCGGTTCCGGCCGGTGGTGGTCGGCGGCGCCGTGCTCCTCGTGGTGGCCATCTGCTTCTCCAGGCTGGCGCTGGGGGTCCACTACATCACCGACGTGGTCGGCGGCGTGGTGCTCGGCCTGGCCTGGCTGGCGGCGTCGACCGCGGCGTTCAGCATCTGGCGGGTGGAGCGAGGGCGCTCGCCGGTCGACGTCAGCGAGGGCGTGGAGCCCGAGGCGGCCGACCTGGTCTAGCCGGCGGGGTGCACGTGCACGGCCAGCCAGTTGCTGCCCGGCTCGACGGACACCAGGCCGTGGGGGACACCGCCTGGCAGCAGGATCCAGTCGCCGGCGGCCAGTTCGACCCGCTCACCGCCGACCTGCAGCACAGCGGCGCCGGCCAGGAGGGTGATCCACTCGTCCTGGTCCTGGAGGTAGTCCTCAGGGGCGACATCCGGCCCGCTCCGGATCTGCTCGACGACGACATTGCCGAAGGCCAGGACCTCCTCAATGCGCTCGCCGGCGGCGGGGACATCGGTCCCCGGCCGCAGCGAGCCGCGTCGCAGAGAATGCGAAATGGCTAGAGGACGCCTCGGCCGCGCCGGCGGGAATAGCGCGGGCCACCAATGGCGCCGACAAGCAGGGCGATGACAAGGATAAGAAGGATGAGGGTGAGCATGAGGAGAGTGTTCCCCTCGATAGCCCGCTCGAATCCCGACCAGCATGTTTACTGTGCCGAACGCCGGGGGTAGTGGGCGGGAACGGTTGAACCGCCAGCCGAGACATCGGGCTGGGGACCGGCTTTTCGGCCCGTGACTTCGCCATTCGTAAGCACGGAGGATTCAACCACTATGCGTAAAGCAGTCGCTTCTACCGCCATTGCCCTTTTCCTGAGCCTCGGCGTGGGCGGTACCGCCGCCGTGGCCCAGACCAGCGGCGACAACACCGGCGCCGCCACCACCCAGTCGAACGACGACAGCGGCAAGTGGGGTCTCGCCGGCCTCCTCGGCCTCGCCGGACTGGCCGGACTGGCCCGCCGTGACCGCCGCGACCGCGCCGACTACCCCGGCGCCCGTTCGGCCACCACCCGCTGATCCGGGTACCACGCCTGCAAGCAGCCCCTCCCCAGGAGGGGCTGCTTGCGCGTTCGGAACACAAATCCACACGGCCCCGGTAGGTTGGATCCCCCCTACATCGAGGAGCCGTCCTGTCCCTGTCGCCAACGCCTGCCGACGTGGCGCGCGCGTTGGGATCCCTGTTGGAGGTCTCGCACCGTCTCGCCCCTGACGATGTGGCACCGACGGTCGCCGCCCACCTGGGCCAGGTCGGCATGGCCGACGTCGCCCTCTACCTGGTCGACCTCGACCAGCGCCGGCTCGTCCATCTCGGGCCGCCGGATGCCACGTCCCACGAGCCTCTGGACATCGAGGCCACGCCGGCGGGGCAGGCGTTCCGGACCAGCAAGGTCGTCTGCGAGCCGGTGCCGGCCGGCGCCGGCACCCGGATGTGGGTGCCACTCCTCGACGGGGCCGACCGGATCGGAGTGCTGGGGACCACAGTCGCCGAGGCCGACGAGGCCGCCCGTGACCGGGCCCTGCACATGGCGTCGATCACCGCCGGCCTGGTGGTGTCCAAGAGCGCCTTCGGCGACAACCTGCTGTTGGCCCGGCGGCTGCGTCACATGGATCTGGCCGCCGAGATGCGCTGGTCCACGCTGCCCCCGCTCACGTTCACCGATGACCGGGTGGCGGTGGCCGGGATGCTGGAGCCGGCCTACGAGATCGCCGGCGATGCCTTCGACTACGCCGTGAACGGCGACCTCGCCCACCTGGCCATCATCGACGCCATGGGCCACGGCCTGGAAGCGAGCCGCATCGCCAACCTCGCCGTCGGCAGCTACCGCCACAGCCGGCGGCATGGGCGGGGGCTCGAGGACACCTTCGCGGCCCTCGACACGGTCGTCGCCGAGCAGTTCGGCCAGGAACGGTTCGTCACCGGCCAGTTGGTCCGGCTGGACCTGGCGTCCGGCCAGCTCACCTGGGTCAACGCCGGCCATCCCCGCCCGCTGCTCTGGCGCGACGGCCGGCCGGCGGGCGACCTGCGCTGCGAGACGTCGCTGCCCCTCGGCATGGGGTACGTGCCCGCCGAGGTGGCCCAGGTGCCGTTGGAACCGGGCGACGCCGTGCTGTTCCTGACCGACGGGGTGATCGACGCCCGGTCGCCGGAGGGCGAGTTCTTCGGGCGCGACCGGCTGGCCGAGATGTGGCTGGAGGCGGGCGCCGGCGGCCAGCCGCCGGCCGAGACCGTCCGCCGCCTGTGCCATGCCCTCCTCGACCACCAGCAGGGCCGCCTGCAGGACGATGCCACCCTCCTCATGGTCGTCTGGACCGGTCCCTAGTAGTGGTCCACTAGAGGAAGCTCTCCCGGGTGGCGGCGGCGTTGAGGTCGGCTTCGCCGGCGGCGGGGTCGGTCGACCACAGCACCCACGGCGCGTAGCCCAGGTCCAGCATGGTGTAGGTGAGCACGGCGATGCCGGGGAACTCGCCCCCCAGGGGCTTGAGCCCCCGGGCTTCGAGAGCGGCGGCGAGATCGTCCCCGACCGTCGAGCCCGCCGGCGCCGCCTCGTCGCGCACGAGGAACGTCCGCTCCGACACCCGGTAGGCGCCGGGCCACCACCCCTGCACCTTGAGCGCCCCACGCTCGACGTTGAGGAGCGGCCCCGACGCGGCGCCGGTGCCGTCGAGGAACGCCTGGATCACCTCGGCATCGTCCACGGTCAGACGATAGGCCCGGCGGGTAGAGACCGGGCCATGACGGACCAGAGCCCCATCGGCGACAACACCGCCAAGGGCCCCGACGACTGGGTGACCGGCGACGAGGCCATGACCGGTGCCCAGGCGTCCTACCTCCGGACGCTCTCCCAGGAGGCCAACGAGCCCTTCGACGAGGGCCTCACCAAGGCGGAGGCGTCGAAGCGGATCGACGAGCTCCAAGCCAAGACCGGCCGGGGCCAGGAGTGATGGTGGGCGGTCCTCCTCAGACCTGAAAAAGTCCGAGCCATCTGGGCAACCTGCACGTCACACGAACGGCGAGGAGGACCGCGCCGGTCATGGTAGCGCCAGGACGGCCCTCTGTCTCAGCACGCCCCTCCGGGCCTCAACCGGCCTCGTCGTTCCAGCGGTGGATGACCGCCGTCTCCCGCTCCCAGCCGAGGACCGAGACGGTGGCGGTGGAGAGGCCCAGGCGGGCCCCGTAGTCCGGCGGTAGGTCGATCCAGCGGGCGCCGAGCACCCGCAGGAGGTGCCCGTGGGCGAAGAGGACGACGTCACCGCCCGCCCCGCGGGCCGCCTCCAGCACCCGGTCGGCCCGCCGGCCCACGTCCGCCGCCGTCTCGCCCCCGGGGGCGCCGTCCCGCCACACCGTCCACCCCGGTCGCTCCTCACGGATGTCGACGGTCCGCCGGCCATCGTACTCACCGTAGTCCCACTCCCGCAGGTCGTCGGTCAGCTCGGCCCGGTCACCGAACCCGGCCAGCCGGCACGTCTCCATGGCCCGGCTCAACGGGCTGCTCACCACCCGGGCGAAGTCCCACGCCGCCAGCCGGGCGCCCAGGGCCTCGGCCTGGCGCCGGCCGGCGTCGGTGAGGGGGATGTCGGTGTTGCCGGTGTGCTGGCCGGAGATGCTCCACTCGGTCTCGCCGTGGCGGACGAGGACGATGTGGTTCTCGCTCATCCGCGCGCCGAGCGGTACCGGCGGATCAGGTTGTTGGTGGAGCTGTCGTGGGCCAGCTCCGTGTCCGACCTCACCTCGCCGGCGATGCGGTCGGCCAGGGCCTTGCCCAGCTCGACGCCCCACTGGTCGAAGGAGTTGACGTCCCAGATCGTCCCCTGGGTCAGGATCTTGTGCTCGTAGAGGGCGACGAGCTGGCCCAGCGTCGAGGGGGTGAGGCGGTTGAGGAGGATGGTGTTCGTCGGGCGGTTCCCCGGGAACGTGCGGTGGGGCACCTGCTCCTCGGGCACCCCCTCGGCGGTCACCTCCTCCGGCGTCCGGCCGAAGGCGAGGGCCTCGGTCTGGGCGAACAGGTTGGCCATGAGGAGCTCGTGGTGGTCACCGAGGCCGTGGATGGGCTCCAGGACGCCGATGAAGTCGCAGGGGACGAACGGCGTGCCCTGGTGCAGGAGCTGGAAGTAGGCGTGCTGGCCGTTGGTGCCCGGCTGCCCCCACACGACCGCCCCGGTCTGCCACTCCACCGGCTTGCCCTGGCGGTTGACCGACTTGCCGTTGCTCTCCATGTCGAGCTGCTGCAGGTAGGCGGGGAACCGGGCCAGGTACTCGCTGTAGGGCAGCACGGCCGAGGTCTCGGCCCCGAAGAAGTTCACGTGCCAGACGCCGAGCAGGCCGAGGAGGACCGGCAGGTTGCGCTCGAACGGGGCGGTGCGGAAGTGCTCGTCCATGAGACGGAAGCCCTCGAGCAGCTCCCGGAACGCCGGCGGGCCGATGGCGACCATGAGCGACAGCCCGATGGCGGATGGAAAGGAGTAGCGCCCGCCGACCCAGTCCCAGAACTCGAACATGTTGGCCGGGTCGATGCCGAACTCGGCCACTCGTCCTGCGTCGGTGGACACGGCGACGAAGTGGCGGCCCACCGCTTCCTCGCCGAGGGCGGCCGTCAGCCAGTTGCGGGCCGAGCGGGCGTTGGTGAGGGTCTCGACGGTCCCGAAGGTCTTGGAGGAGACGATGAACAACGTCTCGGCCGGCTCGAGGTCCCGCACCGCCTCGTAGAGATCGGCGCCGTCGACGTTGGACACGAACCGGAACGTCATCGATCGCTCGGAGTAGTCCCGGAGCGCCTCATAGGCCATGGCCGGCCCCAGGTCGGAGCCGCCGATGCCGATGTTGACCACGTTGCGGATGCGCCGGCCGGTGGCGCCCGTCCACGCCCCCGAGCGCACGTCGTCGGAGAAGGCGGCCATCTTGTCGAGCACGCGGTGGACGTCGCGCACCACGTCCTGGCCGTCGACGGTGAGCTCGGCGTCACGGGGCATGCGCAGGGCGACGTGGAGGACGGCCCGGTCCTCGGTGACGTTGATGTGGCGGCCGGCGAACATGTCGTCGATCCGCCGGCGCAGGCCGGCGCGCTCGGCCAGGGCCACGAGCAGCGTCATGGTCTCCGCCGTCACCATGTTCTTGGAGTAGTCGAGGAAGAGGTCGCCGGCCTCGGCGGTCATGCTCTCGCCGCGGGCGGGGTCCTCCTCGAACAGCTTGCGCAGGTCGGTCCAGCCGATCTGGCGGCGGTTCTGGAGCAGGTTGTTCCACTCGGGCGTACGGGTGACAGGCGTGGGGGGCACGCAGGGAGCCTACGATGGACGCCCTGACCCGACGACTCCTGGTGATCGGCGCCGACGCCGCCGGCATGAGCGCCGCCTCCCAGGCCCGGCGCCGGCTGGGCCCCGACGACCTCCGGATCGTGGCCTTCGACCGGGGCAACTTCTCCTCGTACTCGGCCTGCGGGATCCCCTACTTCGTGAGTGGCGTGGTCGACGACGTGGAGTCGCTGGTCGTCCGGTCGCCGGAGACGTTCCGCGACAAGCAGGCCATCCAGGTCCACCTCCGCCACGAGGTGCTGGAGATCGACCTCGACCGAGGTGTGGCGCTGGTGAATCACAGCGAGAGCGGCCACCAGCGGGAGGAGGGCTTCGACGACCTGGTGATCGCCACCGGCGCCACGCCGGTCCGGCCCCCGCTGCCCGGGGCCGGCGCCGAGGGCGTCTTCGGCGTCCAGACCCTCGACGACGGCGTCGCCCTGCGGGCCCATGTCGCCGATCGCAAGCCGAGGCGGGCGGTGATCGTGGGCAGTGGCTACGTCGGCCTGGAGATGGCCGAATCGCTCTGCGCCCTGGGGGTCGAGACCCACCTGGTCGACGTGGCGCCCCAGCCCCTGACCCGGCTCGACCCGGACATGGGCGCGCTGATAGCCGGCGCCCTCCGGGACTTCGGGACGGTGCTGCACCTGGGCCAGGAGGTCGCCGGCTTCGAGACCGGCGCCGGCGGCGAGGTGTCGGCGGTCGTGACGTCGGAAGGCACGCTTCCGGCGGAGGTGGTCGTCCTGGGGCTGGGGGTGCGACCCAACGTGGCCCTCGCCGAGGCGGCCGGCGTGGAGGTGGGCCCCTCGGGCGCCATCGCCGTCGACCGGCGGATGCGCACGTCGTACCCGGCGGTGTGGGCGGCCGGCGACTGCGCCGAGAAACGGCATCGGGTATCCGGCGCCGCGGTGGCCGTCGCCCTGGGCACCCACGCCAACAAGGAGGGCCGGGTGGCGGGCATCAACCTGGGCGGCGGCTACGCCACCTTCCCGGGGGTCATCGGGACCGCGGCCACCAAGGTGGGGTCCCTCGAGGTGGCGCGTACAGGGCTCGGCGAGACGGAGTCCGCGGATGCCGGCTTCGTGGCCGAGTCGGTGCTGTCGGAGTCGACGACGCGTGCCGGCTATTACCCGGGCGCGGGGCCCATCACGGTCAAGCTGGTGGTCGAGCGGGGGACGGGGCGCCTGCTGGGGGCGCAAATCGTCGGCCGCGAAGGGGCGGCCAAGCGGATCGATGTCCTCGCCGTCGCCGTGTGGAACGAGATGACCGTCGACGAGCTTCTCGCTGCCGACCTCTCGTATGCGCCGCCGTATTCACCGGTTTGGGACCCGGTAGTGGCCGCCGCCCGGCGGGCCGTAGACCGTCTATCGTAACCGGCCCTTTCCCGTACCACGTACGAAATTGCGTGTGCAAGAAACTGCAGCGCCGCTATCGGCCGAGTGCCTTACCACGTACGGAAAATGTTGTGCAAGAAAGCGTTGCTATCAGTGTTTGACGCAGATAGCCTTTGTTTGTCAGTAGCGGTGGACGTGCGACGTGACGGGTCACCGCACCACTCAAGGGGAGGCACTTCGCGTGTGCTTCAAGAATCTGCCGATTGAGTTCGACGCGGGCGGACAGGCCAAACTGAAGGAAGGGGTCGCCAACCCCTACTCAGTCTCCGTGGCCGAGCCCAAGGGCTATGTACGCCGCAAGGAGGGCCCCGGCGCCCAGCTCGCCGCCCCGCCCCGCCTGCGTGACTGGAACATCGACCCGATGACCCGGGTGGCCGGCGCCCTCGCCGTCCACACCGTCCTCGACCTCGAGAACCGCCGGGCCGTCGACGCCCACTCCCGGGCCATGCTGTTCCGGGGCTACGAGGTCATCCTCGAGGGGCGTGACCCCCGTGACGCCATCGACATCTCCTCCCGGGCCTGCGGCGTCTGCGGCGGCGTGCACGCCACCTGCTCGGCCCTCACCACCGAGATGGCCTTCGGCATCTGCCCGCCGCCGCTCGGCGTGGAGGTGCGCAACCTGGGCGCGGTGGCCGAGATGTTCTACGACCGCCCGCTCCACCTGGGCCTGCTGGCCGGCCCCGACTACTCCACCGCCCTGGTGTCGGTGACCAACCCGGAGCTGGTCACCCGGGCCGAGAAGACCCTCGCCCCCCACGGCGACATCCACGGCTACACGACGATCAAAGACATCATGGACGCCCTCAACCCACTGACCGGGAAGATCTATCTCGAGGCCCTCGAGTGGACCCGGGTGGGGCGGATCATGTGCATGCTCATGTTCGGGAAGTACCCGCACCCGAGCACGATCGTGCCGGGCGGCATGTCGACGACGGTGACGACCTCGACGTTCAACGAGTACTACGGCCAGCTGGGCAAGATCCTCGACTGGTGCAAGGTCATCTGCCGCATCTGGGACGACCTGTGCGACTTCTTCCTCGATGCCAACCCGGCCTACGAGCAGGTGGGGGCCCGTCCGACCAACCTGGCCCAGCCGGGCATTTGGGACAACTCGCAGTACTACGACGCCACCTATGCCAACTGCAACTCGTGGGGCAACAAGCGGTGGGCGTCGCCGGCCATCATCATCGAGGGCAAGCTGGTCACCACCAACCTGACCGACATCAACATCGGCTTCGAGGAGTTCATCGAGCACTCCTTCTACGACGACTGGACCAAGACCGGCCCCCAGCGGTACCGGACCGACCCCCTGGGCAACCCCCTGTCGCCGTACCACCCCTGGAACAAGACCACGCTGCCCAAGCCCACGGGCACCAACTTCAAGGAGCGCTACACCTGGGACACCGCACCCCGGTGGGACCGCCAGGTCATCGAGACCGGTGCTTACGGCCAGCTGTGGGGCACGGCCCTGCGGGGGGACTACACCGAGAACCCGTTCTGTGAGCCCACGGGTGACGGCATCCGCATGTTGATCCCCCGCCACGCCCTGCCGGAGACCGAGCTGTTCTGGCCGCTGCCCCGTACCCTGTGCGCCCTCGAGCGCAACCGGGCCCGGGCCTACTCCATGGCCTTCACCGCCACCATCGGCATGAACTGCCTCCTCCAGGCCTTCGAGTACTGGCGCATGGGTGAGACCCGGGTGCACACGCCGTTCAAGATCCCTCGCGACGAGCGCATCTCGGTCGGCTTCTGGGAGGCGGGCCGGGGCTGGCTGCTCCACCACGAGATCATCGACAAGGGCAAGCTGGTCAACTACCAGATCACCACGCCGTCCACCCTCAACGCGGCACCCACCGACCCCTTCGGTGGCCTCGGCCCCTACGAGCAGGCCATCGTCGACACCCCCATCCTGGAGTCGGTTCCCGACGACCAGATCAAGGGCATCGACGTCCTGCGGGCCATCCGCAGCTTCGACCCGTGCATGCCGTGCACCACCCACATGGACACCGGCAAGGGGATCATCAGCCGGGAGATCAACTCCTGCGGCTGCACCCTCGAGTAGGGGCACCGACAGGAAGGTTGTGTGTCGCCGGCCGGCGGGCACACCCTGGCAGGTTCTCCTGCCGGCCGGCGACATACGAATTCGCCCGTCGCAACCAGAGGTTGCTCGGGCGAGGCAATCGCACAAAGGCCCGCCGGCGACCCTGGCGGTCCGCGACGGCTCCGCACACTCCCGTTCTGGTTGCACCTACCCGTCATATACGCGGGTAGGTGCAACCAGAACGCAGGGGGGTTACGGCATGGCGTTCAGTAGGCGCTCCTCGTAGCCGTCGGCGAGGGCCTGCAGGGCCTCCTGGCAGTCGCCGGCGAAGGCGCTGCCGTGCATGATGGCGAGCGTCGTCGGGTCGAGGGCGGCGAGCTTGCGGATGGTGGGGGCGGTGGCGGGGGTGAGGGCGGTCTGGCCCTTGAAGAGCTCCTCGGCGGCGAAGGCCCGCTCGACCACGTCGTCCTCGGTGACAGGGGGGCCGCCGCCGGTGTGGGTGAACAGGTCACCGCACAGGAGGGTGCCGGT
>Ga0247713_1000231_pt1 | contig 39271 bp, 35 predicted proteins | sample 21E_NmetaG_FD_189936 | JGI IMG/M metagenome (GOLD analysis project Ga0247713, IMG submission 189936) | Soil microbial communities from hillslope of Landscape Evolution Observatory, University of Arizona, Oracle, AZ, United States - 2-1-E_N | ecosystem: Engineered > Artificial ecosystem >...
GCGATGTACCAGGCCAAGACGCAGGGACGGGACCGCGTGGCCAGCGCCGGCGCCGGCGCTGGCCACGCGGTCCCGTCCCTGCGTCTTGGCCTGGTACATCGCCGCATCGGCGCTGCGCAGCAGGCCGGCGACGGTGGTGCCGTGGCGGGGATGCTCGGCCACACCGATGCTGCACGTGACCGACATCGGCGGGATGTCCGGGGCGGTCGTGATGACCACCTTCGAGGCGCTGACGGCGGCGCGGATCCGCTCGGCGGTGGCCGTGGCACCGTCGATGTCGGTGCCGGGCAGCAGGACCACGAACTCCTCACCGCCGTAGCGCGCCACGACGTCGGGCACGCGGGTCGCGGCCTGGATCCGCCGTGCGACCTCCACGAGCACGTCGTCGCCGACCTGGTGCCCGAAGCGGTCGTTGACGGTCTTGAAGTGGTCCAGGTCGATGATCAGCAGCGACAGCGGCCGTTCGAACCGCGACGCGCTCTCCAGCTCCCGGTCGGCCTGCAGCTGGAAGTAGCGGAAGTTCCACAACCCGGTCAGCGGGTCGGTCACCGACAGCCGCTGTGCCTCCTGGTGCAGCATGACGTTCTCCATCGCCACCGAGGCCTGGGCGGCGAAGCTGCGCAGCGTGTCGAGGTCGTCCTGGCTGAATGGACGATCCGGATCGTCGCCCAGGATCGTGAGCACGCCGAGGATGCGTCCGCGACCGACCATGGGTACCGCGAGCTGGTTTGGCGCCGACGGCTCGTCGTCGGAGGGAAACGGCACCGCCTCGCGGTCGGCGGGCAGGCGCAGAGCGACGCCGGCGCGGGCGATGTGCCCTGCCACGCCCGACCCCGCCGGAAGGCGGGCGATGCTCTGGCCGACGCCGCGGCCGACCTTCACGTACAGCGCGTCGCGCTCGGGGGTGAACAGCCACAACAACCCCCGATCGCCGCCGAGGGTGTCGATGGCCGTTTCGACGACCACAGCCAGGGTGCGGTCCAGGTCCAGGCTGGACGACAGCGTAACGCCCAGCCGCGACAGTGACTGGCGCAGCTGGTCACGGCTGGCCTCCAGCTGCTCCATGCGCTCTGACAGCTCGCTGCTCATGGTGTTCAGCGCGCCGGCCAGCGCCGACAGCTCAGGGCCACCGCTGGGCTCGAGCGTCTGGGCCAGGTCCCCCTCGGCGACGGCGCGGGCCACCCGCGCCGCCCGGTCGACAGGCGCCACGACGCCGCTGGCGAGCACCCATCCGACGGCTGCCGCGAGCAGCACCGCCGGTACCAGCATGGCCAGCAGTGGCAGGCCGATCGGCAGCGGTTGCGTCCGCTCCTGCCACACGACCAGGACCACCGACTCCGGGGCGGTGTCGTCGCCGACCGGCACGACGACGCCTCGCATCCGCTCCCCGTCGACTTCGACATCGCCGATGCCAGTCGCCGGCATGCCACCCATGTCGATGGCGGACACGGCCGGGTCAGTGGCCGACAGCAGTGCCCCGCCGCTGAGCAGCGCAGCCCCACTGGCTGACGGCAGCAGGCGCAGTAGCCGAGCGTCCGCCCACACGCCGGCAGCCACCCAACCCAACCGGCGGGCCTCGGCCCCCGCCCCGCCCCGGACGTCGCGGATCTCGGTCAGCGCGCCGGCGACCGGTCGCGTCCGGGCCACCGCCGCGGCGATCTCATCAGGCGAGGGGGCCTCGAACCGGCCGTCGTCGAAGTCCGGCGGCAGGACCACCTGCCCGAGCACGCTGCCTTGCGGGTCGAGCACCACCACGAAGTCGGCGCGTCCCGGCACGACTTCGAACGCTCGCTCGACGTTGGCCTGCACGGCATCGGCATCTCCCTCGGCCATCGCCGCGGCGTTGCCGTTGCGGCCGAGCTCAGTCGCCAGGTCTCCCGCACGGTCGCGCACCGCGTTCACCGCTCCGGTGCCGGCGGAGCCAGCCGCCGCGAGCTCGCGTTCGTTGACCTCCGCCACGCGACGCGAAAGTTGCACCTGCAGCACGAGCACTGCCACCGTCAGGGGGATGACGGTGATCGCGATGAAGAACACGGCAAGCCGTGCGCGCAGGCCCATACATCGCATCGTGCCACTGTGTGCAACGGAATGCCCATCGAATATCACTCAGGGTATGGACACCGAGGCGCAAATCGGGACAAGAGTGCCGTGAATCTTTCGGCGGACGAGTCCAAGGCGGCCCTGCGACACCGCGTTCTCACCGCGCGCGCCTCCGTCGGCGATCTGGCCGCCGCCTCTGCCGCGGTGTGCCGCCGGCTCGATCACTTGCCCGAGCTGGCCGCAGCAAGGTGCGTGGTCGGGTACGCCGCGTTCGGTTCGGAGGTCTCCGTCGACCCCTCGTTGCGGCGGTTGCTGCAGGCCGGCGTGACGGTGTGCCTGCCGTGGGTGGAGGGAGACGACCTGGGCATCAGCGCCGTCGCTGACCTCGCGGACCTCGCACCGGGGTGGCGCGGCGTACGCGAGCCCCCGCCGGCGACGCGGCGACCGCTGCGGCCGGTCCGCGTCGACGCCTTCGTCGTGCCCGGCGTCGCGTTCGACCCGTCGGGCAACCGCCTGGGCTACGGCGGGGGCCACTTCGACCGGCTGTTGGCACGCGCACGCCGCGGCGCGGTCGTCATCGGCGTGGCCCTCGACGAGCAGGTCGTGGCCCGCGTCCCGCGGGAACCGCACGACCGGCCCGTCGACGTCGTCGTCACACCCACCACGACACATCGGCCACCCACGCAAGATTGAGACTCCTGTGGCGATGGTCATACTTGTGACCGAACCCCCGCCCCGGCGCCCTCGCTCGCGGGCGGCCGTCCCCTTCACCGCGGAGAGTGTGGATGCCCACGTACGAATACGCGTGCCGCGACTGCGGCGAGCACCTCGAGGTCGTCCAGAGCTTCAAGGACGAGCCGCTGACCGAGTGCGGTCGGTGCGGCGGGGCGCTGCGCAAGGTGTTCAGCGCCGCCGGCATCATCTTCAAAGGGTCCGGCTACTACGTGACAGACTCACGCACCAAGCCGTCGGACAGCTCGGCTGCGTCCTCGGAGTCGTCCAAGACCACCTCGGAGTCGTCCACGTCGGGCTCCGGCACGTCCTCGTCGGACACCAGCGCCAAGTCCGCCTGACCCCTCGACAAAGGCAACCCCGTGCCCTCTGACACCATCCAGGTCGGCATCTTCGGCGGCTCCGGCTTCTACGAGCTGCTCGGCGACGCCCGCGAAGTCACCGTCGACACGCCGTTCGGTGAGCCGTCCGCTCCCGTGGTCGTCGGCGAGGTCGGCGGCCGCAGCGTCGGGTTCATGCCTCGCCACGGCCTGAAGCACCAGCTGCCACCGCACAAGATCAACTACCGCGCCAACCTGTGGGCGATGAAGGAGCTGGGCGCCAGCGACGTCATCCTGCCGTGCGCCGCCGGCAGCCTGCAGAAGCACGTCGAGCCCGGGCACTTCGTCATCGCCGACCAGGTCGTCGACCGCACGTCGGGGCGCATCGACACGTTCTACGACGGACCGGAGACGACGCACGTGTCGTTCGCGGAGCCGTACGACGCCGAGATGCGTGACACCGCGATCGCCGCGGCCCGCTCGCTGGGCATCACCGTGCACGAACGCGGCACGATCGTCGTCATCCAGGGGCCCCGGTTCTCCACCAAGGCCGAGTCGAAGTGGTTCTCGTCCATGGGGTGGGAGGTCATCAACATGACCCAGTACCCCGAGGTCATCCTGGCTCGCGAGCTGGAGATGGCGGCGTTGAACATCTCACTGATCACCGACTACGACGTGGGCCTGGAGGACGATCCCGACGTCGAGCCCGTGTCGCACGCCGCGGTGGTGGAGACCTTCCAGGCCAACAACGCGAAGCTGCGGGACCTGCTGTTCGAGATCATCCCGGCGCTCCCGCTGTCACCGGACCGGCCTGCGCTGTCCGCGCTGACCGGCGCGCGCTTCGACGTCCACTGACGGGCGCCGTCCCCCGCCTCTGAGGCCGGCCGCCTGTCCACAGGCGGCCGATCGCGGCTCCGCCACGACGCGCGGCGCGGCAGTCTGCGGCCATGCCCGCTCGCATCGACGCGCTGCTGCGCGGACCCCACCTGCGCCTGCCGCGCCCTCTGGACGCCGTCAGCGAGCGCTGGTCACGCCTGCGGCCTCGGGTCCGGGCGCTGGTCGTGGCGGCCGCCGTCGCCATGACTGGGGCAGCCGTGGACGCGCACGTGCGGTCGTTGCAGTCGGCGTGGGGAGGGCCCGCCGTCGACGTCGTCGTCACGACCCGGTCGCTGGCGGTCGGCGACGCGCTGGAGGGGCTGCGCACCGTGGCGGTACCACCACCACTGGCCCCACCCGACGCGGTCACCCCGGCGCAGGCCCGGGGTGTGGTGTCCCTGCCGGTCCCCGCCGGCGCGGTCGTGACGAGGGCACACCTTGATCCTCGCGGACCTGCCGCCGGCCTCCCCGCGGGTCTGCGTGCCGTCCCCGTCCCCTCGGAGGCGGGATGGGGCGTGCAGGCCGGTGGCTGGGTCGACGTGTGGACGTTGGGCGGGGGCGAGGAGCCGTCGGCGCTGGTCGCGCAAGGCCGGCCGGTGCTCGACGTCATCGAGGATCCGGGTGGCCTGACCAGCCTCGTGGGTCTGAGCGCGTCCGAGGCCGAAGCGGTGACCGCCGGCCTTGCCGTCGGCCGCGTGCTGCTGGCCCACGCTCCCCCGCCGGCGTCCCGATAGCATCTCGCGGCCGTCGTCGTTCGAAAGGTCGTCCGTGCCGCCGTGGCTGCAGGCCGTCATCCTGGGCATCGTCCAGGGCCTGACCGAGTTCATCCCCGTGTCGTCGTCGGGGCACCTGGTGATCGTGCCGTACCTCGCAGGGTGGGAACGTCCCGGGCTGGCGTTCGACGTGGCCCTGCACATCGGGTCAGCGGCCGCGGTGATCCTGTACTTCCACCGCGAGCTGCTGGCGATGGCCCGTGGCGTGGTGCTCGGCGGGCGTGACCCGGACGGGCGGATCTACCGTCGTCTCGCGGTGTTCCTGGTGATCGGCTCGGTCCCGGTCGCGGTGGCGGGCTTCCTGCTCGAAGACCTGGTCAGCGAGGTCTTCGAGCAGCCGTTGTTCGTCGCCGGCTTCCTGTTGGTGACCGCCGCGCTGCTGTTGGGCGCCGAGCGGGTCCGCGGGGTCCGAGTCCGCCAGACGCCCGCACCGGCCGGGCCCGACGCGGCAGAGCGCCGCGTATGGACCGGCAGCTGGGTGGGACCGCCCGGAGACGCGGAGCAGGCGGCCGAGGTCACCCTGCCGGTCGGCGCGGACGGCGGCGATCCGCGGGGGCGCACGCTGGAGACGCTGGGCCTGCGCCACGTGCTGGTGGTCGGGCTCATCCAGATGATGGCATTGATGCCGGGGATATCCCGCTCAGGCGCGACCATCAGCGCGGGGATGATGTCGGGCCTGACTCGCGAGGCGGCGACGCGCTTTTCCTTCCTGCTGTCGCTGCCCGCCCTGCTGGGGGCGTTCATCGTCAGCCTGCCTGGGCTGGCCGAGCCTGGCCCCTACTCGGGCATGGTGATCACCGGCGGCGTGATCGCCTCGTTTGTGGCCAGCTACGCGGCGGTGCGGTTCCTGGTCCGCCTGGTGTCACGCGACCGACTGACCCCGTTCGCCCGCTACTGCTTGTTCGTGGCTGTGGTGACGGTGATCGCGTACCAGTTCCTGGGCCCGCCCAGCTCGGTGTAGTCAGGCCCCCGCCAGCGTCATCCCGTCGATCAGCACCGTCGTCCCCCCCATGCCGCCGCCGAAGGGCAGCCAGCGCAGGTCCGCGCCCACGGCGACGATTCCCGACAGCATCTGGGGGATGGTTCCGGCGATCGTCGCCTCCCGCACCGGCTCGGCGAACGCCCCGTCGCGGATCATCACGCCGGCGGCGCCCACGCTGAACTCGCCGCTGACCGGGTCGGCCCCCGAGTGCACACCCATGATCTGCTGGCAGTAAAAGCCCGTACCGGCCTGTCGCAGCAGCGCGTCGCGGTCGGCTGTGCCCGGCTGCAGGAACAGGTTCGTCGGGCTGACGCCCGGCGTCGCCTTGAACCCTGAGCGGCTGGCGTTACCGGTCGACGACGTCGCATCCCTGGCGGCCGTATGGCAGTTGTGCAGCCAGCCCTGGAGCACCCCGCCCTCGATCAGCGGCGTGCGGCCGCTAGGCACTCCCTCGGCGTCCCACGGCGCCGCCCCCGGCCCCTCCACGAGGGTGCCGTCGTCGACGAGGGTCACGTGCGCGGGGGCGATCGACTCCCCAAGGTGCCCCGCGAACAGGCTGCGTCCCTTCTGCACCGCGTCGGCGGTCAGCCCGGCGGCGAGCACGCCGAGGAACGCCGCGGTGGCGTACGGGTCCAACACGACGGGGACCGGGGCGCTGGCGGGCTTGCGGCCGCCGAGCAGACGGACCGCCCGCTCGACGGCTTCACGGGCAGCGGCATCGACGTCGAGGTCTTCGGCGACACGGCGCAGGTCCAGCCCGTACGCCGAGGTGGTCGTCCCGTCCCGTTCGGCGAGCACCTCGACGCCGAGGTACGCGTCGCATCGCCGGTACGCCCCTCGCACCCCGGCGGTCGAGCAGATGGCCACCGTTGCGTCGCTGTCGCCGTACGTGGCCGAATCAACGCCCTTGATCTCGTCAGCCGCGGTGGCCGCCGCTTCCAACGCCAGCGCAAGGCCCACCTTGTCATCGGCGGCCACCTGTGTGAAGCGCGGGTCGTACAGCCCGTCAAGGTTTCGTTGGTCACCCGGCTCGGCCAGGACGTTGGCCGGGTCGGCGGTCGCCACCGAGGCGTTGACCCGCGCCTCCTCGAGCGTCTCGGCGAGCGCTGCCTCGCTGGTGTCGGCCGTATACGCGTAGCCAACGCCACCGTCGACGATGACCCGGATGCCCACGCCGCGGGTCTGCGCGGAGGAGAGCGACTCCACGTCGCCCCCGTAGGCCTTCACCGTGGTCTCGGTCTGGTCGATGCCGTACGCCTCGACCAGCTCGCCGTTGGTGGCGCGGTCGACGACGCGGTCCAGCAGCGTCAGCAGGTCGTCCTGGCTCATCCGGTGCCTCCGACGGTGATGCGCTCGATCAGCAGCGTGGGGTTGCCCAGTCCCGCGGGGACGCCCTGGCCGTCCTTGCCGCAGATGCCCTGGCGGACACCGAAGTCCGTCCCGACGGCGGTGATCCGGCCGATGACCGTCGGACCGTCCCCGACGAGGTTCGCCCCACGGACGGGGTGGGTGATCTCCCCGTTCTCGATCAGGTGGGCCTGGTCGACGCCGAACACGAAGTCGCCCGACGCCGGATCCACCTGCCCGCCGCCGAGGTCGTCGCAGTACAGACCCCGCGTGACGCCGCGCACGATCTCCGCAGGGTCGTCGTCGCCCGGCAGGATGTAGGAGTTCGACATCCGCGGGATCGGCAGGTACGCGTAGGACTGCCGGCGCCCGTTGCCTGATCGCGGGATCCCCAGCTCCGTGGCACGCAGTCGGTCCGTCAGGTAGTCGGTGCACACCCCCTGGTCGAACAGCACCGTGCGCTGCGCCGGCGTGCCCTCGTCGTCGAAGCTGTAGCTGCCCCAGCGGCCGACGTCGGTGCCGTCGTCGACGCCCGTCAGCTGCGGTGTGCCGATGCGCTCGCCCCGACGGCCGGCGTACACGCTTGCCTGCTTCGCGACGATGTCGGCCTCCATGCCGTGACCGCACGCCTCGTGGAACAGCACCCCACCGCTGCCCGCGGCGAGCACGACGGGTAGCTCACCGGCGGGCGCCGGCCGCGAGTCCAGCATGTGCACCGCCTGCCGGGCGGCCCTTGCGCCGACCTCGGCCGGCGGGTGGTCACGCAGCAGCTCCATGCCCACGGCGGCCCCCGGTCCCTGGAACGCCGTCTGCACGACGCCGTCGCGCGCCGCGACCACCATGGCCACCAGCCGGGTGCGGACCCGCCGCTCCACGACGCGGGTGCCCTCGGAGTTGGCCAGGAAGACATCCTGGCTGGTGTCGGCCCAGATGACCGTCACCTGCCGGACGTCGCCGGACACCGACCAGGCGGCGTCCTCGGCTTCCCGGACGATCTCCACGAGTCGTCGCCCGTCGACCGCGAAAGGATCCTCGGCAACGGGGTGCACCACCGGGGGGCTGACGGTCGTCAGGTCGGCGACCGTCCGCTTGGCGTTGCCCTGCACACCCGCAGCGGCGACCCGGGCGGCTTCGACCATGGCGTCGCGGGTCAGCAGGTTGGTGTACGCGTAGCCCGTCTGGGCGCCGCGCATCACCCGGATGCCGGCGCCGCGATCCCGACCTGAGGTCAGGTCCTCGATGCGGCGGTCGTCGAGGCGGACGTTGCGACCGCGTCGCTGCTCGGCGTACAGCTCGGCGAAGTCGGCCCCTGCATCCAGTGCTGCCGTGAGCACCGCCCGGACGTCGGCGTCGTCGATGGCGAAAGTCATGGGCGGCAGCATCGCATGGGGACGCCGGCCACGTTCACCCGCCGGCTCGGGAATTCCTCAATTTTGATGGTGCCTGACCGAAACCAACAGCGCACGCTCCGTTACAGCGACACCCCCGACGGTCGGTCGGTGGGCGATCAGGCGGGCAAGGATGAACAGCGTCAGTGCGCTGCGCCGTTGGGCTGCAGCGGTGCTTGTGGTGGTTCCCCTCGGGGTGTCCGCCCTGCCGGCGCTGGCCAGCGACTTCACCGCGACCCGCGATGCCTGGCTGCGCACCGAGGAGGCGCTGGACGAGACCCACGCCACTCTGGAGGTCGTCCATCAGGCCACGGACGACGCCACGGCAGCCTTCCTCGAGGTCGAACGGGAGCTGAAGCAAGCCCGTGCGCGCCTGGCAACGTTGCGAACGCAGCTGGCACAAGCGGTCCGGCAGCAGCGGCGAGCCGACCGCGAGAACGACGTGGCGATCCGGCGCCTGGGACAGGCGACGATGGTCCTGGTCACCATCGAGGACGCGCTGACCGCCCACGCCGCGGACCTGGATACCGAGATCGTTGCGGCCTACAAGTACGCCGGCTCCTCGGCTCGCTTCCGCGGTCTGGTCGAGGCCCTGCAGGAGTCCGGCAGCGTCACCGACTTCACGATTGCCTACGAGCAGCTGCGGACTGGCACCGTGGGCCAAAAGCGCCTGGTCGACTCGGTCACGGCCCTCGCCGAACGGTTGGTCACGCAGCAAGCGATCGTCCGAGAGCTGCAGAAGCGAACCGCGGCTGCCAAGGCCGAAGCGGTGTCGCGGCGCCGTGCGGTGCAGCGGCTGACCACGGAGCAGACGCAGCTGGTCGCCGAGATCCGCACCGACCGCGCGCGACGCCAGCGGCTGCTGCGGCAGCTGAAGAAGGAGCAGGCGAAGTACACGAAGCGGGCGCAAGCCCTGCAGGCCGAGTCTGACGCGCTGTTGCAGGAGCTGGGCAAGTACCGCTATGTCGGCGGTGCACCGGGCAGCAAAGACCTGCTGTGGCCGACCGACGGCGCGCTCACGTCGGGCTTTGGCTACCGCACCCATCCCATATTCAAGACCCGCCGGATGCATGCCGGCATCGACATCCCGGCGCCCACGGGGCAGCCGATCTTCGCCGCCGCCGACGGCGTGGTGAGCAGCGCCGGCGTGCGGGGCGGGTACGGCAACGTGGTCGTCATCGACCACGGTGAGGGCTTGAGCACGGTGTACGCCCACCAGTCGCGGATGACGGTGAGCACCGGGGAGGATGTCGACGCCGGTGACGTGATCGGCCACGTCGGCTCGACCGGCTGGTCGACCGGACCGCATCTGCACTTCGAGGTCCGCCTCGGCGGCACGCCGGTCGACCCCATGGAGTGGTACTGACCCTGCGGTGAGGCAGAATCCCGCCGACCGTCGGCGAGGAGGACACCGTGCAGGGCAAGGTTGCGGTCATCACCGGGGGTGCGCGCGGCATCGGCCGGTTGACCGCGCAGCGGCTGGCAGGTCGCGGCGCACGGGTGGTCATCGCCGATGTGACGCCCGACGCGGGGGAACAGACGGCGCGAGAGGTCAGCGGGCGCTTCGTGCACTTGGACGTCGGTGATGCGACGCAGTGGGGTCAGGTGGTCGAAGATGTCGTCGCTCAGGAAGGGCGACTGGACCTCGTCCACCTCAACGCCGGCGTCGCCGCAGGGGTCGCCGACGTGGCGAGCGTGTCCGTCGAGGAGTACCGACGCGTGATGTCGGTCAACGTCGATGGCGTCGTGTTCGGGGTGCAGGCCGCCGTGCCGCACATGAGCGCCGGCGGCGCGATCGTGGCGACCGCCTCGCTGGGAGGGCTGGTGCCCATGGCCAGCGACCCGATCTACAGCCTGACCAAGCACGCGGTCGTGGCGTTCGTCCGCAGCATCGCGCCGGTGTACGCCGACCGCGGCATCACGGTCAACGCGGTGTGCCCCGGGTTCGCCGACACGCCGCTGGTCACCGACGAGTTCCGTCGCATGATCGCCGCGATGCAGGTGCCGCTGCTTGACCCTTCGGTGGTGGCGGACACCGTCATTCGGATCATCGACGAGGGCCGAACCGGGGAGGCCTGGTTCGTCCAGCCTGGACGGGAACCGGCGCCGTATGAGTTCCGCGGGGTGCCGGGGCCTCGAGCGTCGTAGCCAGGCGCTCGGGCTGAAGATCACTTCGTGCCCCCGGCAGGAATCGAACCTGCGGCACTCGGTTTAGGAAACCGATGCTCTATCCACTGAGCTACGGGGGCGGGGCGCCCGAATCACGGTAGCGCCCCGCCGCACGAGAGCAGGGACGGTCGCGTGCTCAACCCCTCAACTGTCCGCGCTGAGCAGTCCTAGCTGCTCCATCACGTGGTACTGATCGAAGTACAGCCGGTGGCTGTAGACCATGCCGTTGTTCGTCTCGGCGACGTCGCAGACGCGGTATCTGGTGGTCCGGCCCGTCGGCGGGATCGTCTCGCCGTCGGCCAGTTCCAGCGGCCCGGTGTGCGTCCCCACGAAGTACCCCTCGTCGATCGCGGCGTTCCCGGCCTCGTAGCTGTGCACAGGTTCGTAGCGCGCGTCCGGAAAGGCGGTGTTGTAGGTGACGAAGTACTCGATGATCTGATCGCGACCCTTGATCTCGCCGACATCCGGCGATTCGACGACGGCGTCAACCGCGTAGATCTCGGCCAGTGCGCCCATGTCGTGCGCCACCAACGCTTCGGTCAGCCGGTCCATAACCGCTCGGGCTTCACCCATGGCATCTCCCTCTCCGGCCCGGGAAGGCGTGCCAGCCACAGGCCCGCCGCGGCCGGGCCGTTGTCATCAAACCCCCATCAGCGAGCAGGTGTCCATGGCCCCCACGGGCCATTTCCGCTGTCAGTCGAACAGCTCGTCGAGGGCGCGCTGCTCGAGGTCGATCCACCGTTCGACCTGCTCCCCCACGGCCGCGACCTCGTCGTCGTCGAGGTAGTGCGCGCCCTCCGCAGTGATGCGCGCGATGTCGTACTCACCGCCGACGCTGGGCGACGTCACGGCCAGTGCCTGCAGCACCCGGTGGGCCGCCACCACGCCGTAGTCGACTGACCGCTCGGTCATGCGGAAGTGCGCGAGGAGGGTGCCGGCCTGATGCGCCATCGGCGCACCGCTGCCGATGGCGTGGAACCCGACGTCCTCGTAGTTGCTGACCATCCCGCTGGGGTTGATCTCGATGAGGAACGGCGCCTCATGGACATACCCGCCGACCAGGACGTACGCCGAGGGGGTGCCGCCGGCCTCCTCGCCGGGCACGTCGGGTATGTAGTTGTCGTAGTGATGACGCAGCACCGGCACGGTCAGCTGCTGGAGGGTGTGCGCGACCTCGCCCGACTTCGCGATGCGGACCGCGTTCCCCTCAAAGTCGTTCTCGAGATCCAGCAGCACGGAGCGCGCGCCGCTGCCGCCCCATGCGCCGTAGTCCCCGAGCCGGTGCAGCTTCGTCGCCGGGTAGCTCATCCCGCGGGCGCTGTCGGTGACCTGGGTGTCGGCCGCCATCACCAGCCCGTCGGCGCAGCGGATACCGAGAACGACCGTCATGGCTGCCTACTCGTCGATGGGGTACGTCGGTCGAGCCTACGGCTACCGCGTCACCCGCACACGTGCGACAGTCTGAGCGACGCGGCCACGGCCATCGGTCCACCGGATGATCACGCGATAGCGCCCCGGTGCGACAGCAGCGCCGCGGTCGTCGCGGCCCCTCCAGCGGTAGGCGTGCTGTCCCGGCCCGCGGCTGCCGAGCGGCACCCGCCGCCGCACCCGGCCCTGTGCGTCGCGGACGCGCACCGACACCTTCCCCCGCCTGGCCACTTCCCACCTCACGGTGGTGGCGTGTGGGGGACTGGACCTGCTGATCGACCCAGGGCTCGCTGACGCCCCCCGCACCGCATCAGGCGACACGATCGACCAGGCCAACCGGTAGGTGCCGGTGCCGTAGACGTTCAGGTAGTACCGGCCGTCCCGCCGCGCCGTGTGGGCCATGCGCAGGGGGTCGTCGCGGTCGGCTGGCGTGTCTTCTTTTAGCGGCGCGCGCTGCGGATCGGTCACGTCTTTGGTGCCCGGTCGGTGCAGGTACAGATCGAGATATCCGCGGCGGCGCTGGAGGACGGTGGCACGGGCTCGTAACGTCTCGCCGGCGCGCAACGGGAACCGGAACACGTCGTCCCAGTCGTAGACGCCGTCGAGCGAGCCCCGGAAGCGCAGACCCTGCGGGCGGACGCCCGGTGTGTTGTCGTCACGGTGCAGTGCGTAGGTCTCCACTCGGACGGTCCGCTCGGCAACCGTGGCTGCCAGCTGCGTGCGCCGGCCGCCGACCGTGTCGCGGTAGATGGTCGCCAGCTGGCCGCCGCGTCCTGTCCGTCCCGACCGCACCGACGATCGAGTGCCCTGCACAGGCTGGAAGGTCACCGGCACGTCACGCAGTGGCGTGCCGGTGCCGTCGGTGACGACCACCGCGAGACGCAGCCGAGGCCGACCGCCGGCCATCCGGCGTGGGGCAACCACCCGGGCCGTCGTGCGCCAGGTCACCAGCGGCGCCGCGGGGCGGTCGGCGGCGGTCACCGCGCGCACGGCGTCCGGCCAACCGTGGCCGCTGTGCAGGTTCACCCCCCGCCGCGTGCCCGGCACCTGCCGCGCGGTGGCGAGGATCCACTGGCGCACCTTGCGGATGCGTGCGCCCGGCGCAGCATCGGCGAGGTCGGGATGACGCGAGTGCAGCAGCGCCGCAAGCCCCGCCACGTGTGGCGCCGCGAACGACGTACCGTCCGCGCACCGGGTGTGACCGTCGCGACACAACCGGCCGACCTGGTCCGCGTCGACGCCGCGCGCGACGATGACCGGCACGTTGTGAGCGGGCGCTGCCACGTCGACGGCGCCGAAGCTGCTGTGGCGCCACCTCGCCAACTCGTCGCCCACCCGCCGGACGCCCCCGACCGAGAGCACCCACGGGTAGGCCGCCGGGTAGGTGACCGTGCGGTCGCCGCTGTTGCCGGCCGCCGCGACCACCAGCACGCCGTTGCTGACGGCGTACGCGATCGCGTCGGCCAACGCCCTGGAGTGATGCGGGCCGCTGAGCGACATGTTGATGATGTCCGCGCGCCCACGGTCGACCGCCCACTGGATGCCCTTGACGATGGCCGCGTCGTTGCCCGCACACACGCCGAAGAACGGCTCGTGGCGCAGGACCTTCACCGGCACGATGTGGGCGTCAGGGGCGACACCCGCCGTGGTCGGCCAGCGGTCGGATGCGGCGATCACCCCGGCGACCGCCGTGCCGTGTCCGCAGTCGTCCTTGACCGAGCCCCGATACGCGTTGAAGCCTCCAACCACCCGTCCGGTCAGCCGGGGGTGGCCGATGTCCACGCCGCTGTCAAGGACCGCGACACGGACACCTTGACCGCGCGAGTCAAGCGGCGCCGTCCACACCTCCGGCGCGCGCATCCACTGGGTGCCCCACGCCATCTGCGCCGGCTGGTGCTCGTTGGCGACCCGCACGTAGTTGGGTTCGGCGTACTCCACCGCCGGGTCGGCCGCCAGCTGCTGCGCCGCCGTTACCTCCTCGCCTGGCGCGACGGCGACCAGGTGCAGGTCCTCGCCGAGCTCTGTGGCGTGTCGCGCGTCGACCTGGTCGAGCGTGGCGCGCAGCTCGGGGCCGCGGGCCTTGACGATCACCTCGCCAGCAACGGCGTCGGGAAGGACCGTGTCCGGCGTGGGTTCCGGGGCGGCGGGCACCGCGTCGCCGGTTTCGGCGAGCCCCGCGGGGGCCATCAGTGCGAGCGCACAGGCGGACGCCAGGGTCAATCGAATGAGTCGCTGCAACGCCGCGGTCTCCAGACACGACAGGGCCAACACGGACGGCCCGACAGTGGTCGGGCCGGCGAGTCGCCGGTGTCCGCTTTGCCCCCTATCGCACCGCGCGGAACCAGACTACGTCCTCAACCCGTTAATTGTGTCCATCGTTGTTTGAAGGGGTGCCGCTTGTGGTCATGGTCTGACGGCGTAAGACTCCCGTAACAATTTCGAACCGCCCGTCGATGGGAGACATAGTGGCCAGACTCCAGCTGGACGGCGTGTGGAAGCGGTATCCGGACGGCACCGAGGCCGTCAAGGATCTCAACCTCGACATCGACGACGGCGAGTTCGTCATCCTGGTGGGACCGTCCGGCTGCGGGAAGTCGACGGCACTGCGCATGGTCGCCGGCCTGGAGGAGATCTCCGAAGGCCAGCTGGTCATCGGGGACAAGGTCGTCAACGACCTGACACCCAAAGAGCGCGACATCGCGATGGTGTTCCAGAGCTACGCGCTGTACCCACACATGTCGGTCGCGGACAACATGGGCTTCGCGCTGAAGCTGGCGAAGGTCCCCAAGGACGAGATCCGAAAGCGCGTCGAAGAGGCTGCGGAGATCCTGGACCTGACCGAGTACCTCGACCGCAAGCCGCGGGCCCTTTCCGGAGGGCAGCGCCAGCGCGTCGCCATGGGGCGGGCAATCGTGCGCAGTCCCTCGGCGTTCCTCATGGACGAGCCGCTGTCGAACCTCGACGCGAAGCTGCGCGTGCAGATGCGGGCCGAGATCGCCCAGCTGCAGGACCGCCTCGGCGTGACCACGCTCTACGTCACGCACGACCAGATCGAGGCCATGACGATGGGCGACCGCGTCGCCGTCCTCAAGCGCGGGGAGCTGCAGCAGGCCGCCCCGCCCCAGGAGCTGTACGACAACCCCCGCAACCTCTTCGTTGCGGGGTTCATCGGCTCGCCGGCGATGAACATCGCCCGGGGGACGCTCACCACCGACAACGGCACGTCCAAGGTGCAGATCGGCGACTTCACGCTTGACGTCCCCGAAGAGGCGTGCGCGAAGTACACCAAGGTCAAGGGTGACGGCAGCCGCGAGGTGGCAGTCGGGCTGCGGCCCGAGCACTTCGTCCCCGGCAGCCGGGCGGCGGACGGTCAGCGCATCTCGGTCGAGGTCGGTCTTGTCGAGGCCCTGGGGTCCGACGTCCTCGTCCACTTCAAGACCGCGGCGCCGCCCATCGTCTCGGAGGACATGCGCGAGGCCATCGACGACGCCGACGCCTTCGAGGAGCTGCAGCGCTCCGCGGACCGGGGCGGGCAGACCTTCACAGCGCGCCTGGAGCCCAAGGACCGGCCGAAGGTCGGCGAGCACATCGAGCTGGGCTTCCGCACCGAGTACCTCCACTTCTTCGACATCGACTCCGGGCTCGCCCTGCGCGAGCTGTAGCCGCCGAAACAACAGAAGGGCACGTAATGCGCACGCACGTATGGACGACCCGCCTGGCCTTCTTGGTCGTGGCGGCCATGTTGGCCGCGGCCTGCGGGAACGGAGGCAACGGCGAAGGCAATGGCGGTGGTGCAGGCGGTGACGGCGAGGGCGGCGGCACGGTCTCGCTGCTCCACGGCATTTCCGGTGAGGAGGAGCAAGCGGCGCTGCAGCAAGCCGTCGACGCCTTCCAGGAGCAGACGGGCAACACCGTCGAGGTCGAGGCCTCGCCGAACTTCGAGACGGTCGTCGTCACGCGCGTCCAGGGTGGCAACCCGCCAGACGTCGCGCTGTACCCGCAGCCCGGTCTCCTCGAACGGGTCTCTCAGGACGCGACACCGCTGTCCGAAGCCGGCGTGGACGTCGGGGCGCTGAATGACCAGCTGGTTCCTGGCATGGTCGAGACCGGCACCTTCGACGGCACCGAGTACGGCGTCGTCGTCAAGGTCGGCTTCAAGAGCCTGTTGTGGACGGCCGGTCAGCGTTTCACCGACGCCGGATACGAGGTCCCCGAGACGTGGGACGACCTGAAGTCGCTCACCGACCAGATCGCCCAGGACACCCCCGAGCCTGGCCGCGCTCCCTGGTGCATCGGCATCGAGAGCGCCGACGCCACCGGCTGGGTCGCCACCGACTGGATCGAAGACATCATGCTCCGCCTGCACGGTCCGGACGTCTACGACCAGTGGGTGAACCACGAGATCCAGTTCAACTCCGACGAGGTCCGCGCGGCCTTCGAGGAGCTCGAGGAGATCTGGTTCAACGAGGAGTACGTCGTCGGAGGGACCACCGGCATCCTGCAGACACCGTTCGCGGATGCGGTCCAGCCCATGAACCAGGAGGAGCCGGGGTGCTTCCTGCACCGTCAGGCCGGCTTCATCGAGGGCAGCTTCGAAGGTGAGCTGGGCACGGAGTACGACGTGGCTCCCCTGCCGGGGACCGAGTCCGGCCCGCCGCCGGCGCTGTTCGCCGGTGACCTGGTCGCCGTCCACACCGACAACCCGACCGCCGGCGAGTTCGTCGAGTTCCTGCTGTCGGCCGAGGGCCAGGAAGCCTGGATGGGCCACGAAGGCGCCGGCTCGCTGTCGCCGCGGGCCGACTTCAATCCGGAGTCGTACCCGTCCGAGGCGCTGACCCGTCAGGGTGAGATCTTCGCCAACGCTGAGTTCGCCCGGTTCGACGCGTCCGACCAGATGCCCGCACAGGTCGGCACCGACGCGTTCTGGCGTGAGGTCGTCGCATGGCTGTCGGGCAGCCAGGACCTCGACGCCACACTGACGAACATCGACAACGCCTGGCCGGAGGGCGGCGAGGAGTAGTCGAGCACCGGGGCGGAGCCAACAGCGGCTCCGCCCCGCTTCGTACGACCCGAAGGAGGAGCCGTGGGGCAGCTCGTCAGTGTTCTCATCGCCATCGCGCTCGGCGTCGGCGGCGTCATGGTCCTGTTTTGGCTGCTCAACCGTGGCACCGAGCTGCTGCCGGAGACGTGGGAGCAGCGGCTGAAGCCGTACGTGTTCGTCGGGCCGGCCCTGCTCGTGGTCGGACTGTTCTTGCTCGTCCCCGCGCTGCTGACGCTGCGCAACAGCTTCCTGGACGCTCGCAGCGAATCCTTCGTCGGAGCGGACAACTACCAGTTCTTGGTCACGGACCCCGCGATGCGGACGGCGATCTGGAACAACCTGCTGTGGATCATCGTCGTTCCCGCGGTGTCGGTCGCGATCGGTCTGGCGGTCGCCGTGCTCGCCGACAAGCTCAAGCCGCGCTGGGAGAACACCTCCAAGTCCCTGATCTTCCTCCCGATGGCCATCAGCTTCGTCGGGGCGAGCACCATCTGGGGGTTCGTCTATGCCTGGCGCGCCCCAGGAACCCCGCAGATCGGCATCCTCAACGCCATCTGGCAGGGGCTGGGCGGGCAACCAATCGCCTGGCTGCAGAGCACGGCCGTCAACGACTTCGCCCTGATGTTCATCATGATCTGGCTGCAGGCCGGATTCGCGATGGTGCTGCTGTCCGCCGCGATCAAGAACGTGCCCGAGGAGACGCTGGAGGCCGCACGCATCGACGGAGCCAAGGAGTCACAGATCTTCTGGCGCGTGGTGCTGCCCCAGATCAAGTCCACGGTCGTCGTCGTCGGCACCACCATCTTGATCCTGGTGCTGAAGGTCTTCGACATCGTCTACGTCATGACCAACGGCAACTACGGCACCGAGGTGATCGCGAACCGGTTCATCAAGGAGATGTTCACCATCGGGCACTTCGGACGCGCCGCGGTGATCGTGGTCTTCCTGATCCTGGTGACCATCCCGTTCATGGTCGTCAACATCCGTCGGTTCCGGGCCGAGGAGGCCATGCGATGAGTCAGGTCACCCCCGCACCCGTCGTCGACGAGAACCAGGGGTACGTCAAGGCCAAGGGCTCGGGCATCACCACCGGCGGCGCGCCCGCCACCGGCAGGGGCAGGCTGTTCGCCCGCATCGCGCTGTTCCTCATCGTCGCCATGTGGACGATCCCCACCATCGGCCTGCTGATCTCGTCGTTCCGCGACCCCAACGCCGTGCGCAGCACCGGTTGGTGGACGGTGCTGGCCAACCCGTTCGACTTCACCCAGTGGACGTTGGCCAACTACGACCAGGTGCTGTTCGGCGGCGGCATGGCCAACGCGTTCGTCAACAGTCTCGTCGTGGCCATCCCCGCGACGGTGATCCCGATCACCATCGCCGCGTTCGCGGCGTATGCGTTCTCGTGGATGGAGTTCAAGGGCCGCGAGGTGCTGTTCGTCATCTTCGTGGGCCTGCTCGTCGTCCCGTTGCAGGTGGCGTTCCTGCCGCTGTTCCGCGTCTACAACACCCTCGGGTGGAATGGGACGTTCCTCGCCGTGTGGCTGGCGCATGCCGGCTTCGGCATGCCCCTGGCGGTGTATCTGTTCCGCAACTACATGGGCTCACTGCCACGCGAGGTGATCGAGTCCGCACGCGTGGATGGCGCCAGCCACTTCCAGACCTTCTGGCGGCTGATCATCCCCCTGTCGATCCCGGCACTGGCCGCCTACGCGATCTTCCAGTTCCTGTGGACCTGGAACGACCTGTTGGTCGCGCTGGTGTTCCTGGGCGGGCAGGCGCGGGTCGAGGTCGTCACGCTGAACTTGGCGAACCTGATCGGCAGCCAGGGCCAGCAGTGGCACCTGCTGACCGCGGGTGCGTTCATCACGATGACGGTGCCGCTGATCGTGTTCTTCTCGCTGCAGCGGTTCTTCGTTCGCGGCCTGACGGCAGGGTCCGTGAAGGGGTGACGCCGGTCGGGCTCCCCCTGCGGGAGCCCGACCCGCTCCGGCCGCGCGCGCTACTGTCGCGCTGATGTCGCGCCCCCTGGCCAGCTTCCACGTGTTCTCCGTGGAGCGACACCGTGTCCCCGGTGCGTTGTGGCGCATGGCCGCGGACCCGCTGTCGCTGCGGGGCACCGCCGGGCTGCGGTTCGCCCGGTCCGTCGGCACCAACCGTGGCGACTCGTTCTCGTTGCGCGACGCGGACCTGTGCCGTTGGGGCCTGTTCACCGTGTGGGACGACCGGGAAGCCCTCGAACGCTTCGAGCGGGCCGGCCGCGCGTTCGCAGCGTGGCGGCGCACCGCGCGCGAGCGCTGGCGGGTCGACCTTCTGCCGCTTCGGAGCCGGGGAGCGTGGGGGGGCCGCGATCCCCTCGCCGGCGCGGTCGCGGCGACAGACGCCCCGGGTCCAGCGGCCGCCGTCACCCGTGCCCGCATCCGGTGGTCGCAGGCGGTGCGGTTCTGGCGGGCGGTGCCTCCGGTGGCCGCTGACCTGCGCCGTCAGCCGGGACTGCGGCTGTCGTTCGGGTTCGGCGAGGCACCGGTCGGCCTGCAGGGAACCTTCAGCGTCTGGGACTCCACGCGTGCGCTCACCGACTACGCCTACCGGACGGCAGCGCACCAGCAGGTCATCCGCGCTACGCAGGACCTGCAGTGGTACGGCGAGGAGCTGTTCGCTCGGTTCGCCGTCGTGGGTTCGCAGGGCACCATCGACGGGCGCGACCCGGTCGGCGGCGGCCATGGGATCGCCGGCGATGCGTGACGTCGTCGTGGTCGGCGCAGGCCACAACGCTCTCGTGGCGGCGTGCTACCTCGCCCGTGCGGGCCTGGACGTTGAGGTGGTCGAGCGGCGTTCGGTCGTCGGCGGGGCCGTCTCCACCGTCGAGCGCTTTGGCGGCTACCGCATGGATGTGGGCTCCTCGGCGCACATCATGGTGCGCCACACGGGGATCATCGAGGACCTCGACTTGGCTGCCATGGGCCTTGCGTACCAGGACCTCGACCCTTGGGGCTTCGCCCCGTTCGGCGACGAAGCCATCACCTTCCACGTGGACCTCGACGCGACGTGCGCGTCGATCGCGCAGGTCTGCGGGGCGCAAGACGCCGAGGCGTACCGCGAGTTCGCGACGACCTGGGGCAAGCGCAACCTGAAGGTGTTCGAGGCCTTCGCGCAGCCGCCGACCCCCGGCCGCCTGGGACGAAGCCTGATGAGCATCGGCCGGGGAAGCGGGGTGGACGGCATCGAGCTGTCCCGGCAGTTCCTGCGCAGCGGTGACGGTCTGCTCGACGAGCACTTCACCGACGAGCGTCTGAAGACGGCACTGGCCTGGCTGGGTGCGCAGTCGGGGCCCCCGACGCACGAGGTGGCCACCGCCGACCTCGTCGGTTGGAACGCGGTGATGCACCACCGTCCGCCAGGTCACCCGGTGGGGGGCTCCGGCATGCTGTCGGTCGCGCTCGCGCGGCGCCTGGAGCAGCTGGGGGGGACCGTGCGCCTGGGCGACGGGTGCGCACGCATCGCGACCGCATCGGGCCGCGTCCTGGGCGTCGAGACCGACAGCGGCGATCGCATCCCCGCCGCCACGGTGGTGGCCGGCTGCCATGTCCTGACGACCTTCGAGCTGGTCGGATGGGATTCACTGCCGCCGGCGTTCGCCGCACGGGCGCGCTCGGCGATCCGCGTGGGCAATGGCATCGGCATGGTGGTCCGCCTGGCGACGTCGGCGCTCCCGCGGTACCCCGCCGGCATCGGCGGTGGCGAGTGGCGGGCGCTGCAGCTGCTCGCCCCGTCGCGGGCCATGCTGCGCCAAGCCCACGCCGACTTCATGTCCGGACGCCCGCCCGAGACACCCGCGGCGCTGGCGATGACCTTCTCCGCGTTCGACGACACCATCGCTCCCCCGGACAAGCACAACGTGACCGTGTGGGGCCAGTGGCACCCGTACGAGCTGCGGACGGGCGAGCACTGGGACGACATCGCCGAGCGGGAGGGCCACAAGCTGGTCCTCGCGGTGGACGCGGCCGCCACCGGTTTCGCCGACAGCGTCGAGCACATGCACGTCCAGACCCCCCTCGACCTCGAACGCGAACTGGGGCTGCGCCGCGGCAACGTCATGCATGTGGAGATGTCGCTGGACCAGATGTTCGCGTGGCGGCCCCTGCCGGAGCTCGCCGGCTACCGCACCCCCGTGGAGGGCCTGTACCTGACCGGGGCGTCGACGCACCCCGGCGGGGGCGTGTTCGGGGCGAGTGGCCGTTCGGCGGCGCGGGTGCTGCTGGGTGACCGCCGGCCGTGGTGGCGTCGGCGGTGACGGTCGCCGTGGCGCGACGCTGGGCCCCGGCCACCACCGCACCGGTGGTGCTCGCTGCAGCGGCAGTCCTGGCGCAGATCGTCTACCCGCTCACCCCGACCGGGCCGGCGCGCGATCGGCTGACGGTCATCACGGTGATCGTGTTCTTCGCCGCGTCCGTGGCGCATGCGATCGTGTGGCGGGGGGTGCGGTTCGCCGCGGCACTGGTGGCGGTCACCGCCGGGGGTGGGCTGCTCGTCGAGGTCATCGGTGTCGCCACCGGCGTCCCGTTCGGCGCCTACCGCTACACGGAGACGTTGGGCCGTCAGCTCGCCGGCGTCCCGCTGGTCATCCCATTGGCGTGGACGATGATGGGGTATCCCGCGCTGGTTGTGGGCCGGCGGATCAGCCGCCACGGCGCCCTTGGTCCCCTCGTCGCCGGCGCGGCGCTGGCGGCGTGGGACCTCTTTCTGGACCCGCAGATGCTCGACGCGGGGCACTGGGTCTGGGAACCGACGGCCGACCCCCATCTGATGGGGGTACCGGTTGCGAACTTCCTGGGATGGCTCGTGGTCGCCGTGCTCATGATGGCGGTGCTGTGGCGTGCCACGCCGGACAGTCCCGACGACCGGGTACCGATCGGGCTGTACCTATGGACCTACGCCTCGTCGGTGATGGCGCACGCGCTCTTCTTCGACCTGCCCGAGTCCGCGATCGTCGGGGGTCTGGGGATGGGGGTCGTCGTGGCGCTGCTGGCACGCTCGTACCGCACATGAACGTCGTGGACGCTGCGGCCGTCGCCGGCGTCGCGCTGGCGGCGCACACCGCGCGCAACGCACGTCGGTTGCGGACTCCCCCGCCCGCGCCGACGGGCGGATTCGTCCCGCTGGTCAGCGTGCTGATCCCGGCGCGAGACGAAGGCCGGTCGATCGCGGCGTGCATCGAGGCGGTGCTGCAATCGCGTGGGGTCGTGCTGGAGGTGATCGTGCTCGACGACGGGTCGAGCGACGACACGGCGGCAGTGGTCGAGAAGGTCGCCGCGGCCGACCGGCGTGTCACGCTGCTGCGGGGGGCCCAGTTGCCCCCCGGGTGGCTCGGAAAGCCTTTCGCCTGCCATCAGCTCGCCGCCGCGGCCCGCGGCCGGATCCTGGCCTTCCTCGATGCCGACGTCATCGTCGCCGAGGACGGCTTGGCCCGCACCGCGGCGCTGCTCGACACCGCCTCGCTTGACCTCGTGTCGCCGTACCCACGGCAGACCGCCGTGACGGTCGCGGAGCGGCTGGTGCAGCCGCTGCTGCAGTGGTCGTGGCTGACGTTCCTGCCGCTGCGGCTGGCCGAACGGTCGCCGCGGCCGTCGCTGACCGCAGCCAACGGGCAGCTGCTCGTGTGCCGAGCGGATGCGTACCGCTCTGCCGGGGGCCACGCGTCAGTCGCGGCCGAGGTCATCGAGGACGTGGCCCTCGCCCGGGCGTTCAAGCGGCACGGGTCGCGGGTGACCGTGGCCGACGGAACCACCGTCGCGAGCTGCCGCATGTACGGGGGCTGGCGTGAGCTGCGCGACGGTTACACCAAGAGCCTGTGGTCGATCACCCGCCGTCCCTGGGGTGGTGCCGGCATCGTCGGCGGGCTGCTGCTGCTGTACGTCGCACCCCCGGTTGCGGCGGTGTGGCGGGTGGCAGGCCGGCGCCCCGGGGCGGCGACCGCGGCGCTGGGCTACGCCGCCGGGGTCACCAGCCGGGTGATCGCGGCACGACGGACCGGCGGCCGCCCAACCGACGCGTCCGCGCACCCTTTGTCGATCGCGGTGCTCGCATGGCTGTGGGGCCGCAGCATCTGGGCCTGGCGCACCGGACGGCTGCAGTGGAAGGGCCGGACGCTGTGAGAGTCGTGGTGGTGGGCGCCGGCGTCGGCGGTCTCGCGGCTGCGGCGCGCCTGGCAGCCGTCGGCCACGACGTCGTCGTGTGCGAGCAGGCCGCCACGGTCGGTGGGAAGCTGGCACGTCATGAAGCCGACGGCTTCGCCTGGGACACCGGCCCCTCGCTGCTGACGATGCCGCAGGTCCTCGAGGAGCTGTTCGCCGCCACGGGCGACCCGCTGGACGGCGTGCTGCGCCTGCACCCCGTGGAACCGATCGCCCGGTACCGGTTCCACGACGGGACCGTGCTGGATTCCACCGCGGATCTCGACGCTTTCTGCGACCGGCTCGACGACGCGCTGCGCCCCGGTAGCGGCGACGACTGGCGGCGCCTGATGCGCCGTGCGGGCGCGATGTGGCGCGCGGTCGAGCAGCCGTTCCTGCGCTCGCCCATCGGCGGCGCGCGGTGGTTCGCGCGACAGGCGCTGCGCCTCGGTGATCTCGCCACCGTCGCCCCGCACCGGTCGCTGCGCTCTCTGGGCCGGACCCATCTGCGAGACCCCAGACTCCGGATCCTGCTGAACCGCTACGCGACGTACACCGGATCCGACCCTCGACGCGCGCCGGCGGCCCTCGCGGTCATCCCGTACGCCGAGCAGCGGTTCGGCGCCTGGTACGTCGAGGGCGGCCTGTACCGCATCGCTGACGCGCTGGCCGAACGTGCCTGCGAGCGCGGGGCGCAGATCCGCACCGGCGCGGACGTGCGCGGCATCAGCCTGTCCGGCGGTCGGGTCACGGGGGTGACCCTGGCCGACGGCGAGCGGCTGCGCGCCGACGTCGTGGTGGCCAACGCCGACGCGGCGCACGTGTACCGCGACCTGCTGGCGCCGTCGGCAGGCCGGCGGGCTGCGGCCGCGCTGCGTCGAGCGGTGCCGTCGCTGTCGGGGTTCGTCGTGCTCCTCGGTCTGTCCGGTCGCACACCCGACCCCGTGCACCACCGTGTGCTGTTCCCACGCCATTACGACGGGGAGTTCGACGCGATATTCGGCCGTCACCCCCGGCCGGTCACCGACCCGACCGTCTACGTCGCCTCGCCCGATGACGCTGCCGCCGCACCCGCCGGCGCGGAGAGCTGGTTCGTGCTGGTCAACGCGCCCCGCCACGGGATTGTGGACTGGGCCGACGAAGGCCTGGCCGACGACTACGCCGGCCACGTCCTCGCCGTGCTGGCGTCTCGTGGTCTGGATGTGCGCCACCGGGTGGTCACCCGCCGGGTGGTCTCGCCCGCCGACCTTGCACTGCGCACCCGGGCGCCGGGCGGAGCGATCTACGGGACGTCGTCCAACGGGCTGCGCAGCGCCTTTCGGCGTCCCGCGAACGTGACGGCCGTCCCCGGGTTGTTCCTGGTCGGCGGGTCTTCCCACCCGGGGGGCGGGCTGCCGCTGGTTGTCCTGTCAGCCGGCATCGTTGCCGACCTCGTCGGCTCGCCGTAGCCGCGCGCGCACGTCGACGAGCAGCTGCACCAGGCCGATCGCTGACAGCACGAGGAGGGCCGCCAGGGCCGCCGTCGTCACCACCGGGGCGCGGCCCGCGGCGAGGCCCGCGCCGGCCAGCCCCAGCGCGGCGAGGATGATGCGGCTCGGGCGCTCGCCGACGGTCACCGTGCCGATCTCGATTGCGCCGGCGTTGCCGGCGCGGGCTCGGGCGTACTCGTGGAGGAACACGGTGGCGGCGCACAGGCCCGCCAGCCACCACGGTGCGCCGGCAAGGGCCAGCGCTGCCAGCAGCAGCAGGTCGTTGACGCGGTCGGCCACCGAGTCCACGACGTAGCCCCAGCCACTTGCTCGTCGCTGCATGACGGCGACCGCACCGTCGAGGCTGTCGCCCAAGCCGGCCAGGACCAGCAGCACCGCGCCGAGCAGCGGCCAGCGTCCCTCCGCCGCGGCCGCAGCGACGACCGCCGCGGTCAGCCACGTCGACAGCGCGGTGATGACGTGCGGGGACACGCCGGCGACCCCGAGCGGTCGCGCCACCGCGTACGTCAGCCCCAGCCATCCGCGGACCCACGGGCTCCCGGACGCCACGTCGTACCCGCCGTGCAGCGCCTGCCAGCCTGTCAGGTACTCCTCACGGGGCGGCACCGGACCGGGGCGGCGCCGCGCAGCGCCGACCACGATCAGGCCAAGACCGGAGACGACAAGGGCGACGAGGACGCCACCGCCGACCGACTGTGCCATTGCAGCGATGCTACGTGGCCCTGACCACCATGCGGTTGCGGTCGCGCTGACGACGCTGCTCTTTGGTCCGGTACAGCGCCACGTCGGCTGCGGCGAGCACCTCGGCGGCGGACATGCCGGTGCACCACTGCGCCGAGCCGGTGCTGACGGTCAGCAGCAGCGCATGCGTGGGGTCCGAGACGATGCCGAGGGCGGCGACGGCATCGGCGATCCGCGCCGCCACCGCCACGGCGACCTCGTGGACGGCGCCGGCGTGCAGCACGGCGAACTCGTCGCCGCCCAGCCGCGCGACCAGGTCGCTGTCGCGGATGTGTCCGGCTAGCTCGCGGGCAACCGCCCGCAGCGCGGCATCCCCTGCCGGATGGCCACGGGTGTCGTTGAGCGCCTTGAAGCGGTCGAGGTCGAGCATCGTCACTGACACCGCCGGACCGCCGGCGTCCGCGCGGGCGACGGCCTCGGCGAGGACGGCTTCGAACTTGCGGCGGTTGGCCAGGCCGGTCAACGGGTCGGTCATCGCCTGCCGTTCGGCCGTCTTGCGTCGGTCCTGCAAGCGCCGCTCGGTCGAGGCCAGCCCGCGACCCACCGCCAGCGTGGCGGCCACCCCGATGACTGCGGCCACCAGCACGCCGCACAGCACCAGCACCGCCAGCTCCGTGAGGTCGCCGTAGGCCTCGCTCTGGGCGAGGTCGACCATGACGCCGAAGTCGTAGTCGGGCACCGGCACGTACGACGTGAGGACCCGGCGGCCTACCAAGGGGGCGTAGTACGCGGCCTGACCGGGCTGCAACCCGGCCGCCATCGCCACCATCGGCTTGGCGGTGAGCGTGCGACCGCGTCGTGCCGGGGAGCCGGACAGCAACACCCGCGCATCCTTGTCGACCACCGATGCGGTGCCTGTGTCGCCGAAGCGAAGGCCGGGCAGGTGGGGCGCGGCGTCAGCGAGCGACAGCTCCGCGACGAGCGCACGGTGCCTGCTCAGCGGCACGCGCTTGGCGACCACCCCGTGGTCACCGTCTTGCACGGCGCGGAAGGTCGCACGGGTCGTCGCGGCCGACACCATCGGGTCCTGCGTGAGCAGCGGGTGCGGCCAGGACGCCACCACCCCGCGGCGTGTGTCCACCAACGCGATGGCCCGGTACACGGGCAAGGACCCCTCGATGTTGCTCAGCACACGCTCGATGGCCGACCGGTCGTTGCCGGTCAGGGCCGAGTGGACGTGCGGCAGGGTCGCGTTGTGCGTGAGGATCGACTGGCCGGTGATCAGTGAGGTGCTGACGTCGGCGGCCAGCGCGCCGGCGGTGGCTCGCCCGCCTTCACGAATCTGCTCGGTGATGATCGCGCGTGCGCGCCAGTACGTGATCGCCCCCCGTGACCGAGGGCAGCGCCACGACGAGAGCGAGCACGATCAGCACGGCGCCGCGTGTGGTGCGGGCGTGCTTCGCCCCACGCGGGGCAGGTCCAGGTCCCAGTCGCATCGTCCGGTGTATCGGCCGGCATCTCACCGGGCTGGATGGATGATTTGCGTCATCTACGACATACGTCGATCTGCCACCCCACCCCGGTCATCGTCGGCCACCCGACCGCTACGCTCGCTGCCCCTCGCAGAAAGGCCTGTCGTGAAGCTCGGTCTCAACATCGGCTACTCCGGCTCGTCGATCACCGACGTGCTGCCGCTGGTCGAGCACGCCGACCGGGTCGGCGTGGACTCCGTCTGGGCCGCGGAGGCCTACGGGTCGGACGCGGTGACGGTGCTGTCGTACCTGGCGGCGCGGACCGAGCGCATCAAGATCGGCAGCGCGATCCTGCAGATGCCGGCGAGGACACCGGCGAACACGGCCATGACCGCGATGACGCTCGACGCTCTGTCGGGCGGTCGGTTCATCCTGGGACTCGGCCTGTCCGGGCCGCAGGTCGTCGAGGGGTGGCACGGCGTGCCCTACGGCAAGCCGCTGGGCCGCACCCGCGAGTACGTCGAGATCGTCCGCAAGGCGATCGCACGCGAGGAGCCGCTGGAGTACGACGGCGAGCACTACCAGATCCCCTATCGCGGGGACGACGCGACGGGCCTGGGCAAGCCGTTGAAGTCGATCCTGCACCCGCTGCGTTCCCGAATCCCGATCTACCTGGCGGCCATCGGCCCGAAGAACGTCGCGCTGACGGCGCAGATCGCCGACGGATGGTTGCCGATCTTCTACTCGCCGGAGCGCGAGCAGATCTTCAACGAGCACCTCGACACGGGTCTGGCCGAGGCCGGGCGCTCCCCCGACGACTTCGACATCGCGGCGTCCGTGATGGTGGCGGTCGGGGACGACCTCGAGGCCTGCCGCAACCAGCTGCGACCGATGTTGGCGCTGTACATCGGGGGCATGGGAGCGCGCGGGAAGAACTTCTACAACGACCTGGCGCGACGCTACGGGTTCGAACAGGCCGCCGAGACGATCCAGGACCTGTACCTGGAGGGGCGCAAGGACGAGGCGGCCGCAGCCGTCCCTGCGGAGCTGGTCGACGAGGTGGCGTTGGTGGGACCGCTGGATCGCATCACCGACCGGCTGGCCGCCTGGAAGGCGTCCCGCGTCGGCACCATGATCCTGGGCACCTACCAGCCGGAGGTGCTGACGGCGCTGACCGACGCGCTGTAGTGCACGATCTCGTGGTCCGGCCCGAGTCGATGGACGGGCCGGTCGCACAGCGGCTGCTCGCGGAGCTCGACGTCGAGCTCCACGAGCGGTACGGCGGTGGTGGAGATCCCGTGCGGGCCGACGCGGCAGACTTCGCGCCGCCGGAAGGGCTGTTCCTGGTCGCATGGGTCGACGGGCAGGCCGAGGGCTGCGCCGGCTTCCGCCGGCTGGACGACGCCACCGCCGAGCTGAAGCGAATGTACGTGCGGCCGGAACGCCGAGGGACGGGCTTGGCGCGGGCGCTGCTGGCCGCCGTCGAGGAGTGCGCCGTCGCCTCCGGCTACCGGAGGATGTGGTTGGAGACGGGCCTGCCGCAGCCAGAGGCCATGGCCCTGTACCGGGCGTCTGGGTACGAGCCGATCGCGTCGTTCGGGCAGTACGCCGACTCCCCCTCCCAGCGGTGCTTCGGAAAGGCGCTGCCAGTCACGTGAGCCCCAGCAGCCGCGCGCCGTTGTCGTGGCACACCGCGCGCAACCAGTCGTCACCCAGGCCGAGCCGCACCAGTGCCTGCACCCCGTGCGCATATGGGTAGGGGATGTTCGGGAAGTCGCTGCCAAACACGATCCGGTCGGGATGCTCGGCGAGCACCGGCAACAGATCGGGGGGGTACGGCGCCAGACGCTCCATGAAATCGGTGAACGTCATCGTCGTGTCGAGGTGCACGTGGGCATGGCGCAGTGCGAGCTGCAGGAACTCCCGGTACTCCGCACTGCCCATGTGCGCGATGACCAGCACGAGGTCGGGATACTCGTCGAGCACCTCACCGATCGGTCCCGGGCCGGTGTGGGGGCCCGGCAGCGGGCCGGAGCCTGCGTGGGTCACGACGGGCACACCGGCGGCGGCCAGCCGCCGCCACACCGGGCGCAGCAGACGGTCGCGAGGGTCGAAGGCCCCGACCTGCAGATGGACCTTGAAGACCCTGGCGCCGTCCTCCAACGCCGTTGCGACGTACCGGTCTGCCTCGGGTTCCGGGTAGAACGTCGCGCTTGCCACGCTGTCCGGGTGCGCTGTGGCGAAGGTCCTGGCCCAGCTGTTGAGCCACGGGGCCATGCCCGGCTTGTGCGGGTAGCTGAGCGCGGTGAACGCCTTCACATGCATGTCTCGTAGCCGGCGCACCCGTGTGGCGTCGTCCTCGCGGTACGCGATGGGCCACGCCGGCGACCCGTCGTCGGCACGCACGCCGTCGAACCACCGCCACACGGCCTGCAGCATCCGGTCGGGCATGAAGTGGGTGTGGATGTCCACCAGGCCCGGGATGCCCAGCCGCCGGCAGAACATCGGCAGGTCTGCGTCCCGGGCCGGCGCCGTCACTGCGCCGGCTCGACAGCCCCGTCGTCCGACGGACCGTCAACCGGCAGGCAGACCGTGAAGCGGGCGCCCGGCTCGGCATCGCTGTAGCGCACCCGACCACCGTGCGCTTTGACCAGCTGCCACACGATCGCCAGTCCCAACCCGACGCTCTGGGGGTCGTCGGAGCCGGTGAACTCCCCGAACAACCGCGCCCGCTGCTGCTCGTCGACCCCCTTTCCGTGATCACGCACGGAGATGTTGACGTCGTCGCCGTCGCGCCACGCCCGAACCTCGAAGGGGGGCTTGCCGTACTTCTCGGCGTTGGACAGCAGGTTCCACAGGATGCGCTCGAGCCTGGCCGGGTCGGCGACGACCTCCAAGTCGGGCTCCAGCTCGGTCTTCACCGCCTCGTCGAGGTCGGCCGTGGTGGCCTCCACCACGTCGTCGACGCGCACCGGTTCGACGTGCAGCCGGAACGCTTCGCCCTCCAGCCGGGCCGCATCGAGCAGGTCGTCGGCCATGCGCGACAGGCGGTTGGCCTGCCGCTCGACGCTGGACAGCATCTCGTCGACCTGCCGGGGAGAGATCGACGCACGACGGTCCCGCAACAGCTGGGACACCCCTTTGAACACCGTCAGGGGCATGCGCAGGTCGTGGGCGATCGTCGCCACGAACCGCGTCCGCAGCGCCTCGAGGTAGCGCAGGCGGCGCACGTTCCGCTGCTCGGCAGCGATGACGCGGGTCGTCGCCAGGGCCAGCGCCGCGGACTCGGCCAGCGAGGCGGCGATGTCGGTCTCGAACGGCGTCGGCCGACCGCGTTGGGGACGGATGACCAGCAGGTTCGTCGTCGTCTCCGCCTGCCAGCGCAGCGGCACCGCGAGCCGCCCAGGTCGTCGCCCCTCCGGCTCGAGCCACGCCGGCTCGGCCATCAACAACGGTACGAGGGTCGCGTCCTCCCGCTCGTTTTCGTCCTCGGCCATGATCGTGACCAGGTCGTCGGGCGGGTAGCTGGCGACCGGGTGGAACCAGGATCCGTCGTAGACATAGACCACCGCGGATCGGGCATCGAGACAGCGCACCGACTCTCGGCACAGCGTCTGCAGGATCTCGGCGGGCTCCAGCCGCGAGGCGACCTGGTTCGACGCGTCGTTGAGCCGCTGCAGCAGCCGGCGCTGCGTGTTGAGATCGCGGGCGATGAAGCCCGCGAACAGGGCGACCACCAGCAGGAGCCCCATCCGGTAGAACGTCGCGCCGGCCGAGACCCGCACGTGGTGCACCGCCGATCCCAGCAGCAGCCCGCCCATGTAGACCGGCACGAGCGAGGCCCACACGGCCACCGCCCCCCGCAGCTCGAACCGCAGCGCGCCTTCGAGCGGCAGCACGACCATCATCGTCCACGGCGCTGACAGCTGGTCGAAGCTGAACAGGTAGACGAAGCCGACGGTCACCGCGATGTCCGCGACCAGCACGCCGGTGCCGATGGCGCGCAGCCGGCGCACGTCGTGGACCGTGCGCAACGCCAGTTCGACGAAGACCGCCACGCCCACCAGCAGACCGACCATCCCGAAGGCCCAGGGACGCAGCGCCGCGGCGGTGGCGGCGATCGACGCGTCGGGCGGCGTGTACAGGGCCACCTGCGCCAACGCGAAGACGATCGCCACCCAACGAACGGTCGCGATCATGCGCTCGCGGCGCTGCAAGGAGGCGACGGAGTCCAACGGCGTTCAAGAGTAGGGCCGGACGGCGACAATGGCCGCATGCCCCGTGTGCGTCCCGCCGCCGACCTCGCTGCCACGCTTGCCGACATCTCCCTGGAGACGTCCGGCGGCCAGGGCGTCCGCCTGGGTGAGCTGTGGGCCGACCAGCCGGCGCTGCTGGTGCACCTGCGCCACTTCGGGTGACTGTTCTGCCGGGCGCACATCGCGCAGTTGCGCGATCACGAACCTGACCTGACGGCCCTCGGCCTCCGGGTGGCCGCCGTCGGGACGGGCGATGCGGCGTACGCCCGGGAGCTGGAGCAGCGGCTGCGCCTGAGCTTCCCCCTCCTGATCGACCCGGCGCTGCGGTCCTACGGCGCGGCGGGAGCACGGCGCGGGTCGCCACTGCGGGTGTTGCACCCGCGGACCGCGGTGGCGGCCCTTCGCAACGTCGGCGCCACCGGGATGCGCCAGGGGCGGACCGGTCGCCACCCGTTCCAGCTGGGTGCCACGCACGTGATCGGGCCCGACGGCAGTGTCCCGTTTGCCTGGGTCAACGACGACTACGCCGACAACGCGCCCATGGCCGAGGTCCTCGCCGTCGTCCGCGGATGATTGAATCCACCGCATGGCAGCCGTGAACCGCCCCCGCAGCACCGACGTAACCGAGGGATTCGAGCGCGCCCCGGCCCGGGCGATGCTGCGGGCCGTGGGGATGACCGAAGAGGACTTCGGCAAACCCCAGGTCGGCGTCGCGTCGTCGTGGAACGAGGTCACGCCGTGCAACCTGCCGCTGCAGCGCCTGGCCCGGGTGTCCAAGGAGGGGGTCCGGGCGGCGGGCGGCTTCCCCATCGAGTTCAACACCATCGCGGTCTCCGACGGGATCTCGATGGGGCACGAGGGGATGCGTGCGAGCTTGGTGTCGCGCGAGGTGATCGCCGACTCGGTCGAGACGGTCATGCACGCCGAGCGCCTCGACGGCATGGTCACGTTCGCCGGATGTGACAAGTCGCTGCCGGGGATGGCGATGGCGGCGGCGCGTCTGGACCTGCCCTCGGTGTTCCTGTACGGCGGGACGATCATGCCCGGCCGCCTGGACGGCCGGGACATCGACATCAAGGACGTGTTCGAGGCGGTCGGCGCCCGCGCAGCCGGGACCATCGACGACGCCCAGCTGCACGCCGTGGAATCCGCCGCCTGCCCTGGAGAGGGTGCGTGCGGCGGCATGTACACGGCGAACACCATGGCGTCGGCCATCGAGGCCCTGGGCCTGTCACTGCCCGGGTCGGCGTCGCCACCGGCGATCGACGGGCGCCGCGAGGAACTGGCCCGCCGGTCAGGTGAGGCCGTCGTGCGCCTGCTGGAGGCGGACATCCGACCCCGGCGGATCATCACCAAGGCGTCGCTGGAGAACGCCATCGCGGTGGTGATGGCCATCGGCGGGTCGACGAACGCGGTGCTGCACCTGCTCGCGATCGCGCACGAGGCGCGTGTGGAGCTTGACCTGGCCGATTTCGACCGCGTGGGCCGGCGGGTGCCGCACCTGGTCGACTCGCGACCCCACGGCCGGTTCCTGATGTCTGACATCGACGCGGTCGGAGGCATCCCCGTCGTGATGCGACTGCTGCTCGAGGCGGGTGTCCTCGACGGTGACTGCCTGACGGTCACGGGCAAGACGGTCGCGGAGAACCTCGACGACGTGGACCCCGCTGCACCCGACGGTGACGTCATCCGGCCGTTCGACCGACCGATCCACGCCGACGGCGGCCTGGCGGTCCTCACCGGCTCCCTCGCCCCGACCGGCGCCATCGTCAAGGTGGCCGGCCTCGACGACGAGCGGTTCGAGGGGACCGCCCGGGTCTTCGACGGCGAGCAGGCTGCCATGGACTACGTCCTCGACGGGCGGCTGCAGTCCGGAGACGTCATCGTGATTCGCTACGAAGGGCCCAAGGGCGGACCCGGCATGCGGGAGATGCTGGCGGTCACCGCCGCGGTCAAAGGGGTCGGCCACGGCGGGGACGTGGCGCTGGTCACCGACGGCCGGTTCTCCGGGGCGACCCACGGCCTGTGTGTCGGGCACGTCACACCCGAAGCGGTCGACGGCGGCCCGATCGCCCTGGTCGCCGAGGGGGACCGGATCGTGCTCGACGTACCCTCGCGTCGCCTGGACCTCTCCGTGGACGACGCCGAGCTGGAACGACGCCGTGATGGGCTCAAGCACCCGCAACCGCGCTACCCCACGGGGGTGCTGGCCAAGTACGCCAAGCTCGTCAGCGGCGCCGAGCGCGGCGCCGTCACCGGGTGACCTCAGAGGACCGTCCCAGCCATCTCGGCGCGGAACGGCCGAACGCAGCCGACGGCTGGAACATGACGCTGCACGAGCGCATCCAGCTGCTGGTCACGGCGTTCCTGCTCATCCTGCTGGTCGCGGCGGCCGCCGGCGCGTACGTCGTCGGGCAGCGCGATCACCTCGTCGAGCGCTCCGACGCCTACGACGCGGCACGAGACGAGGCCAACGACCTGCTCACGGCCTACGTCGACCAGGAGGTCGGTGTGCGGGGCTATGTGATCACCGGGGACGAGTCATTCCTGGACTCGTACTACCAGGGGCAACAGGACGCGGAGCGAAGCCGTTCAGCGCTGCGCCGCATCCTGCCGCCCACCGACCCGGACCTCCATGCGTCCGTCGACGCGGTCGAGGCGGCAGCCGAGCAGTGGCACGAGCGGTCAGCCGAGCCGGAGATCCAGGCCACCGCCGAGGGACGCGATGCGCTCGCGGCGGCCGTCGTCGGCAGCCGCGTTGGCCGTGAGCTCTTCGATGAGCTGCGCGGCGCCATCACGCGGCTGCGTGACGGCATCAGGGCCGAGGACGAGCGGACCAAGCGGTCGCTGGCGCTCGCGCGCCGGCAGATCAACATCGCTCTGGCGGTCGCCATCGCCGCCGGCGTCGTGCTGCTGCTGGTGATGAGCATTGCGCTGCGGCGCTGGAGCACCCAGCCCCTGGCAGCCATCACCCTGGCGCTACGTGACGTCGCCGCCGGCGACCTGGAACGGCGCATCCCGTCCGTGGGTCCCCGTGACGTTGCGGCGCTGGGGGCCGACGCCGAGCTGATGCGCCGCCGGATCGTCACCGAGCTCGACAGCGCTCGACGCGCCGAGCAGGCGCTGCGTGGCCGCGGCGGTGTCATCTCGGCGCTGCGCGACGAGCTATCACCGACGCAGCAGCCGCTGCCCACGAGCATCACCGTCGCGGCGGCGTTCGAGCCGGTGAAGGGCGTGTTGGCCGGGGACTGGTACGACGTGCTCTGCCTGGATGACGGGTGCGTGGCGGTCTGCCTGATCGACGTCTCGGGTCACGGGCAGGCGACGGGGGTCTTCGCGCTGCAGGCCAAGAACCTGATGCTCGCGGGCCTGCGCCAGGAGCGCGACGCGGGTGACGTCCTGGGTTGGATGGCGGCCTCGCTGGGCGACACGGGTGACAGCTTCCTGACCGGGTTTGTCGCGAAGATCGACCCGGGCGACGGGTCTTGCCGGTACGCCAGCGCCGGCCATCTTCCGGCCTTGGTGACCCACGACCACAGGGTTGAGGAGCTGGGTCCGACCGGGCCGCTGCTGGGTCCACTGCCCGGCGAGTGGTCGACCCGGGAGACGCAGCTTTCACCGGGCAGCGTCCTGGTCCTGTACACCGACGGCGTCACCGAGGCGCGCGGGCCGGCCGACGATGACTTCGGGGAGGAGCGGCTACGGGCGGTCGTCGCCGCCCGCGCGGGGGAACACCCCCAAGCGGTGGTCAGCACGGTGGTCGACGCGGTGCACGACCACGCGCGAGGCGCGGCGCACGACGACCTGACACTGGTGGCCACGCGGTGGCTGCCGCGCCCCGACCCGGGCGGAGCTTGACCGTCAGGGCAGGAACCGCGCCAAGGGCCGCGTCGACCGGAAGCGCGACAGCATGTCGTCCAGTGCCGTGCGCGTGTCGTACTTGGGCACCCATCCCAGCACGGTGCGCGCCCGGGTCGTGTCGACGATGACGGGGTGAGCCGCCATGTCGATCCAGGCCGATCCCGTCGGTGAGATGCGTGCCCGGTACGCGACGTCGACCAGGACCTTGGCGATACCGGCGGGCACGGGCAGCCGGATGGCGCCCAGCGCCTCGGCCAGGTCTCCGGCTTCCATCATCCCGCCGCCGGCCAGGTTGAACGCCCCGCGGACCTCGGGCGCGGTCACCGCCAGGGCGAACACCTCGGCGACGTCGTCTTCATGCACGAACTGCAGCGGCGCCATGCCGATGTCGGGAAACGCTGTCGGCAATAGGCGCGAGAGGAAGATGCCCACCAGCGGTGTGGGCAGCGGACCTCGGAACAGATCCACAGAGTTGGGGCCGACCACGACACAGGGGCGGATGCGGACCACCTCGACATCGCGGTGCTGCTCCTCGAACGCGGTCAGCAGTGCCTCGACCTCCGCCTTGTGCTCGGCGTAGTAGAAGCCCGGGTTGCCGCGGGTGGGGTGGGACTCCGGGATGGGGATGGGGTTGTCGGGCCAGGCCCCGTAGGCGGCGATCGACGAGGCGTACACGATCCTGCGGACGCCGGCGCGGACCGCCGCCGCGAAGACGTTGGCGCTCCCCTCGACGTTGACCAGTCGCACCTGCTCTGGGTGCATTCCCCGGTCGAGCACCGTGAACGCCAGATGCACCACGGTGTCCGCACCGGCGAACGCCGCGTCCAACTGGTCGGGCTTGAGCACGTCACCTGAGCGGAACTCCATCTTCGTCCACCCGTGCGCGGCCGGATCGAACGGTCGCCGGGCCACACCCACAATCCGTTCGACGGCCGGATCCTCCTGCAGCCGCGCGCACAGCGACTTGCCGAAGATGCCAGTGGCTCCAGTGATGGCGACAGTGCTCATGGGGATGGACACTAACGCCTGTGATGTGCGCGGGTCACACCGGCGGCGGGTTCGCGATCAGGTCGGGCGTGATGTCGTCCGGCGTACGGCAACCGCAGAGCATCAGCGCACGGGTGAACTCCTCGATGAGCTCGTTGAGCACCGCCGTGACGCCCTGGGCACCGGCCGCGGCGAGGCCCCACAGCACCGGTCGCGCGACGAGTACCGCGCTGGCGCCGAGGGCGAGCGCCTTGACGACATCGGTGCCGCGGCGCACACCGCCGTCGACGAGCACTTCGGCGCGGTCGCCCACAGCGGCAGCGACCTCCCGCACGGCTTCCGCCGGCGCGATGCAGGTGTCCAGCTGGCGACCGCCGTGGTTGGAGACGATCACGCCGGCGGCGCCGGCATCCACCGCGCGCACCGCGTCGTCCCCGCGCATCACGCCCTTAACCAGCACGGGCAATCGGGTCAGGCCGCACAGCCATGCCAGGTCGTCGGGCGTCAGCGATGGGTCGAACTCGGAATCGGCGAAGGCGGCGATCCCCGACCCCTCGACGGTCGGCGGGGCCGTCCCGAAGTTCGCCATGGTCAGCCCTGGCGGGAGGGTGAAGTGGTTGCGCTCGTCACGCAGGCGCCGGCCGAGGACCGGCACATCCACGGTCAGGACGAGGGCGCGGTAGCCGGCGGTCTCGGCTCGCGCCACCAGCTCCTCGGTGTAGCGCCGGTCGCGGCGGATGTACAGCTGGAACCACAGGTCGCCGGTGGCCGCTGCGGCGACCTCCTCCAGGGTTGTGGTGGCCATCGTGGACACGCACATCACGGTGCCGACCGCGCCGGCGCCGCGTGCCGTCGCCATCTCCCCGTCAGGGTGCGCCAGGCGTTGGTACGCCGCCGGCGCCACGATGATCGGAGCCGTGAGCGACTGCCCCAAGACCGTTGCGCGCGGATCGACCTCGCCGACGTCGTTGAGCACGTGGGGGCGAAGCCTCAGGCGCTGCCAAGCTGCGACGTTCTCGGCGAGCGTGACCTCGTCGTCGGCGCCGCCCGCGAAGTAGTCATACACCGCGGGGTCGAGCGCCGCCCGCGCCTTCTGCTCCAGTTCTGCCATGTCCACGCCGGTGAGTCTGACATCGTCGGCCTGCCGACCGCCGTCCCTACGCGCTGCGGGTCCGAGAGCCGGCGATCACGACACCCACCACGACGAGCAACAACCCGACCGCGAAGTAGGTCCAGTTGTAAAGGCCCGGGTTGGCGACGCCCTGGCGGATGTCATGCAGGCCGAGCACCTCGTGGAAGACGATCTGATCGACCACATGGAAGACACCCCAGCCGACCAACGTCAGCCCGAGCAGCCGTTTACCGCCCGTCGCCGATCGCCCCCGTGCGCCCCACAGCAGTGCGACGGCGACGACCAGCAACGCCGTCGTGGCGAGGTGGAAGACGCCGTCCCAGAACAGGTTGGTTCGCAGAGCGCTCACGGTGTCGGTCGGCACCTCGGCGCTGACAAAGTTGTGCCACTGCAGAACCTGGTGCAACACGATGCCGTCGACCAAGCCGCCGAGGGAGAAGCCCAGCAACAGCGATCCAAAGAGGAACATGCAGACGGCCTACCCCGAAGGGCACTGCGGTACGTCCGTCAAGCCTCGTCGTCCGCGTTGACGGATTTGCCGGGCAATTCCCGCACCATCCGGACCTCGTCGAAGATCGCCCCGGCCACCTCCTCGCGCTGGGTCTCGCCGTCTTGGACCCAGCCGTGGTGTTGGTAGAACCCGATCGAACGATTGTTGTCCGCAGCCACCCACAGCAGAGCACCAGCATGCCCATCGGCGGCCAACAGCTGTTCAACGCGGCGCAACAGGGCAGCACCGTGTCCTCGCCCCCACACCGCCGGGTCTGCGTAGAGCACGTAGAGCTGCCCAGTCAATGTGGCCGTCGGCTTGAGCGCAGGTCCGCACACCGCGACGGCGCAGGGCGGGGCCGCCGGGGCAGCGGTGGAGACAAGTTGATGAACACCGTCGCGCGCCGGTGCGTTGAGCTGGTTGGCCCAGCGATCGAGCCATGCGTCCTCGCGGAGGCTGTCCAGGAATGAAGCGGGGACGATGCCGCGGTAGGCCGCCTTCCATGAGCGCACCTGGAGCGCGGCGATAGCGGCCGCGTCACTGATCTTGGCCTCGCGAACCGCCGGCCCGCCACTACTCACTACGGACCTCCTGCGCTACGACGTCTGCCCTGAACCTGCGTCTTCGATTCCGTCACAGATACAGCATTCTCGGGACAAGAATTTCGCTCCACAATTTGAAAGAAATGCTTGTTTGTCGAACGTGTGTTCGGGTACCATGTGGGCATGCAGTCAGCAGTCGCTCCGCGGGTGGTCGACACCGACTTGTCGTCGTGGTCAGACACCGCGGTGCTCGACCTTGCCGAAGCGGTGGTCCGCCGGTTGCAGGCCACCACACTGGCCGGCGGGGTCGACGACGAGGCGTTGCGCGACAGCGTCGCGGCGCTGGCACGGTGCGAGTCGGGGTTGCACGCCGAGAAGCTGCGCCGCATCGACGCGGTCGCCGTGCGCGCCGCCCACCGCGCCGCGGGGCACCGGTCCACCGCGGACTGGGTCGCCGACGTGTGCGCGGTACCCCAAGGCCAAGCGCGGCGGCTGGTGGCCACCGCCGACGCGATGTCGCGGATGCCCGCCACCGCCGCGCGGCTGGCCGACGGGTCGATCACCCCCGGCCACGCCGACGCGGCGGCGCGGGGGTTGGCGGACCTGGACCGCCACGCCAACCAGCGGCTGGCCGACTGCGGCGACGACATCGACGCGTCCCGGCAGGTCATCGCCGACGCCGACGCCACCACCGAGGCGTTTGACGCGATGGTCGCGGCCGCCGCCGGCAGCGGCGACCGCGTCGCGTTGCACCGCACGGTCACCGAATGGACCGCCGCCAACGAACCCGACACCATCGACGCGCGCGACCGCCGCGCGCTGGCCAAACGCGGCGTGTACGTCAGCGACACCGCCGACCGCGACGGGCTGTACGACATCCGCACCCGCGCCACCGCCACCACCAAAGCCCAGCTGCTGGCAGCACTCGACCCGCTGGCTGCGCCCACCAACACCGACGACGACCGCACCCTGGCCCAACGCCGCCACGACGCGCTGGCCACCTTAGCCGCCAAAACCTGCGACACCGCCGGGCTGCCGACCATGGCCGCCCAACGCCCCCACCTGCTGCTGGTCCGCCGCCCCGACAACACCAA
>Ga0247713_1000232_pt1 | contig 38906 bp, 31 predicted proteins | sample 21E_NmetaG_FD_189936 | JGI IMG/M metagenome (GOLD analysis project Ga0247713, IMG submission 189936) | Soil microbial communities from hillslope of Landscape Evolution Observatory, University of Arizona, Oracle, AZ, United States - 2-1-E_N | ecosystem: Engineered > Artificial ecosystem >...
GCGTCCGTGCTCGCCGGCACGCCGGCCGTCGCCCCCGGGACCGTGCCGCCGCCGCGCCGAGCGTGCCCTGAGCCAGGTCCGCGCGTGCGCTCGCGGTGTCGGGGGCGGTCGGCGCCTCGGTCCCGGGGGCGACGGCCGGCGTGCCGGCGAGCACGGACGCCATGACCCGCTGGCCCATGTCGGGCGCGGGGGGCAACCCCTCGAGGCGGCGGCGCCCTCGGCGCAGGACCCGGGACCGGGTGGCGCAGGGGGGGCGGTCGGCAATCTCGGCGCTGATCCGTGCGGCTCGGTCCGCCTCCAGCAGCCCCAGCGTCCAGTCCGCCATGCCCGGGAGGTCCTCACAGCCCCGACCTGTTCCGTTGTCCACGCCCTCGCCCGGCCCCGCGAGTGTCATCAGCGCCCGGTCGAGCGCGGCCTCGGCACCTGGGTCGTCCTGCGCAGCCGTGGGCATCCCCTGGTCGTGGGCGAGAAGCAGCGCCCGGCGCTCGGGCTCGGGGAGCGCGGCCAGCGCCTGCTCGACGGGGTCATGGGATGCCTGCTCCGGTCGGGGCAGGTCGGGCAGGAGAAGGGTCAGCGATGGCGAGGCCGGAGCCTGGTCGCGCTCGCGGAGGTGCTCGGATGCCAGCCGGAAGCACCGGGACCGCACCCAACCCTCCAACCGTGCGGTTTCCGGCGGGTTGGCCCAGAGGTCCGCGTAGACGGCGGTGAGCAGGGCCTCCGCATCGCGTGGTCCTCCGAGCAGCCGCCGCGCGCACGCGTGTGCCGCCGGGCTGGTGCGGTGGTAGGTCTCGGCCAAGGCCAGCGGGTCCCTGGAGCGCAACCCTCCCAGGAGCTCCGCCTCCTTGCTTCGGCGGTAGTCCGGCCGTTCGGTGCGCAGCAACGGTGTTCCTCTCCGCGGTGAGCTCGACATCAGCGTAGAGGACGTGTCGCCGAACGTTCGGCAGGCCGTGCACTGTCCGGGTACGGCCGACCACGACGGTCACCCGGGATGCGCGCACCCGTGCCGAAGGTGCAGGCGCACGCCCGCCCAGTCGGGGTGGTGCCCCGGTGCGTCGTCGCGGACGTGAGCACCCCGTGACTCCCGGCGCAGCCGGGCACTGCGCACGATCAGCCGGGCGACCGCCACCATGTGGCGGATCTCGACGGCCTCCCGACGCAGCGGCCCCTGGCCCTCCCCCAGCATGGCTTCCGCCCCGTCCACGGCCTTGTCCGCGGCGTCAAGCGAGTCCGCAGTCCGGATGGGGCCGGCCCCTGCCGTCATGGCCAGCCGGACCCCTTCGCGGAGGACCGCGAGATCGGCGCCGCTGTCAGGCCCTCCGGCGCGGGGTGCACCCAGGGATGAAGGGACGGATGGGGGACCGGTGTGGTCCAGTGAGGCGGCGATGCTGACGGCGGCGCGGTGGCCGAACACGCACGACTGCGCCAGCGAGTTGCCGGCCATGCGGTTGGCTCCGTGCACGCCCGTGCACGCGACCTCCCCTGCGGCCCACAGCCCGGCCAGCGACGTGGCGCCCCACAGGTCGGTGGCCACGCCGCCCATCATGTAGTGCTGGCACGGCTCCACCGGGACCGGCTCGGCGGCCAGGTCGAAACCATGCTGACGGCCCCCGGCCAGCACGGTGGGGAACTTCGTCACGAGCGTCTCCGCGGATAACCCCGTCGCGTCCAGCCACGCCCCGCCCGGCTGATCGAGGATGGCCTTGGTGACGACATGACGGGGGGCGAGCTCTGCATCGGGGTGCACGCCGTCCAGAAAGCGCCTGCCGGCCGCGTCGACGAGGACGGCACCCGCCCCCCGTAGCGCCTCCGTCAGCAGCAACCGGCGTGACAGCGCCGCCTCACCGGGCGCCTGCGCGTCCGCCGACCCGCCGGCGACGCGAAGACCCGTCGGATGGAACTGCACGAACTCCATGTCGACCAGGTCGGCTCCCGCCGCAGCCGCCAAGGCCACCCCGTCGCCGGTGGCGTCGCTGCGGTTGGTGGTGGCCGCGTACAGACCCCCGCAGCCACCCGAGGCGAGCACCGTCGCCCGCCCCTGCACCAGGATGAGGCCGCCTTCCTGCTCGGGACCGATCGGATTGCGCTCGAGGTCGTCGAGCAGCACCCACGCGCCGCCCACCGAGCGGTCCGCCGCCACGACGAGACCGCAGGCCGTGCCCTGCAGGCGCTCGACCCGTCCCGCCGCGCGGCGGCGCAGGGCCGTGAAGATCGCCGCACCCGTGGCGTCGGCAGCCCGCACGCTGCGGGGCACTGACTGGGCCCCCTCCCGCGCCAGGTCGAAGCCTCCTGCATCGTCACGGTCGAACACGACGCCGCGCGCGACGAGGTCGGTCACCCTGGCGGGCGCCTCGTCCGCCAGGACCGCCACCGCCCGGGGGTCGGCCAGGCCGTCACCCGCTCGCAGCGTGTCGTCGGCGTGTCGGTCGGGGGAGTCGTCCGCACCGACTGCGGCAGCCAGCCCGCCCTGGGCCAGGGCCGTCGACCCCGACGAGCCCACGGCGCCCTTGTCGATCACCGCAACCGCCAGCTCGGGCCGCAGGTCCAGCAGGTCCAGCGCGGTCACGAGCCCGGCGATGCCCGCCCCGACCACGACCACGTCGTAGGAGCGCGTGTCTCCCCCACGCACCGGGCGCGCAGCTAGCATTGGGGCATCGTCGCTGCAGCCGTCTCCCCGCGCAAAGAGCGTCCGACGGGGGTCAAGCGACCGCCTAAGGGGTATCCGTCAAGGGCGCGCGGGCGACGTCCGACCCACAGAGTGCGCACCTGATGATCGAGGCTCGCTAGTGGACCGCATGACCCGCTTCCGCCTGCTGTCCGTGCTCCTGCTCCTGCTGCTGCTCTTCGCGCTCTTCACGGGCATGCAGGCCGACGACGAGATCGCGTACAGCGAGTTCCGCGCCGCCGTCGAAGACGGACGGGTGGAGACGGTGACCTTTACCGGGGAGTCGGTGTGGGGCGAGTTCGCCGACGGTGAGGAGTTCACGTCCCAGGTGCCGACGATGACCGTCGTCGGCCAGGAGGGCATCGAGGACTTCCTTGCCGAGAACGATGTGCAGATCGCCGCCCGGCCGGACACGGAAAGCCCCTGGCTTCTGCTGATCTGGGTTCTGCCGGCGCTGGTGATCGTGGGCTTCTTCGTCTGGATGAACCGGCAGGCGCGCGGCCAGATGGGAGGCATCACCCAGATCGGCAAGTCCCAGGCCAAGGTGCACAAGCCGCATGAGCCCTCGACGCGCTTCGATGACGTCGCGGGATACCAGGAGGTCAAAGAAGAGGTCAAGGAGGTCGTCAGCTTCCTGCGCGAGCCCGACCGCTTCCGCAAGGCCGGCGCGGAGGTGCCGAAGGGCATGCTGCTCGTGGGCCCTCCGGGCACGGGGAAGACGCTCATCGCCCGTGCGGTGGCCGGAGAGGCGGGGGTTCCGTTCATCTCCGTCACCGGCTCGGACTTCATGGAGATGTTCGTGGGCGTCGGAGCCTCCCGGGTGCGCGACCTGTTCAAGACCGCCAAGCAGAACGCGCCGTGCATCATCTTCATCGACGAGCTCGACTCCATCGGGCGCAAACGCGGCGCCGGCCTCGGCGGCGGCCACGACGAGCGCGAGCAGACCCTGAATCAGATGCTCGGCGAGATCGACGGGTTCGAGGGCTCCGAGGGCGTGGTCATCATGGCCGCGACCAACCGGCCCGACGTGCTGGACCCCGCCCTGCAGCGCCCCGGACGGTTCGACCGCCAGATCGTCGTGCCGCTGCCGACCCTTGACGAGCGGGTGGAGATCCTCGGCGTGCACACGAAGGGCAAGCCGATCGGGGACGACGTGGACCTCAAGGTCCTCGCGCGCGGCACGCCCGGGATGAGCGGCGCCGACCTGAAGAACCTCATCAACGAGGCGGCGCTCATCGCGGTGCGCGACGGCTCCGACGAGATCCGCATGCGCGACGTCGAGCAGGCGCGCGAGCGCCACACGATCGGCCGGGAGCGAGCGAGCCTGACCCTCAGCGACGAGGAGAAGCGGGCGGTCGCCTACCACGAAGGCGGGCATGCGCTCGCCGCGTTTCTCGAGGAGGAAGCCGACCCGGTCTACAAGGTGACGGTCCTGCCGGTGGGCATGGCCCTCGGCGTGACGACGCAGCTGCCGATCGACGAGCGCCACATCTACATGCGCAGCTACCTCGACGCGAAGATCAAGGTCATGCTCGGCGGGCGCGCCGCGGAGATGGTGTTCCTCGGCCAGCCCACCACCGGAGGCCAGCACGACCTGGTGCAGGCCACCAAGCTCGCCCGCGCGATCGTCAAGGAGTTCGGCATGAGCGACGCGCTCGGGCCCGTGGGGTACGGCGAACAGCAGCAGGTGTTCCTCGGTGAGGAGCTCGCGCGTGGCCACGAGTACTCGGAGAAGACCGCCGAAACCGTCGACGCAGAGGTCCAGCGCATCCTCACGAGCGCACTGCACGAGGTCTCCGCCCGGTTCGAGGAGCTGCGGCCGGGCCTTGACGCCATGGCCGAGGCCCTCGTGGAGCGTGAGTCGCTCACCGGCGAGGAGGCCCTCGAGGCGGTCCGCGGCGCGTTGGCGCCTGAGCAGCGGGTCCTGCTGCGTGGCCGCGCCACCGTCCCCGACGTCCCCGACACGGTGAAGGACGCCATCAACGAGGACGGCCAGCGCGCCCGCGACCAGGCCGGCGTGGCCTCAGGCTGACGCCGGCCGCCGGTGGCGGATGCCGTCCGGCTCGATGCGGCTGTAGTCGGTGGAGCGCTCGGCGGGGACCCGGCCGGCGAGGTGGGCGATGTGCCGCAGGGTCTCGGGGTCCTGACGCACGCCGTGGTCGGCGCCGGCCATCCGGCTGATCGTCTCCTCCATGAGGGTGCCGCCGAGGTCGTTGCAGCCGGCGGCGAGCAGTCGCTGGGCGCCGGCCAGCCCGACCTTCACCCACGACAGCTGGATGTTGTCGATGAGGCCCTGCAGGACCAGGCGGGCGACGGCGTGGACCTTGAGGTTCTCCTCCCACGAGGGGCCCGGCCGGGCGACCCCGGCCAGGTAGATCGGCGACTGGGTATGGATGAACGGCAGCGCGACGAACTCGGTGAAGCCGGCCACGCCCGCCTCGCGGTTGCCCTGCTGCAGGCGGCGCAGCAGGTGCAGGTGCGCGGCCCAGTGACGCGGTTCGTCGACGTGGCCGTACATCATCGTCGACGAGGAGCGGATGCCCAACGAGTGCGCGGTGGTCACCACGTCGATCCACGCGTCGGCGGGCAGCTTGCCCTTGGTCAACACCCAGCGCACCTCGTCGTCCAGGATCTCCGCAGCGGTGCCCGGGATCGTGTCGAGCCCCGCGGCACGCGCCTCCTGCAGCCACTCGCGCACACCGATCCCTAGCCGCGTGGCGCCGTTGACCACCTCCATGGGCGAGAAGGCGTGGATGTGCAGCTCGGGCACCCGCCGGCGCACGGCCTGCAGGACCCGGAAGTAGTAGTCGCCGCCGAGGTCGGGATGTATGCCGCCCTGCATGCACACCTCGGTGGCGCCCGTGTCCCAGGCCTGCGCCGCACGGTCGGCGATCTCCTCCAGCGACAGGTTGTAGGCGTCGGCGTCGTCGCGCCGCTGTGCGAACGCGCAGAACCGGCAGCCGGTGTAGCAGATGTTGGTGAAGTTGATGTTGCGGTTGACGACGTAGGTGACGACCTCACCGACACGCTCGGCGCGCACCGCGTCAGCGGTGCGCACCAGCGCGTCCACCTCCGGGCCGGAGGCGTCGAAGAGCGCGCACGCCTCCTCCTGCCCCGGTGCCGTCCCCCGCTCCGCGCGCCGCAGGATCGCGCCGATCTCCCGCCGGACCCGCGACCGGGGCTGGCTCGTTTTCGCCGTGGGCGCAGCCGCCCCGGAGCGACGCCCCAGGGTCTCCGCGGCGATCAGCTGGGTGTCGCCGTAGACCTCGGCGGCGTCCTCGCGCAGGGTCGAATCCCTGCGCAGACGGGTCACACCCTGCCCGGCGACGGCGTCGAGCCAGCGGCGGTCGTCGCCGACGGGTCCGGTCTGCAGGTCTCCGGGGTCCTGCCAGGGCTGGCCCCGCGGCGCGCCGGGACCGGCGAGGCCGTCGGCGTCGGCCAGGTCCCGGACGGGCCCGCGCATGCGGCCGGCAAGCCACGGGTCGGGACGCCGGACGTACTCAGGGTAGAGGCACAACCGCTCGACGAGCCGCTTGTCGGCGGCCTGCGTCCGCTCGGCCAGGGCGTCCAGGTGCGGCCAGGCGTACTCGGGGTTGACGTGGTCGGGGGTCACCGGGGACACGCCACCCCAGTCGTCGATGCCGGCGGCGACGAGGTCCGCCTCGGCGCCGGGCGAGAGGTTCGGCGGCGCCTGCACGTGCACGCGGGTCGGCAGGACGATGCGCGCCACGGCGACGGCGGCGAGCAGCTCCTCACTGGTCGGTGCGGGATGGTCACGCATCGCCGTGTCCGGCTTCGGCCGGAAGCTTTGGACGATGACCTCCTGCACGTGGCCGTAGCGGGCCGCGGACGCCCGCAGCGCGAACAGCGCGTCGACGCGCTCCCGGAGGGTCTCCCCGATGCCGATCAGCACGCCGGAGGTGAACGGGATGGACAGACGCCCGGCGTCCTCGATGGTGCGCAGTCGCAGCGCCGGGTCCTTGTCGGGGGCGTGCCAGTGCGCCGCACCGCGTCCCAGGAGGCGGGGGCTGGCGGACTCCAGCATGATGCCCATGGACGCCGAGACCTGCTTGAGGCTCGACAGGTCGCGCCAGGTCATCACGCCGGGGTTGAGGTGCGGCAGGAGGCCGGTCTCCTCGATCACCTGGATGGCCACCGCCCGCAGGTACTCCAGGGTGCTCCGGTATCCGCGCTCGTCGAGCCAGCGTCGCGCCGCGGGGTAGCGCTCCTCGGGCTTGTCCCCGAGGGTGAACAGCACCTCCTTGCAGCCGGCGGCCTGCCCGGCGCGGGCGGTGGCCAGCACTTGATCGGGGGACAGGTAGGCGGGCTGGTCGCCCTTCGGCGGCTTGGCGAATGTGCAGTAGCCGCAGGTGTCGCGGCACAGGTGGGTGAGGGGGACGAAGACTTTGCGGCTGTGGGTGATGCGGTCGGGGTAGGCGCCGTCGCGGATGCGCGCCGCCGTGGCCATCAGCGCGTCGAGGGCGGGACCGCGCGCCTGCAGCAGCAGCGTCGCTTCGTCGGCGGACAGGGTCTTGCCGGCGTCGGCGCGGGCGAGGGCCCGGCGTAGCCCCGGTGGCGGGTCGGGTCGGTTCACGACTGCGGCGCGCCGCCTTCGCGCTGGTCCGTGGTCTGCACCGCGTGGCCACCGAAGCCGGCACGCAGGGCCGCGATGAGCCGGTCGGCGAAAGACTCCCGACGCGAGCCGAAGCGGGCGAAGAGGCTGGCGGCGATGGCCGGCACGGGGACGGCCCGCTCGATCGCCGCCTCGACGGTCCAGCGCCCCTCACCCGAGTCCTCGACGTAGGGCGCGATGTGTGAGAGGTCGCCGTCGCGGTCCAGGACGCCGGCGACGAGGTCCAGCAGCCAGGATCGGACCACCGAGCCGTGGCGCCACACCTCGGCGACCTCGGCGAGGTCCAGGTCCAGGCCGCTGGCCCGCAGGAGGTCGAAGCCCTCGGCGTAGGACTGCAGCAGCGCGTACTCGATGCCGTTGTGGACCATCTTGGTGAAGTGGCCCGTGCCGGGGCCGCCCACGCGGGCGTAACCCCCCTCGGTCGCGAGCGCGGTGAAGACCGGCTCGACCAGCCGGCAGGCGGCCTCGTCGCCTCCGACCATCAGGCAGTAGCCATGCTCCAGGCCCCAGATGCCCCCGGACACGCCGGCGTCGAGGTGGACGACGCCGTGGGCGCTGGCCGCTCGACCATACGACAGGGAGTCGGTCCAGCGGCTGTTCCCACCGTCCACGATGACGTCGCCGGCCGCGAGCACTCCGGTGAGCTGGGTGACCGTGTCCGTGGTCGGCTGGCCGGCTGGAACCATGATCCACACGACGCGGGGAGGGTCGAGCTTCCCGGCGAGCTCCCCGAGGCCGGTGGCCGCGCGCACCGCCGGATCTTCGCCTGCCAGGGCCGAGGCCACCTCGGCGTCCCGGTCGAACACGACGACCTGATGACCGGCGCGGATGAGCCGACGGGTCATGTTGCCGCCCATGCGTCCGAGCCCGACCATGCCGATCTCCATGAACCGCGTATCCAAGCACACCGAGCCGGGAGCCGGTCGAGCGGGTTTTGTTAGGTTGGCCGGCGTGAAGTTCGCATGGCTGTGCAGCCACGAGTCGTCTCAGCCCGAGCAGCTGCTCGCACAAGCCGTGGCGGCCGAGCAGGCCGGCTTCGACATGGTGACCGGCGCGGACCACTTCCACCCCTGGGTGGACGACCGGTCGGCGGCGGGCTCGGTGTGGGCGTGGTTCGGGGCCGTGGCGCAGGCCACCCAGCGGGTGGAGCTGGCCACCAGCGTGACGTGCCCGCTGTTCCGCTACCACCCCGGCCTGGTCGCTCAGCACGCCGCCACCGTCGACCGGTTGTCCGGGGGTCGCTTCCGCCTGGGGATCGGGACGGGTGAAGCCATCAACGAGGCGCCGCTCGGGTGGTCGTTCCCCGGCTACGCCGAGCGCATCGCCAGGATGGACGAGGCGCTGCAGATCCTGCGGGGACTGTTCGCCGGCGACAGGCTCGACTTCTCCGGTGAGCACTACACGACCCGCGGGGCCAAGCTCTACAGCCCCCCGCTCGGTGCGATGCCCATCTGGATGGCGGCGGGCGGACCCAAATCGGCGTCCTTCGCGGGTCAGCACGCCGACGGGCTCATCACCAGCGTGAAGGACCCGGCCGAGACGACCGAACGCATCCTCGAGCCCTACCGCAGAGCCGCGCGGTCGCGCGGGGCGCCCACGACGGTCCTGGCCACCAGGTGGTGCGTGCTGGCCGGCGACGACGACGAGGCGTGGGAGGCGATCCAACCCCTGCGCGGGCTGCGTGCCCCCGGTCGTCTGGAGGAGGTCGACCCCCGCGTGCTCCGCGAGCGCGCCGACGCCATGGGCCGCCGGGCGGTCCTCAGCCAGTACACGGTCGTGCCCGACGTCGAGGGCATCACGGCGGCGTACGCGCCGCTTGTCACCGACGTCGGCGCGGACACCGTCGCGATCCAGATCGCCAGCGTCGACCCGTTGGCGACGATCGGGCTGGTCGGCGCCGAGGTGCTGCCGCGCCTGCGGGCGAAGGCCGCGCGGTGAAGGGCGAGCTGCGGGTGGTCGAGGACGTGCCCGCGACGTTCGCCGACCTCGTGGGGCATGCGCGGCCAGCCTCGGTGGCGCTGTCCGGGGGCGCGACCGCACGCCGCTGCTATGAACACCTGGCTGCGGTGCCCGACCTCGACTGGACGCGCACGGAGGTGCTGTTCGGTGACGAGCGGTGGGTCCCGGTGACCCACGAGGAGTCCAACGAGGGCATGGCCCGCCGGGTGCTGCTCGAGCGGGTGCCGGTGGCGGCCATCCACTCGATGCGCCGGGCGGGGCCCACGATCGCGGAGGCGGCCGAGGCCTACGATCGGCTCGTCGCCGATCTCGGCGGCATCGACCTCATCCACCTCGGCCTCGGACCCGACGGGCACACCGCCTCGCTGTTCCCCGGGTCGGCCGCGCTGGACGCCACGGATCGCTACGTCGTGCAGACCGCGCACACCGACTGGCAGCGCCTCACCTTCACCTACGCGGCGATCGCCCAGGGGCGCCTGGTCGTCGTCACCGTGGCGGGAAGCGGCAAGCATGATGCGCTACGGCGCGTGCGGGAGGGTGACCCGAGCGTCCCGGCCTCGCGAATCGCCGCCGAATCGGTCGTGTGGCTGGTCGACCCTTCAGCCGCCGGGGGATGAGGCGGAGGCCGGCGGACCGGCCACCGCCGCGCCGGTGACCGCGAGGAACGCCGCGGCCTTCGCCATGGCCTCGGCGAACTCCTCGCCTGGTCGCGAGTCGGCGACGATGGCGCCGCCCGTGCCATAGGAGGCCGACGACCGGTGCACGACCGCGGTGCGGATCGCCACCGACAGGTCGACCAGCCCCCGGGACACCACACCGAGCGCCCCGCAGTACACGCCCCGGCGGACCGGCTCGACCAGCGCGGTGCGGGCCACGGCCATGTGCTTGGGAGCGCCCGTGACCGAGCCGGAGGGAAAGGTCGCCTGCAGCAGACCGCCGAGGCCGACGTCCTCGCGCAGCCGCCCCTCGACCGTCGAGGTCAGATGCCACACGGTCGGGTGGCCCTCCAGCGCCGCCAGCTCGGGGACCCGCACGGTGGAGGGCACGCACACCCGGCCGAGGTCGTTGCGTTCCAGGTCCACGATCATCACGTGCTCGGCGTTGTCCTTCTCGCTGCACCGCAGGGCGCGTGCGGCGCGGGCGTCCCTGCCCGTGTCACCGTGGCGCGGCCGAGTGCCCTTGATGGGCCGGGTTACCACGCGGTCGCCGTCGGTGCGCAGGAACGTCTCGGGGGACACCGAGGCGACCTCCGCACCGCCGGGCAGCCGAGCGTAGGCGGCGTGAGCCGCACCCGGTGAGGCGGCCTGAAGCCGACGGGCCAGCGCCACACCGCCGGCTGACCAGGGCACGGCCGCCTGCAAGGTCAGGTTGAGCTGGTACAGGTCGCCGACGGCGATCCACTGCAGGATGCGCCCGACGGCGGTCGCGTGCGCCGCCGCCGAGAGCGACAGGCGCGCAGCGGCCGGCGCCGTCCGAACGGCGACGTCGTCGGTGACCGCGCGGCTGGCGTCGACGCGCCTGCGGAGCTCGTCCAGGCGCTCGGCGGCCGGCCGGCGCGTGAAGCCGGGCAGCTCGGCGGCGACCAGCCACGCATCCTCGCCACCCGGCGGGACGCAGATCGCGCTGTCGTACAGCCCGAACGCCATGGCCGGCAGCGGCACGGCGGCCGGGCGAGGATCCCTCGGCAGCCCGAGGAACGCTCCCGCGCTGTCATGGGCGAGGAAGCCGGCCGCCCCACCGACGAACGGGGGGCCGTCAGCGGCCCCGGCGCCGCGCCAGTCGCACCACCGACCGAGGTCGTCAAGCGCTGCCGGGTCCTGCACGAGGGCAAGCGGATCCGCCACCGCCACCCGCCACCCCCGCACCGTGTGGACCTGGGGGAACGCCCCTTCCGGCAGGCCCGCGACGCTCAGAGGGTCGACCGGGCCGGCCACCCGCTCGACGGCCACCTGGCGGGCGCTGGAGCTCTGCGGGGGCACGGCGCGGTCAGGAGTCCGAGGGGACGCCGTACTTGCGGCGGAACGTCGCGTCGTCCAGCTCGTCGAGATCCGCCTGCAGCGCCGCCTCGAACTCCAATGCCTGATCTTGGTGCGTGAAGGTCTGGGCCCACAGCAGCTGGCCGGACACCACCGACTGCAGCTGGATGTCATACATCATGGAGCCGTTGTACCCCCCGCGGGTGCGGGTGAGGGCGCGAAAGTAGCGCCGGGCCGTGTCGCTCACAGGATGGGGCCTCGCGGTCGGTGACGGGGAAGTCGGCCCGCCTTCCGCTCGCACGCAGAGCAGGCCGAGATGTTCCCGATGGCGAACGCGGAAACGCTACCCGAGACCCACCGCCTCCCGCAACGACGTCGCATCGCCACCTAGACTCCTCGTGCGAGAAGGAGACAGCGTGAAGGTCTACACGAAACGGGGAGACGACGGAACCACGGGGCTGCTGTACGGCGGTCGCGTGGACAAGGACGACCTGCGCACCGACGCCTACGGCACCGTGGACGAGGCGGTGTCGGCGCTCGGCCTGGCGCGCGCCGATCTGGCCGACGACCCCCCCTGGCACGACGCGGTTCTGTCGGTGCAACGCCACCTCTTCGTCGTCGGTGCGCAGCTCGCCACCCACACCGACCACTGGCCCCAGCTGTCCGACGGGGTGTCGCGTGTCACCCCCGGCATGACCGCGGACCTGGAGACCGCCATCGACGAGGTCACGGCGGCACACCCGCTCCCGCGTGAGTTCACCGTGCCCGGCGCCCGACGCTCGGGCGCCGCGATCGACCTGGCGCGCACGGTGGTGCGCCGCGCCGAGCGCCTGGTGGTGCGGATGCGCCGGGCCGGCATGCTGCCCGACGACGTCATCCTGCACTACCTGAACCGCCTGTCGGACTACCTGTTCGTACTGGCGCGCGCGGTCGAAGGCGGTCAGCACACCCCAACCCGCGCGGAATGAACCGCGGCCAACCCGCGCGGAATGAACCGCGGCCAACCCGCGCGGAATGAACCGCTTACACCTCGCTGTCCGGCGCCTGGTAGCGGCTGCGCAGGAACAGCAGGTGGTCGGCCCTGCGCACGGAGACGGGGATGAGACGAGGGGCGTTGGGCGGCAGGAACGTCACGCCCTCGACCAGGCTCGGGCGGTGCTCGCCCGGTCCGGGGCTGCCGACGACGAGGGGTGACAGGGAGATGAACGCCTCATCGACGGCGCCGGCCGCCAGGAGGCTGCCGTAGGCGTACGGCCCGCCTTCGCAGAGCACCGAGCCGGCGCCGTACTCCTCGGCAAGCACGGACAGCAACCGCAGCGGGTCGACGCTGTCCTCGCCGAGGACATGCACGTCGAGCTGCCCTTCGGCCCGCACCCTGCGCGCCTTGGCCTCTCCCGCCGTGGTCGTGGCGAGGACCACGCGGGCCTCGGGCGCGCGGAGCACCGCCGCATCGGGGTTCAGCTCGCCGGTGAGCGACAGGAACGCCTCGATGGCCACTGGCTCACGGCCCTCCTCTTTGCGCAGTTCAGCGAACGCCTCGGCGTCATCCGGGTAGATGTAGTCCGGCGTCCGGCGGTGGCCGGGGTCGGCCCGCAGCGTGCCGTCGCCCATGACCACCACGTCGGCGCGTGCGCGCAGCAGACCCATCAGCCACTTGTCGTGCACGCTGCCGTCGGCCACGTGGCCGCCGTGGATGTAGTCGGGGTGGCCGTAGCTCACCCGCCCGTCGTGGGAGACGACGAAGTTGACGTAGACGTAGGGGCGCGTCACCGCCGGAGGGATGACCCAGTCGCCGTCGTACCACCGCTGGTAGTCCGCGGGCAGGCTGGTGCCCGCCTCCTCGACGGCGTCGAACAGCACCGTGAAGGGGGTGCCGGGTCCGTTGGGGCTCAACACGTGATCGCTCCTGGCTCTCGGTCGGGGTGTCAGTCGGGGATCTTCAGCGGGGGCAGGGCCTGCTCGATCTGGTCCCGTTCGCCTTCCAACCACGGCGGCAGCTTCAGGCTGCTGCCGAGGTGTTCGGGATCCTCGTCGACGGTGAACCCGGGCGGGTCGGTGGCGATCTCGAGCAGCACGCCGCCGGGCTCGCGGAAGTAGATGGAGGTGAAGTACTGGCGGTCGAGCACCGGTGTGACGTTGAGCCCGTCCTCCACGATGGCCTGCCGCCAGGTCACCTGCGTGTCGCCGTCGGGAGCGCGCCATGCCACGTGGTGCACCGTGCCGGCAGCCACCATCCCGCGTGGCGCGTCGGGCTGGCAGATGACGTCGACGCGGGCACCCGGTCCGCCGCTGCCCACGTCGAACCGGAAGCGGTTCGCCTCCTCGGCCACATGGCGGAAGCCCAACGTCTCGGTCAGCAGGTCGGCGGTGGCCTCGTAGCCCTCCTCGGCCATCGTGACCGCGTACAGGCCACGGATGGCGTGCTCGCCGGGGACGGGTCCGCGCTCCCACGGGGGACGCTCGTCGGTGCCGGTGTGCGCGACCAGCTCGATCTGCAGGCCGTCGGGGTCGGTGAAGACCACGACGTCCTCGTCCATGCGGGTGAACGCGGCGGTCACCTCGACCCCGCGCTTGGCGAGGCGGTCCTTCCAGTACCCCAGCGACGCCTGCGGCACGGAGAACGACACGGTCGACGTCTGACCGGTGCCGTGACGGCCGCGCGGTGCGTTCGGCCAGGGGAAGAACGTGAGGATGGTCCCGGGGTGGCCCACCTCGTCGCCGTAGTACAGGTGATAGGTGTCGGGCGCGTCGAAGTTGACGGTCGTCTTCACCAGCCGCAGGCCGAGCACCGACAGGTAGAAGTCGACGTTGGCCTGCGGGTTGCTTGCCACCGCCGTGACGTGGTGGATGCCGAGGGGTTCTGCGGTCATGGCCTCCTCCTGCCTGAGGGCCTACGGGTGCTGTGCCAGACCCTCGCCGACGAACACCTCGAGCATGCGGGCGACGAACGAAGCCGCCTGGTCCCGTCGGATGGGAGCACTCGGGTCGAACCGCCCGGGCGCCACACCGCGGGCCATGCCGGCCTCGGCGGCCTTGTTGATGTTCTCCTCGTGCACCGAGCCGTCGTCGTCGGTGAAGGAGTCCTGCGTGGCGGTGAGCTCCCGCTCCAGGACGTACTCGGTCGCCCGCACGAGCATGCTCGCCTTCTGGTCACGCCGGACGACCAGCTGGGGGCGGAAGGTGCCATCCGCGTAGCCCTCGACGACGCCCGCGTCGGCCAGCGCGGCGATCGCCGCCTCGTGGACCGAGCCCTCGGTGTCGGTGAACGGGCTGTCCACCTCGGGCGGCAGGGTGGCGTCCGAGGCGTGGATGGCACGGCTCAGGAACTGCGCCATCTGGCCGCGGGTCAGCCGCCCGGCGGGCATGTAGGTCGTGGGGGTGACGCCCGTGGTGATCTCCCACCAGGCCAGGCAGTCGATCGCCTGCCGGTGCACGTTGCCGGCAGCCACATCGGTGAACCCGGCGGCGGGAACCGCATCCGGCGGGCAGGCCTCCGAGTCGGCCGGTTCCTCCGGCAGGTCGATGCGGATGACCTCACCCGCGCCGGGCGGGCAGAGCGAGCAGTTTGCCACGTAGATGCCGTCCTCCCCGACGGCGAGTCCCGTCGGGAACTGCAGGCCCTCCTCGGCGACGACCGACCGGGTGCCGTCGGGTGCCACCCGGACCAGCTGGCCCGCCGGAGGTGGCGCTTCGGGGTCCTCGAACCCCTCGGTGGAGGCCGCGAGCTGCAGCACGTACAGGCTGCCGTCGGGGCCGAAGTCGAGGTCCATGGCGGCGGTGAAGTCGTCGGCGAAGACCTCCGGCTCGCCCTCCTCGGTCGAGTAGCGCCAGAGACGCGACGACCCGTCCGGGGCGAAACCGCCGGGCAGCTCGGTCACATACGCCGCACCGTCCGGGCCGATCACCACGCCGGTCGGGACGGCGTCCGCGTCGAACTGCTCACCTTCGCCCGGCAGGCCCGGCGGGACCGTCTGCGGGTTGGGGGGGAACACCGCCTCGAGGGTCACGTCGCCGGCGTCGTTGGCCGCCAGCAGCGTGTTGCCGCCCGCGTCGGCGACGAGCTGTCGTCCGTCCTCGGCCACGACGGCGAACGGGTTGGAGTCCGGCACCTCCCCCTCGTCGGGGTTGTGCGCGAACTCGTACGCGGCGATGTCGGCCGTCCGTACCGCATCGGCGAACCCGTCGTTGTCTGCCTCGGCCTTGAACAGCGATCCGAGGTTCTGGCCGGCTTCGCCGAATCCCTCGCGGAGGTCCTCACCGCCCCCGAGCCCGGTGACCATGTACAGGTCTCCCGCGGGATCCACCGACACGTCGGCTGGTCCGAAGGCCCCCTCCTCATCACCCGTGGCCGGCAATCCCGTCACGACGGCTTCCTGCACACCGTCGAGCACCCGCACGACCTCGCCGGTCTCCATGTAGCAGAGGGTGAACTCGACCTCCTCGCCCTCCTCTTCGAAGACCTCGGTGACGCAGGGGCCCTCGGGCTCGGCTTCCGGCTGACCGGCGTGAATGACGTAGAGGGCTCCGTCGGCTGCGATGTCGATGCCGCGGGGAAACGTCAACCCATCGGCGACCACGTCGAAGCCCTCCTGCGCCGCCCCCGGCGCCGAGCCGGGGTCGTCGGCGGAGAGGGAGCGCAGCTGCTCGTGCAAGCTCTGCGACGCGCTGTCGGCGGCCGCCCCCGCCGCGCCGGCCGGAACGAGGAGGCCGAAGATGAGCACCGCCGCGAAGAGGCTGCGGCGTAGGGGGCGGTTGTGCATGCGTGTGAGCCTTTCTGCGTCCAGAAGCAGCCGGTCCCCCGCAGTGGCCGGGGAGCTCCCCAAAGCCAGCCGGGGAGCATGATGCCACGGATCGAGGGGGGCAAGGGCGGCCACGGTCAGCTCCCGCGCGCATCCTCTCGGTGCCGGCGGGCGTACCGGCGCCGCGCCGGCGTGGCGGTGACGCCGTGCACCACGACGCTGGCGACGATGACCAGGCTGCCGGCGGCCCACATCGGTTCGGTGAGCGCACCCTCGAGGGTCGACTCGGTGAGGTAGAGCAGGGCCGCCACGCCGATGGGGCCGAACCAGCCGAGGAAGGCGGCCTCCTCCGTCCGCAGCCCCAATGGGCGTCCGAGCGCCAGGGCGAGCGGCAGCCGCCGCAGCAGCAGCACGGCCACCACGAAGGCCGGCCCCCGCCAGCCGAGGTCGGCCCAGGCACCCCACGGCAGGGCGACGCCAAACAGCGTGAAGACGGGGAGGACGAGGAAGCGGTTGATGGCCTCCTGGACCTCCCACTCCTCGGAGCGCTCGGCGCGGGTGATGGCGTGGTTGTAGGCCAGACCGGCGACGAACACCGCGAGCACGGCGTCGGCGTGGACCAGGTGCGACACACCGAGCACCAGGGCGGTGAGGGACAGCGTCAGCGCCAGGAACGCCGAGTGCTCGATGTCGCGGTGGCGCTCGGAGACCTCCACGAGCCGGCCGGCGGCGTGGCCCAGCACGCCGCCGGCGACGGCGGCGCCAAGGAGGGCGGCGAGTGCCCCGCCGGCGCCCTGCCACAGCGATCGGGCGTGCACCGCCACGACGCCGAGGGTCACCAGGGGAGCCGCCAGCCCGTCGTTGGCCGCCGACTCGATCGAGATCAGCAGGCGCAGCCGCAGGGGCAGGTCCCGCTCGGCAGGGTCGCCGGAGACGATGCTCGACGACAGCACCGGATCCGTGGGGGCAAGAGCTGCGCCGAGCAGCCAGGCGCCGGCCGCGGGCAGCCCGAGGAGAAGCGCCGACAGCCCGGTGGTGATGGCGGCCATGGCGAGCATCGCCACCACCGTCAGCAGCACGACCGGACCGAGGCGTGAGCGGATCTCGCTGATCGGGAAGCGCAGCGCCACCGCCATGACCGACAGGGCCAGCGCGACGCGCGCGCCGATGGCCAGGGTGGCATCACGGTCGGTGCCCGGCAGCTCGAGGACTCCCAGCACAGCCGGCCCGAGCAGGACACCCAGAGCCAGAGCCATGAGCGGCTCGGAGACCGGAAGCTCACGGAGCTTGCGCGACGCCAGGCCGAGGACCAGGGCGAGGCCCCCCAGGGCGGCCAGGTAGGCGTCCAGCACCGCGCCTTCTTACACCAGGACGTCCTGTGCGTACACCAGGCGCGGCTTGTGCCTACTGGTAGGTGTGCTCGGGGCCGGGGTAGTCGCCGGAGGCGACCTCCGACTGGTAGCTCTTGACCGCGTCCGTGATGGTGCTGCGCAGGTCGGCATACGCCTTGGCGAAGCGGGGTCGCCGCCCGGTGCTGATCCCCAGGAGGTCGTGGATCACCATCACCTGCGCGTCGGTGTCGGGACCGGCGCCGATCCCGATGGTGGGCACGGCGACGGCCTCGGTCACCCGGCGGGCCAGCGGCGCGGGGACCGCCTCGAGCACGATGGCGAAGGCTCCGGCCGCCGCCAGCGCCTGCGCGTCGGCGACGATCCCATCGGCCTCGGCCTGGTCGCGCCCCTGCACCCGGTGACCCATCTGGTGCAGGCTCTGGGGCGTCAGGCCGAGGTGGCCCATCACCGGGATGCCGATCGCGACCAGGCGGGCGACGAGGTCCACGACGCGCGCCCCGCCCTCCAGCTTGACGGCGCTGGCGCCGCCCTCCTGCACCAGCCGGCCCGCGCTGCGCAGACCGTCCTCCACCGACACCTGGTAGCTCATGAACGGCAGGTCGGCGACCACCACCGCACGACGGGTGCCGCGGCGCACCGCCCTCGTGTGATGGACCATCTCGTCCATGGTGACCGGCACGGTGGAGTCGTGGCCGAGCACGTTGTCGCCCACCGAGTCGCCGACGAGCAGGACCGGCACGCCCGCCTGGTCCAGGATCTGCGCGGTCGGGTGGTCATAGGCGGTCAGCATGACGAAGCGCTCGCCCCGCTCCTTGAACGCCTGCAGGTCACGGATGGACAGGGGTCGCGAGTCGGGATGCGCGGTCATGGAAGCCACGGCCTTTCCACGCCTGCCGGCCCGGTCGCCGGGCTCTCCACGGCGACACCGACGGGTCCAGCGGCTGCATGGCAGTCTACCCAGGCATGCGGGTGATAGTGCAGCGGGTGCAGCGCGCCGCGGTCAGCGTGGACGACCGGGTCGTCGGGGCGATCGAGCAGGGTCTGGTGGCTCTCGTCGGGGTGGGGCAGCGCTCGAGTGCCGAGGATGCGGCGTGGCTGGCCGCCAAGACCGAGCAGCTACGCGTCTTCGCCGATGACCGGGGGCACATGAACCGCTCGCTGCTCGACGTCGGCGGCGGCGTCCTCGCGATCTCCCAGTTCACGCTGTACGGCGACACGCGCAAGGGCCGGCGCCCCTCGTTCGTGCACGCGGCCGAGCCTGCGCAGGGCCAGCAGTGCTATGCCGCCTACTGCGATGCGCTGACCGCACCCGTGGCCCGCGGGGTCTTCGGCGCCCACATGGTCATCGAACTCGTCGCCGACGGTCCCGTCACACTGATCCTCGAACGCGAGACCGGCGCGGTCAGCCGCCCCAGCCCTGGGTGATCGGCAGCCGCCGGTCCTTGCCGAACGCCCGCCCGGTGATCTTGGCCCCCGGGGCGGACTGGCGGCGCTTGTACTCCGCGGCGTCCACCCGGCGGGTCACCTCCCGCACGACCGCCTCGTCGAAGCCGCGGGCGGCGATGTCGGCGACGCTTGCGTCCTGCTCGACGTAGGCCTGCAGGATCGGGTCGAGCACGTCGTAGGGCGGCAGGGAGTCGGTGTCGCGCTGGTCGTGGCGCAGCTCGGCCGAGGGCTCCTTGGTGAGCACCGACTCCGGGATCACGCGCGAGCGGGCGTTGCGGTGGCGGCAGAGCTCGTACACGCCGGTCTTCCACACGTCCTTGAGGACGGCGAACCCGCCGGCCATGTCGCCGTACAGCGTCGCGTACCCGACCGCCAGCTCGCTCTTGTTGCCGGTCGCCAACACGAGACCGCCGAGCTTGTTGGACAGGGCCATCAGCAGCGTGCCGCGGATGCGCGCCTGCACGTTCTCCTCGGCGAGGCCGGGCTGGGTTCCAGCGAAGGGTTCGGCCAAGGCGTCGTCGAAGGCGGCCATGACCTTGTCGATCGGCAGCTCGAGGTAGCGGCAGCCCAGGTTTGCGGCGAGCTCCCGGGCGTCCGCCAGTGAGTGCTCCGAGCTATAGGGCGAGGGCATCGCCGCACCGGTGAGCGCGTCGGGACCCAGGGCGTCGGCGGCGATGGCGGCGGTCAACGAGGAGTCGACGCCACCGGACAGCCCCACGTAGACGCGGTCGAAGCCGTTCTTGGCGACGTAGTCGCGGGTGGCCAGCACCAGGGCGTCGTAGACGTCGCGGACCGGGTCGGCCGCCTCCTGAGCCAGAGGCGGCGGGAGGCCGCCGCCGTCGACAGGCACGTCGACGAGCAGCAGGTCGGTGGCGAAGCGTGCGGCACGCGCGACCACCTGCCCGTCGGGACGCATCACGAACGAGTCGCCGTCGAAGATGACCTCGTCCTGCCCGCCCACCTGGTTGGCGTAGGCGATCCACACACCGCCCTCGCGGGCGTGGTGAGCGGCCCACCGCTCCCGCTCCGCGCGCTTGTCGCGCTGGTAGGGGCTCGCGTTCATCGACACGACGACGTCCGCGCCGGCCCTGGCGGAGCCCGTCACCGGTCCGCCCTCGCCCCACAGGTCCTCGCAGATGGTGACATACACCTGTGCTTGGAAGGGTCTGGTCCCGGCGCCGAAGCCGGCGAGCTCCTGGCCGGCGCGGAAGTAGCGAGCCTCGTCGAACACGCCGTAGTTGGGGATGCGGTGCTTGCGGTAGACGCGCTCGACCCGACCTTCCCGCAGGACGGCCGCGGCGTTGGCGAGGCGCTGGACCGACGGGGCCTCGCTTATCACCGGCTGCGTCCATCCGTCGACGGCCTCGTCGAGGTGCTCGGTGAACCCGACGAGCAGCGGCACGCGCCCGGTGGCGGCCGCGAGCTCCCCCAGAGTGGCGTCCACGGCCGAGACGAAAGCCGGCTTGAGGACCAGGTCCTCCGGCGGGTAGCCGGTCAGCGACAGCTCTCCGGTGACGACGACGTCGGCTCCGGCGGCGACCGCGTCGTCGTAGGCGTGGCGGATGGCCTCGGCGTTGCCCCCGACGTCGCCCACCAAGGGGTTGAGCTGCGCAAGCGCCAACTTCATGCGGTGGCGTCCTTTTACACACCGGAAACACAAGAGCAACCGGGCGGTAAGCCCTCGCTCCTACGGTTCCCAACGTAGCGGTCGGCCTACCCCCCCAAAGACGGAGGTTCTGATGGAAGCGATGGAGGCAGTAGAGGGCCTCGAGGCCAGCATGATGGTCATCTATCTGATGCTGGCCACCGTGCTGGTGTTCATCATGCACGCGGGCTTCATGTGCCTGGAGGCAGGGCTCACACGCTCCAAGAACGCCGCCAACATCGTCATGAAGAACCTCATGACGATCTCGGTCGGCATGGTCGTGTACTTCCTCATCGGGTGGGGCCTGATGTACGGCACGAACGTCGCCGGCCTGTTCGGGTCGGACAGCTTCGCGCTCATCGGCGGGAACTACGCGCCCGACGCGACCCTGGAGATGGACTTCGCGTTCCAGGCCATGTTCGCCGCCACCGCCGCAACGATCGTGTCCGGGGCCGTGGCGGGACGCATGAAGTTCGGTGCCTACGTCGCCGTGGCCGCGGCGATGACCGCCGTGATCTATCCGATCGTCGGGGCGTGGACCTGGGGCGGCGGATGGCTCGACGGGATCGGCTTCACCGACTTCGCCGGCTCCACCATCGTGCACATGACCGGCGGTGTGGCCGCGCTCGTGGCCGCGGTGCTCGTCGGCGCGCGCCTCGGCAAGTTCGGTCCCGACGGCAAGGCGCGGGCGATCCCGGGTCACTCCATGCCCCTGAGCATGCTCGGTGTGCTCCTGCTGTTCTTCGGTTGGTTCGGGTTCAACGGCGGCTCGGTGCTGGCGCTCGACGGTGAGGCAATCGGTGCGGTGCTCGTGACGACGTCCCTGGCCGGCGGTGCGGGGGGTATCGCGGCCGCGTACTTCACCCGCTTCCGCTACGGCAAGTTCGACGTCGGCATGACCGGCAACGGGATCCTCGCCGGGCTGGTCGGCATCACCGCCGGAGCCGACGTCGTCAGCAACTTCGGCGCGCTGGCCGTCGGGCTGATCGCCGGGGTGCTAGTGGCGCTCGCGGTGGCGTTCTTCGACGCGGTCCGGGTGGACGACCCGGTCGGCGCGATCAGCGTCCACGGCGTGTGCGGCATCCTCGGCACGCTCTGGGTCGGCCTGGCCCACGCCGAGGAGGGCCTGTTGTACGGCGGCGGCGCGTCACTGCTCGGCGTGCAGCTCGTCGGCGTCGTCGCGGTGGCCGCCTGGGTGGCCCTGGCGACGGCTCTGGTGCTGGGGATCGTCAAGGCCGTCATGGGGCTGCGCGTCTCCGAGGACGAGGAGGTCCAGGGTCTGGACCTCCACGAGCACGGCATGTACGCCTACCCCGAGGCCGCCCTCGGCGCCACCGCCTACCCGGGCGGTCCGGCCATCGAGCCCACCGGCGTCGCGCTCTCGGAAGTTCCGCCCCGCTCCACGGTCCTGCAGTAAGGGGAGACCCGCCCGGCCAACGGGGGGGCACGAGCTCCGCGCGATCGACCACTCCGAGGTGGTTCGCCCGCAGCCGACGCAGCATCGCCTCGCTCCGGCGAGGCGATGCCGCGTTTTGCGGCGATCACCGGCCCGCGCGCCTTCGGCCCAATCCGTGCACCTCGCGGCTGCGAACCCGCTGTGTTCCGGGACTCGCCCGGCGATGACGAAAAGGTGCACGCATGCGACGTTCAACCCGTTCACTGGCGCTCCTGGCGGCAGCTGTCCTCACCCTGGCGATGATGTCGCCAGCTTTGGCCCACAGCTCTCAGGACGATCGACGGGGTGGAGGTCCGCAGCAGGAGGATCGTCGTGCCGAGGCCGAGCGGGACCGCCGTGATTCCCGCAACCGAACCGATCGGGACCGCAGGGATCGCCGTGCACGGGACGGCCGGCTGGCCTTCGCCGTCAACGTGACGCATGACACCGTGGCGGCCAACATAGGAGACGGGAAGTGCGCCGACGCATCCGGACAGTGCTCGCTGCGTGCAGCGGTGCAGGAGTCGAACGCGGCGTCCTCACCCGCCGTCATCAAGCTCGACGCCAAGGTCTATCAGCTGACCATCGCGGGAGCCGGGGAGAACGAGGCGGCCAGGGGAGACCTCGACATCACGGGCGATGTGGTCGTTGACGGACGCGGCGCCACGATCGACGCGGCCGGCCTTGACCGTGCCTTCGACGTTCAAGGCGGGTCGCTTTGGCTGCAGAAGGTCACCCTCACCGGTGGCGCACCGTCAGCCGGTGAAGGCGGCGGCGCGGTGCGAAGCACAGGGACGCTCTCGCTCAAGCGCGTGCACCTGACCGCCAATGCGGTCACCGGTGACGGGGCCTCCGGCGGTGCGGTCCTGAACGACGGCGGCGTGCTGCACGCCGAGCACTCCGAGATGCGCAACAACACCGCCATCCGTGCGGGGGGCGCCATCGAAGCCGTCGCCGGGACCACCAACCTCGACAGGGTGGTCCTGGCGGAGAACCACACGGGTCCTGCGCCTGGCAACGGTGGTGGCCTGCACCTGACCGGTGCCGGCGCCGTGACGGTCACCAACTCGGTGGTCGTCCGCAACACCGCCACGGCAGAGGGCGGGGGCCTGTGGAACTCCGCCACCGGCACGATGGACGTCCGCCACAGCCGGGTCAACGGCAACGTGGCAAGCGGCGGCGACGCCGACCAGGGCGGCGGTGGCCTGTACAACGACGGCGGGCTGCTCACCGTGTCGGGTGGCCAGGTCAAGGGCAACGCGGCCGACGGGGCTGCCGGCTCGGGGGGCGGCATCCTCAACAACGAGGGCACGCTGGTCGTGTCCTCAACCGTCATCGCCGGCAACTCGGCCAAGCGCGCCGGCGGAGGCATCGAGGCCGTCGCCGGAACCACCGAGCTCGACCGGGTGCGCCTGGCTGGCAACAACACGGGTCCTGCGCCTGGCAACGGTGGTGGCCTGCACCTGACCGGTGCCGGCGCCGTGACCGTCACCAACTCGGTGGTAGTCGGCAACACCGCCACGGCAGAGGGCGGTGGCCTGTGGAACTCCGCCACCGGCACGATGACTGTCACCCACACGGTCATCCGGAACAACCACGCGCCGGAGGGTCCCGACGTCTACAACGACGGCGGCACCTTCCTGGTCGATGGTGAGCCGGTGCCCGTCGGCTGAGCCAACCGAGAACGAGCCACCTTGGCACTCACAGAGCCCCGCGCTGACACCAGCGCGGGGCTTTGTCGTCCGTTCGGCGGTCGAGGTCGCGTGGTCTACTGTGTCGTCGTGCGTTGCAGGGCGTCGCTCGTCGCGGAGCAGGGAGAATGGGCGCTATGGACAAGCAGCAGGAGTACGTGCTCCGCACGGTGGAGGAGCGCGACATCCGATTCATACGCCTGTGGTTCACCGATGTGCTCGGCATGCTGAAATCGGTGGCCGTGACGTCCTCGGAGCTCGAGGGAGCGTTCGCGGAGGGCATCGGCTTCGACGGCTCAGCCGTCGACGGGTTCGCTCGCGTCCAGGAGTCCGACATGCTGGCGGTCCCCGACGCCAGCACCTTCCAGGTCCTGCCCTGGCGCAGCGACATCGACACCGGCGTGGCACGCATGTTCTGCGACATCCGCACCCCCGAGGGCGAGGGCTTCATCGCCGATCCCCGCCAGGTCCTGCGGCGCAACCTCGCCAAGGCCGCGGACATGGGCTTCAGCTTCTACGTCCACCCCGAGATGGAGTTCTTCCTGTTCAAGGGACCCGACGACCCCACACCCCTGGACGGTGGCGGCTACTTCGACCTCACACCCCTCGACGTCCAATCGGACTTCCGCCGGGAAGCCATCCAGACCCTCGAGGCCATGGGCATCTCGGTCGAGTACTCCCATCACGAGGTCGCACCGAGCCAGCACGAGATCGACCTGCGCTACGCCGACGCACTCACGATGGCCGACAACCTGATGACCTACCGCCTGGTCATCAAGGAGGTCGCCATGCACCGGGGCATCTACGCCACGTTCATGCCCAAGCCCCTGGCCGAGCACTGGGGCAGCGCGATGCACACGCATGTCTCCCTGTTCGACGGCGACACCAACGCCTTCTACGACGAGCACGACCCCTACCACCTGTCGACAGTCGCCAAGCAGTTCATGGCTGGACTGCTCACCCACGCACGCGAGATCTGCGCGGTCTGCTGCCAGTGGGTGAACTCCTACAAGCGGTTGGTCCCAGGCTTCGAGGCCCCCGTCTTCGTGTCGTGGGGACGCCACAACCGCTCCTCGCTCGTACGCATCCCGATGTACAAGCCGGAGAAGAGCACCTCGACCCGCATCGAGTTCCGCGCCCCCGACCCGGCGTGCAACCCCTATCTCGCGTTCGCGGTGATCCTGGCTGCGGGACTGCGTGGCGTCGAGAAGGGCTACGAGCTGGCCCCCGAGGCGGAGGACAACATCTACGAGCTCACCGACACCGAGCGTCGCGCTGCCGGCATCGGCAGCCTGCCGCACAACCTCGACGGGGCGCTGCGGGCGATGGAGGAGTCCGAGCTCGTCGCCGAGGCGCTCGGCGAGCACGTCTTCGAGTTCTTCCTGCGCAACAAGCGTGTGGAGTGGGACGAATACCGCTCCCAGGTGACCCCGTACGAGATCAGCAAGTACCTGCCGACCCTGTAGCGCGGGCCATGGTCGATGCACAACCCCGGCCGGTGTCCCGCCGCGCGGGAGGGGGCAGCGGCGAGGGGATGCTGGCGCGGCTGGGCATGGCCGCCGACACCGCCGTGCCGGCCTTGCGGGCGCTTGGCTTGTGGGACGACGACGGCCCGTCCGCCGAGGCCGCCCCTCTCGTCGAGGCCCTGGCACGCACGCTCAACGTCGACCGCGCCCTGCCGGTCCTGGCAAGGTTGGCCGAGCAGCATCCGGACGCCTGGGGGGCCCTCGTGGCCGGCGAGCGCGACGGACAGCATCTGGTCACCCGCGCGGCCACGGTCGCCGGAGCCAGCCGCGCGCTCGGTGAGCTCATCGCGAGCAGCCCAGGCGCGCTCACCGTCCTGGGCGGGGAGCTGGAGCCGTGGCATGCGGCCACGGTGCAGCGTCGCGCCTCCGCGGAGCTGATCGCCCAGCCTGACGATCCGTCGCGGACCCTCACCGCGTTCCAGCGCCGGGGACTGCTGCGCGTGGCTGCCCGGGACCTGCTGGGGCTGGCCGACACCCCCGCGACGTCGGCTGAGCTCGCCGACCTGGCCGAGGGGGTGCTGGCGGCCGCCCTGGACCACCTTCTCGAGGAGCTGCGTCCCGAGGCTCGCATCGCGGTGATCGGCATGGGCAAGCTCGGCGGACGCGAGCTCAACTACGTCTCCGACGTCGACGTGATGTTCGTCGCCGACGGGGACCTCGAGGACGCACGACGAGTCGTCACCCGGTTCCTCGGCCTGCTGGGGGAGGTCACACCCGAAGGGCGGGCCTACGAGGTCGACGCGAACCTGCGTCCCGAGGGCAAGGACGGGCCGCTGATCCGCAGCCTCGACGCCTACCTCAACTACTACACGCGCTGGGCGAAGACGTGGGAGTTCCAAGCGCTGCTGAAGGCCCGCGACGTCGCCGGCGACGTCCGGCTCGGTCGCGACTTCGTCGAGCAGACCCGGCCCTTCGTGTGGCCCGACCGCCTCGAAGGGTCGGCGGTCACCGAGATCCAGAAGATGAAGACCGTCGTCGAGTCCTCCCGGGAGGTCAAGCGGGCGGGGAACCGCCAGGTGAAGCTCGCGCCCGGCGGCATCCGTGACATCGAGTTCGCCGTGCAGCTGCTCCAGCTCGTCCACGGCCGCTACGACGAGACCCTGCGCAGCGGTAACACCCTCGAGGCCCTCGCCGCGCTTGCTGCCGGCGGCTACGTCGACGAGGGCGACGCCAGCCTGTTCAGCGACGCCTATCAGTTCCTGCGCACGGTGGAGCACCGTCTGCAGCTGGCGCGTCTGCGCCGAACGCACACGGTGCCCGCGGACGACGAGCAACGCCATGAGCTGGCCCGCAACCTCGGGTTCCACGACCTGACGGGCGCCAGCGCGCTGCACCAGTTCGACAAGGAGTTCGCCCGCGTGCAGGGCTACGTGCGTCGGCTGCACGAGAAGCTGTTCTACCGACCCCTGCTCGACCGCTTCGCCGAGCTGTCGCGTTCCGACCACATGGGCGTGGAGGTGGGGTTGGACGAGGCAGCCGCTCGCGACCGGCTCCAGGCGCTGGGCTTCCTGGACGCCGACGCGGCCCTCGAGCACCTGCAGGCCCTCGGTAGCGGGGTCAGCCGGCGTGCGCAGCTGTTCCGCACGCTGCTGCCCGCGGTGCTCCCGACACTGTCGGATGCACCGGATCCGGACGGGGGGCTGGCCGCCACCCGGTCCCTGGCTGAACGGCTGGGCGACTCATCGGTGTTCCTGCGCACCCTGCGGGACAACCCGCCCGTCGGGGAGCTGCTCGCCCAGGTCCTGGGGCGCAGTCCCCTGGTGGGGGAGTGGCTCGAGCGTCAGCCGGAGGTGTTCGGCTACCTTGCGGACATCTCCGGTCTGGCCCGTGAGCTGGGACCAGCCGACTATCTGCGTTTGGCCGAAGGACTGCGGCGGCGTGGGCAGGACCAAGCGGCCGCCGCCGACGCGCTGCGCCGTCTCAAGCGCCGGGAGGTCGCACGGATTGCCGTGCGCGACCTGTCCGGCCAGGCCGGTGCGCTCGACGTGGCCGCGGAGCTGACGGCTCTGGCCGAGGCTTGCCTGCAACGGGCCGTCTCCATAGCCCGGCCCACGGACATCACCATGGCGGTGATCGCCCTCGGCAAACTCGGCGGCAACGAGCTCGGCTACGCCAGCGACCTCGACGTGCTGCTGATCTTCGAACCCGCGGAGCACCGTGAGGAGGCCCTGCGGGCGGTGAGCCACCTTCTGGAGCTGCTCGGAGGCATCACCCCCGAGGGGCAGGCGTTCCGCGTCGACCTGGGCCTGCGACCGGAGGGGAAGGACGGCCCACTGGCTCGCACCCTCGACTCGTACCGCTCCTACTACGAGCGGTGGGCAGGTCACTGGGAGCTGCAGGCGCTCACCCAGGCACGGCCGGTGGCAGGCGACCTCGAGCTCGGCAGAGCTTTCGTCGACGCGGTGGCCGACCTGGTCTACCCGCAGCAGCCGTCACCGGAGCGCATGCAGGCGGTGCGGAAGATGAAGGCCCGCATAGAGCGGGAACGTGGTGGCGCCGAGGGAACCAGGAGCCGAGGGGCTGCGGGAGGAGCTCCCGCCCGCCGCCGTGCCTTCCGTCCCGGCCGATCGCCGCCCGGTGAGTCCATCTCTCGCTCTCCCCGGCCCACCGAACGTCCGGGTGGTGTCGGCGTCGGCGACCGGGTCGACCTGAAGCTCGGACCGGGGGGCCTCGCGGACGTCGAGTGGACCGTGCAGCTGCTGCAGCTGCGCCACGGCGGTCGTCGACGCTCGCTGCGCACCCCCGGGACCATGGCAGCCGTGGACGCCCTGGAGGAGGAGGAGGTGCTGAACGGCGCGGACGCCCGGTGGCTTCGGGAAGGCTACGAGCTGTTCACGGACATCCGCAACGTGCTGTACCTGCGGGGCTTCCGCCACACCGACAAGCTGCCTGCCCGCCCGCGGGAACAGGAGCTGGTGGCCCGCATGCTGGGACACTCCGGGCCCGGCGCCCAGGCGTTTCTGGAGGAGCTCGGCCGGGCGATGCGCCGGGTCCGCAAGGTTCACGAGCGGTACTTCTACGATGCGTGAGACGTGAATCATCCGAGCACGAGCGAGGCGATTCTCCGCTGTGCTGGGTGTGGCGGTCGCGCAGTGACCGCCATGGAATGCTGACATGCGGGCAACGGTGAAAGGGCGTGCAGGGTGACGATCTCCGAGGTGATCATCCAGGTCGGCGATGTCGACGCGGCGGTGGACTTCTACGTCGAGGTGTGCGGCTTCGACCACGTGCGAACCATCGAGCACGACGGTGCGAGGGTGGCGGAGATGGACGCCGGTGGGCAGCGGATCAGCCTGGTCCCGGCCCCCCAGGCCGGGGTGCGTCTGGCGCTGGCCAGCTCCGACGTCGTGTCGACCCGCCGCAGGCTGAAGCGCATGAAGGTCGCCATGGACGCTGACCGCCCGGAGGATGTCGAGGGGGGCTCGTGGCTCCCCTTCACCGATCCGTGGGGCAACCACCTCGGTTACTGGCAGCCTCCCGGCTGAGCGCTCGGCGCACGGCGGTGTTCGCATGTGGCTTTCGTGGGTATCGAGAACCCGACGCCCACCGCCCGCCACCCGCGAAGGAGGACCCGTGTACATCGGACTCGGCACCCTGGTACTGATCATCATCCTGATCATCATCTTCGCCTGACACCGTAGGGGTCGGCTCCCAGCGGCCCCTCGATGAACGGCTCTTCATACGGACGGAGAGGTTCTTCCCCGTCCGTATGACCTTCTGCTCTCGATCTGGGAGAGAAACGCCACGCCGGCCGGCCGCTGCGCGTTCGAGCTGGCGTTCACAACAGCCGCGCGACTGGCCAACGGACAGGGGCTACGGGTCCGAGCCATCAGCAGCATCGACGACGCCGAGCTCGTCGACCGTGTCGAGAAGGTCCTGGAGATACCGGTCGAGGTGGATCACGACGCCGTTCGATCGCCGTCCGTGCACATGCGCGTCCGGGCGAGCTAGACGCCTGGGTCGCCCTACAGGGTGGCGGGGTCGGGCCGGTGCTTGTCCTTGCCGCGCCACTCGACCAGCATGAGGGTGGCGTCGTCGCGCAGCTTGCCGCTCTGATGCTCTCCCACGGCGTGCACCAGGCGGCGCACCGCCTCGGGCGCAGGGAGTCCCGTATCCAGCTCGCGGGCGATGTTGTCGACGAGGCGCTCCTCGCCGAAGAACTCGCCCGATCGCGCCCGCGCCTCGACGATGCCGTCGGTGAACAGCAGCAGCCGGTCGCCCGGCTGCAGGTTGGTGCTCGTGATGGCGGGCGACTCCCCGCCGAGCCCCACGGGCAGCGTCGGTTCGTCGGCGCAGCGCGCCACGACCCGGTTGCCCCGCACGACCAGGGCCGCGGGATGCCCTGCCGACATCGAGCGCAGGCGCCCGGTGGTCAGATCCAGCTCACCGAACACGGCGGTGGCAAAGCGCTCACCGCCGAACTCGGCGGCGACCGCCTCGTCGGCGGTGCGCCATCCGTCCTCCAACGAGCCGCCCCGTCGGCGGCTGTTGCGGTACGCCGACACCGCGACCGTCGCGGTCAGGGTGGCGCTGAGCGAGTGCCCCATGGCATCCAGGATGGCGAAGTGCAGCGTGTTGCCATTGAGCGCATAGTCGAAGACATCGCCGGCAACCTCGTAGGAGGGCACCAGCATGCCCGTCACGAGGAGGCGGGGGGTGATCAACGTCAAGGGTGGCAGGAGGCTTCGCTGTGCCTCTGCGCGCACCGCCATGGGAATTCTGCGTCGAGTGATGTCGATCGTGTCGCCGTAGGCGGACTTGGTGATGACGAGGTCCGCCACCAACGACGCCAGAGCCTGCCATCGGGGCACCGGAACCTTCGAGTCGCTGGGCACGCACAGCTCGAGGACCCCGATGCGGTGACTGCCGTCCACCAGCGGTATCAGCAGCCGCCGGAGCTCTGCCTCGGACAGCTCGACGAGCTCCTGCGTGCGATAGACCCTTCCGACGACGGTGCCGTCCACCGCCAGGGGTTGCACGGGTGTGCTGCCCGGCCCGGCGAGCTCCCGCAGCTCGTGCTGCTCGTAGTCGACGAGGTAGATGCGCGCCTCCACGGCCCCCAGGCGTCCAGCGGTCTGTCGGACCGCCAGCGGCAGGTCGTCGGGTTCAAGGTGGGTGGAGTCGCGCAGCAACGCGCCCAGCGCGGCGTCCAGGGCGACGCCTTCATCGTTGGTGGGGCTGCTCTGGACTCTCGACACAGCCGAGAGCATACGGCTTCCCGCGGTTCGCTCCCCGGTGGAAGGCCCGGTTCGGCGCGTCAGACCTCCGCTGCCGCAGCAGTCGATGTGAGTCGGTTTCGGCTTCCCCCTGCGGCGGGCATCCCCGGGGACGGAGTCCCGTCATCGGAAAACGTCCGTGGCTGTGACTGCCCCGGACCCCGGCGGCTGGAGTCGCCGACTTAGTACCGGCGGCGGGGCTCCACGTCCGGCTTCAGGCGGCCACACCTGCCACGCGGCGGCGGCCACCGCGATGCCCAGCAGCCCGCCGGCCAGCACGTCACTGGGATAGTGGCCGCGGCTGCGGATCAGCGACCAGTGCACGGCCACCGTCACGGGGGACAGCACCAAGAAGGCGAACGGCGCTTCCTGGGACGCGCCCAATACGAACGCCAGGTCGGACGCGGCATGGCCGGAGGGGAAAGACGAGGTCATGGGCCCCAGACGCAGCCAGCCGGATCCCTTCGGGCGCTCCCTGCCGATCAACGGCTTGATGACAGCCTGAGCAAGCCCCGCGGCCGCGTAGCATGCGCCCCCGCGCAACCCCGCCCGTCGGCCGCGCGGCCCGGTCAGGGCCAGGGCCGCCGCAACGCCGACCCACGCCGGCGGGTGCTTGGCCCCGTCCCCGAGGCGCCCGAACGGGGTGGAGCCGTGGCGCGAGCCCTTACCGACCACCTTGGCCATGAGGCCATCCTCTTGCGTCCTCACGCTGCACCTCTTTCACGCACGGGCGGACGCCTTCATGATCGACGCTTCCTGGCCGCCCTATACATGGGCGGCGGGGAGGCCTCGACGACGCGGGCGCCTCGGCGAAGGCAGTCTGGAGGCCATGCAGTTGTACGCCGACGTGCCCACACGCCGCTCCCGGCAAGTCGCTGGTGACGCCCTGACGACTCTGGGGGTGGTTGTGTCGGTGCGGGCCGGGATCGCCGTGCATCGGCTGATCGACCGGCTCGCAGAACCGGGACGCGCGGCGCAGGAGGCGGGGCTGTCGGTTGCCCGTTCAGCGGGGCGCGGGCAGGTGGCGATCGCCGACGTTCCTGTGGTGGGTGGTGTGCTCCAGCACCCGTTCGACGCACTTCGTGACGGCGGCATGTCCATGGCCGAGGCCGGTCAGGCCCAGCAGGCGGTCGTCGCCGACCTCGCGTGGTGGCTCGCGGTCCTTGTTGCCCTAATGCCGATCGTCGTCCTGCTTGCGCTTCACGTGCCACGACGGGTGCGCTGGGTACGGGAGGCCGCCGCGGCCATGCGGCTGGCAGCGATGCCCGAAGGCACGCGGATACTTGCGGCAAGGGCTCTGGCGACGTTGCCGTTGACGCAGGTCGCACGGACTGGCACCGACCCCCAGGCGCTGGCGTCGGCTGCGCTCGCCACGCTGGGCCTCACGGCTCGTCCGCCGCCCGAGGGATGACAGGACACCGGTCAGCCGCCGGCGATGGCACCGACCACACGGAACACCCCCTGGCCGGCGACGACCGGACCAGGTACGGGCGTGTCGGGTGGCTCGTGGGACAGGTCCTCCTCGCAGGCGAAATAGCGCATGAACGCGCGGCGTCGCAAGGTCACGTGCTCGCGGATCGTGCCGCGCAGCACCGGGTAGCGCGACTCCAGGGCGTCGAGCACGTCAGCGATCGTGGGCTGGTCGGAGACCTCGACGACGACGTCGCCGTCAATCCCGGCGAGCGTGCGCAGGTGCCCGGGCAGGGCGACGCGGATGGTGGTCACGGCAGCGTCTGCACCTCGACCGACAGCACGGCGGGCAGGTGCTCGACGATGGCCGCCCAGGTGTCGCCGCCGTCGGCGGATGCGTAGACGTCGCCACCCGTGGTCCCGAAGTAGACCCCACAGGGGTCGAGGGCGTCGACGGCCATCGCGTCGCGCAGCACGTCCACGTAGCAGTTCTTCTGGGGCAGGCCCTTGGTGAGCAGCTCCCAATCGTTGCCGCCCGTCCTGCTCCGCGCCACCCGAAGCCTGCCGTCTGGCGGGTAGTGCTCCACGTCGCTGGTGATCGGCACGACGTAGACCGTGTCAGGCTCATGGGCGTGCACGGAGATCGGGAAGCCGAAGTCGCTCGGCAGGTTCCCGCTGACCTCGGTCCACAGCTCGCCGGCGTCGTCGGTGCGCATGACGTCCCAGTGCTTCTGCATGAACACGACGTCGGGCCGGGTCGGGTGGAACGCGAGCTTGTGCACGCAGTGACCGACCTCGGCGTCCTCGTCAGGCAGATACGGCGAGCGGAGTCCCTTGTTGATGGGCCGCCAGGACGCGCCGCCGTCATCGGTGCGAAAAGCGCCGGCCGCCGAGACCGCGACGTACATCCGGTCGGTGTCGGCCGGGTCGATGAGGATGGTGTGCAGGCACAAACCGCCCCCACCGGGCTGCCAGTGCTGGCCGCTGCTGTGGGTGCGCAGAGCCGGGAGCTCCGCCCAGGAGCGCCCGCCGTCGGTCGTGCGGAAAAGCCCGGCGTCCTCCACGCCGGCGAACACGACGTCAGGGTCGTGGGGCGCGGGCTCGAAGTGCCACACGCGTGCGAACTCCCACGGGTGCGGCGTGCCGTCGTACCACTGGTGGGTCCCGGGCACGCCGTCGTAGACGAACTCGTTGCCGACCGGTTCCCAGGACACGCCGCCGTCATCCGAGCGTTGCACGACCTGCCCCGCCCAGCCGCTGGACTGCGACGCATAGAGCCGGTCGGGGTCCGCGGGGGAGCCGTTGACGTGGAACACCTCCCACCCGCCGAAATGGGGACCGTCGACCTTCCAGTCATCACGGGTGCCGTCTGCCGTCAGCACGAACGCGCCCTTGCGGGTGCCCACCAGCACTCGGATCCTCGCCATACTGCCCTCCAGTCGATCCCTGTCTGTTGCTACAGACCACCGACTGCCCGCAAACTCATCGGTCGGCAGCATTGTGCCACCATCATCAGCCCGAGCCCGGACGCCGCGGCACCGACGAGGAAGGTGCCCGCGTAGCCGTAGGACGCCGCCACGAACCCGAGCGTGGCGGGTCCGACGCCGAGGGCAACGTCGAGGAAGGCTGATGTCGTACCTACCACGGCCCCTCGTTCCTCGGGTTCGGCCCGCTCGACCGCGAGTGCGAACACCGATGGGGTGAGCAGGGCGATCCCCACGCCGAGGAGCACTGCGGCGGTCATGAGTCCCGAAGGCGAACGCCACGTGCCGGCGACGGTCAGGCCGACCGCGGACAGCGTCAGGGCCAGGCGGATGGCCTTGACCGCACCGAGCGTGTCGGGGATCCGCGCGCCGATGGTACGGATCCCCACGACGACGGCGGAGAACACCAACAGCACGAGACGGGATCCGCTCATCCCCAGCTCCAGCGCGTAGAGCGGCACGAACGTCAGGAACGCGGCCATCCCCAGGATGCTTGCCAGCAGCATCAGTCCCGGCAGCAGGCCCGCCGGGTGCACGAGGCGGTGGTGCGGTGCGTCTCCCGCCTTGTCCGCGAGCAGGGTGGCGGGACGCGTTTCGGACACCCGCAGCGCCATGCCCAGCGCGACCAGTGCGGCGCTTGCAGCGAGCAGCCACGCCGCCGTGAAGCCGAACCGTTCGATCGCCAGTTCCCCTCCGAGCGGCCCGACGCCGATCCCGACGTACAACGCCAGGGAGGCGAGGCTCATCGCCTCGCCACGGCGCTCGGGTGGTGTCAGATCAGTGACCGTCGTCACCGCACCGACGAAGAAGAGCGCCTCACCGGCGCCGGTGACCAGTCGCAGGACCGCGAGGGTGGTCGGATCAGCGCTGAGGGCGTACCCCAGCACCGACAGGGCGAACAGCCCGGCACCGAGGACCATCAGAGGCCGGCGGCCGCGCCGATCACCAAGGCCGCCGACCCACGGCCGCAGGAAGAACGCCGACACGCTGAACGCGCCGACGACGACGCCGACCGCGACGCTGCCGCCGCCGAGGGGGCCCGCGACGAAGCGGGGCACCGCGGCGATCAGGATCCCGTCGCCGATGAAGTAGGCGAGCATGGCCAGTGAGACGGCAACGAACTGTCGGGTCCACAATGTGGGTGCCGTGCGGCTCGGACGTCGCCGCTGCAGCGCCTGGATCATCTCGTTCCTCCTGCTCGACAAGTTGGAGGCAGCATGCGCCCCGGCGGCGCTGCCCCGCATCGGTAGGCCTACCTATTCCTGCCGCTGGCCGGAGGCACAGCGGCCTGTCATGCTGGCGTCGGTCGACCGCGGAGGGACGGGTGAGCGCCGAGGACGTCAGCCTCGCCGAGCTGCTCGCCGCGCTGTCGGTCGCGACGGACCTCGGGATGGGCCAGGAGCCGGAGAAGGCCGTGCGAGCATGTCTGGTGGCCACCCATCTTGCGCGGGCGATGGATGTGCCGGAACGCGATGTGCATGACGTGTACTACTGCACCCTGCTCCAGCACCTGGGGTGCACCGCGCCGGCGCACGAGACCACCCATCTGTTCGGCGACGACCTGGCTGTCCTGCCGCAGGCCGAGCGCACCGATGAGGCGAGCTTGCGCGAGACGCTCGCCCTCATGACGCTGGTCGGCAAGGGCACCGGCATGGGACGGGTCCGCCACCTGGCCCGGACGTTGGGCGCGGGCAAGGAGGGCCCGGGGCGGATCATGAGGGCGGTCTGCGAGGTGGGTGCTCGACTGGCCGACCGGCTGGGGCTCGGCGGCGGTGTACGCGACGGGCTGTTCCACGCCGTGGAGACGTGGGACGGGCGCCACGGTGTCCACGGGCTCGCGGGGCAGGACATCGCGCAGCCGGCCCGGTTCAGCGCGGTCGCGACGCAGGCGGTGATCTTCGACCGGCTCGGCGGCAAAGGTGCCGCGATGGAGATGGTCCGACGACGGGCGGGCGCTTGGTTCGACCCGGCGGTGGCCGCCACCTTCACGCGGATGGGCGAGGGCGTGCTGCGATGGCTCGCGGATGTTGACGTGTGGGCGGAGGTCATCGCAGCGGAGCCCCAGCCGGCCCGCCATATCCCCGCGAGCAGACTGGACACGGTGGCCGCGGCGTTCGCCGACATGGTCGACCTCAAGACGCCTTTCACGCTCGGCCACTCCTCCGGTGTCGCCGAGGTGGCGGCCGGGGCCGCCCAGCGGCTGGAGCTGTCGGCGGGTCAGGTTGAGCGCATCCGGTTGGCTGCACTGCTGCACGATCTCGGCCGGGTGGCCATGCCGAACGCGGTGTGGGAGAAGCCGGGGCCCCTGACCACCAGCCAGTGGGAGGGCGTGCGCCTGCACGCCTACCACGGCGAGCGGATACTCGCCCGTTCGACGCTGCTCGAGCCCCTCGGACGAATCGTGGGGCGCCACCACGAACGCCAGGACGGGTCGGGCTACCACCGCGGCGCCACAGGAGCCGAGCTGTCCGTGGAGGCACGGCTGCTCGGCGTGGCCGACGCGTTCCAGGCCATGACCCAGCCGCGCCCGCACCGGCCGGCCCTCGAACCAGCAGAGGCCGCCAGCCTCATCGAATCATCGGCCGTAGCCGGCAGCTTCGACCCCGAGTGCGCACGTGCGGTCGTCGAGGCCGCGGGCCAGCGGCCGAACGGCCGACGTGGGGTCTGGCCGGCCGGGCTGTCCGACCGTGAGGTGGAGGTCCTGCGGCTGGTCGCCCGGGGCCAGTCCAACCGCGAGGTGGCTGCGAGCCTGGTCATCTCCCCGCGCACCGCCGAGCACCACGTCCAGCACATCTACGCCAAGATCGGCATCTCCACCCGGGCCGCAGCAGCGTTGTTCGCCATGGAGCACGGGCTGCTGTGGTGAGGCCTCCAACTCGGGGCGTTGGGTATGGTTCGCGACGGGAGGATGGCAGCCATGGAGCATGAGTGGACGGACCTTCCCGTCAGTGTTGAGGACCTGCCGGGCATCGGTCGGCGTTACGACGTCTTCGGCCTGGAGGGAGGGCGGCTGTCCGTCCTCATCCATCGCCGCAGTGGGGAGCGGGAGCTCTCGGTCTATGGTCCGGACGAGGAGCTGGCTCCGACCTATGTGATTCGCCTGTCCGACGAGCAGGCCCGACACCTCGGCTCCATCCTGGGCGGCGCGTTCTTCAAGACGGCGCCCGTGGAAGAACTCGAAACCGTCCTCGGGAGACTCACCATCGACTGGCTGACGGTCCCCGCCGGGTCAGCGCTTGCGGGACGGCCCATCGGCGAGATGGCCCTTCGTCGTCGTACCGGTGTGACGGTCATGGCGATCGTTCGCGAGCACAAGGTCCTGACCGGGCCGACGAGCGAGGACGTCGTGGAGCCAGGCGACCGCCTCGTCGTAGCGGGACCGCGGGAGGGACTGGCAGCGCTCCGAAGCCTCCTGGTCGTAGAGGCGGGCTGAGACCCCGCTCCTGGGGCCGCGCACCGATAGGGTTGCTTCCCGTCGTGCTCGGAGTGCCGCGGATGCAAACGCCTGTCGACGTCGACCCGGTTGTGCTCATCGCTGCTGCCCTTCTCGCGGCGGGGGTGCTCGTCGCCTGGGTGACGCGTTGGGTGCGTGTCCCGGGGTCCCTGCTGTTCTTGGCCTTGGGGATGCTCGTCGCCGACGACGGACTCGGACTGGTGCGCTTCGATGACCCGACGATGGCGGGCAACCTCGGCGTTCTGGCACTGATCGTCATCCTCTTCGAGGGCGGGCTGACCACCAAGCCCAGCGACCTCCGACGAGCAGCCGCGCCTGGGATCGCACTCGCCACCGCAGGCGTGGCCATCACCGCCGGGGTGACGGCCGGCGTCGTCCACCTGCTGCTTGGCGTCGACCTGCTCACCGCGGCTCTGGTCGGAGCGGTGGTTGCCTCCACCGACGCTGCCGCCGTGTTCGACCTGCTGCGCAAAGCGCCACTGCCGCCACGGTTGGCCGCCGTGCTGCGCGTGGAGTCAGGCGCGAACGACCCGGTGGCGATCGCGCTCACGATCGGGTTGCTGGAGCTATGGGCCGGGACCGGCTCACCGCAGCGGGTGGCGCTGTTCGCCCTCGCACAGCTTGTCGGCGGCCTGCTTGTCGGAGGGGCCATCGGCTACGCAGGCGCCTTCTTGCTGCGCCACGTCGAGCTCGGGACCGACACGCTGTATCCCGTGCTCGCGCTCGCGACCGGAGGGCTCGCCTACGGCAGCGCCGCCCAGCTCGGCGCCTCGGGCTTCCTCGCCACGTTCGTGGCCGGCATGGTCGTCGGCGCCTTCGTCCCGCGGCGCCGACGCGGCATCCAGGGCTTCCACGCGGGCCTCGCTTCCGTCGCCGACATCGGTCTGTTCCTCGTGCTGGGGCTGCTCGTCTTTCCCTCCCGCCTACCCGGCGTCGCGCTCTCGGCGCTCGCCGTCGCCGGCGCTCTGACGTTCATCGCGCGGCCGCTGGCCGTCCTGGCCACGGCAGCACCCGCCAGGGACATTGGGTGGCGCGAGTCCCTCGTACTCGGCTGGACCGGCCTGCGCGGAGCCGTCCCGATCGTGCTCGCGACCTTCCCCTTCGCCGTCGGCCATCCCGCGGCCCAAGATATCTTCGACGTCGTCTTCTTCGTCGTCCTCGTCTCGACCCTGCTCCAAGGCGCCACGGTCACACCCCTTGTCCGACGCCTCGGCCTGGCAGCCGACCGCCCCGGCTGGGCGCCTGTGGCCGAAGCGCTCCCCCTCGAAGGCGTGGACGTCGACCTCGTCGAGGTCTCGCTCTCCAGCGATCTGCCGATCGCGAACCAGCAATTGCAGGACGTCCCCCTGTCCCATGGCATGACCGTCGTGACGATCGTACGAGGCGCTCACGCGGTCATCCCGCGCGGGTCCACTCGACTGCTTCCGGGAGATCTCGTCTTGTTGGCCGTCGAACCCCAGGCGGGCGCGGCGCAGAGGGCGACGGCCTGGGCGCGCGGCGAGGTGCACCGGAAGGACGGCCATCACCAGCAGGAGGGCGGGGCAAGTGCACCACCGCTCAGCAGCGGCCGTGAGACCTAGCCCGTGAAGGCGCTGCAGTTCACGGGACGCCGGGGTGAGCAGCGCAGGTCCGGACGAGGTGCGGAGAACCAATTCTCCGGCCGGGGAAGAGAGGGCTGTCCTGCTAGCCTTGGGCATGGCTCCCGCGGCCCGGGCGCCCCGGACGAGATGTGCGCCGTACCCGGCAGGACAAGACGACGCACCCGACCGGGAGGGTGTTGTGGAGCTGTCATTCGAAGCAGGAGGCTGGTGGTCGTACGCCCTGGTGTTCCTGGCGGCCGCGACACCGGTGCTGGAGGTCCTGGTCGTCGTCCCAGCCGCGATCTTGACGGGCATGGCGCCGGTGCCGGTCACAGTGTTGGCGGTCGCGGGCAACGTGACGACGCTGGCGATGGTCGTGGTGGCCGCCGATCGGCTCTCCGAGCGTTGGCAGGCCAGTCGAGGTGGTCCCGGCCGCCGGGCGCAGCGGGCGCGTCAGCTGGCCCGCCGCTGGGGTGTGCCGGGGCTCGCGGCACTCGGACCGGTCAGTACGGGGTCACACATCGCCGCGCTTGCGGCGGTCGCCGTCGGTGCCGGAAGAATGCGGGTGCTCGGGTGGATGACGGGGGGCGTGGTCGCGTGGGGCGTGACCGCGGCGGGAGCGGCGGTGCTCGGTCTGGGCGCCACGTGAGCCCGTGAGCGTCTAAACCACCTCGACGCCCACATCTGCGCGTGGGCGG
>Ga0247713_1000233_pt1 | contig 38882 bp, 31 predicted proteins | sample 21E_NmetaG_FD_189936 | JGI IMG/M metagenome (GOLD analysis project Ga0247713, IMG submission 189936) | Soil microbial communities from hillslope of Landscape Evolution Observatory, University of Arizona, Oracle, AZ, United States - 2-1-E_N | ecosystem: Engineered > Artificial ecosystem >...
GCTCATCCGGGGCGGGTCGCCGCTCGTCGAACCCCTGCGTGCACGCGACGAGGACGGCGACCAGAACGACGGCGACCCAGCGCATCACCCCATGGTGCGCGATCAGGCCGCCGGCCGCCGCTTACTGAGCCGCGGGCGGCTCCGTGACCGTGCCGACCGCGAAGGTCAGCTCCAGGCTGTCGAGGTCGATCGGCGCCAGGAAGTTGATCGCCTCGGCCTCGATGACCTCGCAGTGGCGGACGACGTCCAGCCGCACGTTCTCCTCGGCGGGGTCAAACGGCTGGTAGTTCTCCGACAGCCCGCTGCTCTTGGCGCTGAACGCCGCCAGGTCGTAGTCGTTGAGCAGGATGCCCCAGGTCATGGAGACGTCGACGGGCGCGGTGGCGTCCAGCGAGTAGGCGCCGAGGTCGACGAGGAACTCCTTGTACTCGCTGCCCGACCCGTCGAACGTCGGCGTCGCGATGTCGGTGGTCAGGCCCTCGGTGGTGATGACCTCAAGCCCGTCGGGGTTGGCGCACTCGACTGGCGTCGGCTCCTCGGTGACCTCCTCCACTGGGGCCTCACCACCGGCCTCCTGGGCGGCGGCGGGGACGGCAGCGAACAGCAGCATCGAGGTCAGTACAGCGGCGAGCAGGCGGGCCACGGCGGCGTCCTTTGTCCGGAAAGGCGGCGGTCGGGTGGAGAGATTCGCCGTGGCCCCCACGGACTCCTGCCGAACGGAAAAAAGGACTACCAGTCCACGAGCTTCCACACCTCGGGTGACAGCACGCCGGGCTCCCCGACCTCGGCGAAGATCGCCACCGCCTGTTTGAGGTGCTCCATCGCCTGCTCGGCGTCGCCGCGGGCGCGCAGCAGGTCGGCGATGTTGTTGTGCAACGCCGCCTCCCGGTGTCGGTCGCCGACGGCGGCACTGCGCTGCAGGGCGGCATCGGCGAGCTGCAGCGCCTGCTCGACGTCCCCCGACGCGCCGACCGCCAGCGCGAGGTTGTTCAGCGCCGAGGTCTCGGCGGCGGCGTCGCCCATCTCCCCCGCCAGCGAAAGGCTGTGCTCGAGGTGGCGGCGCGCGGCATCCAGGTCGCCGCGCGTCCTCGCGATCAACCCCAGCAGGTTCGCCGCTTGGGCCTGACCCGCCGAATCGGCCCCGTCGGCGGCCGCCGCGGCCGCAGCCTCCGCCAGGGCTGTGGCGCGGTCGACATCCCCGCTGCGAAACGCGTTCAGGCCACGGTCGGCGGTGATGCGGCTGAGCAGCGACGCCTGCCCCCCGTCGCCCAGGATCTGCAGTGCGCGCTCGAAATGCCGTTCGGCCATGTCCCAGCGGCCGGCGCGGTGGTGCACCACGCCCAGCTTGTGCTCCAGGCGTGCCGCCGCTCCGGGTGCGGCCGAGGCGGCTGCGGACTCGTAGCTCGCGGCGGCCTCGGCGTAGCGGCCCTGAAGGGTCCACAGATCTCCAAGCCGCTCGTGGATCCCCGCGACGTCGGTGTGGCCCAACGCCAACGCGTTGCTGTAGTGGGTGATCGCCTCGGGCACCGCGAGCAGTGCAGCGGCGTACGCGCCAGCCCGGACCTCCCACGTGGCCGCCGCCGTGTCCTCCCCCGCGGCGGCCCAGTGGCCGGCGACCACGCCCGCCAGCGCGTCGCCGCCCAACCGCCGACCGCGCGTCTCCAAAGCCGTCGCCACACGGCGATGCAGCAGGCGCCGGCGCGCCAGTGCAGCCGTGTCGTAGGCAAGCCGGCGCAGCTGGGCGTGCGTGAAGTCGTAGGTGACGTGATGCGGGTCGCCGCCGGCGTCGGACACCTCCTCGACCAGGCGGCGGGACAGCAGCTCCTCGATGGCTGCGGCGACTTCCTCGTCGGTGCGTCCCGAGGCGTCGGACAGCACGTCGAGCTCGAAGGAGCGGCCGATGACCGCTGCGGTGACCAGCACCTGTCCGGCGGCGTCGGACACGCCGTCGAGACGACCCAGCAGCACCTCCCGAGCGCCGCCCGGCAACGGCCCCTCCAATGCCGCCTCGTCCTCGGCGACCGCCCGCGCGAACTCGACGACGAGCAGTGGCAGACCCTCGGTCTCGGTGGCGACACGTTGTGCTGCCTCGGGATCGGTGATGCCGAAGCCGTCCAGCGCGTCGGCGACGGCCTCGGCGCCCAGGCGCTCCAGCGTGACGGCGGTCAGCCGCCCGTCGCGCTGCGCGTCCGCGGCCAACCGGCGCAGCGGATGCCCGCGGCCGATCTGCTCGCTGCGCCAGGTGACGACCACCGCCAGGGGGCGGCCCCGCAACCGGCGGACGAGGTGGCTGACCGCTTCCAGCGACGCGTCGTCGATCCAGTGCAGGTCTTCCAAGACGATCAGTCCAGGTGCCTCGTCGTCGACAGCCAACGACAAGGCGCGGCCAACGGCGTCCACGAACCGGCTGCGCGCCCCAGGACCGTCCAGGGATGGAGGCGTGGAGACGTCACCGCGCTGGGAGATGATCTCGGGCAGCAGCCGCGCCACCTCGGTCGCGACGTGCTGCGGCAGCGCGTCGACCCACTGGTCGCCCCGGTGCTGGTGGGCGAACCGCAGCGCCTCGACCATCACGCCGTACGCCAGCCCGGTCTCCCCCTCGTAGCAGCGCGCGGTGACCCGCCGCCGCCCGGCCATCGCCCGCGCCGCCAGGACCTCCTCGACCAGGCGGGTCTTGCCTATGCCGGCCTCGCCCTCGACCACCACCAGCACACCGTCCTCGGCGATGCCCTCGACCGCCGAGATGACCGTCGCCATGGCCTCGTCGCGCCCGACAAACGGGGCGTGACCAGCGGGCCTGGCGGGGAGCGGTGCGGGCGCGAGGGGAGCGGGTGTCGCAGCCGTCGGCGGTGGCTCCAGACGCTGCTCGAGGACGTCTTCGTACACGGCCGTCGTCTCGGGCAGCGGCCCCACGCCCAGCTCACGATCGAGCGTGCGCACGCACTCGCGGTACTGACTGAGGGCGGCGCCCTGGTCACCGTTCCACGCGTACAGCCGCATCAGGTCACGGTGTGCCGGCTCGTGCAGCGGGTCCAACGCCAGGCGTCGCCGGCCGACGCCGATCGCGTCGCTGATGCGCCCCGCCGTCACTAGCGCGCTCGACAACCGCTCCAGCACCCCGGCCAGCCGCCGGTCCAGCTCCTCGGCGGTGAAGAACTGCCAGTCGTCATAGGCGGCGCTGTCACGAAGCGCAAAGCCCTCGAGGAACCGGCCGCGGTGCAGCGCGGCCACCGCCTGCAGCGGAGCGATGCACTCGGCGCAGGTCGACTCGGGGGGATGGCCGTGCGAGGCGCAGTCGGCCAGCAGCTGCTCGACGTTGGCGATGTCGCTGGTCACAGCGTCCATGGCGAGCCCGACGCTGGACCGGTCAGCGTGGACCGCATCAGCGCCCACCGCGGTACGGACCGTCGACAGCGTCCGCCGCAACGCACCCGCGGCTCGGGAGGCATCGGCGTCGGGCCACAGCAGCGTGGCCAGGGCGTCACGTCGATGCGGTTGGCCGGAAACGCCCAGATACGCCAGCAGCGCCGTGGCCTTGCGGGTGTCCACGACCACCGCCTCGCCGTCCACCGTCATGACCGGCGGCCCGAGCAGCTGCAGCTCCAGCACCACGCCTCCGTTCCGAACACTTCACCACCGTGTGGGCCGTAACGATGATTGGCGGCGCCAGGATGCGCAACCGCGACCGACCGTGAGAAACCCGGCACCCGTCACGGTCCCGTAACGGCGACGCGCGACCGTGGGCCCGTCATGTGGCGCTCGCAACCGTTCCCTTCCACGGTGGTCTGTGCCACCATGCGGCGCGCGGGGCGACCCTCGGGCGGAAGGGCGGGTCGGTGAGCGGGGATGGGGTGCGTCAGCGCACCGTGACAATGACGACCAGCGGCGCGCTGGTCGGCACCGTCGTGCTCACCGGCGTGGGGCTGTGGGCCCGCTCCCGCAACGCTCCGATGTGGCCGACGATCCTGACGGACTGGAGCCTGGGATCGGCGCTGCTGGCACTGTCCGCGGCCGGCGTGGGCGCCGCAGTCGCCCGGCGACTGCCCGCCAATCCGGTGGCCTGGCTGTTCGTCGCGATCGGCGTGCTGTCGGGCCTGGTGTTCGCCTCCCGGGAGACGACGGTGCTGGCCATGAATGCCGGCGTTGGAACCTCACGGTGGACCGCGTGGGTGTTCGCGTGCGCCGTCCCGATCAACATGACCTGCCTGACCCTGGTCGCGCTGATCTTCCCGCACGGTGACCCGCCCTCGCGACGCTGGCGCTATGTCACCGTCGGCGTCATCGCGGCCGGCGCAGCCGCCGCGCTGCTCTCCGCGGTCAGCCCGTACTCGGCCGAGCAAACGCCCTTCGGTGGCGTGGCCCATCCCCTGCCCGTGCTCACGGGTCCGGTCGTCACTGCAGCGCTGGACAGCGCCTACGCCGGGGTCCTGGTGGGGATGTTCGCGGCCGCCGCAGGTGTGGTCGTCAAGCTCCGCCGAGCCCGAGGCCTGGAACGCCAGCAGCTGAAGTGGTTCGTGTTCGCCGCGGTCGTCGCCGTCATGACGTTCTTCGCCGGCTTCTACAACGAGCCGCTGCACGTGGTCGCGACCCTGGTGGCGTTGCCTGGCCTGCCGATCGCCGCAGGGCTCGCGGTGCTCCGCTATCGGCTGTACGACATCGACCGGATCATCAGCCGCACGGTGACGTACGCGGTCGTGACCGTCGTGGTCGCGGTGATCTACCTCGCCGGCGTGACGACCCTGACGGCGCTGCTCGCACCGGTGACCGGAGACTCGCCCGTGGCGGTCGCCGCGGCGACCCTCCTGGCCGCCGCCGCCTTCGGCCCTGCGCGGCGGCGGATTCAGGCCGGTGTCGACCGCCGCTTCGACCGCGGCCGCTACGACGCCGAGCAGATCGCCGCCGCCTACCGCGCCCGCCTGCGCGACGAGCTCGACCTCACCGCCCTGCGCGCCGACCTTCTGACCACCGTCGGCGCCACCGTGCAGCCCGACCGCGCGTCCCTGTGGCTGCGGCCAGCGGCGGGGGCGCGATGAGCAGGCTGACGCCGTCGCTCGCCCTCGCGGTGGGTGCCGTCGCCACGGTGTTCGTCGTGGTCGGCGTCGCTGTGGCCTGGACCGGGGCGGTGCCGGCCTCCGAGGGCGGCCGGACCGTGGCGACGCTCGAGGTGGCCTTCGCCGTCGTGCCGACGGCCCTCGGCACGCTGCTCGCCTACCGGCGGCCGGCGAACGGCGTCGGCTGGCTGGTGCTGGCATTCGGCGCCGTCGGCGCCGTCGTACAGGCCTGCCGGATCATCGCGTGGCAGCCGATCGCCGCCGGCGACCCGCTGACCGGGGGTCCGCTGCTTGCGGCGATGGTGTCGCAGCTGCTGTGGCCGCTCAGCGTGGGTTTGCTGCCCCTGGTGCTGCTGCTGTTCCCCGACGGGCGACTGCCCTCGCAGCGGTGGCGGCCGTTCGCGATCGCCCTTGCCGCACTGCCGTTCGCCACCATGCCGTTCCTCCTGCTCGCGCCCGGTGAGATGGGTGTGGCGACCGGCGCGGACAACCCGTACGGCCTCGCAGGCACGGCCGGCACCGTTGCGACGGTGGTTGGAATCACCTTGGTCATCGGGATCCTCGCCGGGTTCATCCCCGCCGGGATCTCGCTGTTTCTGCGCAGACGCAGGGCCGACACCATGCTGCGCCTGCAGCTGCGGTGGTTTGCCTGGGCGGTCGGGATCAACATCGCCGTGCTGGTGCTCACCGGATCGGGAGCGCTCATCGATGACCCGCTGCTCAACGCCGAGATCAACGGCGTGACGCTGAGCCTGCTGTGGGTGGCGATCGCCATCGCCGTATTGCGCTACCGGCTGTACGACATCGACCGGATCATCAGCCGGACCGTCTCCTACGCCGCCGTGACCGTGGTGGTGGTCGCCGTGTACCTCGGCGGTGTCACCATGATCACGGCGCTGACATCACCGGTCACCGGCGAGTCCCCCGTTGCCGTAGCCGCCGCCACGCTCGCCGCCGCCGCGGTGTTCGGGCCGGCGCGCCGGCGCATCCAATCTGCCGTGGACCATCGATTCAACCGCGCTCGCTACGACGCCGAGCAGATCGCGGCTGCCTACCGCGCGCGGCTGCGCGACGAGCTCGACCTCGCGTCGCTGCGTTCCGAGCTGCTGCGGACCGTCGAAGCGACCATGCAGCCGTCGACCTCGGCGTTGTGGCTGCCGCCGACCGTCGGGGCGCAGCGGTGAGCGGCACAGTGGTGCGCCGACTGGCCGTCACGGTGGGTGTCCTGGCTGTGCTGTTGTTCGCCGCCGACATCGCACTCATCCTGATCAGCGGCGGCCCCACGGACGAGGGTGGCACCGTCGGCGCGGCCATGTGGACCGTGGGGCTGGCGGGTGCGCCGGTCGTCGGTCTTCTCATCGCGGCTCGGCGGCCGGATAACCGCTACGGGTGGCTGCTGCTGTCGTTCGGGTTCTTCGGTGCAGCCGGCAGCGTCGCCGGTCACTACGCCGAATACGTCTACGGGGCGGCGGGCATTCACCATCCCGCGGCGATACCGGCCGCCATGGTCGAGACGGTGCTGTGGCCGATGTTCCCGATGCACCTGCCGCTACTGCTGCTGTTCTTCCCGGACGGGCGGCTGCCCTCGCCGCGTTGGCGCTGGGTGCCGCGGATCGTGGTGCCGTGCGGCCTGATCGCAGCGGCACTGGCCCGGTGGATGCCGGGCGAGCTCGGACTTGGCACCGTCACCAACCCCTACGCGGCCACCGGTGCCGCCAGCGTCGTCGTTCAGGCGATCGTCTTCGTGGCGGTCATCACCTGCTTCGTCGGCGTGGTGGTCGCCGCGGTGTCCTTGCGCACCCGGCGCAAGCGGGCCGACGAGCTGCAGCGCCTGCAGCTGCGGTGGTTCATGTGGGCCGCCGGGATGATCGCCGCGGTGCTCGTCGCAACCGGGGCGGGTGCGTTCGTCCCCAACGAGGTCGTCAACAGCTTCTTGTTCTCGAGCACGCTGCTGGCGCTGTTCGCCGCGATCGGCATCGCCGTCACCCGCTACCGGCTGTACGAGATCGACCGCGTCATCAGTCGGACCGTCGCCTATGCCGCGGTCACCGTGGTCATCGTCGGCGTGTACCTGCTGTGTGTGACGCTCATCACCGCGGTGACCTCGCCGGTCGTCGGTGACTCGACGCTCGCGATCGCCGCGTCGACGCTGGCGGCGGCGGCTGCCTTCGGTCCCGCGCGGCGCCGCATCCAAGCCGCCGTCGACCGCCGCTTCAACCGGGCTCGCTACGACGCCGCCGTCACCGCCGCCGCGTACCGGGCGAGGCTGCGCGACCAGCTGGACCTCGAGGCCATCACCCACGACCTCGTCGCCACCACGAACGCCGCCCTGCATCCCAGTGCCACGGCCCTGTGGGTCCGTCCACCTCAGGTAGTGCGATGAACCGATCGATCGCCAGACGCGCCGCGACACCCATAGCGGTGGCCGCAGTGGTGCTTGTGGCCGCGGCGCTGGCGCTGCAGGCCATCGGGGGCCCACCCGACGTGGCCGAGACGCTCATGCCGTTGGCGTTCGTCGCCCTGGGATACCTCCTGGCGATCCGCGTGCCGGGCAACGCCCTGGCATGGCTGTTCCTGGGGGTCGCCGCGCTGTTTGCGTTCTCGCAGGCCGCGGACTCGCTGCTGTTCGTGGCGCGCGACGAGTGGGGCGCGTTGTCGCTGGCGAAGGCCGGTGCGCTCGCCAGCAGCTGGCCGTGGATGGCCATCTTGGGCACGGTCGCAACGTTCTTCTTGCTGCTGTTCCCCGACGGCAAGCTGCCCGGCCGCCGCTGGCGTTGGGTGGCGTGGACGGCGGGCGCCTCCATCGTGCTCGGCAGCATCACGTTGTTCACGCTGACCCTCGTGGACCTCGACCAAGCGGTCGCCGACCCCTACGGCGAAATGGCGACCCCGCCGGCATGGGAGGTCGTGGGGATCGCCGTCGCCGCCGGGCTGGTGGTCTCCGCCCTCGCGAGCATCGTGTCGTTGTTCGTCCGGTGGCGGCGGTCACACGGCGTCGCCCGTCAGCAGCTGAAGTGGTTCGCCTTCGGCGGCCTTGTGCAATTGCTGGGCGTTGTCGTCGGGATGGACTGGTGGGGTGACCACCCCGTCACGGTGTTCGTGGCCGAGGCCAGCATCCTCGCGCTGCCCGTGACCGCCGCGCTCGCGATCCTGCGATTCCGCCTGTACGACATCGACCGCATCCTCAGCCGGACCGTCGCCTACGCACTGCTGACTTCCGTCGTCGTTGCCGTGTACCTCGGCGGCGTGACGCTGCTGTCTTCTGTGACGGCCACCCGCGCAGGCGACTCCCCTGCTGCCGTGGCCATCGCGACGCTGCTCGCGGCCGCCGCGTTCGGCCCGGCACGTCGAAGGATCCAGGTGGCGGTGGACCGGCGGTTCAACCGGGCGCGCTACGACGCGGCGCGCACCGCCGAGGCCTACCGCAGCCGGCTGCGCGAGCAGCTGGACCTGGAAGCCATCACGTCGGATTTGGCGGCCACCGCCGGCGCGACGGTACAGCCGACGGCAGTCACGGTGTGGCTGCGACCGGGAGGGGCGCGATGAGGCGGCGGATCATCACCGCCCTTGCCTGGGCGTCGCCTGTGGTCACCCTCGCGCTGGTCGTTGGGATGGTCGTCTCACAGCCGGGCGGCCATGTCGCCGTCACCATCGTGGGATCGGCGGCTCCGATCGCCTTCGCCATCACCGGGGCGGTCATCGCATCACGACGGCCGGGCAACGGGATCGGCTGGCTGCTGTGCATGTTCGCTCCGACGATCCCGGTGGAAGAGGTGCTCCACCACTTCCTCGCGCAGGGGACCGCCCCCGGTAGGGCGCTCACCTGGGGTGTTTGGGCCACCTCCTGGGTCTGGGCGGTCATGCTCGCTGGCCTGCTGGTTTACCTGCCGCTGACGTTTCCGCATGGGCGCATCCGCGGCCGTGCGGCGGCCGTGGTCGCGGTATCAGCAGGCGCGGGAGTGGCCACCGTCGCCGTCACCAACGCCCTGTGGCCGGCCGAGCCGACCGACGGCTGGGTCAACCCGATCGGCGTGCACGGGCACGACGCGCTCTTCGACGTGCTCACGAAAGCCGGCTCGTTGGTCGTTGGCCTCGCCGTGGTCGCCACGGTCGCCATGCTCGTCCGCCGCTTCCGCCGTTCGCGCGGCGACGGCCGTCAGCAGCTGAAGTGGCTGATCTCCGGTGTCGGGTTCGCCGTCGCCGGCGCCATCGGCAACGGTGTGCTGTACGAGACGGGCAACCCCGAGCTCGGCCACCTCGTTGTCGGCAGCGGTCTGCTGTGGCTGCCGATCGCGCTCGGGGTCGGCATCATGCGGCACCGGCTGTACGACATCGACCGGATCATCAGCCGCACCGTCGCCTACGCGCTGGTCACCGCAACCGTCGTCGGCGTCTATCTGCTGGCGATCACCGTCCTCACCACACTGACCTCGCCGGTCACCGCGAACTCGCCGCTGGCGATCGCCGCCGCCACGCTGCTGGCGGCCTCGGCGTTCCAGCCGGTGCGCCAGCGCATCCAGGCTGCGGTCGACCGCCGCTTCAACCGCGGCCGCTACGACGCGGCCCAGGCGGTCGAGGCCTACCGCGCCCGCCTACGAAACCAGCTGGAGCTCGAGGCCATCACGGGGGACCTGATCTCCACCGCCAACTCCACGCTGCAGCCACGCGCGGCAGCGGTGTGGGTGGCGGCGCCGGGAGGCTCGACGTGAGCCGGCTCGCGCAGGCTGCGCGCCGCCAACGGGTGGTCAGGATGCGGCGGGCCGGCTTGCTGGCCGGTTTTGCCGCGGCGCTCGCCACCGGGATGACCGCGGTGATCGCGGCTGCCGCGGTGACGCAGCCGGGGCGGACCTATGCGGCCTTCAGCGGCGGCACGGCGGCAGACGAGCTTCCCGGCGTGGTCGTCAACTGCGCCACGAGCCTGCTCGGTGCGCTGATCATCGCCCGCCGCCCCGACAACATCGTCGGTAGGGCCCTGGCGGTCATCGGGGTCGGCTTCTTGTCCACGCCATTCGTGGCCGTCACCGTCCTGAGCCTGCCATTGTCGCCGGCGGTTGCGGCGTGGCTGGCCTGGCCCGGCAACTGGGTGTGGACGCTGGGCCAGGCCGGCGTCGTCATCATGCTGTTCACGTTTCCGACCGGCCGTGCGTTGACCCGACGCTGGCGCAGCGCACTGAACGCGTCGCTTGTGGGCATCGCGCTGATCACGCTCGTGTCGATGCTCGCGCCGGGGCCTTTGGATGCCGTCCCGGCGTTGGTCAACCCAGTCGGGGTGGGCGCACTGGACGGTGTGTTCGAGACACTGCTGGTGGTCTTCGCGGTGTCCACGATCGCCGGCGTTGCGGCGCTGATCGTCCGCTTCGTGCGCAGCACCGGGGAGGAACGTCTCCAGCTGCGATGGGTGGCGTTCGGGGCGGGGGTCTTCGTCACCATGATCCTTGCGCAGGCCGTCCCGGGGATGCCCGACCTCGGGGTGCTGGACCTGTCAGGCGTGCTGATCCTCCTCGGCGCCGTCACCGTCGCCGTGACCAAGTACCGCCTGTACGAGATCGACCGGCTGATCAGCCGCACGTTGTCGTACGCACTGCTCACTGCAATGTTGATCGCCCTGTACCTGGGCAGCGTCACCGTGCTCACCACGCTGACCGCACCCATCACCCGCGAGTCTCCCCTCGCCGTGGCCGCCGCCACACTGCTCGCCGCGGCCGCCTTTCAGCCGCTGCGTCGCCGGATCCAGCACGCGGTGGACCGTCGCTTCAATCGTGGTCGATTCGACGCGGCGCAGACCGTGGCCGCCTACCGCGCCAGGTTGCGTGACGATCTGGATCTCGACGCCCTTGCGGTGGGCCTGGTCGAGGTCGTCGGCGAGGCTGTCGAGCCGAGCGACGCGCGGCTGTGGCTGCGCCCGCAACCAGGGGTGCAGCGGTGAACAGGTCCGCGACGAACCGCGCGCCCTCGGCGCTGTTGGCGGCAACCGCCGGTGGAGTCGTCTGCCTGGTGGCGTTTTCCCGCGACCCCACCGTCGGGTCGTTCGCGCTGGTCGCCGGGGTCTACGGCATCGTCGGCTGGCTGGTCGCCCGGCGCCACCCGCACAACCGGGTCGGTTGGCTGCTGTTGGTGTTCGCCGCCGTCGCCGGGGTCATGGGCTACGCAGCCGCAGCCGAGCGGGCGCTGCGCGCGTTCGCACTGCCCGGCGGGGACGTGGCTGCGTGGACGAACACCTGGATGTGGGCCCCCATCGTCGGCACCGCTGCCGCGCTGCTGCCGCTGTTCCCTGACGGGCGGTTGCTGTCGCGCCGATCGCGGGCCGTGCTGTGGCTGGCCGGGACCTTCACCGTCCTCGCAATCGTCGGCAACGGCTTGCACCCTGACAACGTCGTTGCGGGCCGGCCCAACCCGTTCGGGCTCGAGTCGATGGCTGGGATGCTGAACGCCCTGCGAGACCTTGCCGGGATCGCGTTGCTCGGGGCGCTCGTCGGAGGCATCGCCGCGTTGATCACCCGCTACCGGCGCAATGCCGGCGTCCAACGCCGCCAGCTGAAGTGGTTCCTGGCAGCCGCGGCTTTCCTGCCGGTAGCCATCGTCGTCGGCGAGCAGGCCGACCAGCGGCTGCAGCCCGTGGTCATGCCCTTGGCGTTCGCACTGCTCGGCGTCGCGATCGGCATCGCGATCCTGCGTCACGGGCTGTACGACATCGACCGGATCATCAGCCGCACTGTTGCCTACGGTGTGCTCACCGTCGCACTTGGCGGCATCTACCTGGTTGCGGTCACCACGCTGACCGCGCTCACCTCGCCGGTCACGGGCGATTCCCCGCTCGCCGTGGCCGCAGCCACGTTGCTCGCCGCCGCCGCCTTCCAGCCGCTGCGGCGCCGCATCCAGGGCAGCGTCGACCGGCGGTTCAACCGCGGGCACTACGATGCCGTCCGCGAAGTGGAGGCCTACCGCGGGAGGTTGCGCGACGAGCTCGAGCTGGAGGCCATCGGGGAGTCCTTGGTTCAAGCCGCCAGCGCGACCGTCCAGCCGTCCCACACTGCGCTGTGGCTCCGATCCCCGCAGGGGGTTCGGTCGTGAGTCCTCGCATTGCCCGTGCCTACGCCGCTGTCACGCTCGCGCTGATCGCCGGCAACGTCGTTCTGCGCGCCGTTTTCCCCGAGGCCCGCGGATCCGCCGACGGGCTGGTGATGCTCCCGGTGGTCCTCAGCCTGGCCGTCGTCGGCGGGCTGGTGAGCACGCGGCGCCCTGACAACGTCTATGGCTGGCTGCTTACGACCATCGGGTTCTTGTGGGTGGTCACGGCACTGCTGCTCGACTACGGGCTGCTTGCCCTCCGGCGGGACCTGCCCGTCGGCGCTCCGCTCGCCGCCACCGCCGCGTCCTCGGGTGCCGTGGCGTGGGGCATGTTCGTGACGTACGGGCTGCTGCTGTACCCCACCGGCGCGCTGCCGAGCCGGCGCTGGCGCGTCGTCGGATGGGCCGCCGGCGCCGGATTGGTGCTCATGGGTCTCGGGCTGGGCATGATCGCCTGGCAGCTGGGGCCGGCCGCGACCATCCGCATGATGGCCGCCGGCGAGGGCGCCCCGGAGGAAGGCTTCGCGGGAGCCCTCAACGGTCTCGGCCACATCCTGGTGTTCACCTCGATGGTGGCCGGCGCGGTCGGGCTGTTCGTTCGCATGCGCCGCGCCGGCACCGTCGAGCGGCTGCAGCTGAAGTGGTTCGCGTTCGGCGCAGCCTTGGTGGCGGCGTCGATCCTCATCCAGCTGTCCGACACGCTCGGCCAGCTCGGCTTCGCGCTGGAGATCGTCGCGATCTCGGCGCTGCCCGTGATCATCGGGATCGCCATCCTGCGGTGGCGCCTGTACGACATCGACCGCGTCATCAGCCGCACGCTGGCCTACGCGGTGCTCACCGTGCTGCTGGCAACCATCTACCTTGCCGCCGTCACCGGGCTGACCGCGGTCACGGCGACCCGCGCCGGTGACTCGCCGCTGGCCGTGGCCATCGCCACGCTCCTGGCGGCTGCGGCGTTCCAACCCCTGCGCCGCCGCATCCAGGCGGGCGTCGACCGTCGGTTCAACCGCAGTCGGTACGACGCGCAGCAGACCGTGCAGCGGTTCGCCGCACGCATGCGTGACCAGGTCGACCTCGACGAGCTGACCACCGAGCTGCGCACGGTCACCGGAGAGGCGCTGCAGCCTCGGTCCGCAGTCCTGTGGCTGCGTGAGGCACGCTCATGACGGCCCGCAGCAGCGCTCCAGCGACCATCGCCGCCGGCGCGGTCACCGCGCTGGCCGCCGGCGGCATCGGTCTGTCGCTGCTCGCCCAGACGCTCGACGTCGCCGACCTCGGCTGGCTGATCGGCCAGACGGCCTTCGCGGCGGTCGGGGCGCTGATCTTGGTCCGCCAGCCCGGAAACACGGTGGGGCGCATCATGGCGGCCAGCGGCCTCATCGCCCTGACCCAGTCGCTGCTGTGGCGCTACGCCGAGTACGCATCGACGGGGGTTGCGCTGCCCCTGGTCGTGCCGGCCGCGTGGCTGGCCGGATGGATCTTCGTGCCGATGTTCGCGCTGTTCATCGTGCTGCTGCCGCTGTACTTCCCCGGCGGCCGGCTGCCATCGCCTCGGTGGCGGCCGGTGCTGTGGGCCACGGCGGCGCTGACCGCCCTGATGTCCTTCTACCTCGCGACCGCCCCCGGACCGCTGGAGGACTTGCCGGTCGACAACCCGATGGTGCTGCCGATCACGCGGCGGATGACCTCGGTGATGGATCGCATCGGCGGCGACGAGAGCATGGTCGTCGCGTTCCTGCTGCTGGGCATCGCCGCATGGGGGTCGCTGGTGCTGCGCTACCGCCGGTCCGCCGGCACGGAGCGACTCCAGCTGAAGTGGTTCGTGTGGTCGGTCGGCATGTTCCTCGCCTACATGCTCGTCAGCGCCGTCATCGTCGAGGGCCTGCTCGGAGTCCAGGCGAGCACTGCCGTGGACCTGATCGGCCTGGCGATGATGCTCGGGGTACCGGTCTCCATCGGTGTGGCGGTGCTGCGCTACCGGCTGTTCGAGATCGACCGCATCGTCAGCCGGACGCTGGCGTACGCGGCCCTGACCCTGCTGCTCGCGGGCATCTACCTGGGCGCCGTGACAACCCTGACGGCGCTCACGGCGCCCCTCACGGGCGAGTCGCCGATCGCCGTCGCTGCGGCCACGTTGCTCGCGGCAGCAGCGTTCGGCCCCGCGCGCCGGCGCATCCAGGCGGCGGTGGACCGACGGTTCAACCGCAGCCGCTACGACGCGCAGCAGACCGTCGAAGGCTTCGCCGCACGGATGCGCGACCAGGTTGACATCGATGACCTGTCCGCCGAGCTGCGCTTCGTCGCCACACAGGCGTTGCAGCCCACCTCGGCCGCGCTGTGGCTGCGACCGGAGGGCCGCTGATGAGCCCCCGTCTGCGCACTGGCCTGGCGATCACCCTCACGGCACTCAGCGCCGCCATGGTGGTGACCGCACTGACCTTTGCGGTGACCGGCGCGACGCCGTCCGTGCAGGCCAGCGAGCTGATGGGCGCCACCGCCTTCACCGCCGTGGGAGGGCTGCTGGCGGTGCGCCGCGGCGACAACGCCCTGAGCTGGCTGTTCGCCGCCGTCGGCTTCGCCACCTCGTACCTGGCCCTGAACAACCACATGCCGACGACCGCCATCCCTGGCGCCCAGTACTTCGCCTGGTTCGGCTGGTGGGGATTTCTGCTGGGGGTGGGGATCATGGGGACCTTCGTCCTGCTCCTGTTCCCCGACGGTCACCTGCCCACCCGGCGGTGGCGGCCGGTGGCGTGGGCGGCGGGCGCCGGGTTGTTGCTGCTCGGCTGGAGCGAGGCGCTGATGCCGGCCGAGCGGACCGGCAGCGACCAGCCCAACCCGTTCGCCGTGCCGAGTCTGGTCGGCGTGCTCGACATCCTGTTCTTCGTGGGCACGACCTTGCTGCTCGTCGGCATCCTCGGCAGCCTGGCGGCCGTCGTCGTGCGCTTCCGGCGCTCCCGTGGGCTTGAGCGCCAGCAGCTGAAGTGGGTCGCGTTCGCCGCTGCCTGGGGCATCAGCTTCTGGTTGGCGGCCAACCTGGTGAACAGTGTCTGGCCGATCTCGTGGGACGCCGCCATGACTGCGGTGATCCTGCCGCTGCCGGTGGCGGTCGCGGTCGCGGTCCTGCGCTACCGGCTGTACGACATCGACCGGGTCATCAGCCGCACGGTCGCGTATGCCCTGCTGACCGTGCTGCTCGCCGGCATCTACCTGGCAGCGGTGACCGCACTGACGGCCGTGACCGCCCCAGTGGCCGGCGAGTCGCCCATTGCGGTGGCAACCGCGACCCTGTTGGCAGCGGCGGCGTTCGGACCGGCTCGCCGCCGTATCCAGCGCGCGGTCGACCGTCGCTTCAACCGCGCGCGCTACGACGCTGCGCACATCGTCGACGGCTACCGCGCCGCGGTCCGCGACCAGGTCGACCTCGGCACGCTGGCGGGCCACCTGCTCCGCGCCGTCGACGAGACCGTGCAGCCGGCCAGCGCATCGCTGTGGATGCGCGAGGCCGTCGGACAAGGAGATGGGTCATGACGTCGCAGGGCAATCGGTGGCGGCTGCTCGGTCCCGCCCTGGTGATCGTCGTCCTCGCCGTCATGGCGGTGCGCGTCTGGCTGGCGGTCGCGATGGGAGGCGGCACCAGCGACGATCGCGGGCTGTTCGAGAACACCCTGCTGCTGCTTGCCTTCTCCACCTACTTCGTCGTGGGGACGGTGCTGATCGCACGCCGCCCTGACCACCGGCTGGGGTGGGTGCTCACCGCCGTGGGGGTGCTGACGGCATTCGGGGTACTGGCCGAAAGCTACGCGTACGTGGGTCTCGTCCTGCGTCCCGGCCAGATGCCTGGGGCCGTGTTCGCCGCGTGGTTCCACAACTGGTACTGGTTTCCACTGCTCGTGCTGATTCTGCTGTTCGTCCCGATGCTGTTTCCCACGGGGCGCCCGCTGACCCCGAGGTGGAACTGGCTGTACTGGTCCGCCGTCGCGGTGCTGACCCTGATGACCGTCGCGTCATGGACGACCCCGACGCTGACCGACGGGAGCATCGGCGACCCGGCGTACGCGATCCCCAACCCCATCGGCGTCGGACCGGCAGGCACGCGGTTCGAGGACTCGGCGCTGGGCGGGGTGCTGTTCGGCGCCGCCTTGTTCCTGGCGTTGTGCTCGGTGGTCTCGCTGATCATCCGCTTCCGGCGGTCGCGCGACGTCGAGCGCCAGCAGATGAAGCTGTTCCTCTATGCCGTGGTCCTGCTGGCCGCGCTGCCGATCACGGAGAGCCTCGGTCTCCACCGTTTCCTGCCTGACACCAACCTGTTCTTCGGCATCGCGATCGCGTTGCCCCCGATCGCCATCGGCGTCGCGGTGACGCGGTATCGGCTGTACGAGATCGACCGTCTGATCAGCCGGACGCTGACGTACGCCCTGCTCACGGCCTTGCTGATCGCGGTGTACCTGGGATCGGTGACGGCCCTGACCGCGGTCACCGCGCCGGTGACGGGCGACTCCCCTGCGGCCGTGGCGGTCGCGACCCTGGTGGCTGCGGCGCTGTTCGGACCGGCCCGCCGGCGGATCCAGGCGGCCGTGGACCGCAGGTTCAACCGGGCGCGCTACGACGCGGCGCTCACCCTTGACGCTTACCGCGCCGCCCTGCGCGACGAGCTCGATCTGACGGCGATCGCGGCGGGACTGCAGGCCGCCGCCGACCTCACCGTGGAGCCATCCCGCTCGCTGGTGTGGCTGCGACCGGAGACGCCGCGATGACCGACCGGCTGCTCCGGGGGCTGGCGGTCGTCGTGGCGGTGATCGCCACCGGTGGCGTCATCCTGTCCCAGATCGCGTTCCGCGAGTCGGGCAGCGACTTCGTGTCCGGGCTGGCCTGGCCCGTCACGAACATCATCGTCGGCGCGCTGCTGACGATTCGGCGCCCGCGGCTTCTCACTGGATGGCTGTTCGCCGGCATCGGATTCTTCGGCGCAGTTGGGGAGGCTGGTCGCCTCGTCGGGCTTGCCGGCGCGAGCGGCTCTCCCGCGTGGTGGGTGACGGCCGGTGCCTGGATGTACACGTGGGCCTGGATCCCCTTGCTCTACCTGACGCTGATCTTCCTGCCGCTGCTGTTTCCCGACGGCCGACCACCATCGCGACGGTGGCGACCTGTCACGGCAGCCATCGTGCTGATCGCCGTGGGTGCGACCCTGCTGGCATCGGTCCAGGAGACACTCGATCTCGGGGTGGACTCCGGCCCGACCATCGTCAATCCCTTGGGCATCGCCGGCGTCAGCGACATCGAGGAAGGCGCGACCGGACCCGTTCTGTTCGTGTTGACCGCGCTGTCTCTCGTCATCGCCCTGGCGGCGCTGATCGTGCGCTACCGGCGGAGTGCCGGAGCGGAACGCCAGCAGTTGAAGTGGTTCACCTCGGCGGGCGTGCTCCTCATCGTCGGCTTCGTGCTGCAAGGCGCGTTGGACGGGATGACGGGCCGGCGCATCGAGATCATCGACATCGCGCTGTTCACCTTGCCCCCTGCGGCTGCCGCCGTGGCGATCATGCGCTACCGGCTCTACGCCATCGACAGGATCATCAGCCGGACCGTGACGTACGCGACCGTCACGGCGGTGCTGATCGCGGTGTACCTGGCCTTGGTGACGGTTCTCACCGCGATGACGGCACCGGTGACCGGCGACTCTCCCGTGGCGGTCGCGGCCGCCACCCTGGCAGCTGCCGCCTTGTTCCGCCCCGCACGCCGGCGGGTGCAAGCGGTGGTGGACCGACGCTTCAACCGGGCGCAGTACGACGCCTCCCGGACGGTCGAGGCGTTTCGCCACCAGATGCGCGACGACGTCGACCTCGACCGCCTCACCACTGACCTGCTGACCACCACCCAGCAGGTCCTGCAGCCGGCAACGACCGCAGTGTGGCTTCGCCCCACGGGGGGACGGCCGTGATGCGCCGCACCGCACCGTGGATCGCCTGGTCGATGTGGCTCCTCGGTGTCGTGCTCATCGTCTCGGCGGGCTTGCTGTCGGCGGCCTATCCCGCCGAGACCACCACGACGGACGACCCCGTCAGCAACTTCGTGTGGGTGTCCTCGTGGCTGGGGTTCGGGCTCGTCGGCGCGCTGATCGTCACGAACCGCCCGGACAACCGCATCGGATGGGTCCTGTGCGGCATCACGCTGGCGGTCGGGCTGGCGGTGTTCGGGCCGTCGTACGGGAGGGCGGCGTACCAGGACGGCCTGCCCTTGGGGGCGCTCGCCACCTGGGTCGGCGCCTGGGGCTTCATCCCTTCCGTGGGGCTCGTCCTCGGTCTGCTGCTGCTGTTCCCCGACGGGCGTGGGTCAGGGCGAGGTCGGCGGTGGCTGGGCTGCGCCCTCGTCGCGCTCGTGGCCGCCGAGACTCTCGTGTACGCCTTTCGCCCCGGACCGGTCGAGGGCGACGGTCCTCCATTCAACCCGCTTGGCATCGACGCGATCGGGGCGCAGCTGGACGCCCTGACCGGGGCGCTCGGCACGGCCATCGGCGCCTGCGCCCTGCTCGTGCTGGGCAACCTGGTCTGGCGGTTCAGGCGCTCCCGGGGTGTGGAACGTCAGCAGTTCCGGTGGTTCGCCTTCGCCGCGCTCACCTTTCCGGTGCTGTTCGCCTTCATCCAGACGGTCGCCCCCGAGCCGGAGGGATTCGACCCGATCACGCTGGTGTTCGCGCTGTGCGGCAACGGCCTTGCCGCGGCCATCGGGATCGCGGTCACCCGCCACGGGCTGTACGAGATCAATCGCGTCATCAGCCGCACGATCTCCTACGCGCTGCTGACGGTGTTGCTTGTGGGCCTGTATCTGGGGGCGGTCACCCTCCTCACGGCGGTGACCGCACCCGTCACCGGCGATTCCCCCATCGCGGTGGCCGCCGCGACGCTGGCCGCCGCCGCGGCGTTCGGGCCGGCGCGCCGGCGGATCCAGTCCGCCGTCGACCGGCGCTTCAACCGAGCGCGGTACGACGCGGGGCGCACGGTCGAGACGTACCGGGGCCGCATACGCGACGAAGTGGACGTCAGCGCCGTCGCCGACGGCCTGCTTGCCACCGTGACGGCAAGCATGCAGCCCGCCTCGGCCGCCTTGTGGCTGGTCGGCGACACGGGCGCAGTGCCCGGCGTCGGCGAAAAAACTTCTGAACGCGCCATTGCCGTAACGGTTCCGGAACGGCCTGATGAGACAAAGGGGCCCTGATGACACACGCATTGAGCTTCCGACGGGTCTGGCGGCGCGAGCGCCGCAAGGCGGTGACGGTCGAGGAGTCGCCCCAGGCGACGCCGGCACCCGCCGCCGTCCAACCCGATGTCGACATCGCCCCCAACGACCCGCTGCTGGCGTACTTGACGTCATCGGCCGGTGCCGTTGACCTCGACTCGCTCGAGCTGGAATCGCAGGCGGTCACCGACCTGCGGGAAGCCGGCATGAAGCTGGTCGTCCCGCTGGTCACCCACGGCGAGCTGGTCGGCTTGCTGTCGTTGGGGCCGCGGCTGTCCGAGCAGGAGTACTCGCGCGAGGACCGCAAGCTGCTCGACGACCTGGCCGGCTATGCCGCCCCGGCCGTCCGCGTGGCGCAGCTGGTCCGCGAGCAGAAGGCAGAGGTCCAGGAGCGCTCGCGCCTGGAGCAGGAGCTGAAGGTCGCGACCCTGATCCAGCAGCAGTTCCTGCCCAAGGAGCTGCCGCACCTGGCCGGATGGGACGTCGCGGCGTACTACCAGCCAGCACGTGAGGTCGGCGGCGACTTCTACGACTTCATCGATCTGCCCGACGGCAAGGTCGGCATCGTCGTGGGCGACGTCACCGACAAAGGCGTACCCGCCGCGCTGATCATGGCCAAGACCCACAGCATCATGCGTGCCGACGCTCCGCGCCTGGTGGAGCCGGGGGCGGTGCTGGCGCGGGCGAACAGCCTGCTGGCTGCCGAGATGCCGCCGAACATGTTCGTCACGTGCCTGTACGCAGTGCTGGAGCCGGCGACCGGCAAGCTGTGCTTCGCCAACGCCGGCCACCCGCTGCCGTTCCGGCGCACCGCCTCGGGCGAGGTCGAGGAGCTCGTCGCCACGGGGATGCCGCTCGGGCTGCTCGAGGGCATGGAGTACGAAGAGACCGAGACCGTTCTCCGCGCCGGCGAGAGCATCCTGATGCACTCCGACGGCATCGCCGAGGCTCACAACGACAACCGGGAGATGTTCGGGTTCCCGCGGCTGTCGGAGCTGGTGGGCGAAGGGGCCGGCGGCCAGGAGTTGCTCGACGAGGTGCTCGTCCAGCTGCGGTCGTTCGTCGGCGCCACCGCCGAGCAGGAAGACGACATCACGCTGGTCACGCTGCAGCGCTCCGCGCACACCTACGGCGAGGAGGAGCAGGCCGACGCCGGCGAGGAGCGGCTGGTCGACGACTTCCAGCTGCCCAGCAACCCGGGCAACGACCGCCAGGCAATGGACCGCGTCGCCGCCTCGGCCGCACCGTTGGGACTTCCGGCCGCGCAGATGGACCGGCTCAAGACGGCCGTGTCCGAGGCCACGATGAACGCCATCGAGCATGGCAACGGCAACAACCCCGACCTTCCCGTCTCGATCCAGCTGTTGCAGCGCCCCGGCGCGGTGGCGGTGCGGATCACCGACTGCGGGCCCGGCCCCGGTGACACCGGGGAGCCGGTCGAGCCGGACCTGGAGGCCAAGCTCGAAGGGCTGCAGACCCCCCGCGGGTGGGGGCTGTTCCTGATCAAGAACATGGTCGACGAGCTGCACGTCTACGGCGACGACGAGTCGCACACCCTCGAGCTCGTCTTGCACACCGGCAACGGTGTGTCGGACGGCTGAAGAAAGAAACGGAGAAGGCGATGGCGACGGGACTGGTTGAGGTACGGGTTCGGCACCTCAGCGCTCTCGCGGTGCTGGACCTCGGTGGAGACATCACCAGCCAGGCTGCGAGTGACCTGGAGCAGGCCTACGAGCGGGCGATCGAGATCGACCCCGCGGCGATCCTGCTGAACTTCACCTCGGTGTCCTACATCAACTCGACGGGGATCGCGCTGCTGGTCGGAATCCTCGCGCGGGCCCGGCGGGAGCACCGCCGTGTCCTAGCGATCGGGCTGAGCGACCACTACGTGGAGATCTTCCGCATCACCCGGCTGTCGGACTTCATGGATCTGTTCGACGACGAAGACACCGCGATCCGGGCGATGTCCCCGGCCGCGACCTGACGCAGCAACGCGAGCAATCGGAGGGAACATGGCGGACGCAATCGTTTCGATGCAGGTGCGGCGCGTGAACGACGCCGCCTCGGTGATCGAGATCAAGGGAGACGTCACCGCCGCGGCGGAAGACGACCTGATGAACGCATACGGGGAGGCCGCCGACGGCGCGACCAAGGTCGTCGGTCTGGACTTCAGCGGGCTGGAGTACATGAACAGCTCCGGCATCGGCCTCCTGGTCACGCTGCTGGTGCGGGCCAACCGCCAGAAGCAGCGGCTGGTCGCCTTCGGGTTGACCGACCACTACCGGCAGATCTTCACGCTCACGCGTCTGGACGACGCGATCAAGCTCTTCGACAGCGAGGACGAGGCATTCGCAGCCGCGGGGGTGGCGACATGAGCGACGCAAGCAGCGAGCAGAAGGTGCCGCGAGACGCGGCCAACTGGGCGGCGGCGATCAGCCACCTCGGCGCCGTCGACGCGCCGGCCGAGGCACTGAACCTGAACGTGACCGGCAAGCGGGTGACGTCACCGGTTCAGGGCTTCGGCAAGCTGTGGCAGAAGACCTACAAGGTCACGATGACGGGCTCTGAGGTGTCGCCCAGCGAGCTCATCGCCTTGTGGAAGCGGGAGTTCGGCAGCTTCTGGCCCAAGGGCAGCAGCTTCTACGGGGGCGCGCTGACCGGCATCCAGCCCGGTGACGTCGCGCTGCTGAACGTGTCCCTGGCAGGACCCATGCAGCTGTCGACCGGCATCCTCGTGCTCTACGCCGACGACGAGAGCTTCACGTTCATGACGCCCGAGGGGCACATGTTCGCGGCGTGGATCACCTTCAGCTCCTATGCCAAGAACGACGAGACGGTGGTCCAGATCCAGGTGCTGCTGCGCGCCGGCGACCCGCTGTACGAGATCGGCATGGCGTTCGGCGGGCACCGCAAGGAAGACCACTTCTGGGAATCGACGCTGCGCAACCTCGCTGAGCGGGTGGGCGCCTCGGACGTGTCGGTCAGCACGGTGGCGACCTGCCTGGACAAGAAGCGGCAGTGGGCCAACGCCCGGAACATCAAGCACAACGCCGCCATCCGCTCGGGGCTGTACACGATGGCGCACCCGTTCCGCCGGCGGAAGGCTCGCAAGGCCGCAGCCGCCGGTGTCTGACCGCGGCCACGACGCGATCGTCGTCGGCGCCGGCCCCAACGGGCTCGCCGCCGCGATCACGCTGGCCCGGGCGGGGCGCTCGGTCCTGGTCGTCGAGGCCGCTGACGAGATCGGCGGGGGGACCCGGTCCGCCGAGCTGACGTTGCCTGGCTTTGTCCACGACGTCTGCTCGGCGGTCCACCCGCTGCTGATGGCCTCTCCGTTCTTCCGTGACCTGCCGCTGGTCCGTCACGGCGTACACGTCGCGCACCCGGCCGTGCCTTTGGCCCACCCGCTGGACGACGGGACGGCGGCGGTGCTCGATCGCGATGTTCGCGGCACCGCATCGTGCCTGGGCGCGGACGAGCGGGCGTACCTGAAGCTGATGGGGCCGCTGGTCCGCCATGCCGACGACCTGGTGCAGACGATCATGCGCGCCCCGCTCCCCCCGCGCCGGCCGGTCGTCGCTGCCGGCTTCGGGCGCCACGCACTGCGATCGGCGGCGGCGCTGGCGATGTCGAAGTTCAAGGGCGACAAGGCTCGTGCCCTGCACGCCGGAATCGCCGCCCACGCCATGCTGCCGCTGGACCGGATCCCGACGGGGGCGGTCGGGCTTATGCTCGGCTTCCTGGGACACGCCTACGGGTGGCCTGTTGTGCGCGGCGGATCGCAGCGGATCGCGGAGGCGATGGGGGCAGAGCTGGCTGCGCTGGGTGGGGACGTCAAGACGGGGTGGCGCGTCGAGCGCTTCGCCGAGCTTCCGCCCGCCGACGTCGTGCTGTTCGACCTCACGCCCCGTCAGGTGCTGGCAATCGCCGGCGACCGGTTCCCCGCCCGCTACCGCCGGCGGCTGGAGCGGTACCGCTACGGGCCGGGCGTGTTCAAGATCGACTGGGCGCTGGACGGGCCGGTGCCGTGGACCGCCGAGCCCTGCCGCGGCGCCGGCACCGTGCATCTGGGCGGGACACTGGGCGAGATCGCGGCAGCAGAAGACGCCGTCGCCCGCGGTGTGCATCCGGACCGGCCCTACGTGCTGTTCGCCCAGCCCGATGTCGCCGACATGTCCCGCTCCCCTGACGGCAAGTCGACGGCGTGGGCCTACTGCCACGTACCCAGCGGCTCGACGGTGGACATGACGACGGCGATCGAGGACCAGGTCGAGCGCTTCGCCCCCGGCTTCCGCGACCGCATCCTGGGCCGAGCGACCTTCACCGCCCCGCAGATGGAGGCGCACAACGCCAACTACGTCGGCGGCGACATCAACGGCGGCGTGCAGGACCTGAGGCAGCTGTTCACCCGCCCCGTCGCCCGCTGGCCGCTGTACTCGACACCCGATCCGAAGATCTGGTTCTGCTCCTCCTCGACGCCGCCGGGCGGCGGCGTGCACGGCATGTGCGGTTTCAACGCCGCCACCGCGGTGCTGGCGCGCCAACGCCGCCGGCGCTGACCCACCCCGCCGGCCCGCCGCCGGCGCTGACCTACCTCCCCGCGTCGGCCCCCAGAGGTGGTTGAAATTTGGCGCCTTTCCTGAGCCGGTTGAAATTTGAGGCCGCTGCGGCCTGTGATTTCAACCGCCTTGGCGGAGGCTGCGGGTGAGCACGAACGGCTGCGTGGGGATCACGACCTTGCGGGGGATCCGCGCCGGGTCGAGGTCGGCGCCGGCGGCGCGCATGATGCGGTACAGGGTGCCCAAGACCTCGAGGGGTTGGTGGACGATGTCCTCCCAGGTGAAGCGACGCGCGCGGTACTCGGCATCGAGCAACCGGTTGAACCGCTTGGCATCGCGCCGTCGTTGCGCCGGCGCGGTGTGGAACCGCAAGCCTTCCATCTCGCTGATGACGCGCCACGGCCGCCAGTAAGCGTCGACGATCCCGATGCGACCGCGGTCGTCGTGGACGGCCACGTTCCACTCAGGATCCGGAAGGCCGCCGACCCGGAACACATGCGACGATGAGCGTTCGAGCCAGGAGTTGAACGCGCCAGCCGCGCCAGGCGCCGTGGCGTCGCGGATCAACGTGACGCCGCCTCGGCCGTTCGCCAGCTCCGTAGCCCTGGAGTGGATCCAACTCGGTTTGGCACCGCTCGCCACGGCATCGTCGAGGATCGATAGGGACTCCCAGGGGTCGTCCGGGTCGGCAAGGTCGATGGTGGTCCGCGCCATGGATGTGTAACCGATGTTGCCGACTCGGAGGATGTCCTGGCTCTCGAGCGACCGTGACCAGTGGACCTTGATGCCAGGCAGCTTGCGGACGATCCCGTGCGGCACAGTCACCTCGGGGATCACCGGTACGTCCACCCGCCGGAGCCGATGCTGCTGGGCAGCGCTGGCGTGCGAGATGACACCGTCCGGCCAGCACGTGAGCGCCGCCGTGATCGCAGGATCAGGATCGCCGGCGGCCCCGGCGAACCGCGACACGCCGTGACGGACCTGGTAGGTCTCACCTCGCCGACGCAAGCCCTTGAGCTGATCGGGCGTCAGACCGAGACGCAACCCCTGGGCGGTGGCGAACTGACTGTCCTGGCCCGCGGCGGCCTCGCGCAGTCGTTGTATCGGCTTCTTCGGCTGGCGTTTTCGTGGCGTCGGCATGACCACTGTCTTACGGGCTTGTAGCGGCAGGTGGCCGAAGTCGCCGTGCGAGGTGTGGACAACCCCTCGGCTGATCGAAGGTGGCCAGGATCAGGGGTCGCTGCGGCCCGAAATTTCAACCACCCGCGGAAACGCACCAAATTTCAACCACCTCTGGACACCTTTGGACGCGGGAGGGCCCGCGCCGGCGTGCGGCGCGGGCCCTGAGGTCCTGCGGTCGAGGCGGCCGGCGGCGGCCGCCGGCGTGGGGGTTAGTAGCCGCCCTCGCCCATGGTCCAACCGTCGTCGGTGTCGTAGCCGTCGTACGTCCCCTCGGCGAACTGGTCGAGCAGCTCGTCGGGGAGCACCTGCTCGGGGATCTCCGTGGGGTCGGGGCGCACCACGCGGTACTGGCGCATCCCGGTGCCGGCGGGGATCAGCTTGCCGATGATCACGTTCTCCTTCAGCCCCATCAGGCTGTCGGACTTGCCCTCGATCGCTGCCTCGGTGAGCACCCGGGTGGTCTCCTGGAACGACGCCGCGGACAGCCACGACTCCGTCGCCAGGGAGGCCTTGGTGATGCCCATCAGGATCTGGCGACCGTTGGCGGGCTCGCCGCCGTCGTTGACGACCCGACGGTTCTCCTCGGTGAACCGCTGGCGGTCGACCAGCTCGCCCGGCAGGAAGTTCGTGTCACCGGGCTCGATGATGTTCACCCGGCGCAGCATCTGCCGGACGATCAGCTCGATGTGCTTGTCGTGAATCGACACACCCTGCGAGCGGTACACCTCCTGCACCTCGCGGACCAGCAGGCGCTGGGTCTCGCGGGCGCCGAGCACCTCGAGCATCTCGTGCGGGTCGACCGAGCCGTCGGTGAGCAGCTCGCCCACCCGCACGGACTGGCCGTCCTCGACACGCAGCCGAGCACGTCGCGACACCGTCACGGAGTGGATGTTGTCCTCGCCACCACCGTCGATGGTGATGACCAGACCCTTCTCCGTCTCCTCCAGCGACACGGTCCCGGACAGGTGGGCGATCTCCGCCTTCCCCTTGGGAGTGCGCGCCTCGAACAGCTCGACGACACGCGGCAGACCGTGGGTGATGTCCTCACCCGCGACGCCACCGGTGTGGAACGTCCGCATCGTCAGCTGGGTGCCGGGCTCACCGATCGACTGGGCCGCCACGATGCCGACCGACTCACCGATCTGCACCTTCTGGCCCTCGGCGAGCGCTCGTCCGTAGCAGGCGGCGCACACACCGGTGCGTGCCTCGCAGTTCAGCACGGTGCGGACGCGCACCTCCCGGTCCGACGCCGTCGGCTCGTGCTCCAGCGCCTCGCCCGTGTCCGGGTCCAGCCCCTTGACCAGGACGGTGCGCAGCAGCCGGACCTCGGCGTCGGTGATCTCCGTGCCGGCCTTCAGCAGCTGCTTGCGGCTACCGGGCCAGTGCACCGTGTCCGACAGGGTGCGGCCGTACAGCGACTGGGAGTCCGACACACCGACGGTGATCGGCAGACCGCGCTCGCTGCCGCAGTCCTCCTCGCGGATGATGAGGTCCTGCGCGATGTCGACCAGCCGGCGGGTCAGGTAACCGGAGTCGGCGGTGCGCAGTGCCGTGTCGGCCAGACCCTTGCGGGCACCGTGCGTGGAGATGAAGTACTCCAGCACCGACAGGCCCTCACGGAAGTTCGACTTGATCGGCCGCTCGATGATCTCACCGCGCGGGTTGGCCACCAGACCACGCATACCGGCGATCTGGCGGATCTGCGTCATGTTCCCTCGGGCGCCCGAGTTCGCCATCATGTAGATCGGATTGAGCTGGTCGAAGTTGGCCTCCATGGCCGACGCCACCTTGGTGGTCGCCTCCGTCCAGATCTCCACGAGCTCCTGACGGCGCTCGTCGTTGGTGATGACACCCTTGCGGAACTGCTTCTCGACCTTCTGCGCCTTCTCGTCGTGCTCGGCGAGGATCTCGGTCTTCGCCGGCGGCGCGTCGACGTCGGCGATCGACACCGTCACGCCGGCCTTGGTGGCGTAGCGGAACCCGATGTCCTTCATCTCGTCGAGCACCCGAGCGGTCTCGGCGCGCGTGAAGTTGTCCGCGCAGCGGTTGACCAGGTCGGCCAGCTGCTTCTTGCCGACCAGCTCGTTGACGAACGGGATGCCGGCGGGCAGCACCTCGTTGAACAGCACACGCCCCGGCGTGGTCAGCACCCGGATCGGGCGAGACGAGCGCACCAGGCCCTCGACGACCTCGTCGTCTTCGAGGTTCTCGGGGTCGAACACGTCGCGCTGCTCGATGACCCGGTCCCGCAGCCGCACCAGGACCCACTCCTGCAGACCGACGTCCTTGGCGTCCAAGGCCATGACGACCTCGGCGGCCGAGGAGTACGACTTCAGACCGCCGTCACCGTTGCGCGCCCCGTCGACCAGACCGGCCGGCGCGGTGCGCCCGTCGGGGTCGTCGCTCTGGGCGAACGTCAGGTAGTAGCTGCCGAGCACCATGTCCTGCGACGGCGTGGCGATCGGACGGCCGTGCGCCGGCGACAGGATGTTGTTCGCCGACAGCATCAGGATCCGGGCCTCGGCCTGCGCCTCGGCGGACAGCGGCAGGTGCACCGCCATCTGGTCACCGTCGAAGTCCGCGTTGAACGCCGCGCAGACCAGCGGGTGGATCTGGATCGCCTTGCCCTCGACCAGCCGCGGCATGAAGGCCTGGATGCCCAGTCGGTGCAGCGTCGGCGCGCGGTTCAGCAGCACCGGGTGGTCGCGGATGACCTCCTCGAGCACGTCCCACACCTGGGGCCGGGCGCGCTCGACCATCCGCTTGGCGCTCTTGATGTTCTGCGCGAAGTTCAGGTCGACCAGCCGCTTCATGACGAACGGCTTGAACAGCTCCAGCGCCATCTGCTTGGGCAGGCCGCACTCGTGCAGGCGCAGGTCGGGACCGACGACGATGACCGACCGGCCCGAGTAGTCCACGCGCTTGCCGAGCAGGTTCTGGCGGAACCGGCCCTGCTTGCCCTTGAGCATGTCCGACAGCGACTTCAGCGGACGGTTGCCCGGCCCGGTGACGGGGCGGCCGCGGCGGCCGTTGTCGAACAGCGCGTCGACGGCCTCCTGCAGCATCCGCTTCTCGTTGTTGACGATGATCTCGGGCGCGCCGAGGTCCAACAGCCGCTTCAGCCGGTTGTTGCGGTTGATCACCCGCCGGTACAGGTCATTCAGGTCCGACGTCGCGAACCGACCACCGTCGAGCTGCACCATCGGGCGCAGGTCCGGCGGGATCACCGGGATCGCCTTGAGCACCATCGCCGTCGGGTCGTTGCCCGTGGCGCGGAACGCCTCGACGACCTTCAGGCGCTTGACCGCACGCGTGGCCTTCTGCGACCGCGCCTTGCGCGTGCCGGCCTTGATCTTCTGCGCCTCGTCGTCGAGCAGGGTCCGCAGCGACTCGGCCTCGGCGTCGAAGTCGATCTGGGCGAGCAGGTCGCGGATCGCCTCCGCGCCCATGCCACCGGTGAAGTACTCGCCGAAGCGGTCACGCAGCTCGCGGTACAGCAGCTCGTCGACGACGAGCTGACGCGGCTCCATGGTCCGGAAGGTGTCGAGCACCTCGTCCAGCCGCTCGGCGCGCTGCTCCGCCGCCTGGCGGACCTGCTTCATGGTCTTTTCGTACTCACGCCGCTTCTTGCGCGAGGCGTCGGCCTTGGCGCCCTGCTCCTCCAGCTCGGCGAGCTCGGACTCCTCCTCCTTGTGCAGCTGGTCGATGTCGACCTCGAGCTGCTTTTCGATCTTGCGCTTCTCGGCGTGGATCTCCTCCTCCAGCTTGGGGAGATCGTTGTGCCGCGCCTCGTCGTCGACCGAGGTGATGATGTACGACGCGAAGTAGATGACCTTCTCGAGGTCCTTGGGCGCCAGGTCGAGCAGGTACCCCAGGCGCGACGGGACACCCTTGAAGTACCAGATGTGCGTCACCGGGGCGGCGAGCTCGATGTGGCCCATGCGGTCGCGGCGGACCTTCGACCGGGTCACCTCGACGCCGCAGCGCTCGCAGATGATGCCCTTGAAGCGCACGCGCTTGTACTTGCCGCAGTAGCACTCCCAGTCCCGCGACGGACCGAAGATCTTCTCGCAGAACAGCCCGTCCTTCTCAGGACGCAGCGTGCGGTAGTTGATGGTCTCCGGCTTCTTGACCTCGCCGTTGGACCACATGCGGATCTGGTCCTGCGTGGCCAGACCGATCTTCAGCTCATCGAAGTTGTTCACGTCGAGCATGCGTTCTTGCTCTCCCTAATCTGCGGTGAAATACGGGGTGAAGATCGGTCTAGCTGCCGAGGCTGAACTCGTCGCCGTAGCGTTCCGGGCGGGACAGGTCGATGCCGAGCTCCTCGGCGGCGCGGAAGGCGTCCTCGTCGGCCTCCCGGATCTCCAGCGCCTGTCCGGACGCCGAGAGCACCTCGACGTTCAGGCACAGGCTCTGCATCTCCTTGACGAGCACCTTGAACGACTCGGGGATGCCGGGCTCAGGGATGTTCTCGCCCTTGACGATCGCCTCGTAGACCTTCACGCGGCCCAGGACGTCGTCGGACTTGACCGTCAGCAGCTCCTGCAGGGCGTACGCGGCGCCATAGGCCTCCAGGGCCCAGACCTCCATCTCGCCGAAGCGCTGACCGCCGAACTGCGCCTTCCCACCCAGGGGCTGCTGGGTGATCATCGAGTACGGGCCGGTGGAGCGGGCGTGGATCTTGTCGTCCACCAGGTGCAGCAGCTTCAGGATGTACATGTAGCCGACGGTGATCGGCTGGTCGATCGGCTCGCCGGTGCGGCCGTCGAACACCTGCGCCTTGCCCGTGTGGTCGACCAGCTGCATCCCGTCGCGGTTCGGGCGGGTGTTGTCGAGCAGGCCGGTGAGCTCGTCCTCGCGGCAGCCGTCGAACACGGGCGTCGCGAGCTTGCGGTTGGCCGGGTACGACTTCATCGACTCGTCCCACCCGAGCTTGTCGAACCACTCCGGGGTCTCGTCGAACTCCCAGCCGTTCGCGGCGACCCAGCCGAGGTGGGTCTCCAGCACCTGACCGACGTTCATGCGGCTGGGCACGCCCAGCGGGTTGAGCACGACGTCGACCGGCGTGCCGTCGGCGAGGAACGGCATGTCCTCCTCGGGCAGGATCTTGGCGATCACACCCTTGTTGCCGTGACGGCCGGCCAGCTTGTCGCCGTCGGAGATCTTGCGCTTCTGGGCGACGTAGACCCGGACGAGCTCGTTGACGCCGGGTGGCATCTCGTCGCCGTCTTCGCGGGAGAACGTCCGCACGCCGATGACGCGCCCGACCTCGCCGTGGGGGACCTTCAGCGACGTGTCGCGCACCTCGCGGGCCTTTTCGCCGAAGATCGCGCGCAGCAGGCGCTCCTCCGGGGTCAGCTCGGTCTCACCCTTTGGCGTGACCTTGCCGACGAGCACGTCGCCGGGGTTGACCTCCGCGCCGATGCGGATGACCCCGCGCTCGTCGAGGTTGGCCAGCACCTCCTCGGAGACGTTGGGGATGTCCCGGGTGATCTCCTCGGCACCCAGCTTGGTGTCCCGGGCGTCGACCTCGTGCTCCTCGATGTGGATCGAGGTCAGCACGTCGTCCTTGACCAACCGCTCGGACAGGATGATCGCGTCCTCGAAGTTGAAGCCCTCCCAGGACATGAAGGCCACCAGCAGGTTCTGGCCGAGGGCCATCTCCCCCTGGTCGGTGCAGGGACCGTCGGCGATGACCTGGCCGGCGACGATCTCGTCGCCTTCCTCCACGATGGGCTTCTGGTTGTAGCAAGTGCCCTGGTTGGTGCGCTCGAACTTGCGGAGGAAGTGCTTCTCGAGCTTGTTGTCGCTGGTCTTGATGATGATGCGGTCCGCGCCGACCTCGACGACGATCCCGTCGCGTTCGGCGATGACCACGTCACCGGCATCGCGGGCCGCCTTTGCCTCCAGCCCGGTGCCGACGTACGGCGAGTCGCTGCGCAGCAGGGGCACGCTCTGCGCCTGCATGTTCGTGCCCATCAGCGCGCGGTTGGCGTCGTCGTGCTCCAGGAACGGGATCATGGCCGCAGTGACGGACACGATCTGGCGCGGCGAGACATCCATGTAGTCGACTTCGCCACGAGGGATCTCGCGGACCTCGCCGCCCTTGGCCCGGCACAGCACGAACTCGTTGACGAACTGCAGGTCGTCAGACAGCGGCGCGTTCGCCTGGGCGATGACCTTGCGGTCCTCCTCGTCGGCTGTGAGGTAGTCGATCTGGTCGGTCACCTGGCCGTCGCTGACCTTGCGATACGGCGTCTCGATGAACCCGAACTCGTTGATTCGCGCGTAGGTCGCCAGCGACCCGATCAGGCCGATGTTCGGACCCTCAGGGGTCTCGATGGGGCACATCCGACCGTAGTGCGACGGGTGCACGTCGCGAACCTCGAACCCGGCCCGCTCACGCGACAGCCCACCGGGGCCGAGCGCGGACAGCCGGCGCTTGTGCCGCAGCCCGGACAGCGGGTTGGTCTGGTCCATGAACTGCGACAGCTGCGACGCGCCGAAGAACTCCTTGATGGCGGCCACGACCGGACGGATGTTGATCAGCGTCTGAGGCGTGATGGCCTCGACGTCCTGCGTCGTCATGCGCTCCCGGACGACGCGCTCCATCCGGGACAGGCCGATGCGGACCTGGTTCTGGATGAGCTCGCCGACGCTGCGCAGGCGGCGGTTGCCGAAGTGGTCGATGTCGTCGGTGTCGTAGCCGTCGACGTTGCTGGCGAGCCTGAGCAGGTAGCTCATGGTGGCCAGCACGTCCTCCTTGGTCAGGATGGACGAGTACGACGGGGCGTGCGCCTCCTCATCGGCGAACGCGACATCGCCGAGGCTGGTCGCGTCGGCGGCGACGGCCTGCAGCTCGTCGGGCACATCGCCGTCACGCAGCGGCTTGGCCTCGTCGGCGGTGCGCAGGCCCAGACGGACCAGCTCCTCGCCCATCTTCTTGTTGACCTTGTAGCGGCCGACCTTGGCGAGGTCGTAGCGCTTGGAGTTGAAGAACAGGTTGATCAGCAGACCGCCGGCGCTCTCCGGGGTCGGCGGCTCACCCGGACGCAGCTTGCGGTAGATGTCCATCAACGCGTCGGCGGGGGTCACCAGCGCGTCCTTCTCCAGCGTCTGCGCGATCCGCTCGTCGTTGTCGAAGAAGGCCAGGACCTCTTCGTTGGGGACCGGGGCGTCGAGCACCTCGCGGTCGGCCAGGGTGTACTCACCGGCCGTCGCGTCGTAGACGATGCCCTTCAGGGCGCGGTACAGCACGGTGATGTGCTGCTTGCGCTTGCGATCCACACGAACGCCGGCGAAGCCGCGCTTGTCGACCTCGAACTCCAACCAGGCGCCCCGCGAGGGGATGATCTTGCACCCGAAGATGTCGCGGCCGGTCGCCTTGTCGATGGAGGCGTCGAAGTACACGCCCGGGGAGCGGACCAGCTGCGACACGACGACACGCTCGGTGCCGTTGATGATGAACGTCCCGCCCTCGGTCATCACGGGGAAGTCGCCCATGAAGACCGTCTGCTGCTTGAGCTCGCCGGTGCCACGGTTGAGGAACTCCGCGGTGACGAACAGCGGCGCCGCGTAGGTCATGTCCTTTTCTTTGCACTCGTCCTGGGAGTTCTTGGGCTCCTCGAAACGGTGCTGGGAGAACGACAGCTCCAGCTGGCCGGTGAAGTCGGCGATCGGCGAGATCTCCTCGAAGACCTCGGTCAGGCCCTTCTCCTGCAGCCAGCGGAACGATTCCCGCTGGATCGCGACCAGGTCGAGCTCCTCAACCGGCAGCGGCTCGGCGATCTTGGCGAAAGACAGTCGGTCGTAGCCGTGCTGGTCGCTGATGGTGCGCGACGAAGCGCCGTCGCTCAAACGAGACGTCGACAAGGGTGACTCCTTTGTGGCCGGTCAGGCCACCGAGCAGTGGCGGCGGGGCGCGACACCCGCCGGTGCGGATCCGTCAACGGCGGCAGCCGCCGAGTTGGGGCAATACGTGCATGCAGACGCGAGGGCGTGCCAGAGCGCGAAAAGGCAGTGTAGCCCGTGGCTACACTGCTCTCAATCGCCGCTCTCTGCCAGATCTCACGATCGGCTGAACGCGCCTCCTTGCTGGAATTCTGCGCAGAGGGTGACGCAGAACCGCGGCCAGGTCAAGGGACCGCCGCGGTTCCGCCGGGCGTGCTACTTGACCTCGACCGTGGCGCCGGCGCCCTCGAGGGCCTCCTTCGCCTTGTCTGCGGTCTCCTTGTTCACGCCTTCGAGCACCGGCTTCGGCGCGCCGTCGACGAGGTCCTTGGCCTCCTTCAGCCCGAGGCTGGTCAGCCCGCGGACCTCCTTGATGACCTGGATCTTCTTGTCGCCGGCCGAGGCCAGGATGACGTCGAACTCATCCTTCTCCTCGGCAGCGGCAGCGCCGCCGTCCCCACCGGCAGCGCCGGGGGCGGCCGCAACAGCCATCGGAGCGGCGGCGGTGACGTCGAACTCCTCTTCGAACTTCTTCACGAACTCCGACAGCTCGAGGAGGGTCATCTCCTTGAACGCGTCGAGCAGCTCATCGGTGCCAAGCTTCGCCATCGTGCTTCTTCTCCCTTGTTGCGTGGTCTGTCAGATCTGGTGATCAGGCGTTGGGCGTTCCGCCCTGGGCGGTCTCGTCGACTGCTGCCTGGTCGACCGGCTCATCGCTGGACGGGGCGGTGTCCGCGGCTTGCTCGGGGGCGGTGTTCGCCGCGGGCCCCTCGTCGCCGGTCTCCCCCGGGGTGGCGTCGGCGCCCGCGTCCGCGGCGGCCTCGGTGACCGCGGCGGCCTCGGCGCTGTCGGGCTCGGGCGCGGCGGGGGCGTCCATCGTCTCGCCGGCCTCGACGCGCTTGGCCTGCAGGGCGGCCATGAGCTGCGCCGCCTTGGTGAGGTTGGCCAGCGCCAGGCGCGCCGGCTGCGCAACGATCGCCTGCATGAGCCCGGCCACCTTGGCCAGCAGCTCCTCGCGGGATGCGAGGTCGGCGAGGCGGTTGGCCTCACCGGCGTCGATGAAGCGGCCCTCGAGGATGCCCCCCTTGACGACCAGGGCCGGGTTGTCCTTGGCGAAGGCGCGCAGCGCCTTGGCGGCGGCGACCGGGTCGTCGCCGCAGAACGTCACCGCGGTCGGGCCGGTGAGCAGGTCGTCGGGCACGTCGTAGCCGGCATCGCGGACCGCGATCTTCGTCAGCGTGTTCTTGACGACGCGGTACTCGGCGCCGGCCTTGCGCAGCTCTGCACGAAGGCGCGCCAGCTGGGTGACGGTCAGGCCGCGGTACTCGGTCAGCATCGTGGCGGAGGCGTCGCTCATGCGCTCGCGGACCTCGGTGACCACGGCCGCCTTCTCTGGCCTTGCCATGCCTGCTCCTGTCGGAATCGAAAAAGCCTCCCGCAGACCGGGAGGCACAGGCACACCACGCCAGAGCGTGACATCTCACCTGCGCCGGCCGGCTCCTGGTGGAGCGCCTTCGCCGCGCCGAAACGCGGGGCCAGACGGTCTACGGCTGACGGCCAGCGTACGGTGACGCACCCTGGCCGTCAAAGGGACATCAGGTCTACGCGGCAGCCTCTTCCCGCCACAGGTCGCGGATCTGCGACGGATCGATCCGAATGCTGGGACCCATCGCCGGGGCGACGTGGATCGACCGCAGGTACCGCCCCTTGGAGGCAGCCGGCTTGGCCCGGATCAGCTCGTCGAGGATGGCCGCGTAGTTCTCGGTCAGCGCCTTGGCGTCGAACGACGCCTTGCCGAGGACCAGGTGGACGTTGGCCTGGCGGTCCGAGCGGTACTCGATCTTGCCGGCCTTGATCTCCCTCACGGCCTTGGCGACATCCATCGTCACGGTGCCGGTCTTGGGGTTGGGCATCAGGCCGCGGGGTCCCAGGACCTTGCCGTAGCGCCCGATCTTGCCCATCTGGTCGGGCGTGGCGATGACCGCATCGAAGTCGAGGTTGCCGGCCTCGATCATCGCGGTGACCTCCGCGGCACCGACGACATCGGCGCCGGCCTCCTGCGCCTCGGTGGCCTTGGGCCCCTCGGCGACCACCGCGACTCGCATGCTCTTGCCCGTGCCGTGCGGCAGGGCGACGGAGCCGCGGACCATCTGGTCGGCCTTGCGCGGGTCGATGCCCAGGCGCAGGACCAGGTTCACCGTGGCGTCGAACTTCAACCCCTCGGATGCCTCTTTGACCAGCCGCATCGCGTCGGCGGGTGCGTACAGGGCGTCCGCGTCGATCTTCTCGGCGGCGGCGCGGTACCGCTTGCCTCGCTGTGCCATGTCGTACTACCTCCCGTGGTGCCTGCGGGCCAAAGCCCTCCCACGTCGTGGTGTGGTGCTACTCGACGGTCAGACCCATCGACCGAGCAGTGCCTTCGATGATCTTCGAGGCGCCCTCGATGTCGATGGCGTTGAGGTCCTCCATCTTCAGCTCGGCGATCTCGCGGATCTGGTCACGCGTGACCGACCCGACCTTCGTCCGGTTGGGGACGCCCGAGCCCTTGTCGACCTTCGCGGCCTTCAGCAGCAGCTGCGCGGCCGGCGGGGTCTTGGTGACGAACGTGAACGACCGGTCCTCGAAGACCGTGATCTCCACGGGGACCACGTTGCCCGACTGGGCCTGCGTCCGCTCGTTGTACGCCTTGCAGAACTCCATGATGTTCACGCCGTGCTGGCCCAGGGCAGGGCCGACCGGCGGAGCGGGGGTGGCCTGACCTGCAGGGATCTGCAGCTTGATCAGGGCCATGACCTTCTTTGCCATGGGGCGTTGCTCTCCTTACAGCTTGGCGACCTGGTCGAAGCCCAGCTCGACGGGGGTCTCGCGACCGAAGATCGACACGAGCACCTTGAGCTTGGACTGGTCGGCGTTGATCTCCGAGATGGTCCCGGTGAAGTCGGCGAACGGGCCCGATGTGACGCGGATGTTCTCGCCCTCTTCGTACTCGACGCTGGGGACGACCTCCTCGCCTTCTTCGGGCTCCCGCAGGATGTCCTCGACTTCCTTCAGGCTCAGCGGGACAGGCTTGGCCCCCGGGGGACCGACGAACCCGGTGACCGCCGGGGTGTTCCGGACGACGTACCACGAGTCGTCGTCGAGGTCCATGCGGACCAGGACGTACCCGGGGAACACCTTGCGCTTGACGTTCTGCTTCTTGCCGGCCTTGATCTCGACGGCATCCTCGGTGGGGATGATGACGTCGTAGATCCGGTCCTCCATGTTCATGGACTGGATCCGGCTTTCGAGGTTGGCCTTCACCTTCTGCTCGTAGCCGGCGTAGGTGTGCACGACGTAGAAATCACCCGGCAGCCGCGCGAAGTCGATGCGCGACGACACGGGGGTCGAGGCGACCGGCTCGTCGTCGTCGGCGACCACCTCGTCGGCGGCCACCGGCTGGTCCGCAGCGGCCGCGGCCTCGGCGGCCTCGGGCTCCTGGTGCGGGTCGGCGACGCCGGCCTGCTCCAGCAGCGCCTCAGCGGCCTCGTCGAGGTTGTCCGCATCGGTGTCGGCCCCGGCGTCGGCCAGCGACAGCAGGTCCGACAGGTCGTCTTCGCTCTCGACGTTGATCGCTGCGGCCTCGGGACCGTCGGTGTCGAGGTGGTTGTCGTCGACGCCTGGGGTGTCCCCCGGGACCTCCTCGATCCCCACGGCCGCGGTGTCGGGCATGGGGGCGGGGTCTTCCTCGGTGCCGTCGGCCGGAGGCTCGACCTCGGGCGTGGGGATGCGCGCGTCCTCGGCCTCGCCGGTCAGCGCGCGGTCGGCGGCGTCGGGGTTGACGTCGTCGTCGGGCAGGAGTGGGTCACTGCTCATCAGCTGAATATCCGGAAGATCAAGGTGCCGAAGACCTGGTCGAGGCCTGTGATGTACAAGGTGATCAGGGTCACGACGACCAGGACCACCAGGCTGTAGGAGACGAGCTCCTTGCGCCCCGGCCACGCGACCTTGCGCAGCTCCGAGCGGACTTCGCGGGAGAACTGGCGCGGCGAGGACCGCTCGCGCTTGGGCTTGCGGGCCGGCGCGGCGTCGCGAGTGGACTCGGCCGGCGGCGCCGGGCGGTCCATCGGTTCGTCACTCATCGCGCAATCCTGTCCTCTGCGCGCCGTCGTTCACGGGTTGCTCCTCGCGTTGCGTTGCGTCGCTGCTCCACGGGCAGGTCGGCCTTTGGTAGCAGGGGCGGAGGGACTCGAACCCCCGGCCTTCGGTTTTGGAGACCGACGCTCTGCCAGTTGAGCTACGCCCCTACGGTGGTGTCGCAGGACAAAGAAAACACTGCCCGAGGGCAGCGTGCCGTCGAGTATAGGCCGACACGCCAACCTGCGGCAACCGCCCCGTTTTCGATGCTCACGTCAGCCGGACGACCGCCCGCGACGCCTTGCGGTCGACCACGCCGGAGCCATCCTCCAGCTCCGCCCACACCGCCAGCGTGGCCGTGCGGTCGCTCTCATCGAGCTCGACCACCTCGCCCCCGTAGGTCACCGTCGCACCCACCGGGCACGGGGCGCGGAAGCTGGCGGACAGCTTGAGGACGTGCTCCGGGCCGCCGGCCCAGGCGGTCACGACCCGCGAGACGATGCCCATGTTGAGCATGCCGTGGGCGATGATGCCGCCGGTCGGGCTGACCTTGGAGGCGAACTCCTCCTGCCAGTGCAGCGGGTTGAAGTCGCCGCTTGCGCCCGCGTACATGATCAGGTTCGTCTGCTCGATGGTCTGGCTCTGGCTGGGGATCTGATCGCCCACCTGGACCTCGTCGAAGTGCGGCACGTCAGCCTCCCTGGTTGAAGAAGATGATCGTCCCGCGGCTGGTCACCACGGGCTCGTCCGTCTCAGCGTCGACGCAGGAGATCTCCAGCGTCAGGAACTCCATGTTCCGCTTCGCCTGGATGTCGGCGATCTTAGGCGTGCACCGCAAGATGTCGCCGACCTTGACCGGCCGGTGCCACTCGTACTCCTGAGCGCCGTGGACCAGGTTGAAGTGCGCGCCCAGCTCCTGGTCGGCGAACAGCGCGGCGCTGCGGGTCACCGTGAAGCACGCCGCGAACGTCGGCGGGGCAACGGTCGGCCCCTCCTCGGCGTCGACGGCCGGACCGCCGACCCCGGTCGCCATGGCGTACTCGCGGATCTTCTCCCGACTGACCTCGTACCGGTACGAGGGATAGACGTGACCGATGCGATCGGTGTTCAGCGCGATGGCGTCTCCTTCCGTGCTACGTGGTCGTGCCCAGCAGTCCACCGGTGACGGGGATCGTGACACCCGAGACGAAATCCGCATCGTCCGAGGCCAGAAACACGTGGACGCGGGCGATGTCCGCCGGCGTGCCCCACCGTCCCAGCGCAGTCATCGCCCGGGTCATCTGGCGCACCGGCTCAGGGATGCCCGAGGGATCGTCCGCGGTCTCGACCCGCGTCAGGCGCGTCTCGATGAACCCTGGCGCGACCGCGTTGACGTTCACGCCGAAGCTGCCCAGCTCACGTGCCAGCGTCCGGGTCAAGCCGAGCACCGCCCCGCCGGCGGAGGCCAGCGCGGTCGAACCCGGGCTGCCGCTGATCGTCGACGCCGCCGACGTGTTGGTGATCTTGCGCTGGCGAGCCCAGCGCCCGTCGCGCGTGAGCTCTGCGATGACCAGGGGTCGCACTGCAGCCACGAAGGCGCGGGTCATCGCGATCGTCGTCTCGACGTTGTCGCGCTGCACGCGCCGCCAGTCCGCGTCGTCGATGGTGTGGAAGGCCGACTCGCAGGCACTGCCGGCGTTGTTGACGAGCACGTCGAGGCCACCGAACCCCTCAAGAGCGGCGC
>Ga0247713_1000234_pt1 | contig 38841 bp, 31 predicted proteins | sample 21E_NmetaG_FD_189936 | JGI IMG/M metagenome (GOLD analysis project Ga0247713, IMG submission 189936) | Soil microbial communities from hillslope of Landscape Evolution Observatory, University of Arizona, Oracle, AZ, United States - 2-1-E_N | ecosystem: Engineered > Artificial ecosystem >...
GGACGCCGTTCGTGAAGCGGCAGATGCTCGCCACAGCCTCGTCGGTCGTGACGAGGCCCGCCCCGATCGCGTCGCGGAGCTTCGCGACGTGCTCGGCGAGGCCCTCCTCGTCTATCGGCTTGGCCGCCCCGCCCCCCACCGCGCAGGCCGGCGCCTCGTCGCGGGCGGCGGTGCGGGGGTCGAGGGGTGCTCGCCCTGGCGGGCGTCGTGGATGGACTTGGCCACCAGCACCACGATGACGATGATGATGGTGAGCAAGATGAAACCCGGCATGACGGTTGCTCCTCCTCGCACTGCACGACGCCTGCGGGTTGTACCCCGGGCTCCACGGCCGCCATGCCGATGAAGCCGACGCTCGCTCCCGCGATTGTGGCACGGCTGCGCGCGCACCTCGACCGGTTGTACGGGCCCGCGGAGGCGGCCGAGGCCGCGGACCGGCTCGTGGCGCTGTGCGAGCGGTTCCTCCCAGGGCGGCAGGCGCCGGCCCGTCCCCTGTTCGACGAGACCGACGTCGTCGTCATCACCTATGCCGACCAGCTGCACGAAGCGGGCCGGCCGCCCCTGCAGACGCTGCGAAGCTTCTTCGCCGACCACCTCGCGGGCACGGTCACGGGCGTGCACCTGCTGCCCTTCTACCCGTGGACCTCCGACGACGGGTTCGCCGTCGTCGACTACCTCCAGGTCGACCCGGCGGTCGGGTCCTGGGACGACGTCCGTGCCCTCGCCGCCGACGTGCGGCTCATGGTCGACGCCGTCGTCAACCACGTCTCCTCGCAGAACTCGTGGTTCACCCGGTGGCGGTCGGGCGACGACCACGAGGGCTGGTTCATCGAGGTGGATCCGGCCACGGACCTCTCGGCGGTGACGCGACCTCGTCCGCAGCCGGTGCTCACCCCGTACGAGTCCGCCGGCGGCCTCCGCCACGTGTGGACCACCTTCAGCCCCGACCAGATAGACCTCAACTACGCGAACCCCGACGTCCTGCTCACCGTCACCGAGGTGCTGCTCACCTACGTGGCGAACGGGGCGCAGATCCTACGCCTCGACGCCGTCGCGTACCTGTGGAAGCGGCTCGGCTCGTCCTGCATCCACCTGCCCGAGACCCATGAGGTGATCCGGCTGTGGCGCAGCGTCCTGGACGCGGTCGCCCCGGGCACCCTGCTCATCACCGAGACGAACGTGCCCCACGCGGAGAACGTCAGCTACTTCGGCGACGGCGGGGACGAGGCGCACCTCGTCTACCAGTTCCCTCTCGCCCCGCTCGTGCTGTCGGCCTTCCACCTTGCGGACACGACGACGTTGCAGGAGTGGGCGGCCGGCCTGTCCACGCCCTCGGACACGACGGCCTTCTTCAACTTCCTCGGCTCCCATGACGGGGTGGGGGTACGGCCCGCCGAGGGGCTTCTCACCCCCGCGGAGATCGCCCAGCTGTGCGACCTCGCGACGGCTCACGGCGGAGGCGTGTCCTACAAGGCCGACGCTGACGGCGGCATGAGCCCCTACGAGCTCAACACCGTCTACTTCGACGCCCTGACGGAGGTCGACTCCGCCGAGCCCGCGCCGGTGCAGGTCGACCGCTTCCTCTCGGCCCAGTCCATCCTGCTGGCGCTCGCGGGGGTTCCCGGCATCTACGTGCAGGCGCTGCTCGGCAGCCGCAACTGGCACGAGGGCGTGAAGCAGACAGGACGCCTGCGCACCATCAACCGCCGCAAGTTCGATCGGGCTCTGCTCGAGGCGGAGCTCGCCGACGAGACGAGCTTGCGTGCACTGGTGTTCGGTCAGTTCCGGCAGCGGATCCGTGTCCGCACCGCCGAGCCCGCGTTCCACCCCACCGGCGCGCAGCGCGTCGTACCGACACCACCTGGCGTCTTCGCCCTCGAACGCAGCGCCCCGGACGGCTCCTCGACGGTGCTCTGCCTCCACAGCGTGACGGGGCGGCTCCAGACGTGCACCGTCGCGCAGGCCGGCGGGGTCTACACCGATCTCGTCACCGGGAGGGGCTACCGCAGCGGCGCCGGTGGCGCACTGCGCGTCGAGCTGCCCCCCTATGCCGTGCGCTGGCTGCGCCGGCACGCCTGACGGCGCCGGGTGCGCGCTAGAGGACGCGTGCGGCGCCGAGGAGGCGGCGGGGCGCCGACGGTGCGGGATCGGCCGCGCGCGCACGCAGCGCGAAGGCGAGCTCCTCGCCGATGACCGTCTCACCGGCGGCCGCCCGCCGGACCCCGTCGAGCAGCACGCGTGAGGGCACGCTCTTGCTGAGGAAGCCGTCGGCGCCCGCGTCGAGCGCCTCGCGGAGGTCGAGCGCGCCGTCGGAGGCGCTGAGGACGAGGACCGGCGTCCTGGACCCCGAGGCCCGGAGGCGCCTGGCCACGTCGAGGCCGTCCTGCCCGCCGAGGCGGAGGTCGAGCAGGACGAGGTGGGGGTCTTGCGCCGCGATGACCGCGCAGGCCTGGCCGACCGACGGCGCCTCACCGACGACGGTGATGTCCGGGCAGCTGTCGAGCAGCATCACGAGCGCGGCGCGGATCGCGTGATGGTCCTCGACGATGACGACGCGCGTCTGCCCACCGGTGCTGGCGCCGTCGCGGGCGGTGAGGGTGTGCGGCATGATCTCCCACGCTTGTCGTTGCGGGCCGGAGCTTCGGTGCGCTACGGCCGGTGCCCTTTCCCACCGGCCGCAGCGCACTGCTCTTCTGCTCGGACGTTCGCGCCGGGTCCTGTAGAGAAATTCCTTTTCGCCCGCTCCGGGGACGGGCGTCAGGGCCGGTCGAGCGAGCGCAGGGGCGGCCGCTCGACGATCGCGACCTCCGTGCGCATCTCGCTCACGCGCCCCTCGTCGGTACGGCCGAACTGCGTGTAGGTGCGGGGGAGCGCTTCGGCGAGCGTCGCGCGCTGCTCGTCGCACAGGCGGCGGACGGCGACCTTGGCGATGGCGTAGGCCATCACGGACAGGTCGGCCAAAGGCTGGTTGTTGTGGACCCGCACGCCGAGGTCGACCTGCGCGATGGCATCACGCCCGGCATGCGCCAGCGTGTCGACGAGCAGTCCCAGCTCGACCCCGTAGCCGGTGAAGAAGGGCAACGCCTCGAGCAGCTGCCGCCGGCCGGCGTATTCGCCGGCGAGGGGCTGGACGAGACCGGCGAGAGCGGGCCAGAATAGGTTGAGGAGGGGGCGGGCGAGGAGCTCGGTGACCCGCCCGCCGCCGGCTCGGTCGCGTAGGTCGCCCACGGTGAGCGGCCGGTCGTAGAAGCCCTTCACGAGCTGCACGCCGGGCTCGCAGAGCAGGGGACCGAGCAGTCCCCACACGAAGCGGGGGTCGGGGTTGCGGATGTCGGCGTCGACGTAGGCGACGATGTCGCCGGAGGTCACCGACAGGCTCCGCCACAGCGCGTCGCCTTTGCCGCATGCCGGACCGTACTGGGGCAGGATCGCGCTGTCGTGGTGCACCCGCGCCCCCGCTTCGGCAGCCACCTCGGGCGTGCCGTCGGTCGAGCCGCCGTCGACAACGACAAGCTCGTCGACGAGGGCGCCCGCGAGGGTCGCCACCGCCGCCACCATCGCGCCGATGGTCTCCGCCTCGTTGCGGGCGGGCAGGACGACGCTCACGGTGGTGCCGCTGGCCTGCTTGCGACGGGTAAGGTCGGCGACGGAGAACTGGTCGCTCGCGAACGTCCGCGCGGCGAACCAGGTTCCCGTGCTGTCACCGACCGTCATTGCACCTCGAGCGTGCCCTCCATGCCCGCCTGCCGGTGCCCGGGGACGCTGCAGTAGTAGGTGTAGGTCCCGGGCTCGAGCTCGATCGTGCCGGTAGCGGACTCCCCGCCGGGTGCCTCCACGACCGTCTCGTCGCCGGCTTCCTCGAACGTGACGTCGTGCGGCGCTCCGCCCTTGTTGTCGATCGCGATGGTGAGCTCGCCGGCGGGGGCGGTCGCCGGCGCCTCGGAGAAGTCGATGTCGATGGCGACGAAGACGAGGGCGTCCTCGGGGAAGGCCTCGCCCTCGGCGCCCTCCCCCTCACCACCCTCTCCCTCGGCGGCCGCCTCCTCTTCGTGGTGGATGGGCCGGATGCCTGCGGCGGCGCCGGCGGCGCCGGCCGCGGTGACGCCGACCATGCCGACGACGAGGCCGACGCCGAGGGCCCGAGCGGGCAGGTGCGGGCGCGCCGCCACGAACGCGGCGAGCACGAGCACATAGGCGGCGACGAGCAGGGCGATGAACACCGCGGACATCTCGGGAACGGCGAGGAGCACCCGGGACAGGCTGAAGGCGAAGATGCCGAAGCCGGCGAGCACCGCCAACGGCAGCATGAACGGAACGAACACCCGCTCGCGGAAGTCCTGGTTCATTCGGTCCTCGTCGTCGGCTGAAGGTTCACGGCCTCGATGTCGCCTTCGAGGTCACGCCAGTAGAGCGCGTCGGGCCCACCGGACTCGCTCTCGCTCGCCCAGCGGAAGAAGAGCACGGCGATCGTCCCCCACAGGATGAGGCCGCCGCCGATCTTCATGAGCAGGCCCGCGATCTGCTGGTCCTGCACGACGGTCATGAAGTCCCACAGGCGGGGCGCCTCGGCGTACGCCCGGTACAGGGCCCCCTCGGAGAAGGTGAGGAACGACGCGGGCACCGTCGGCACGATCGAGTGCGCGAACAGGTAGGTCATGCGTCCGGGGTAGGACAGGTGCGGCAGCTCGGGCAGCGGGGAGAGCACCGGCCACCACAGCAGGACGCCGAGCCCGATGGTCATGGCGTGCAGGGTGAAGTGCAGTGGGGCGCTCTGCACGGAGGCGTTGACGATGACCGGCCAGTGGGTCGCCGCTATGAACGCGTTCACGGCGACGAGGGCGACGAGGGGGCGGGTGAGGACCCGCGCCACGGCGAACACGGCCGCGGGCCGCAGCAGGCGCCGCAGAAGCCACCCGGGGGTGCCGAGGATGAGCAGCGCCGGGACGGCGTACAGGAAGATCATGTGCTGCAGCATGTGGACGCTGAACAGGTAGCTCTCGGCGACGTGGTGGATGGGCCAGTCCGCCGCCACCCACAGCAGCGCCACGCCGGAGACGAAGCAGACCCGTTGGTTGCGGCTCGCGGGGCGGCGCCCTGGCGCGAGCTTCGGCCCCCACGCGGACAGCGCGTAGAGGTAGCCCCCGACGAGCGCGACGACGAGGAGCCAGGCGTCGGGGTGGGGCTCCCAGGACAGGACCGCCTCGGGCATCGTCAGGCCTGCACCATTGGGGTGCCGAGGAACATCGTCGCGATGACGATCCCGAAGACCGTCGTCGCGAGCGCCAGGCCGACGAGGAACACCCGCCGGAACAGGCGGTGGTCGAAGCGCAGGTGCATGAACCAGGCGACGACGAGGACGAACTTCAGGGCGGTGAGGAAGAGCAGGGCGGGGACCGTCACCTGCCGGATGACGGGGGCGAAGTAGAGGGCCACCTCGATCGCGGTCAGGACCGCGAGGATGACGCCGATCTGGACGTACTCGGTGACACCCGGGTGCCAGCCGTGCTCGGACTCTGCCATGGGGGCGCTACTCCGCGGGGATGAGGTAGACGACGGTGAACAGGACGATCCACACGATGTCGACGAAGTGCCAGTAGAGGCCGATGTTCTCCACTGTGCCGTCGTGCGCGGGGGTCAGGCGTCCGAGGAACGACGCGCCCCACATGCCGAGCAGCATGAGGATCCCGACGGCCACGTGGACGCCGTGGAAGCCCGTGAGCACGAAGAACGACGAGGAGAACGCGCTGGTCGTCAGCCCGAACCCCTCCTCGACGAAGAACGTGAACTCGTAGATCTGCCCTGCGAGGAACGTGGAGCCCATGGCGGCCGTGGCGAGGGTCCAGATGCGGAAGCGGCGCATGTCGCCGGCCTGTATCGCCGCGAGCGCGAGCACCATGCCGAGGGAGGACATGAGGAGGATGAACGTCGACACCGAGGTGAAGGGGATGTCGAAGATCTCCCCGGGCCCCGGGCCGTCGGCGAGCTCGTCGAGGTAGATGAGGTAGGTGGAGATGAGCGCGCCGAAGAACAGGCACTCGGACGCGATGAGCGTCCACATCCCCATCTTCTCGTTCGACAGACCGAGGCTGGTGTGGTGGCCGTCGTCGCCCCGCTCGGCCGGCTGGATCGCTGCCGCTGCTTCCGCCACTGCTAGTGCTCCTCCACGCTCGGCTCGAGTGCCCAGGCGAACAGTCCGCCGATGGTGATGAGGCCCCCGAGACCGATGAGGATGGGGGAGAAGATCACGCCGTAGGCCATGATCGGGACGCCGATCGACGCCACGAGCGGGTAGTACGAGGGGTCGGGCATGTGGACGCCGTGCGCGTCGCCGGCGCCGGCGTCGTGCGCGTCCGCCGCGGCGGGGGAGTCGGCCGCGCCTCCTGAAGGCACCCGCATCGGCTGGCGGCCGGGCTCACCGACGGCGTACTTGCGGTTCCACAGCTCGTCGCGCGCGCTCACCTGCGGGACGACGTCGAAGTTGTGCGGCGGCGGCGGGGAGGTCGTCGTCCACTCCAGGGTCCGGGCGTCCCACGGGTCGTTGCCCGCCGGGCGACCGTTCTTGCGGCTCTTCAGGACGTTGACGATGAAGACGACGAAGCCCAGGGCGATGACGAAGGCCCCGATGGTCTCCACGAGGTTCCAGAAGTTCCATCCCATGCCGTCGGGGTAGGTCGCCACGCGGCGGGGCATGCCCTGGAGGCCGAGGATGTGCATCGGACCGAAGGTCACGTTGAAGCCGATGAGCATGAGCCAGAAGTGAAGCTTGCCGAGCCTGTCGTTCATGAGCCGGCCCTTGACCTTCGGGAACCAGTAGTAGAAGCCGGCCATGAGCCCGAACACCGCGCCGCCGAACAGCACGTAGTGGAAGTGGGCGACGATGTAGTAGGTGTCGGTCTGCTGGTAGTTGTGCGGCACGATCGCGTGCGTGACGCCCGACAGCCCGCCGATGGTGAACATGGCGACGAGGCCGATGGCGAACAGCATCGGTGTGGTGAAGCGGATCTGGCCGCCCCACAGTGTGGCGATCCAGTTGAAGATCTTGATGCCCGTCGGCACCGCGATGAACATCGTCGACAGGGCGAACGCGGCGTTGGCGACCGGCCCGAGACCGACGGCGAACATGTGGTGCGCCCATACCCCCCAGCCCATGAAGCCGATGGCGATGCCGGAGAAGACGATCGCCGTGTAGCCGAACAGCGGCTTGCGGCTGAACACCGGCAGGATCTCGCTGACGATCCCGAAGGCGGGCAGGATGAGGATGTAGACCTCGGGATGGCCGAAGAGCCAGAACATGTGCTGCCAGAGGACCGGGTCGCCGCCCTGCGCGGGGTTGAAGAAGTTCGAGGCGAACCGGATGTCGAACATCAGCTGCCAGAGGGCGACACCGATGATCGGCATGGCGAACAGCATGAGGACGCTCGTCACGAACGTCATCCACACGAACACCGGCATGCGCATGAGCGTCATGCCGGGAGCGCGCAGGTTGAGGATGGTGACGATGAAGTTGACCGCGCTCGCCAGCGACGCGATGCCGGCGATCTGCAGGCCGAGTGAGTAGAAGAGCATGCGGAAGTTGAGTTCGCTCGAGAAGCCCAACGTCTCCCCGAGCGGGTCACCGCCGAGGATGGACAGGGGGGCGTAGCCGAACCACCCGCCGTCCGGCAGACCACCGAGGAAGATGCTGGAGAACATGAAGATGCCCGCGAACAGGAAGATCCAGTACGACAGCGCGTTCAGCCGGGGGAACGCGACGTCGCGGGCGCCGATCATGAGCGGCAGGAGATAGTTGAAGAACGCGGCCGACAGCGGCATGACCCCGAAGAAGATCATCGTGAGGCCGTGCGTCGTGAAGAGCTGGTTGTACTGGTCGCGGGTGAGGAACGCCGCGTCGGGGCTCGCAAGCTGCACCCGGATCAGGAGGGCCTCCACGCCACCGAGGAGGAAGAACAGGAAGGCGGTGACGAAGTAGAGGATCCCGATCTTCTTGTGGTCGATCGTCGTGAACCAGCTCGACGGGCCGGTCGTCGCCTTCGGCCGGCGGAAGGCGCTTTGCCCCGTAGCCGGCCGCTCCGCGGTCGCCGTCACCGCTGCCCCCTACCGCTGCGCTGCTCGATGGTCATGGCAGGTCTCCCGTTGCACCGTGTCACTGGAGGGTCTGCAGGTACTCGACGAGCGCCTCGACCTGGTCGTCGGCGAGGCCGAGGTTGGGCATCTGCGCACCGGGCTTGACCCCCGGCGGGTTGCGGATCCACGCGCCGACCTGCTCGGGGTCGTCGTTCTCGAAGATGCCCCCGCCGAAGATCTCGCGGGTGGCGAAGTGGGTGAGGTCGGGCCCGACGCGGACGCCGGCGTTCTGCGGGTGGCCGTCGATGACGTGGCAGGCGACGCAGTGAACGCCGAACAGCTCCTGGCCCTCCGCCGCGAGGCCCTGCAGGTCGGTGTCCGCCGGCTGCGCCTGCTCGTCGAGCCAGGTCGTGAAGTCCTCGACGGTATGGGTGACCACCTGGAAGCGCATCTCGGCGTGGGCCAACCCACAGAACTCCGCACATTGGCCAGAGTAGCGCTGGCCCGGTTCCTCAGCCTCGATGCGCATGATCCGCTCGTAGCCGGGGATGACGTCCTGCTTGCCGGCCAACCGCGGGACCCAGAAGCTGTGGGCCACGCCGGCGAGGGACTGGGCGCTGCGCGACCCGTCGGGGTCGGCCTGGTCGAACGTGTCGGGAATGCCGGGATGCAGCGCCTCCATCTGCAGGCGCACCGCCCGGTCCACGGGGATGTGGAGCTCGTTGGCCGTGACGACCCCCCGGCCCTCCTCGCCGAGGTACTCGAACTCCCACCAGAACTGCTTGCCGATGACCCGCACGGCGAGGGCCTCCTCGCCCGGGTCCTCGGCGAGGGCGAAGATGCCGCCGACGGTGGGGACGGCGATGACCGCGAGGATGAGCGCGGGGATGGCCGTCCAGATGAGCTCCAGGCGGGTGTTGCCGGCCACCTGGCGCGGCGGCTGGTCCTGGCCACGGTCGCGGAAGCGGATGACGGCGACGAGGATGAGCCCCTGGACGAGCACGAAGACCGCCACCGCGATGGGGAACACGAGGTTCCACAGCCCGTCCTGGAACCGGGCGATGGGACCGGCGGGGTCGAGTGCGTTCTGTGGGAGCTCCCCGGGCGTGTCACCGCCGATGGCGCACCCGCCGAGCAGCAGGGCGGCACCGAGCAGCAGCCCCCAGCCCGGAAGGGGGCGTCGAGCCCTCATCTCTCCTCCGTGTTCCGCAGCGTGTGCTCCGCAGCGTCGAGCAGGGCCACCGACGTGACGGGAGGCTGCGCGCATCCTGCTCCGCACTTCCTTGGTCGTTCGGCCGGCCGGTCGGACGGCTCGAGGGGACGGCGCGAGCCGCTGGGGCGGTAGTGTGGCATGAGCGGGGCTCCGACACGAAATACACCGGCGACCCGCCTCACGCGGAGGCGGCCGGGCGCGCGGCGGGGTTACCGTTCGGCCATGGACAGCACCCCGGACAGGGGGACCACGGGCTCCCGCATCGAGGTGGCCCTGCGGCGGCTCGCCGTCGGCTACCGCGCCGTGGGCGCCGTGTGGCTCACGCTGCTCGCGTTGACCGCGGCCGTCCCGGGTGTGAGCACGGTGACGGCCGACCCGCTCGTGACCGGCGCGACGATCGTGCTCGTGGCGGGCTGGTCGGCGTTGACGGGCCTCGTCGCCGCCCGCCGGCCCGCGGCGCTCGCCTCGCCCGCGTGGTTGGCCGCCGACGCGACGGTGGCGGTCGCGACGATCCTGGCCCCGTCGGTGGCGGGGGCGGGAGCGGCGGCCTTCTACGGCGGCTACCCGTTCTCCTCGGTGCTCCTCGCGGCGACCATGCGGGGACTGGCAGGAGGTCTGCCGGTCGGGGCCGTGCTCGCCGTCGCGGCAGTCGGCAGGCTCGCCGCCGAGGGCGCGCCCGCGCTTCCCGAGGCGCTCGGCTCGGTGATCCTCTACCTCGCCGGGGCGGGACTCGTCGCCTGGGGAGCCGACGTGCTGCGGCGCCAGGACGCGGAGCGCCGGGCTGCCGAGGCGACGCTGGCCGTCGAGCGGGCCGAACGTGTCCGCTCGCAGGAGCGTGCCGAGACGGCGGCGCACCTTCACGACTCGGTCCTCCAGACACTCGCGCTCATCCAGCGGGCGAGTGACGACCCCGCCGGTGTGACCGCGCTCGCCCGCAGCTGCGAGCGCGAGCTCCGCGGCTGGCTGGCCGGCGCCGCGGCCCCCGACGGCCGGCGCTTCGGCGACGCGGTGCGCGTCGCGGCGGCGGAGGTGGAGGCGGCCCACCACGTGACGGTCGACGTCGTGACCGTCGGTGACGCCGCCCTCGACACGCCGCTGGCAGCGCTCGTGGCCGCGGCGCGCGAGGCACTCGTCAACGCCGCCAAGCACGCCGGCGTCGACCGCGTCTCGCTCTACGCGGAGGCCGGCCCCGGCGGCTTCGAGGTCTTCGTCCGGGACCGTGGCGCCGGCTTCGACACCGACGGGGTGGCACCCGACCGCCGGGGCATCGCCGAGTCGATCGTCGGCCGGGTCCGCCGTCACGGCGGCGAGGCGAGCGTGCGCTCCGCCCCCGGACAGGGCACGGAGGTCCGCCTGCGCCTGCCGATTCCGGGCTCGTGAACCGCCGAGCGGTGAGCGAGGGCGACGCCGCCTATGCGTCAAGGGTGCGGCGGTCGGTCGCGGCACCGCGCGCCGAGAACACCGACCTGCGATCATGAGCGGCATGCGCGAGCGCGCCAAGGTCTTCCTCGTCGACGACCACGCCCTGTTCCGCGCGGGCATCCGCAGCGAGATCGCCGACCGCGTCTGGATCTGCGGTGAGGCCGCCGACGTGCCCGCGGCGGTGGCGGGCATCGTCGCGCACGCCCCGGACGTGGTGCTGCTCGACGTGCACCTGCCGACGGTGCCGGGTGCCGGTGGGGGCACCCCCTGGGCCGGTGGCGACCAGACCGGGGGCCGTGCGGTAATCGAGGGCGTCAGGGCGGCGGGCAGCGACGCGCGCTTCCTCGCCCTGTCCGCCTCGGACAGCCCTGAGGACGTCATCGGCCTCGTCCGTGCCGGCGCGCGCGGGTACGTGACGAAGACGGTCTCCGCCGACGAGCTCGTCGACGGCATCCGGCGGGTGGCTTCGGGCGACGCCGTCTTCAGCCCCCAGCTCGCCGGCTACGTCCTCGACGCGTTCGCCGCGATCCCGGTAGCCCAGGTCGACGACGACCTCGCGACGCTCACCCGCCGGGAGCGCGAGGTCCTCCAGCACGTCGCTCGCGGCTACACCTACCGGGAGATCGCCGAGCAGCTGTTCATCTCCGTGAAGACGGTGGAGACGCACGTGTCCGCGGTGCTGCGCAAGCTCCAGCTGCCGAACCGCCACCAGCTCTCGCGCTGGGCGGCCGAGCACAACATCCGCTGACCCGCGCCGGGGAGACGGCCGCCGGGCGGGTGGCGGGTTACCCCCCACCTCGCCGGCGGAGGCGATCAGGTCACCCCGAGCCGAGGATCAGGGTGATCCCCGAGGCGCGCGGGAAGCACCGCGGGCGACAGTGAGCCGACGGCCGCACCCGCGGCCCCCGTCGGGAGGCTTCTCCATGCGCCAGCTCGCCAACCACCGGCTGTGCCGCCGCATCCTGGCCGGCGCGGGCCTGTCCGCACTGGCCGACTGGCTCGTGTTCAGCGGGCTCGTGGCGGTCGTCGCGGGCCTCACGGGCGGGTCGGTGTTCGCCGTCGCCCTCGTCGCCAGCGCCCGCGTGCTGCCGGCGGTCGTCGTCGGTCCGCTCGTCGCCCCCTACGCGGGCGTGGCGGGCCTGCGGCGCACCCTCGTCGCCGCGGACGTCGTGCGGGCCGGCGCGGTGCTGCTGCTCGGGGTCGCGCCGAGCCTGACCGGCCTGCTCGTCGCCCTCGCCGCGCTCGAGCTGGCCGGCGCGCTCGGGTCCGCGACCCGCGAGGCGGCCATCTCCGCCGGCGTCGAGCCCGCCGCCTTCCCCGCGCTGAACGCGGCAACGGGAGGCCTCGGCTACGGCCTGCTGCCCGTCGGCGGCCTGCTCGCCGCCCTGCTGCTGCGGGTGCACCCCGCCGCGCCGTTCGCCGTGGGCGCCGGGTGCTACCTCGCCACCGCGGCCGTGATGGGCCGCACCCGTGAGCTCGACGGGCTGTCCGCCGGCTCGGGGGAGCGGGTGTCGGCTGTGGCCGGTCTCGCCGCCGTGCGTCGTCCCGGCCCGCTGCGCGCGGTCGTCACCGCAGCGGTGATCGGGGTCGTGCCGATCGTCCTGCTGTTCTCGGTAGCCGACGCCATGGCCGCGGCCACGCTGGGGGCCGGGAAGGGTCGCCTGCTGGCCCTGCTCGCCGCGGGCGCCGTCGCCGGGGGGCTGGCGGCACAGCGGGGCGTGACCGCGACGACCGGCCTGCTGGTGGCCTGCGGCGGCGCGGTGGCCCTGCTCGGGGCGGGCCTTCCCGCCGCCGGCGGCGTGGTCGGGCTCGGAGCGGGCGCGGGGATCGCCTACGTGGCGACGCAGGCGCGGCTGCAGGAGACCGCCCGCGCACCGGAGGAGTTCGCCGCCGCGTTCGCGGCGATCAAGGTCGGCACGCTCGGTGCGCTGCTCGTCGCCCCGGCCGTGTACACCGTCGGCGGGCCGGCGGCCGTGGCCGGCACCATGGCGGCACTCGCCGCGGTCGGTGCGGGCTGGTACGCCGCACGGGTGGACGGCCTCGCCCTGCCCGCGCACCTCTTCCGGGCGGTCGCGCGGCCGGTGCTCGGCCGTGCGTGCCGCATCCGGGTCCACGGAGCCCTGCCGGCCGGCGGCGCCGTCGTCGTCGCGAACCACCCCAGCGCCCTCGACGGGCCGCTCGCGGTGTGGCTCGACCGCCGGGTGCGGCCGGTGGCCAAGCCGCAGCGCCACCTCCTCGCGCGGGCCGGGTTCGCCCTCACGGGCACCATCGTGCGCGGCGCCGGCGCCGGCGCGACGGGGGCCGCCGTCGCGCACCTGCGAAGGGGGGGCCTCGTGTGGCTCGCTCCCACGGGCGGCGTGACGGACGACGTGCTCGGCCGGCCCCGGACCGGTGCGGCGCGCATGGCCGCCGAGGCCGGCGTGCCCGTCGTCGTCATGGGGATCCTCTACGGGGCGCCCGGCAGCGACCCCGCCCGTGCGGTTGACGGCCGTGCCGCGGCCGGGCCGCGTCTGCGGGCCTGGCGACCCTGGCGGCGGCCCACGGTGCGCATCGTGCTCGGGCCGCCGCGGCACGTGCCCGCGGGAGCGGATCCGTCGGCGGTGTCGGAGGCCTTCATGCGTGAGCTAGCCGCCACCACGGGGCTGCGCTACGTCGGCGACCCAGCCGGCTCCTCGGGAGGCTCCTCGACGGGGAAGTCGACGCGGGCCACCTCCCGGCCGTCGACCTCGAGGACGAGCTGGTACCCGTCGTCGGCGTACTCGAAGGTCTGGTCGTCGATCTCGTCCGCGAGATCGTCGTGCTCGGCGAGCACCTCCCGAGCGACCCCCTCCCGGACGGTGCGCCCGTAGGGCTCGACGATCCGCCAGGTCTCCGTGAACCCGCTGTTCACGTCGTCCCACGCCCGCAGGACGTAGAACGGCGCGGCCGGGGCGGGCCCGGGCGCCGTCAGGCGGACCGCCGAGTCGAGGCCGGGACGGACCTGAGCGCCACTGCGCTGAAAGCTCTCGCGGTCGACGATCTTGGCGTAGCGCAGCGTGGCGCCCATCAGCAGACCCTCCTGGCGGTCATGACACGCCCTCTTTGCGCTTGTTCACGGCATCGTCGATCTGGCGCCACAGGTCCTCGCGCACCTCGAGCAGCGCCGCCTGCAGGTCGGACTCGTGCGACGTGGCGACGAACGGGGGGAAGTGGGGCAGGCCGCACTCGAGGGTCACCTTCTGCGAGTTCGTCTCGCGCTCCTTAACGGTCAGGAGCAGGTCGGTGCCGTCGGCGGGGAACTTTCGCAGGCGACGGTTGAGCTTCTCGAGGCGGCTCACGATCCGGTCGCGCTCGGCGGCGGAGAAGCCGTCCCCGAGACGCAGCTGGTCGATGGACGCGCTGCCCGCGTCCGCCTCGTCGGCGTCGGACCCGTCGCTCCCGAGGTCGATCTCGTCGACGTCGAGCTTCTCCAGGCGTTGGCGGACGAGCGGGGCGGACAGGCCGGTGGCAGCCTGGATCGCCTCGACGAGGTCGGAGAAGTCGTCGCCGACCATCTCGACGCTCTCGGGGTCGACCTGGGGGAACTCCTCCAGCACGTACGGGCGAAGAGCGGTGAAGTGCCGCTCCCAGACCCGGGGGGTGAGGGATCGCATCCATGTCTCCTGAAGTCGAGTCTGCCTGCGGCCGACGGTCGCTACAGTGCTGCCCTGACACGCCGGTTCACACACCTGCCGAGGGTCCCCGCAGTGGCGCAGATCCGACGAAACCCCCCGCTCGACCGCCCCCTCGCGGCGGCGCTCGTTGAGGTCTGGGCCGCCGTGTCGAACGCCGGAGGCGCTGTCGGGTTCGTGCCGCCGGTCCATCCCGACGACGTGTGGCCGGTGGCCGAGACCGCCTTCGCGCGCGTGCGGGCGGGCGCGGACGACCTCGTCGTCGCCTACGACGGCGACGCCCCCGTCGGGTTCGGCTTCCTCGCGACGAACGACTGGTTGCTGTACGGCCACTGGGCGTCGGTCAAGCGCCTCCAACGCCATCCCGATCGGGGCGGGCGCGGCGTGGGGACGGCGATGCTCGCCGAGCTCGAGGACGCGGCGCTCGACCGCGGCCTCGACCGGCTCGTGCTCACCGTCCGGGGCGGCACCGGGCTCGAGGGGTTCTACCTCGCGCACGGCTTCCGCCTGGACGCACGCCTGCCGGGACGCATCCGCGTCCGCGAGGGCGACGACCGAGAGGAGCTCGTCATGTCCAAGGCGCTTCGCGCCGCCGCAGCGCAGGCGGACACCGGTGCCACGCTCCGGGTGCGCCGCCTCGACCCCGACCTGCCCCTGCCCGGCTACGCCCACCCCGGCGACGCCGGCCTCGACCTGCGTGCCCGCGCCGCCGTCAGCCTGGCGCCCGGCGAGCGGGCGGTCGTGCCGACCGGCGTCGCCGTCGCCGTGCCCGCGGGCTGCGTCGGCCTCGTGCACCCCCGGTCGGGCCTCGCCGCCCGCGCCGGGGTGGCCCTCGTGAACGCCCCGGGCACCATCGACGCCGGCTACCGGGGAGAGGTGCAGGTCATCCTCGTGAACCTCGACCGGCACGAGCCCGTCGCGCTCGCGCGCGGCGAGCGCATCGCCCAGCTCGTCGTGCAGCGTGTGGAGACGGTGACGGTCACGGAAGTCGCCGAGCTGCCGCCGTCGGCCCGCGGCGCGCGCGGCTTCGGTTCGACGGGTCCCTGATCGTCGTGCTGGTTGCAGGGCACGGCGGTGTGCGGCAGGATGAGATGACGCGCGGACGTGGCGCAGTTGGTAGCGCGCCACCTTGCCAAGGTGGAGGTCGCGGGTTCGAATCCCGTCGTCCGCTCTCACCACACCGGGGCCGCGTCACTGGCCCCCACCCTCGTCACCCCTCCGGGTTGCCCGTCTGGGCTGCCCCTCCCGCGCGATCTTTGGGCCGGTCACCTGCGTGTTTAGGCACCGTCAAGTGTCCGACAAGTCCCATCTGACACTCTGACGCCGAAAGGGCGGGTCTGACAACGGCGGGACCCGCCTCGGATCGGTGGGAGACCGCGCTCGCGGAAGGGGCGGCATCTTCCACCGTCAACTGGCGGAGGGGGCAATTGATGGAGAAGATCCCTGTTTTTGTGTACGCGCACGATGCGGTGACCGAGACCGGCATCGTCGGGGGCCTGCGGGGCCGGCCCGAGGTGCAGGTCGTGGAAGGCGGAAACGTCGACGAGGCGGTCGTCGGCGTCGTGGCGGCAGAGGACCTCGACGAGGAGACCCTGCGCGTCGTTCGCGCCATGCAGCGCAACGGCTGCCCCCGGCTCGTGCTCGTGCTCACCGCACTCGACGAGTCCGGCGTGCTGGCCGCCGTCGAGGCGGGCGCCAGTGGTCTGCTGCGGCGGCGCGACGCGACGCCGGAGTCACTCACCGCGGCGATCCAGCGGGCGGCCCGCGGCGACGGGACCCTGCCCCCTGACCTGCTCGGCCGCCTCCTGTCGGCCGTCGGGCAGCTCCAGCGGCAGGTGCTCACGCCCCGCGGCCTGACGTTCACCGGCCTCACCACCCGTGAGGTGGAGGTGCTGCGGCTCGTGGCCGACGGTCTCGACACGGCCGAGATCGCCGGCGAGCTCGCCTACTCCGAGCGCACCATCAAGAACGTCATCCACGACATCACGATGCGTCTCAACCTGCGCAACCGCACCCACGCGGTGGCCTACGCGCTGCGTCAGGGCCTCATCTGACCGTCCGGCGTGAGGAGGGACGATGGACCCGAAGCACCAACCCGCGCTCGAGCGCCCACGGGGGGAGCGAGCGCTGCGTGAGCGCGACGGCGGCTCGCCGCCGCTCGTCCCCGGCTTGCTCTCTCGCGCCCCCCAAGCCCCTGCCGCCTGGCAGCACGGGATGCTGCAGGAGCAGCTGCGGGCGCTGCACGGTCGGTCCGGCAACGCGTCGGTGGCCGGACTCGTCGCGTCGATCCAGCGGCAGGAGGCCCCGGCGGCAGACGGGGCGCAGCCCGCCGAGCAGGACGCCGCGGGAGTGGCCGATGCGGCGGCGCCCGGCCTGACCGCCGACGTGGCCACGCGGGCGCGGGAGGCGATGGCGGCCAACCGCCGGCAGGAGGCGATCACCATCATCGTCGACCACCTCGTCGAGACGGGGGTGATCGACCGGAACCTGCTGCGTGGAGGGCGGATGCGCTACGACGCCGGCCTGAACCAGGAGGGCGCAGCCACCATCCCGCGGTTCCGCCTCGTCGAGGGGCGGCGCGTCGCCAACCCGACACGCGTGCGGATCGGTCGCACGGCGTTCGGGCAGGGGCTTCCCTGGCTGTACTCGAGCATCATCCACGAGTACCGCCACGTGGAGCAGTTCCAGCACACCTTCGACGCCGAGACCCGCCCGACTTCGGGCCACAACGACTGGCTGGAGGCGCGGCAGGAGGCCGACGCCTACCTGCACGAGATCGAGAGCTCTCGGACGACGGGCCTCTTCAACAACCCCCGCCAGATGCGCGAGACGTGGCGGCGGCTGCACGCCGAGCACTGGGTCAACGTGGACCGTGCGGGACGCCGGGCGCTCGGCGACCGCTACGAGGCGGCCCACGCGATCGCCCAGGGGGCCGTCGGCGCCGACGTCCAGCTGCCCTTCAGCCCGGCGCGCGCGCCGGTGGGAGCGCCGTGACGCAGCCGACGACGAGCCTGCGGCTGGAGGTCGCCACGCCAAAGGCGAGCTATCGGATCGAGGACGACACGGTGCCCATCCGCGTCATGCTGTTCAACGACGGCGACGAGCCCGTCACCGTGAACGCGCGCTTCGCCGTGAGCGGCGAGGCCGGCCCCGGAGAGGTGGCGCTGGAGGTGCACGCGCCGTCCGGGGAGGTGCTGCCCTTCGCCGCGCGGGTGAACATCGGCCAGCCGATGGCCGAGGACTTCACCGTCGTCTCGCCCCACTGCTTCGTGGGCAAGCAGGTGGATCTCCTCGACTACTTCCACGTCGACGCCGCGGGCACCTACGAGCTGACCGCTGTCTACGACAACCGGTGGTCAGGGGACGGCGCGCCGCCGGCGGCCTGGACGGGGAAGCTCCGCTCGCCGGCCTCGGCGTTCGAGATTGTCTGACCCGGGCCAGGCCGCGGGAGCCCGCTACCTACTACTCGGGCTGCTCGCCCGCGGGCGGGGCCGACGACTTGCTGAACCCGTTGAAGTAGGCGCCACCGTTGCACGTCTGCCCGCCCTCGTTCTCGCAGCTGAGCGAGAGCACCACCTGCTGACCGGAGGTGAACACGACCGGGGAGACGAAGTGGTAGTCGAGGTCACGGAAGTTCTCCATGCGGACCTCGATGAGCACGGCCTCCTCACCGCGCTGGACGCGCATCAGGCCGCGGTCGCCTCCCGGGTTCTGCAGGACGATGTCGGTCAGTGACAACGTCTGGCCCTCGGGAACCTCGAAGACCTCCGTGTCCGTCGCGCCGGCCGCGACGGTGCGGGCGCTGCCGGGGAGGCGGAAGTCGAACGGGTCGCCGAGGTCGCCGCGCGCGGCGATGGCGCGCTCCGCAGCCTCCTCCGCGGCACTCGCCACAGCGCCCTCGGGGTCGTTGGCCACGCTGTCCGCGGCGGCCGCCGCCTCGTCGGCGGCCGTCTGCGCGGCGGCGGCGTCGGCGAGCGCCTTCTCGACCGCAGCGGTCTGCTCGGCCAGGGCTTCCTCGGCCGCCTCCTCGGCGGCTTCCCGGGCGGCGTTCTCGACAACGGAACGGAAGACCACGAGCCACAAGGCGAGAAGCGCCAGGGCGACCAGCAGGGCCGCGAGGAGGGCCTTCGGCAGCCAGGCGGGAAGGACGGCCTCCTGCAGCACGGTGCCGTCGAGGGCGATCGGCTCGTCGTCGTCCGGTTGCACGAGCACCTGGAAGGGATGCGTCTTCGGTTGACCCCGCCAGAAGCGCCGGAGCGGAGCGACCTGGACCTTCGCGAATGATGCGGTCCCCGGCTCGGCGACGAACCCCGGCGGATCGACGCGGAACCCGAGCAGCTCGTCGGGGTCGAGGGCTGCCAGCGTCGCGTTGACCCGGCGGTTGCCCCGGTTGTCGACCGCCACCTCGTGGGCGCTGCTGCGGCGTGCCCGCGACGTCCTGGGCAGCAGCTCCGCGGACAGGTCGGTGTACGCGCCGATCTCGAGCGTGCCCTCCTCGACGACCGAGCCGGGGGGGTCCTCACTGGATACCACCCGCACGCCGAAGGGCACGGTGCCCGCCGCAACGGTCGGCGCGCGGGGCGGCGCGGCCCGCAGCGTGACGGTGCCTTCCCCCGCCGGCAGCAGCGAGATGCTGGGCGGCTCGACGCTGAGCCACTCACGGCCCTCGCCGTGCACCTCGAAGGTGAACTGGTCGACGACCGTGCCGACGTTGCGCACGGTGAGCTCGGCTGTGGCCTCGCCACCCGGGTCGACGGTCAGTGTAGGACGGGAAAGAGACGCGGCTGCACCCATGGGCTGGAGGGTAGGAGCCACGGCCGCCGGCCGGAGGGCGGGCAGGGGTATGCCTCGGGGCAGACGTCCTGCCCCATCGGGTGGCTCCTGGCTGACGACCGACCCTGCCCGATGGGGAAGCGCAGGGGTGCACCAAAGGTTGCGCCCCGGCTGCTGCCTGCTGAAGGGCATGCCGGTGACCATCCGAGCATATGGCGGGTGACGAAAGAAGGCCGTGGGGGCCTCGCCGTGGCGCGGGTGCCGTGCTCGTGCTCGCGGTCGGTCTCAGCCTGCTCGTCGGTGGGGGCGGCGCGGCGGCGCAGACAGGCTCCACAACACGCGTCTCCGTCGGCAGCGGCGACCCCGGGGCGCAGGGCGAGGGCGAGAGCCTCGAACCGTCGATCTCCGCCGACGGTCGCTACGTCGCCTTCACGTCGGAGTCGGACCTCGCGAGCGGCCCGCCCGGCAGCGCCATCCACCCAGCGGGGGACATCGCGCTTGGTGAGGGGGACAACGAGCTGCTGTCGGCGGTGGTGGATCCGACAGGTGCGTACGCCTACTTCGGCACTGGCACCTCTCCAGGGCGGGTGGTCAAGGTCAACCTCGCCACCTTTCAGTCGGAGGCAAGCCTCACGCTGGAGGATGGAGAGGACCGGCTCGTCTCTGCGGCTATGGATCCGTCCGGGGATTTCGCGTACTTCGGCACCGACACCTCGCCTGGTCGTGTGGTGAAGATAGACCTTTCAACGTTCGAGCGTGCCAGCTCCCTCACGTTGAGCGACGGCGAGAACCGCGTCCTCACCGCCCTGATAGACCCGGCCGGCAAGTTTGGCTATTTTGGGACAGGTTTGGGGGTTGTAAAGGTCGCGCTGGAGGACGACCTCACGCGCGTTAGTGCATTCATGACGGCATCAGATGTCGTGTCGGGGGCTATGGACCCCGAGGGTGCTTACGCCTACTTCAGGACCTTGGGCGCTTGCCTAGAGGGCTGCTTTTCCTCGTTGGTGATCAAGGTCGATCTCGCTGAGGAAAATTTCGGACCGGTGAGTACCTCCAGCCTCGGCAGCCTCTTCGAGTTGGAATTCAGATCCAGCCCTGCTCTCATGGATCCCACGGGGACTTTTGCCTATTTCGCGTTGCGCACTGTGCCCGTGCGCATCGTCAAGTTTGACCTGACTGCGTTCGAACCAGCGGCAGTAATGGCGCCTGGGGAAGGTGAGGTGAGGCTGGGGTCGATGGTCATGGATCCTGCTGGATCTTTCGCGTACTTGGCCGCCGCTGCAACTGCGTGTCCCGGCATGGAGTTCTGCTTCGACGCTGACGTGTTCAAGGTGGACCTCAGGACGTTCGAGCAGGTGGACGCTATCCGACTGCGAGCCCAGGGTCCCTTCCGTCCCGAGTCGGCGGTGATCGACCCTGGCGGCACGTACGCGTATTTTGGTACCGACACCACTCCCGGAAGGGTGTTCAAGGTCGCGCTGGTGGGGGAGCCGGAGCCCGGGGCGCGGGACGTGTTCGTGCGTGACCGCCGGGCGAACACGACGACGCTGGTGAGCGTCCGCAGCGGTCCGGGGTGCAGCCCAGGAGACGAGTTCTGTGCGCCGGCTCATGCCGACGAGCCCTCAATCTCACCGGACGGCCGCTACGTCGCGTTCAGATCGGAGGCGACGAACCTCGTCGTCAACGATCCCGGGAGTCCGCAGCCGAACGGTCAGTCGCAGGTGTACGTGCACGACCGCGTGGCCGGCTCGACGCGGATGGTCAGCCTCGACAGCGAGGGCAGACCCGGCGACCAGGGCAGCCACTCGCCGTCGATCTCGGCCGGGGGCCGTCGTGTGGCGTTCGTGTCGCGTGCGGGCCTCACGACGACCACCCCTGAGCCGACCGTTACCAGCGTGCCGGAGCCGACGACGGTGCCGGAGCCGACGACCGTCCCGCCGACGACCGTCCCGCCGACGACGGTGCCCCCGACCTTCCCCGTGCCCACGACGGACCCGGGGAGCGTGGTCGCCGCCGCGGGTCACGGCAGCATCGTCATCGTGCAGGCCGAGGCGCCCGAGGTGGATGACGTCTTCCTCCGCGACGTCGTGGAGAGCTCCACGACGCTCGTCTCCGTGCATGAGGAGTGCTTGGGGTGCCAGGGCCACAGCCGCGAACCGTCGATCTCGGCTGATGGCAACTTCGTCGCCTTCTCCTCCGACAGCACGGATCTCCTCCTCGACCGCCCAGCCGAGCTCCACGATGGGGTCGGCACCCAGGTCTTCCTGCGTGACGTTCCGGCCGGGACGACCCGCCTGGTCAGCCGCAGGGAGACCGCCGACGCCGAGGCGGGCGACGGGGACAGCGACGAGCCACAGATCTCGGCCGACGGCCGCTTCGTCGCCTTCACCACAGGGGCATCGAACCTCACGCCCCAGGGGCCCTGCCGCTCCGACTCCTCCGGCTGCACCGACGTCCTGGTGTGGGACCGCCTCAGGGACGTGCCCGGTGCGAACCGCTTCATTCTGGCGTCGGCGCGCCTCGACGGGGGACCGTCGGAGAGCAGCGACCAACCGTCCATCTCCGGCGACGGGAGGTTCGTCGCCTTCCGGTCGGACGCGGACGGCCTCGTCCCGGGGCCTCTCCCATGCAGGTTCACCCCGGACACGTTCGACGACGAACCGCTGTGCGACGAGATCTTTCTGCGCGACGTGGCCAGGAACGCGACGAGCGTTGTGTCCGTGGACTCGAACGGCAACCCGGCGGGTTCGCGGAGCGCGGAGCCCTCGTTGTCGTTCGACGGCGCGTCGGTTGCCTTCACCTCGGATTCCCCCACGCTCGTGCCCGACGACACGAACGGCGACGCGGACGTGTTCGTCCACGACCGGGGCTTCGCCGAGATGAGGGTCGTGCCGGCGGCCCTCGACTTCGGCGAGGAGCTCGTCGGCAGGACGACCCCGCCCCGGGTCGTCACGGTGACGAGTACGGGAACCGCGCCACTGGAGACCTCGACGGTGACGGTCGAAGGCCCGCACCCCGCGGACTTCCGGGTGGTCGGCAACTCCTGTGGGGTACGCCTGCAGCCCGGACAGTCCTGCACCATCGCGGTCACCTTCGCACCGACGGCGGTGGGGGAGCGCCTCGCGACGCTGCGCATCAGGAACAACGCCCGCAACAGCCCGCAGGACGTTGCGCTCCGCGGCGTCGGCACCGCGCCGGCCCTCGTCGTCAACCCTGAGGAGATCGACTTTGGCGGGGTGCCGCTCGGCACGAGAAGCCCACCCGCTGCCGCGACGGCCATCAGCGTGGGCACCGGCCCCGTGACCCTCGGCGCCGTGGCGATCACCGGGGCGCACGCCGGGGACTTCCGGATGGTCGACGACCGCTGCAGCGGCGTGACCCTGCGCCCGGCAGAATCGTGCGTCGTGCTCATCGACTTCGGTCCGAGCCAGGTCGGTGCGCGCACGGCCACGCTCGTCGTGGCGAGCACCGCCCCGGACAGCCCCCGCACGGTGCGTCTGCGTGGGGAGGGCCTCGGCGGGAGGCTCGTGCTGTCGCCGGACCCCGCGGACTTCGGGACGGTCACCGTTCCCGGCGGCAGCGCTGAACGGGTCGTGACCGGCACCAACGTCGGTGTGGCGCCGCTGACCGTCGGCACCGTGTCGGTGGCGGGCGGTGACGCGGGCGCGTTCACGATCGTCAGCCAGAGCTGCGCCGGCGCGACGCTCGCACCGCTTGCGGGCTGCAACGTCCGGTTGCGGTTCACGCCCCCGACGGTCGGCCTGTTCGTCGCGGACCTCGTCGCTACGACCGACGTGCCCGACGGTCCCGCCACGGCGCAGCTGCGGGGCGTCGGCGTGGTCGACCCCGAGCCCGAGCCCGACCCCGACCCCGACCCTGGGCCTGACCCTGGGCCTGACCCCGACCCTGGGCCTGACCCCGGTCCGGGACCCGGACCCGGACCCGGCCCAGGCCCCGGCCCCGGCGGCCCCCTGCTGTCCGTCCGTCCGGACGTCGTCGAGTTCGGCCCCCGGGTGGCCGGGATCGCCGGGGAGCGGGCCACCCTCACCGTCACGAGCGTCGGGACCGTGCCCGCCCTCGTCACCGACGTGGTCATGGAGGGCCCGCAGGCCCCGGAGTTCACTATCGACGAGGACGCCTGCAGCGGCACGACCCTGCCCGTCGGCGCGAGCTGCGCGGTGGTGGTGGACTTCGGCCCGTCGGCCTCCGGGCCCCACGCCGCCGACCTCGTCGTCCGCGGTCGGGACGTCGCGCCGGTATCGGCGGCCCTGCGCGGGACGGGGCTCGTCCCCCTGCTCGAGGCGGACCCTCCGCTCGGCAGGCGGGGGTTCGTGACCAACGCCGTGGGCCGTGACTTCCCCGCCGACACCGTCGTCCAGCTGGTCTTCGAGCCGGGCATCACCCGGGTGTTCGTGCGCACCGACGCCGACGGGGCGTTCGAGGTGCCGCTGCTCGTGCTCCGCCGCGAAACGATAGGCCCCCGCCAGCTCATCGCCACCACGCCCGACCTCCGCGTGGTCGCCGAGTACCTCGTCGTGCCCGGCCGCCAGGTCCCCCCCGACTTCGCCAACCGCTACTAGGAGGCAAACGCTCATGCAGGTCACCCGCGCGCGGCCGACGGCCCCGCCCCGCCACATGGCGGAGAGGAACGGCCACGCGCCCGCCTCCCCGTCGCCGCCGCGCCGGAGGCGGGTCCGCCGGGCGACGGTGCTCGTCGGCCGTCTTGTCCTGTGGGCTGCGATCCTGGCCCTCGCCGTCCGCGGCGGCGTGGCGACCGTCGCCGAGCTGCGCGGGCCCCCGGCTCCCGCAGGCGTCGCGGCGCCGCAGCCCGCCGGCACCGGCTTCCCCGTCGACGCGGCACGCGCTCTGGCGACCCGCTTCGCGCACGACTACCTCGCCTACGACCCCGCCGACGACACCCGCCCGGACCGGCTGGCCGCCTACCTGCCCGGTGACGGGCACGGTGAGCTCGGCTGGGACCGCAACGGCGAGCAGGCCGTCCACGCGGTCGTCGCCCTGGACGTGACCGTCGAGACCGTCGACCGGGCGGCGGTCCTCGTCGCCGCGCAGGTCAGCGGTCCCCGTTGGCTCCACCTGTCCGTACCGGTGGTCGCCGACCGGGAAGGTCGGCTCGCGGTCGGGGCCACACCGACCCTCGTCGCGGCCCCGCAGCTGGCCGATCAGCCCCCGGCCGAGGAGCCGGCTGGCGACAAGGCGCTCAGCAAGGAGCTCGTGCCCGTGCTCGAGTCGTTCTTCGACGCCTACGGAGCCGGCCGCGCCGACGACCTCGCCTACTACCTGCCGGTGGGCCGGACGATGGGCGGCCTGGACGGCACCGTCGAGCTCGACGACCTCGTCGACCTCTGGGTCGCGGAGGGAAGCGGCGTCCGTCACGCGCAGGCGACGGTGCGCTGGCGGGACACGGCGACCGGTGCACGGCTGACGCAGCGCTACGACCTACGCCTCGTCGACAACGCCGGGCGCTGGTACGTCGACGCCCTCGGTGCGCAGGCGAGGCAACGAACCGACGGGAACGGACAAGGAGAACGCGATGACCGGTGAGGGACTGCGCGACATGGTGCTGCAGCTTGTGGGCAACATGTTCCTGGCGGCGGCGGCGATGGGCGCGGTGATGTTCCTCTTCCGCCGCGAGTTCGTACGCTTCGCCGAGTTCGCGGCACTGTCGGTGTTCGTCGCCACCTTCGTGTTCGTGCCGGAGATCTGGATCGGCGTCGGTCGGTCCGTGGCGGCGATCATCGGCGCTGACGCCGGAGCGGCCGGATGATCCCCCTGCCGACCTACACCTCGGTGTTCCGGCTGCGGCGGCGCCTCTACGCCGTCTACGACTGGGAGCTGCCGGTGCCGGTCGGCCTCTTCGAGACGGGCGTCTTCGTCGCGGCGGCGGGCCTCTTCGCGCTGATCGCCCGGGTGCTCGGTGTGGAGTTCGGCCCGGGAACCGCGTGGTTCTACGTCGTGCCGCCACTGTTCATCGCCTACCTCGCACGCCAGCCGGTCGCCGACGCGAAGCAGCCGCTCGACTGGGCCGGGTCGCACGCGCGCTACCTGCTGGAGCCGCGGACCGTGCACCGCCTCGCCGACGCCCGTGGGCGCTCGGCGGTGGCCGTCACCGCCGAGGTGTGGCTGGAGCGGGCCCACCGGGAGCAGCGACCGTGAACCGCAGCCGCCTGCCGGTGCGCTACCTCGCCGACCGGCTCGCCTTCAGCGACGACCGTGCCTGGGCGTGGTTCCACATCCCCACGGTCTCCTACGACTTCCTGTCCGACGGCGAGCGCGCCGGACTGCTGTACGGCACGGTCAACGCGCTCGCCGCACTGGCCGGCTCCGAGTGCCACCTCATCGCGGTGCCCCACGCCTACGACGCGGAGGAGTGGGCGGCCGAGCTCTCCGAGGCCACCGACCAGCCCGCGCCCGGGTGGGACGGCTATCTCGCGACGCTCACGGGGCACCTGTCCCGCGGGGCGTTCAGCCAGCGGCGCGTCTTCCTCGGTGTCGACCTCGGGCGCCGTGGGCGGCCTGGCGGCCGGCTCCTCGATCGCTTCCACGCCGCCGCCGGTCTCGAGGACGCAAGCGTGTCCGCCCGCGAGGTGGGCCGGTGGTCGACGAAGGCCGACGCCGTCGAGCGGGCGCTGTCGAGCTCGGCGCTGCGGGCTCGTCCCGCCGCGGTCGACGAGCTGCGCTGGCTCGTGCAGCGGGCGTTCTGGCGCGGCATGGTCGGGCCGCCGCCGGTCGGCGCCCCCGGCCAGCCGTGGGGGCGGGGGGAGCTGGCCGCGCTGGCGGAGTCCACCATCCACAACGGCTACCGCTCAGTCGTGGTCGAGCAGCCGGGTGGAGCCGCGCACGTGGCCTTCCTCGCCGCCGCGCGCTTCCCCGACGTCATGGCCCACCCGGGCTCCGAGTGGCTGTACCACTGCGACGCGCTGGGCTTCCCCGTCGAGGTGTCCGTGCGGTTCCGGCTCGTGCCGCCGGCTGAGGCGTCGACGCACGCGGCGCGCAAGCTCGCGGAGGCCTCGGAGCAGGCCCGCCACATCGCGGGGACGTCGGCCGACGTGCCGCTCGCGCTGCTGGAGATGACCGAGCAGGCCCGCGAGCTCGAGTACGCCGTCACGAAGGAGGGCCTGCCGCTGGTGTACGGCTGGCCGCGCTTCGCGGTCGCGGCCTCCTCCGCGGACGAGCTCGACGGAAGGGTCGACTACCTCGTCGAGGCCTACCGGGACCTCGGCATCGACCTCGCGCGCCCCGCAGGCGACCAGCTGTCCCTGTTCCTCGAGGCCTTGCCCGCCGACCGGCTGCGCGTGCGCGCCTACGAGCAGCGCCAGGCACTCACCACGCTCGCTGGCGGCATGTTCGCCGCGACCACCGACCTCGGTGACCGCCACGGGCCCTACATCGGGGAGACGACGGGCCGCACCCGGGCACCGGTGCAGTACGACCCCCTGTCGGCGGCGCGGCGCAACCTGCCGACCGCCGTCGCCATCACCGGAGCGCCCGGAGGTGGCAAGACCCACCTCGCCGAGCTGCTGCTCTACCAGCTCGCGATGCGGGGGGCGTGGGGACTGCTCGTCGACCCGAAGAACGAAGCCGGTGGTCTCGCCGAGCTGAGGGAGCTCCCCGGCGTCCGTGTCCTGCGGCTCGGCCCCGACCAGGAGGGCCTGCTCGACCCCTATGCCGTCGGGGCCACCCCCGAGGAGGGCGCGCTGCTCGCCGCCGACGTGCTCCGCCTGCTGCTGCCGCCCGGCCTGCGGACGGAGCAGGAGTCGGCGCTGCTGCAGGCGTGCCGGCGGGAGAGCGAGGTTGCCCGGCCCCACCTCGGCGGGGTCGTCGCCTGGCTGACCCAGGACGGCGGCCGGTCCGGGCGGGACCTCGCGGAGACCCTCGCCAGCGTCGGTCGGCTGCCCCTGGCCCGCCTGTGCTTCTCCCGGCCCGGGGCGACGTCGCTGGCACCCGACGGGCGGCTGCTCATCCTCCAGATGCAGGGGATCAGCTTCCCCGACGCCGCGGTGGCGCCGGCCGACTACACGGTGGCTGACCGGCTCGCGGTGGCCGTCATGTACCTCGTCACCACGCTGGCAGGCCGGCTGGCGGACGCGTCGAGGGCTCAGGCCAAGGTCATCGCCCTCGACGAGGCATGGGCGCTCACGGGCTCCCGTCAGGGGCGCGCGCTCGTGCAGCGCCTCGCGCGCACGGGGCGGTCGAAGAACACCGCCCTGCTCCTCGTGTCGCAGAACGCCGCGGACTTCCTCGGTCCGGAGATCCAGAACAACTTCTCGGCCAAGTTCGCGTTCCGCTCGACCCAGCAAGAGGAGGTCCTCGCGGTCCTGAAGCTCCTCGGAGCCGAGGCCTCGCCGGAGCACGTGAGCGCGGTTCGGACACTGGCCAACGGCGAGTGCCTGTTCGCCGACGTCGACGGCCGCATCGGCGCGTTGCGCGTCGACCTCGTACTGCCCGAGCTCGCCACGGCGTTCGACACCACTCCCCGGGCTGCTCGGCACCCGGTGCCGTGACCGTGTGGCGGGCGACCCTGTGCGTGATGGCGGCAGCCGCGCTGCTGGGCGCCGGCCCTGCCGCTGCCACCACGGCGGACCCCGGCACGGCCGACGGCGCGCCGGTCGAGGCCCCGGCGGGCGACGTCGTCGACGCCGAAACGCCCCCGCCACAGCCCCAAGGGGAGGCGCCGGCGCCGCCGCCGTCGGGCTCCGCGCCCGCACCCGCGCCTCCACCGCAGGCTGAGGCCCCCGCCGACCAGCCGCCGCAGGGCGAGCCCCCCACGCCGCAGCCGCCGCCGGCCGGGGACGCGGCCGTGCAGCCCGACGGCGGTGCGTCCGACGGCGACGGGCTCCCGCCGGCGCCGGCGGTGGCGGTGCCCAACCCCTATCTCGACTACGGCTTCGCGCCGGGCCTCGGTCTGCCCGCCGAGCCACCACCACCCGTGGTGGTCGGCTCGGGCGCCGACGCGCTCATCCGCCTGCCCGAGCTGCGGGGCGACAACGCGCCGACCCTGCTCGAGCGGTACGGAGCCCAGGGGCTGTCCCTCGGCCTGGACGCGCCCGCGCAGGCCGACGGTGCCGGCCCCCTCGGCGCGGTCGCCGCCGGACTGTTCGGGGTGGCCACCTGGCTCGCGCAGGCGGTCGTCGCGGCCTTCCAGTGGGCGTTCACCGTCGAGGTCTTCGCCTTCCTCGGCGACGCGGTGACGACCATCGTCGACGCGCTGCGGGAGTTGTTCTACGCACCGTTCGCGCAGGCCGTCGTCATCCTCGCGGGGGGATCGTTGCTCTGGCACGGCATGGTCCGCCGGCGGGGCGTGACCGCAGCCGAGGGCATGGTGTGGACGGTGGTCGCGCTGGCGGCGGCGGGCGTGTTCTTCGCTCGACCCGCCGCCGTGGTCGACGCCGCGAATCACGTCTCCACGGGTCTGTCGCGGGTGCTCCTCGCCGGCGTGTCGGCGGCCGACCCGGGGTCGACCTTCGACGACGGCGTCACGACCGCCCCCACCTACCACGGTCACGCGGCGGACACCCAGCTGCGCATGGCCGGCGACCGCTTCTGGCGCGTGTTCGTCTACGAGCCCTGGCTCGTCCTGCAGTTCGGCGATCCCGCCCTCGGCGCGCCCTACGGCGAGCGCGTCCTCGCCTCCAGGACCATCACGGCGGAGGAGCGCGACGAGGTGGCGGATGACGCCGACGCGCTCGCGGCGCTCGCCCAGGCGAAGCGCGACGAGGCGGCCGGCCTGCGCGAGGAGATCCTCGCCGACGCGCGCATGGCCCCCTGGTTCTCGGGCCAGCGGGCGGTCGAGCGCGCCGGCGTCGCCATGCTCGCGCTGATCGGTGTGGTCGTCGGTGGCGTCCTGCTCGTCCTCGTCGCGGCCGCCATCCTCCTCGCCCAGATGGCGCTGCTGTTGCTCGTCCTCCTCGGACCGGTCGTCCTGCTCGTGGGCATTCATCCCGGCCCGGGCAGGGTGATCGCGGTGCGCTGGGCGGAGCTCGCCGTCGGTGTGCTCCTGCGGCGGGTGGCGCTCGGAGCACTGCTCGCCGTCGTGCTCGTCGTCAGCGGCGTGCTGCTGGAGGCGAGCTACCCGCTCGGCTGGTTCGTCGTGGTGAGCATGCAGGCGCTCGTGGTGGCCGCCGCCGTCGTCTACCGCAAGCCGTTCGGGCAGCTGTTCGCACCGACGACGGTACCCGCCCTCGAGGTCGGCGGGGTCCGGTGGGCGCGCCGGTCCCTCCAGGCCCATGCCACCCGCCACGTCGAGCGGCGGCGCGCCGTGGACGAGCCCCGCCACCAGCCCACCACCTCGCCTCGACGGCCCGCACGGACGCCGGACGCCGCCACAGGACCGCTACGGGCCCGCGGCGCCGCGCCACCGTTGCGTCCACGACGTGACCCGGCCACGCCGGCGGTGGAGCTGCCCGCGCCGGCGGCCCCCCCGTCCTCCGTTGGATCCTGGGGACGGTGGCGGCTGTCACCCGACGGTGAGCGGGCGGCGACGCGCGGGTTCGCTCCCGGCAACGGCAACGGCGTGGGTCCGGCGCACGCCGGCAACGGCAAAGGCGTGAACCCGGCGCACGCCGGCAACGGCAACGGCCCCGGCCCGGCGGCGGCGGGCGCGCCAGACGGGGGCCCGCAGGCCCCCGAGGGTCAGGCACCCCGCCGGCGCGAACACGACGACGGGGCGCCGGAGTGAGACTCGACCGGCTGACCGTGTCGACCCGCAGGGTGGTCGCTGCTGGTGCGGCTGCCCTCGCCGTGCTCATCCTGCTCGCCTCCATCAACACCGCCCGCCCGGCGTCGCGAAGCGTCGCCGCGGTGTCCGGCGGGCCCTCCCCTGGGGGCGACCCGGACTGGCCGGAGGCCCCAGGGCCGCCGCCCGCCGGCGACGGCGTCGGACCGGGCAGCGTCGCGCCCGTGGAGGTCGACACCACCGACATCCCGCTCGAGGACGGGACGGCGGTGGCGGCCGAGGAGGCCCTCGCGCACCAGGTCGCCGCCGACTTCGCCGCCGGCTACGCCGGACACCACTTCGACGACCCACCGTCCGCGACGGCGGAGCGCGTCCGACCCTTCGTGACCACCGAGCTCGCCGCCGAGCTGGCAAGGAACAGCGGTGCGACAGCCGCGCAGCAGGAGCGCGCGGCGCGGCAGGAACGCGCGACCGCCGCGGCGCAGGCGGTGCAGCACCAGGGCGGCAGCGTCGCCGAGGGCCGCATCGACGTCCTCGTCGTCGTCCGCCAGGACGTGACCTGGAGCGGTGGGTCGGAGATCCGCTGGCCCACCTACGTCCTGCAGGTCGCCCGCGTGGGCGGGCAGTGGCGCGTCGCGCACGTCCTGCCGTGAAAGCCGCGCTCGCCGGCCTGCTGTTCGTGGCCGTGGTGACGGTGCCGTTCAGCGCCGCGCTGCTGCCCTCCGGGGGGCCGTCCGGCACCCGCATCCTCGCAACGGCGCACGCCCTGGACGACATCCCCGGCGGGATGCTCGCTCTCTACCAGCAGGCGGCTGCCGCCCGGTGCCCCGGCCTGCCCTGGTCGGTGCTCGCCGCGGTCGGCAAGGTCGAGACCGACCACGCCCGCAACGTGGCGACGAGCTCCGCCGGCGCCCGGGGCCCGATGCAGTTCATGCCCGGCACGTGGGCCGCGTACGGGCTCGACGCGACCGGTAACGGCGTCGCCGACATCATGGACGCGGTCGACGCCGTGCACAGCGCCGCCCACTACCTCTGCGCGAACGGTGGCGGCAACCCGGCGACGTTGCGCAAGGCGCTCTGGCACTACAACCATGCAGAGTGGTACGTGAACCTCGTGCTCGAGCGCGCGGCGGGCTACGCCGTCAGCGTCGCAAGCGCGCCGCCGGTCTCCGCCGACGGCCAGGCGCTGCTGGCCAACCCCCACGTCATCCTCACGCCCCGTGCTCGCGGGGACGTGGCTGCGGGGATCGTGGACCCGCGCGTGATCGCGGTGCTCGCCGCCGCGGCGCAGCGCCACACCATCGCTGTGTCGGTCATGAAGAGCGGGCACAGCAGGCACGTGGCCGGCACGAACCGCATCTCCAACCACTGGTGCGGTCAGGCGGCGGACGTGTTCCTCGTCGACGGCGTGCCGGTGTCGCGCGCGAGCCCCCAGGCGCGGATCTTCGTCGAGTGGCTCCGGTCCCTGCCCGAGCCGGTCCGTCCCACCGAGGTCGGCCAGCCCTGGCCGGACCTCGTCGGCGGGGGCGTCTTCACTGACGGGTCGCACCAGGGGCACGTTCACGTTGGGTTCGGACCCCGCTGCACGGCGTGATACCGTCGCGACGCTTGGCAGTGAGGCCGGCGGGGTCTACGCTGCTGGCCGGGCCCATTGCCGGCCGCCGCAGCCGGCACAGCACGAAGGCGGGGGCCGCTCCATGTCCATCGCACCAGAATCGGGGACGTCGCCTTTGGTGGCGGCGAAGATCCGCGTGCCCGAGGTGCGGGCCCTGCCCCGCAAGCGGCTGCTCGAACGCCTCGGGCGCATCTGGGAGCACCGCCTCGGGCTCGTGATCGCTCCGGCCGGGTCGGGCAAGACGACGCTGCTCGCCCAGTTCGCCGCGACGGTCACCGACCCGGTGGCGTGGTACCGGGCCGAGGGGTCGGAAGGGGACGCCGCCGCAGTGCTCGCCTACCTCGAGACGGCCTTCGTCGCGGCGCTCGGCGAGCTCTCACCCCGGCCGTGGGTCACCGTCGAGGACGCCGCGCGCGCCCTCGAGGGCTGGTCGGGAGGTCGGGCACTGCTCGTCGTGGACGACCTCCACGCGCTGCGGGGCAGCCCCGCCGAGGCGGTGCTCGCCCGCCTCGTGGACTACGTGCCGCCCGGTGTGGCGATCCTCGCCGGCTCCCGGTCGGCTCCCGGCTTCGACGTGAGCCGCCTGCAGGTCGCCGGGCAGCTGCTCGAGATCCGCGCCGACGACCTGCGGTTCCGCTCGTGGGAGGTGGAGCGGCTCTTCCACGACTTCTACCGGGAGCGCTACGCACCGGAGGAGCTCGCCGAGCTCACCCACCGGATCGAGGGCTGGGCGGCGGGGCTGCAGCTGTTCCATCTCGCCACGCGCGACCGTCGCGCGGACGAGCGTCGCCACATCCTCGCCGCGCTGCACACGCGATCCCGTCTGGCCCGGGAGTACCTCGCCGGCAACGTGCTCGACCAACTGCCCGGCGAGGTCCGCCGCTTCCTGCTCGACACCTGTGTGCTGGGTCGGCTCACCGGCCCGCTGTGCGACACGCTGCTCGGGCGCAGCGGCAGCGCGGAGCTGCTCGAGGAGCTCGCCCGCACGCAGACCTTCACGACGCCGATCGAGCGCGACGGCGCCTACCGCTATCACGAGGTGCTGCGCTCCCACCTCTGCGCCGCGCTCGTCGACGAGGTCGGCGAGGCGGAGGTCCGCCGCCGTCACGTGCGCGCGGCGCAGGTGCTCGAAGCCGCCGGCGAGCTGCACGACGCGCTCCTCGCCTACTGCCGGGGCGAGGACTGGCAGGCGGTCGGGCGGCTCCTCGGACACGAGGGTGAGCAGATCGCCCACGACCCGGGGGACTGGCTCGACCTCCTGCCGCCGGCGATCCGCGAGCACGACCCGTGGGTGCAGCTCGCGACCGCTCGACGCTGGCGCGCCCACGGCCGGTGGAGCGAGGCGGTGGCCGCATACCGCAGCGCCGAAGAGATCGCCGAGTCCCATGGCGCCGGCGAGATCAGCCGTCGGGAGCGCCTCGCGCTCTCCTCCTGGCTGGAGCGACCGCTGCCCGCCCAGCCGGGGTGGGCAGGGCTCGTCCGCCAGGCCACGATCCGTGACCCGCGCGCCGTCGGCGAACAGGCCGCCGCCGTCGGAGGCGTCCACGGCGCCGTCTCGGGCGGCCTGGCGGCGCTGCTCGCCGGGGATGTCGCGCACGCGCACAGCGTGCTGCGGTGGGCGGCGCAGTCCGAGGACGCGAGCCCCGCACTCGTCGCCGGAGTGCGGTTGGGGGCAGCGACAGCCGCGCTGCTCGCCGGCCGGGACGAGGCCGGCACGGAGATCGACCGCGCCGTGGAGGACGCGGAGGCGCTGGCCATCCCGTGGCTCGGCCGGCTGGGCCGGACGCTGCTCGGCAGGGAAGCGCCCCCCGCGCGGGCACACCATGCACCACCGGATCCCTGGGGCGACGGCCTCGACGCACTCCTGACCGCCCTGCGCGCACTGCACGTCGGCGAGCCGGGGCCCGCGGAGCTGCCCGAGGCGGCGCGCGGCTTCGCCACGGTCGGCGCCACGGTCCTCGAGGTGTGGTGTCTGGCCGCGTGGGCGCTCGACGAGGCCCGCCGCGGTGCGCCGGAGGCGCTGGCCGACGCGCGCGAGGCGGAGGCCCGCGCCCGCTCGCTCGCCGTGCCGGGGGCCTGGGTGCTCGCCCAGAGCGCGCTGGCGGTGTGCCTGCCGAAGCGGTCAGTGACGCTGCGACGCGCCGCCGAGGACACCGCCGAGCAGTGCGGCCTGCGCCTGCCCGCCCTCGAAGCGCCGGCCGCCGGGGCGGAGGCGGACGCCGGCGCCTCGGCGGGAGGGGGTACGCCGCCGCCGGCCACCGGGCAGCCGCGAACGCCTGTCGTCGCGCTGCGCTGCTTCGGCGGGCTCGCGCTCACGATTGAGGGGGAGGCTGTGGACCTCAGCAGCGTGCGCCCGCGCGTGCGCTCGCTGCTGCGCTTCCTCGCCCTGCAGGAGGGGCGGGCGGTGCACCGGGAGGTGATCGCCGAGGCGCTGTGGCCTGGGGCCGAGGGCGACGCAGGGATGCGGGGACTGCACGTGGCCGTGTCCTCGCTGCGGCGGGTGCTGCATCCGGTGGAGGGCCTTGGCGTCATGCGCGAGGGGGACGCGTACCGGCTCAGGCTGCCAGAGGGCGCGCTCAGCGACGTGAGGGACTTCCAGCAGGCCCTGGCCGAGGGGCGGCGGGCGGACCGAGGGGGCCAGGTCGACGCCGCCGTCGACGCCTACCTTCGCGCGGTCGGCATCCACGAGGGCGAGCTGCTGCCCGAGGAGGGGCCCGCCGAGTGGGTCGTCGCGTCACGCGACAAGCTGCGCTCCGAAGCGGTCGAAGCCGCCGAGCGGCTGGGTTGCCTGCTCTTCGACCGGGGCGACACCGCCGGCGCCGTGCTCGCCTGCGAGCAGGGGCTGAAGTTCGACCGCTACCGCGACGTCCTCTGGACGACGCTCATCGCAGGGCTCGAGGCGGCGGGCGCCCAGGCCGCCGCCGCGCACGCCCGGCAACGCTACGACGAGGTCCTCGCCGAGCTGGGGCTCGCGCGGTTGCCGCCCGGGTGACCCCGCGAACTCGGGGAGTTCGCGGGGTCACTGCCCGTTGGGGCAGCGGGGAAGTCCCCAACAGCCGTCTCGACGAGGCTCTCCAAGGACGGGTCGGGGCCGTAGCGTCGAGCGCAGCATGATCTCCGAGACCGACGAGTCGCTGCGCACCCTCGTGCGCCGCGACGTGCTGAACGGCACGAAGATCGACGTGTCCTTCGACGCGCCGACGCAGGATTGGGCGGCGAAGCGCCAGGGGCCCGCCATCAACCTCTACCTCTACGACGTGCACGAGGACCTGCAGCGGCGTCCCGGCCAGTTCGTCGAGCACCGCGACGAGCGCAGAAGGGTGGTCGACCGGACCCTCCCGCCCCGCCGGTTCAAGCTCTCCTACCTCATCACCGCGTGGACGCAGCGCCCCGAAGACGAGCACCGCCTGCTGGCGGCGCTGCTTGCGTGCTTCCTGTCCTTTGACGGGTTGCCGCGTGAGGTGTTGCAGGGCGCCCTCGCCGAGCAGGACGAGGCGATCCGGACGACGATCGGCCTGCCCCTGCCCCCCGAGCGCTCGCTGTCCGACGTGTGGACCGCCCTCGGCGGCCAGCTGAAGCCGTCGCTGAGCCTCGTCGTGACCGTGCCGTTCCCGCCGTTGCTGCCTCGCCAGCAGCCCGTCGGCCCGCCGGTGCGCCAGCCCCGCATCGCGGTCCAGGGAGCCGGCGGCCAGGTCGAGGAGGTCGGGCGCCGCACGCACGACGAGTCGGGGGCCGGGGCGCGGTGACCGCACCGCCGGAGCCGTTCTCGACGGTCACCGCCGACCCGTCCCTGGTGCACTTCCTGCGCAGGATGGCGATCGTCGAGTCGCGGGTGCGCGCCGAGGTCGCCCGCCGCCGTGCCGGGGACCCCGAGCCCGACGACCCGTTCCGCGGCCTCTACGTGACCGATGCGCACGTCGACCGGCTGCTCGAGGACGGCCCCGGCGGGCCGGCCGCCGACGACGCCGCTCAGCTCACCGAGTCGGTCGAGCACGAAGCCGACCTGGTGGAGGCGGGCGGTGTTGACCTGCGGCTGCGGCGCCTGCAGGCGACTTTCGACCTCGACGCGTTCGACGTCGACCTCCTCCTCGTCGCCGTCGCGCCCGACGTGGACCCCCGGTTCGAACGGCTCTACGCGTACCTGAACGACGACGTGTCCCGTCGGCGTGCGAGTACGGGTCTGGCCCTGTCCCTGTGCGGGGCGGTGTCGTCGGCCGGGGCTGCCCGCCGCCGACTGACGGCTGCGGGGCCGCTCGTCGGCGGCGGCCTCGTGACCGTCGAGGACGCCGACCGCCCGTTCCTCACGCGGGCCCTGCGCGTCCCCGACCGGGTGGTCGCCCACCTGCTCGGCGACGACGCGATTGACCCGGTGGTCGCGCCGCTGCTCGCCCCCGCCGTCGACACCGACGGGTGGCCGCAGGGCCCGCTCGAGCAGGCCGTCGCGGCGGGGACCCGGCTGTGCTACCTGCAGGAGGGTCACGAGGCGTCGGGCCGGTCAGCGGCGGTGACGGCCCTGCGGCGCAGCGAGCGGCCCCCGCTCGTCGTCGACACCGAGCGCCTCGAAGGCGCCGGTTCGGTCACCGAGGTCGCCGCCGCCGCCGCGCGGGAGGCGCGCCTCACGGGGGCCGGGCTCGTCGTGGGGCCGGTCGAGGCGCTGCTCGAGCGGGGGGCCGGGGCGGTCCGCGCGTTCGCGGACTGCGCCGTCACGATCGTCCTCGTCGGCGCGCGGGCATGGGACCCCGCCTGGTCGGCGACCGTGCCCCTCGTGCTCGACGCGCCGGTGAGCGACATCGAGCAGCGGACGCGGCTGTGGGAGCGCGCCTTCGACGGTGACGCCGCCCCCGACCTGTCGCCCACGCAGGTCGCCGCACCGTTCCGCCTCACCCCCGAGCAGGTGGTGCGGGCGGCTGCCACCGCTCGCCTGCGAGCGGCGGCCCACGGAAGGGCGCTTACCGCTGCGGACCTCCAGGCGGGCGCGCGGGCGCAGAACTCCGTGAACCTCGAACGCCTCGCCCGGCGGGTCGCTCCGCGCGCGACGTGGGAGGACCTCGTGCTGCCCGCCGACGTGCTCGGCGCCCTGCGTGAGCTCACCGCACGTGCCCGCCACCGCGACCGGGTGCTCGACACCTGGGGTATGGGGGTCGCCGCGGGGCGCGGCCGCGGCGTCACGGCGTTGTTCGCGGGCGACTCTGGCACGGGCAAGACGCTGTCGGCGGAGATCGTCGCCGGTGACCTCGGCCTCGACCTCTACGTCATCGACCTCTCCACCGTCGTCGACAAGTACATCGGCGAGACGGAGAAGAACCTCGACCGCATCTTCGCCGCGGCGGACCGGGTCAACGGCGTGCTGCTCTTCGACGAGGCCGACGCGCTGTTCGGCAAGCGCTCCGAGGTGAGCGACGCCCGTGACCGCTACGCCAACGTCGAGGTCGCCTACCTGCTCCAGCGCATGGAGGCGTTCGACGGCGTGGCGGTGCTCACCACGAACCTGCGCGCCAACCTCGACGAGGCGTTCACGCGCCGTCTCGACGCGATCGTCGACTTCCCCGTGCCCGAGGAGGACGACCGCCGCCGGCTCTGGCGCGCGAAGCTCCGCGCCGAGCTGCCCCAGGAGGCCGACATCGACCTCGACTTCCTGGCCCGCGCCTTCAAGCTGTCCGGCGGTGAGATCCGCAACATCGCCGTCACCGCCGCGTACCTCGCCGCGGACGCCGGCCGCCCCGTGGGGATGGCCGACGTCGTCCGCGCCACCGCCCGCGAGTACCGCAAGCTCGGCCGGCTGTGCTTGAAGGACGAGTTCGGTCCGTACCACGGGCTCGTCGGTGAGCCCGCCTCGGCGTGACTACCTCTTCGTCGGGGCGTCTGGGCTCGGCTCGGCCAGGCCGAGGGCGAGCAGCCGGCGGGCGACGGCGACGACCGCGGCCGTGACCACGTCCGGGTCCTCGCCGCGGGCCTCGGCGAGGCCCATGGCGACGTCGCCCACGCGGTGCCGGCCGTCGCAACGGGCGAGGAGGTGCAGGACGTCGTCGTCGACGGCGACCTCCGACCGCAGCCCTCGAAGGAGGCGCAGACGCGTGTCCGCTACTGCCAACCGTCCGTCGCCGGCCCGCATCCCGAACTCGAGACGGTGGTCGGCCGGCAGCCGCAGACGGACCTGACGGACGACGTCGTCGCCTTCCGTGAGGAGGTCTTCCGCCGCGAAGACCCGCGCGATCTGCTCACCGAGCGGCTCGGCGAGGGTCGGCGGTCCGGCGGTGCGCAGCCAGTTGCGTGTCCCGGCGCGACGGCGCAGGAGGACGACGCCGGCCGTGACGGCGACGATGCCGCACCCGGCGAGGTAGGCGGTCCAGCGGTCGAGCGCGTCGGCGTAGGCGGGCTCGTCCCGCCCGCGGTTCCACACCGCCGCGTAGTCGAGGGGCTCGAAGGTCTCGTCGTGCAGGAGCCACGCGTCGCAGCCAAGGTTGTCCACCCAGCGTGCAGCCGGCTCCCACCACTCGCCCGGCGCGTGGTGCCCCCAGTTCGCGAGGACGACGGCGACCCCGCCCTCGGTGAGGTGGGCGGCGGCGCGCCGGACGATCGTGGCGCACAGCCGGTCCTCGGGCATGCCCCCGTCACGGAACTGGTAGCGGGTCTCCGGGGAGATCACGTACGGGGGGTTGCACACGATGAGGTCGAAGCGCTCGCCGGCGACCGGGTCGTACCAGTCGCCGAGACGGGTCCCGACGCCGACGCCGTTCAACGCGGCGTTGAACGCGGTGAAGCCCAGCGCCCGCCGGTTGGCGTCGACCGCGACGACCGTGTCGCTGTGCGGGGCGGCGAGGAGCGCCTGGATGCCCGAACCCGTCCCCAGGTCGAGCGTCCGCCCGGTCGGGCGTCGGGGCGTGACGCCGGCCAACGTCAGCGCCGAGGCCCCCACCCCGGCGACGTGTGCGCGGCCGATCCCGGCGAAGGCCGACCCCGACGGGTCGTGGACGAGGCGCAGACCTCCGGTGATCGACATGGCGAACGGCGAGCGCACGCCGCCGCCCGGCGCCGGCTCGACGAGCCCGCTCGCGAGGACGCTTTCCAGCGGGACGGGCGCCAGGGCGGCACGGGCCTCGTCCTCGGCCACCGTGACGTTGAGGGTGAACAGCCGCACGAGGGTGTGCAGCGGTGTCGGCTCGGCCAGGCGGCGGAGGTAGTAGGCAAGGTTCGGCCGGCCGTCGGGGCCCTCCTCGTCGCGGCCCTGCACCGCGCGAAGCCCCGCCTCGGTGTAGCCCGCCTGCTCGAGCGCGTCGCGGAGCCCGGCCGTGAACGCCGCGTCGCCCGCGGCCGGCGGGGCCGGCAGCCCGCTTGGTTCCTCCCTGCCCATGCCTCCCCCAGCCGCCGTCCTCAGGAAACGCTAACCCATGGCGGCGGGGGCTGGGTCAGA
>Ga0247713_1000235_pt1 | contig 38764 bp, 35 predicted proteins | sample 21E_NmetaG_FD_189936 | JGI IMG/M metagenome (GOLD analysis project Ga0247713, IMG submission 189936) | Soil microbial communities from hillslope of Landscape Evolution Observatory, University of Arizona, Oracle, AZ, United States - 2-1-E_N | ecosystem: Engineered > Artificial ecosystem >...
CACCGCCACCGCGGCCGCGGTGGCGGCCGCGGTGGCGGTGGGGGCGGGGCCGGCGGTGGCAGCTTCTCCGTTCGTGCAGGCCGGCGGCGCACTCCGTGACCTCCAGCCCGGGAGTGCCAACGCCACCGACGGGGCGACGGCCCGGCTGTGGGCGGTGCAGGCCGGTGGCCGGACGACGTACGTCTTCCTCGTCCAGGGCCTCGACCCGGCGTCGGCTGGAACCACCTACGGGGCCCACGTCCACGTCGGCCCGTGCGTGGCCGGCAACGGGGCGGCGGCCGGCCCCCACTACAACAGCGACGGCGGCGTGCCCACGCCCGACAACGAGGTGTGGCTGGACTTCACCGTCCTCCCGGGCGGCTACGGGATCGCCCGCACGACCGTTCCCTTCACCATCGAGCCCGGTGACGCCCGGTCGGTCGTGATCCACCTCGAGCCCACCCAGCACGGTGGCTCCACGCCCGGCGCCGCCGGCGGCCGCCAGGCCTGCCTCCCGGTGCAGTTCTAGGACGGCGAGCCCGCGGCCGCGGCCGCTTGGCGGGCGTGGTAGCTGGACCGGGTCAGCGGCGACGCCTCCACGTGGGCGAAGCCGAGGGCCCTCCCGGCGGCCGCCAGGCGATCGAACTCTGCCGGCGTCCACCACCGGTCGACGGGCAGGTGGTCGGCTGACGGGCGGAGGTACTGGCCGAGGGTGAGGATCGACACGCCGACGGCCCGCAGGTCGGCCATGGCGGCCAGCACCTCGTCCTCGGTCTCGCCCATGCCCAGGATCAGGCCCGACTTCGCCACCAGGCGGGCTGATGCGGCGCGGGCCAGGACGGCCAGGCTCCGCGCGTAGGAGGCCGACGGGCGGACGTGGCGCTGGAGGCGGGCCACGGTCTCCAGGTTGTGGTTCAGCACGTCGGGTGCCGCCTCGAAGACGACATTGAGCGATCCCGGGTCGCCCTTGCAGTCGGGGATCAGGACCTCGACCGCGGTGCCGGGGCAGCGCCGGCGGACGGCGCGGATGCACTCGGCGAAGCCGCCGGCGCCGCCGTCGGGGAGGTCGTCGCGGGCCACGGCGGTGATGACCGCGTGGGCCAGGCCCATCCCGGCCACCGCTTCGGCGACCCGCTCGGGCTCGTCGGGGTCGGCCGCCATCGGCCTGCGGGTGTCGACCTGGCAGAACCCGCACGCCCGGGTGCAGCGGTCGCCGTTGATCATGAAGGTGGCCGTGCCGTCCCGCCAGCACTCGTAGATGTTGGGACAGCCGGCCTCCTCGCAGACGGTGACCAGCTTCAGCGAGCGCATGGTGCGCTTCACGTCGCGGTAGCCCTCGCCCAGGTCGGCTCTGATGCGCAGCCACTCCGGCTTGCGGGTGGCGACGGGCAGTCCCGCCGGCGTCTCCCGCTCCCAGGAGACGTCGACCCGTTCGACGGTGTCGTAGCCCCACCGCTCGGCGGTGGCAGCGACGACGGCGCCGACGACCTCGCGCATGGTGACGTCGACCCCCTCGGCGGCGAGGGACGTCACCCCCTTGTCCTCGATACCGCAGGGGACGATGCGGTCGAACCACGACAGGTCGGCGTCGACGTTGAGGGCGAAACCGTGCATGGTCCTGCCCCGGGACCGGCGGACCCCGATGGCGCAGATCTTCCGGGGCGCCGGCCCGCCAGGGTTCACCCACACGCCGGGGGAGCCGGCGATCCGCCCGAGGCCGGGGAGGCCGAGGCCGGCGCAGACGTCGATGATCAGCTGCTCGACGGCGCAGACGTAGTCCTTGGGCGACTGGTCGGTCGACAGGATGGGGTACCCGACCAGCTGGCCGGGGCCGTGCCAGGTCACGTCGCCGCCCCGGTCGGTGGCCACCACTTCGGCGCCCAGGTCCTCCGCCGGCACCCGGAGGTGGTCGAGCGCCCCCCGAAGGCCGACGGTGTAGACGGGGTGGTGCTCCAGCAGGAGCAGGTAGGAGTCGGTGGTGTTGCGGAACAGGGCCCGCTGCAGGGCGTGGGCGTCGTCGAAGCGCACCCGCCCGAGCCAGCGGGCCCGCAACGGCGGCGCCGCCGTGCCGCCCGATGTGGCCACCGTCACAGCTCCTGCGACCAGTCCCGGGTCTGGATGATGTCGCGGCAGCGGGCCAGGAACGCCGAGGCGTAGGCGCCGTCGAAGGCCCGGTGGTCGAAGCTCAGGGCCAGGTTGCCGACGGGATGGATGGCGATGGCGTCGCCGCCGTCGGGCAGCTCGACGACCACGGGGCGCTTCTTGACGCCGTCGGTGGACAGGATGGCCACCTGCGGCTGGTTGATCACCGCCGCCGTCATCAGGGTGCCGAAGCCGCCCGGGTTGGTGATGGTGAACGTCCCCCCGGAGATCTCGTCGGCGTTCAGCTTCTTGCTGCGGGCCCGGGAGGCCAGGTCGGAGATCTCACGAGCGATGGCACGGAGGCGCTTGCCGTCGGCGTCGTGGACCACCGGGACGATCAGGCCCTCGAAGTTGATGTCCACGGCGATCCCCAGGTGCACGGCCCGGTGGAGGATCAGCTCGTCGTCGCCCACGGAGGCGTTGACGTGCGGGAAGTCGTCGATGGCGTCGATCACCGCCCGGGCGACGAAGGGCAGGTAGGTGAGGGAGAAGCCCTCCTCGGCCTTGAAGGCGTCCTTCTCGGCCAGCCGGACCCGGTCCACGCCCTCGTAGTCGACCTCGGTGGCGATGAGCACGTGGGCGGAGGTGGCCTGGGAGCGCACCATGTGCTCGGCCGTGCGCTTGCGGATGTTGGAGAACGGGATGACCTGGTCCTCGCCGGCCCGGGGCTTGGGGGCGGAGGCCTTCGGGGTCGCGGCGGCCGGCGCCGGCCTCGACGTCGCCGGCTTGGGCTGGCCCGAGCGGGCGCCGGCCTTGTCGAGGTGCCTCATCACGTCGTTGCGGGTGATGCGGCCTTCGATACCGGTGCCCTCGATGTCGTCGGGCTCGAGGTTGTTCTCGGCCAGGAGCCGGCGCACCAACGGTGAGAGCACCCGCCGGCCGGCCTGCGGGCCCTCCGGCGCCGGCTTGGCCTCGGCCTTCGCCGGCTCAGGCTTGCGCTCGGGCTCGGGCTCCTCGTCCTTCGGGACGACGGTCTGGACCTCGGCCTCCTCGTCCTCCTCCTCCGGCTCGGCCTCGGCCGCCGGCTCCTCCGCCTCCTCCGGCTCGGGAGTGGGCTCGGGCGCAGACTTGCCGTTCGACGGCGGCGGGGCGTCGTCGATGACGGCCAGCTTGGCGCCGACGTCGACCGTCTCGCCCTCCTCGACGAGGATCTCCTTCAAGTACCCGGCCTTGGCCGCCGGGACCTCGGAGTCCACCTTGTCGGTGGACACCTCGAAGAGCGGCTCGTCCTCGGCGACCTGGTCGCCGACCTGCTTGAACCAGCGGGTGATGGTGCCCTCGGTGACAGTCTCGCCGAGTTGCGGCATGGTGATGTCGGCCATCAGCCGTGCAAACCCCTTCCGGTGAGGGTGAGGACCGTCTCCCCGAACGTCTCGGAGAGGGTCGGGTGGGGGTGGATGAGCTGGCCCATGTCGTCGGGCGTGGCCTCCCAGTTCACCGACAGCCAGCCTTCGCCGAGCTGCTCGGTCACCCACGGGCCCACCATGTGGACCCCGAGGATGACGCCCCCTTTGGCGGCGATGACCTTCACGAGGCCTTCGGTCTCGCCGATGATCATCGCCCGGCTGTTGGAGTTGAACGAGTGCTTCGAGACGACGACGTCGTGGCCGGCGTCACGGGCGGCCTGCTCGGTCATGCCGGCGAAGGCGACCTCGGGATGGCAGTAGATGCACCAGGGGACCTTGCCGTAGTCGACCGGCTCGAGATCCTCACCCCGCATGTCCCGCACGGCGACGATGGCCTCGGCGAAGCCGACGTGGGCCAGCTGGGGGGTGGCGACCACGTCGCCCACCGCGTACACGCCTTCCTCGGCGGTGCGCTGGTGGCTGTCGACGGAGATGAAGCCGCGATCGTCCACTTCGACCTTCGTGTCCTCCAAGCCCAGTCCCTCGGTCAGCGGACGCCGGCCCACCGAGACCACGACCTTGTCCACCGTCACCGACCCGCCGTCGCCCAGCTTCACCGTCACCTGGCCGTTGGACTCCTCGTGGCCCTCGACGGTGACACCGGTGCGGACGTCCATGCCCCGCTTCCTGAACGACCGCACGATCACGTCGACGACGTCGGCGTCGCACCCGGGGAGCAACTTGGGGAGGGCCTCGAGGAGGGTCACCTGGCAGCCGAGGTCGGCCAGCATGGAGGCGAACTCGCAGCCGATGGCGCCGCCGCCGATGACCGCGGCCGACGCCGGCAGCCTGTCGAGCTCCAGCACGTGGTCGCTGGTGAGGATGTGCTCGCCGTCGGGCTCGAAGCCGGGGATGGTGCGGGGGACCGACCCGGTGGCCAGGACGACGTGGGTGCCGTGCAGCTCGGTGCCGTCGTCGACGGTGACCAGGTGGCCGGCGCCGAGAGATCCGGTGCCGTCGAAGGTCTTGATCTTGCGCTTCTTCATCAGCCCCTGGAGGCCCTTCCAGAGCTGGTCGACCACCTTCTGCTTGCGGTCCCGGGAGACGCCGAGGTCCAGTTCCGGCTGCTCGGTGTGGACTCCGAAGACCTTGGCGCCGGCCACGGTGCGGAACACCGAGGCGGTTTCCAGGTAGTGCTTGGCCGGGATGCAGCCCCGATGGAGGCAGGTGCCTCCCACCTTGTCCTTCTCCACGACGGCCACCGACATGCCGGCGCCGGCGGCGTACAGGGCGGCCGCGTACCCGCCGGGGCCGCCCCCGATCACGACAAGGTCGAACTCCTCGGCCATGGCCCGAGCCTACCGGCGTGGGGCTACCTGGCCGCGAGGGTGATCTGCAGGGTGAAGGCGATCAGGATGGCCAGGCCGGCGACGGCGGACAGGATGAGCAGCGTCCGGGTTTTCATCGTCCCCCCCCGTTCTGGTTGCACTTGACCCCCGTATGCGCGGGAAAACGCAACCAAAACGGGGTCATTCGGGGTCCCTCGGGAGCGGTTTGCGGCCCGGGAAGCCCTCCGAGGGGAGGTGCCAGAAGCCGATGTCGTCCTCGTCGAGGCGCCAGCAGAGGAAGTAGACGACCCCGTCGGCGCCCTTGGCGTGGAAGTCGAGGAGCCCGGTCATGGCGTCGCGGAAGACGATGTCACCGGCCTGGAGCTCCTCCAGCGCCTCCTGGGCGTCGAGGATGGGCGCCCGGTTCCCGTTCCTCGAGCCGGCCTCGCCGGCCCGCAGCTTGGCGGCGTGGCGGATGGTCTCGGCCAGCTCCCGCACCCGGGGGAGGTGGGCCCGGGCCTCGCTGACGGTCCAGTAGCGCACCCACGTAAGGTAGGTCGGGATGCATGACCCGCTTGTGATCGCCGGCCGGGAGTTCGGGAGCCGCCTCTTCCTGGGCACCGGCAAGTTCCCCTCCAACGCCTCCCTGGAGGCCGCCATCGTGGCGTCCGGCACCGAGATGGTCACCGTCGCCCTGCGACGGATCGACACGACGGCGGAGGAGGACATCCTCGACGCCGTCGACCCGGCCCGGGTCCTCCTGCTCACCAACACCAGCGGCGCCGACGACGCCGAGGAGGCCGTCCGCCTGGCCCGCCTGGCCCGCAGTGGCGGCTACCCCACCTGGATCAAGCTCGAGATCACCCCCGAGCCCCGCTACCTGCTCCCCGACGGCGTCGAGACCCTGAAGGCGGCGGAGATCCTGTGCCGGGAGGGCTTCACCGTCCTGCCCTACGTCAACGCCGACCCCGTCCTGTGCAAGCGGCTGGAAGAGGTCGGCTGCGCCACGGTCATGCCCCTGGGCTCCTGGATCGGCTCCAACCAGGGCCTGAAGACCAAGGCGGCGATCGAGATCATCATCGAGCAGTCGCTGGTGCCCGTGGTGGTCGACGCCGGCATCGGCGCGCCCTCGCAGGCGGCCGAGGCCATGGAGATGGGGGCCGGCGCCGTGCTGGTCAACACCGCCATCGGCACCGCCGGCGACCCGGCGGCCATGGCCGACGCCTTCCGCATGGCGACCACTGCCGGCCGCCGGGCGTTCCTGGCCGGCCTGGCCGGCGTGGGCCGGGCGGCGGCGGCCTCGTCGCCGCTCACCGGGTTCCTGACTTGACCGTCACCCCCGTCGCCCTCGAGGCCCGTCCGGAGGGCGTGCCCGAACACTCGGCGGCGGCCGACTTCCTGGCCACCGACCTCACCGCCGCCCGGGCGCTGTCGACGACGGCCACCGACGCCGATGTCGACCGGGCGCTGCGCGGCTCGCGGCGGTCCCTGGCCGACCTGGGGGCCCTCCTGTCGCCGGCGGCCGCCCCCCGGCTGGAGGAGATGGCCGCCCTGGCCCACGCCGCCTCCGTGCGGCGGTTCGGCAGGGTGGTGCGACTGTTCGCCCCGCTCTACCTCTCGAACGAGTGCGTCTCCACCTGCACCTACTGCGGGTTCTCCGCCGGCAACGAGATCGCCCGTCGCACCCTGTCGCCGGCGGAGGTGGCGGCCGAGGCCCGCACCCTGACGGAGCGGGGGTTCCGCCACCTGCTCCTGGTGGCCGGTGAGCACGCCCGCATCGTCTCCAAGGACTACCTGGTCGAATGCGTGGGCGCCCTGGCCGGCACGGTGCCGTCGGTGTCCCTGGAGACCCAGGTCTGGGACACCGCCACCTACCGCCGGCTGGTGGAGGCGGGCTGCGAAGGGCTGGTCGTCTACCAGGAGGTCTACGACCGGGGGACCTACGCCGCCGTCCACCTGAAGGGCAAGAAGCGCAACTACGACTGGCGCCTGGCCGCTCCCGACCGGGCCGCCGAGGCCGGCATGCGGGCCCTCTCACTGGGCGCCCTCCTGGGCCTGGAGCCCGACTGGCGCTCCGACGTCATCGCCCTCGCCGCCCACGCCTCTGCCCTGCTCCGGCGGTGGTGGCGGTGCGAGGTGGCCGTGTCCCTGCCCCGCATGCGGCCGGCGGCCGGCGGCTTCCAGCCGGAGCACCCGGTCACCGACCGGGACTACGTCCAGATCCTCTGCGCCCTCCGCCTGGCCCTGCCGGATGTCGGCATCACCTTGTCGACCCGGGAGTCGCCGGCGTTCCGGGACGCGGCGTTCAAGCTGGGCGTCACCCAGATGTCGGCCGGCTCCCACACCGAGCCGGGCGGCTACGCCGAGCCTGGCGCGGCCGAGCCGCAGTTCGAGGTCAGCGACACCCGCTCGCCGGCCGAGGTCGCCGGCGCCCTCCGGGCCGCCGGCTACGACCCGGTGTGGAAGGACACCATCGGCGCACGCGTCTCCGACGCAAAGACGACACAGTCGCTGCCCTGACCGCCGCTCTCGTCCTCGTCTTCGGCCTGCTGGCGGCGCAGGCCACTCCCACCACCCAGCCGGTCCCCCCGCAGTGGGAGCGCTGGGTGCCGCTGGCCGGCGTGGTCGACGTGGTCGGCCCCCGCCCCGACGGCAAGCTGGTGGCCGTCGCCGCCGGCCGGCTCCACCTGGTCGACGCCGATGACGCAGCGACGGCGCCGTTGGGGTCCTACGCCCCAGAGGGCCACATCGCGATGGCACCGGGTCTGGACGTCGCCGGCGCCGGCTGCCGCTTCGAAGCCGGCGAGATCTACGCCCTCGAGGGGGATGCGATCAGCAGGGTCTCCCACGACGGGACGCCGGCTCGCTTCGTCGAGCCGCCGGCAGTGGACCGTTTCACCGGCATCGCCTTCGACGCCACCGGCCGCTTCGGCAACCAGCTGCTGGTCGCCGGCCGCAAGGCCGACCGGACCGTCCTGTTCTCGATCGACTGCCGGGGCCGGCTGAAGACGCTGACCGAGACCGCGCCGCCCATGGAGGGCGGCATGGAGGTGGCGCCGCAGATGTTCGGCAACCACGGCGGCGATCTCATCGGCGCCGACGAGACCAGCGGCGACGTGATCTTCGTCCGCTACGACGGCACCAGCGGCGTCCTCATCCGCCCCGACCTCCCCGCCGGGCCCGACGTCGGTGTGCGCAGCGTGGGCTTCACGCCGCCAGGCTTCATCGGGCGGGGTGGTACGGCCTACGTGGCCGGCGCCGACGCCCTGTGGCGGCTCACCGAGGACCGGTTCAGCCAGGTGGCCATCGACGAGAACGACCTGATCGTCGCCACGAAGACGGGCCGGACCACCGTGGTCCGCTGCCGGGCGACGTGCCGCACGTTCCCCTTCGGCGACGCCGCCGGCGCCGACATCGAGGGCCACGTCACCGTCGTGCTCGGGCCGGCGCCGCCGCCGGTGCCCAAGGCCGGCGCCCAGGGCACCGCCATCTTCGCCATCGTGACCGCGGTGATCGTGGCCGGCGGCTTCATCCTGTACTTCGTGCACGACCGCAGAAAGGTGCGGATCCCGGAACCAGAGGGCCGGTAACCGTCGTCCCATGTCCACCCGACCGTGGAGGTGGACGAGATGCGCAAGGCCCTGCTGGCGATCGTGACCGGACTTCTGGCGACCCTGCTCGGCGCCGGCCCCGCCCTTGCATGCGGCGGCCTCATCGGCCGCAACGGCTCGGTCAACCTGGTGAAGACCACCACGCTGGCCGCCTGGCATGACGGTGTCGAGCACTACGTGACCGCGTTCAAGTTCGCCGGCGCCGGCGGGGAGTTCGGCTCGATCATCCCCCTCCCCGACGTACCGACCAGCGTGGAGCGCGGCGGGGACTGGACCCTGCAGCGCCTCGTCCGCGAGGTGACGCCGCAGCCGGAGCTCCGGGCCGTGAGCGCCGCCAACGCCAGTTCCGGAGCCGTCGGGGACGCCCAGGTCCTGCTCGAGACCCGCATCGACGCCCTCGACATCACCGTCCTCAAGGGCGGCGGCCAAGCGGTCGGGGAGTGGGCCGCCAAGAACGGCTTCCTCCTGACCCCCGACACGCCCGAGGTGCTCGACTTCTACGCCCGCCGCAGCCCGATCTTCCTCGCCGCCCGCTTCAACGGCGAGGCGGCCCAGGCCAAGGGCCTGGCCGTCGGCGACGGCACGCCGGTCCACCTCACCATCCCCACGCCGCAGCCGTGGGTGCCGCTGCGCATCCTGAGCGTGGGCCTCAAGCCGGCCGAGCGGGTCAACGCCGATGTGTTCCTCCTCACCGACCAGCGCCCCACCCTGCTTCCCGGCGACTCGGCGCCCGGCCTGGTCCTCGACCGCTCCGGGCCGGCGACCGGCCGCCTGCTGAACGACCTGCGCTCCGACAAGGGCATGGAATGGATGCCGCAGTCGATGTGGCTGAGCTACCTCAAGGTCGAGGCGCTGCCGTCCCAGCTCACTTACGACCTCGCCGTCGACGCCACCGGCGCCGGCCAGCCGTCGCCCATCGCGGCCGGGCTCGACCTGGTCCGGCCGCCGCCCCCGGGGGCCCTCACCACCGGCGACGGAAGCAGCCCGGTCCTGCCGTGGGCCCTGGCCGGCGCCGCCGTCCTCGCCGTGGCCGCCGGCGGAGTGCTGGTGGCCCGCCGGCGATGAAGCTGGCGGCGGCGGTCGTGGTGGCCGCCGGCATGGCCCTGACGGGTTGTGCCGGCGGCCACGGGACCGAGCGGACCGTCGAGCTGACCGTGCGTCACTCCCGCTTCTCGCTCGACGAGCTGCACGTGCGCCCGGGGGAGACGATCCGGTTCGTCCTCCGCAACACCGACCCGATCCCGCACGAGCTGATCGTGGGGGACCAGTCGGTCCAGGACGTCCACGAGGCCGGCACCGAGGCTCATCACGGCGACCGTCCCGGCGAGGTCTCCGTCGCCCCGGGCGCCACGGCGGTCACGACCTACCGGTTCGGCTCGGCCGGCCGCCTGCTGTTCGGCTGCCACCTGCCGGGGCACTGGGACTACGGCATGAGGGGCACCATCACGGTTCGCTGAGGTAGACCGTGACCATGGCGGCGTTCGTCCCGGGGGCCGACCTGGCCCAAGGGTTCTACGAGGAGGTCGTCCGGCTGGTCTGGGTCGCACGGCCCACGCCGCCGCCCTTCTCGGCAGCGGTTCGGACGTCCTCGCCTTCGATACCGCCCGGTCCACCGACCAGCGTCGTCCGTCCGCTCGGTGAGTGGCTGAGGAGCCGTCCGTGGCTAGAGGCGGCTGTCGCTGCGTCGGCATTCCGGGAGCGGGCGGCGGCGCTGGTGGAGGCCTTCCAGGTCGTGGCCCGGCACCACAACGAGGCCGGCGCCAGTCGCCCCGTGTCGGCCGACGTGTTCGCTTTCACGGCCGCACCTACCGGGTGCTCGGCTCGGGCCGTTTCGTCGCCGCCTGCATCGAGCGGGTGCAGGATCCCTGGCTCCGAAGGCTCCCACTTGTGGGCGCCATCGATCAGTTCGTCGACGCCACGGACATCCTCGAGGAACCCGCGGCTTCCGGCCGGCTGCAGTCGTCGTACGAGGGCTAGCTCCAGGCGTGCACGAGGTCGAGGAGCTCGATGAGGCGGCTGATGCGGGCATCCGGGTTGATGCCGGCGACATCGGGGGCGAACGGGTTCGGCCGTAGGACCGTGCGCATCCCCGCCGAGTGGGCGCCCGAGATGTCGTCCCACGGGCGGTCGCCCACGAACACCGAGTCCGCGGCCTCGACGCCGAGGGCCCGGGCCGCGGTGAGGAACGCGGACGGATGGGGCTTCTGGAACGGCATCTCGCTGGTGTAGAGGCGGGCGTCGATCAGCTCGACGAGGCCGTCGCGCTCGAGGAAGTGCTCGTGGAAGGTCCGGGGCCAGTGGGTGTTGGAGAGCATGCCGATGCGCAGTCCCTGGCCTCGTAGCTCGACCAGGGTCTCGGCTGCCTCGGGGTCGTGACGGATGTGCGGCGTCCAGGCGTCGAGGTGGCGCAGCGCCGCCTCCTCCAGCAGCGCCTCGGCGACGTCGAGCCCCAGCTCCTTCGCCGCCGTGGCCATCAGGTCGGCCAGGGTGGCGCTGCGCTGGTGGCTCGACGTCGTGGCCCAGAAATCGGCCTCCACCTGCACCAGCCGAGCGGTGATCTCTTCCTCGCGGGCCGGATCGAGGTGGTGGGCGGCGAGCCGCCAGGCGTCGACCAGCTCGGCGTCGACGAACTCCGACAGCGTCCCGCCCCAGTCGAAAATGACCGCTTCGATCGTCATAGCGAAGGAGCATGGTGGCACGGTCACGGTCACCGTCGGCGACACTCACTGCCGGCCGTCACACCCCCGTCACCAGGCAGCACCTGCCCGATGCGGGGCCGGCATCAGCGCCATCCGGCTGAGCGCCAGGACATCTTCTCCGCCGCGGCGCAGTTGGCAAATGTGGGGGACTGATCAGCCAGCTCTGACCGGCGACCGGTCAATCTCCCAGGCCGGGCTCCTGCCTGGTCAGGATCAGCTTGGCGCCCTCGGGCGTCTGCTCCACGTCGAGGGCGGCGGACGCCAAAGGCTCAGCCACCTCGGGGGCGACGAAAAGCCTGGTTCCTTCCTGCTCGCTCACCTGGTCGTCCTCGGCGGGGACCTCGGCGAACGTCAGGCCCAGCGACATGCCGCCTCCGGGCTGGGGCTCCCCGAAGAAGCGGAGGCCGAAGGTCTCTGGCAGGCCGGCTGACTCGCGGGAGTGGGCGACCTGGGCTGCTGCCGCTTGGGTGAGTTGCACCATGAATTGGTCCTTCCGTCGGCGGGCAATTCGTCGTCTCCTACCCCCGGCGTCGATGGACGAAACCGCTCAAGACGCCGGTGAGCCGTACCCGCCGCCGCCGGGGGTGAGCAGGCGGATCACGTCGCCGGCCTGCACGGTGATCGTGCACTTGTCGGGGAGGCGCTCGGCGCGGGACTCGTCGCCGGCGGGAAGCAGCCAGTTCTCGCCGGTGGCCGCCGGCCCGCCGCCCTCCAGGCCCCACGGCCGGCTGGCTCGGCGCTCGGTGATGAGTGACACGGTGACGGTCTCCAGCATCTCCAGCTCCCGCTCCACGCCGTCGCCGCCGGGCCAGCGGCCGGCGCCGCCGCTGCCTTCCCGCAGCCGGTAGCGGCGTACCCGCATGCCGAAGGACCGCTCCAGCGCCTCCACCGGCGTGTTCTGGGTGTTTGTCATACCGGTCTGGACGCCGCTCATGCCGGCCCGGCCGGGGCGGCCACCCTGCCCGCCGGCGACGGTCTCGTAGTAGACCCAGCCGGCGCCGCCGATGAGGGTGTTGTTCATCGTCCCCTGGCCGGCGGCGCCCACCCGCTCCCGGCAGGCGGCGGCGAGGGCGCCGAAGCACGCGTCGGCCACCCGCTGGCTCACTTCGACGTTGCCGGCGCCGACGGCCGCCGGCGGCCGGGCGGCCACGATCGACCCCGCCGGCGCGATCACCCGCACGGGGCGCATGGCGCCGCCGTTGGCCGGGATGGTCGGATCGGCGGCGGAGCGCAGGGCGAAGGAGACGGCGCTGAGCGTCACCGCCTCGACCGCGTTGACGTTGCCCGGGCGCTGGTCGTCGGTGCCGGTGAAGTCGAAGGTGGCCTCGTCGCCGGCGATGGTGAGGGTCAGGACGATCCGTGCCGGCCGCTGCTGTCCGGGCTCCGGGCCGCAGGAGTCCATCTGGTCCTCGAACGTCCAGGAGCCGTCCTCCAGGGCGGAGAGGGCGGCCCGCATGCGGCGCTCGCCGTAGCCGGTGATCTCGTCGAGCGGCGCGCCGGCGAAGGTGGCCAGGCGCTCGACGCCCACCACGTTGGCGCCCCGCTGGGCGTCGAGGTCGCCTCGCCGCTCCTCGGGCGTGCGGGAATTCGCGCACAGGATGGCCTCCACCGCGTCGCACATCAGCACGGGCGGGATGCGCAGCCCCTCCTGGTAGACCTCGACGGCGGCGGCGGGGATGGAGCCCGGCGCCATGCCGCCCACGTCGGCGTGGTGGGCTCGGTTGGCGGCCCACCCGACGAGGCGCCCGTCCACGAAACACGGGGCGACGAGGGTGAGGTCGTTGAGGTGGGTGCCGCCGGCGAAGGGGTCGTTGACGGCGACCTGGTCACCGGGACCGATGGCGCCGCCGTAGGCGTCGAGGGCGGCCTGCACCGACGCCGGCATCGACCCCAGGTGGACCGGGATGTGCTCGGCCTGGACGAGCAACTCCCCGTCGGGGGTGAAGAGGGCGGCCGAGCAGTCGGCCCGCTCCTTGATGTTGGGGCTGAACGACGCCCGGCGCAGCACGGCGCCCATCTCCTCGGCCACGCCGGTCAACCGGGAGATCAGGATCTGCAGCTCGGCGGGGCTCACCGGGTGATCACGTAGCTGCCGTCGGGGCCGACGTCGGCGGACCAGCCTTCAGGGATCCAGACGGTGCAGTCGGGCTCGGCCACCACGCACGGCCCGGTGGTGGGCCGGCGTTCACCGACCGCACCCAGGTCTTCGGGGCGCACCAGCGCCGGCGTGCGGGCGGTGGCCCGGAGGGCGACCACCTCCACCGGCGAGCCGGGCCGCGAGTAGCCGTTGCGACGGACGTGCTCGCCGGTGAAGTCGTCCACAGTGGCGACGGTCAGCTCGTGGCTCTGGCCCGCGTAGCGGCAGTCGACAGAGGTCGTCACCTCCGCCCCCTCCCCGACCAGGCCTGCCGCCTGCCCGCCCAGCTCGCGCAACGCCTCCTCGACGCCGGCGTGGTCCGCCGGCGCCGGCCACGACCGCACCAGGCTGCGCTGGCGGGGGGAGCAGAGGAGGCCGACCGCCGACAGCACGCCGGCCCGTGGCGGCACGACCACGGCGGCCATGCCGAGCGCCTCGGCCAGGGCGCACGCGTGCAGGGGGCCGGCGCCACCGAAAGCCACCAGGGCCAAGGTCGACGGGTCGACGCCCCGCTCCACCGACACCGCCCGCAGCGCCCGCTCCATGGCCGCGTCGACGACGGCGACCACGCCCTCGGCCCTGGTGCCGGCGCCCTCCAGCGCGGAGCGGGCCGCGCCCGCGTCGAGCGTCCCCAGTCCCGGGAAGACGGCATCGGCGGGGATACGGCCGAGCGCGAGGTCGGCGTCGGTGACGGTCGGCGCCCGACCACCCCGGCCGTAGCACGCCGGCCCCGGATCGGCGCCGGCGCTCTCCGGCCCCACCACCAGTGCGCCGCCGGGGTCGATGCGGGCGATCGACCCGCCGCCGGCGCCGATGGTGTGGATGTCGAGCGAGGGCAGGCGGATGGGGAAACCGCCCGCCCGCCGGCCGGCGGCGGGCTCGGGCACGCCACCCTGGATGAGGCAGACGTCGGTGCTCGTGCCGCCCATGTCGAAGGTGATGGCACCGTCGAAGCCGGCGGCCGCCGCCGCCGCGGAGCCCGCCACCACGCCGCCCGCCGGCCCCGACAGCAGCAGGGCCACCGGCAGGTCCGCCGCCTCGCCGGTCGGCACCAGCCCGCCGGCCGACGTCATGACCAGCACCTCGCCGGCCAGGCCTTCCAGGCCGGCGAGGTAGCCCCGGCACCCGGGCCGCAGGTAGGCGTTGACCACGGTCGTCACCGTCCGCTCGTACTCCCGGAACTCCGGTGCCACCTCCGAGGAGCAGGACACGTCGAGCCCGCCCAGGGCGCGGGCCACCGCCTGCTCGTGGGAAGGGTTGAGGTCGGAGTGCAAGAGACACACCGCCACCGCCTCCACCCCCTCAGGCACCGGCGGTACGTCGCCGACCGGCGCGATCTCGGCGCCGGCGGCGTCCAACCGGCCCTCGACCTCCAGCCGCAGCCGGCGCGGCACCAGCGGCTCGGGCCGGTCAGCCCAGATGTCGTACAGCGACGGCCGGTCCTGCCGGGCGATCTCGATCACGTCGGCGAAGCCGGCGTTCGTGATCAGCGCGACCGTCGCCCCCCGACGCTCGAGCAGAGCGTTGGTGGCGACGGTCGTCCCGTGGGCCAGCAGCTCCGGCTCCAGGCCGTCCAGGCCCGACCGCACGGCCCGCCCGGGGTCCTCGGGCGTCGACAGGACCTTGGTGATGCGCCCGTCGGCCATCACCACGTCGGTGAAGGTGCCCCCTGTGTCCACCCCGCAGCGCACGGATGGCGACACTATGGCGCTGTGACGGACTCCGACACCCTGGCCGCGGTCGAGCGGTGCAGATCGTCTTCGTGAGCCTGATGATCGGCATCTTCTTCGTCGGCTTCGGCCTGCTGACCGTCACACCCGAGCTCACGGCGACATGGGTGGGCAGCGAGGCCCACCCGTTGGTCGACGGGACGCTCAGGGGCCGTCCCATGGCCGTCACCACCGAGCTGCTCCAGGTGGCGGTTTTGTGACCGCCTTCTCGGGATTCCATTTCACGGTGCATGTCCTCACCGTCGCCACGTACCGCAAGGAGTTCCTCGACGAGGTCCTCGTCGAGCTCCGCCAGGCGTTCGCGGTGCGAGCCGTCTACCTGGCGTCCCGCGGTGCCTGAGCGCCTTCGCCGGGCGCCGCCGCCCCAGCCGGTCGGCCGCACGCCGTGGCGGATCCCCGATCCGGCCACCGGCGACGACGACGCCGGCGGCGTGGTGGGCTTCGGCGCCGACCTCAAGCCGTCGACCCTGGTCGACGCCTACCGGCGGGGGATCTTCCCCTGGCCCCACCCCGGTGTCGCCACGCCGTGGTTCTCGCCCGACCCCCGGGCCGTCATCCCTCTCGACGGCCTCCACGTGTCCCGTTCCCTGCGCCAGCGCCTGCGCCACTGCGGGTGGTCGACGACGGTCGACGCCGCCTTCGAGGCGGTGGTCGCCGCCTGCGCGCACCGCCCGAGCGGCGAAGGGACGTGGATCAGCCGCGACATGGGCCAGTCGTACGTGCGACTCTGGCGCATGGGCTGGGCCCACAGCCTGGAGGTGTGGGACGGCGAGGAACTGATCGGTGGCCTTTACGGTGTGGCGGTGGGGGGCTGCTTCACCGGCGAGTCGATGTTCCACCGGGCGACCGACGCCTCCAAGGTGGCCCTGGTGGACCTGGTCGCCCGCTGGGCCGAGGCCGGCGGCGCGTTCATCGACGTCCAGCTGCCGACCCCGCACCTCACGTCCCTGGGTGCCGTCGAAGTGCGGCGCGCCGAGTTCCTGCGCCGCCTGGAGAGGGTGCGCGATCAGCACGTGCCGGTCGTCGTCGACCGGCTCCCGGCCGACCGGCTGGCATGATGCGGCTCCCCGCGGCCGGACCCAGGAACGAACCCCGAATGCCCGCGCTGCCCACGTGGCGAGGAGCTCATTCTGTTCGAGGGCCAGTCGACACCTTCAGTGGGCTGCCAGGGCGGGAGGGAATGATCGACGCCTTCGTGGACCCGGCCTGCGGCCTCGCTGCCACCTGCTACCGGCGGACCTGATGGCCGACTGGGCGGGAATCGGCGTCGTCGCAGGCGAAGACGGGCTGGCCCGGTGCGGCTGGTGCACCTCGGCGGCCGACTACATCGCCTACCACGACGACGAGTGGGGCAGGCCGGTCGTCGACGACGTGCGGCTGTACGAGAAGATCTGCCTGGAGGGCTTCCAGTCGGGTCTGTCGTGGCTCACGATCCTGCGCAAGCGCGAGGGGTTCCGGCGGGCTTTCGCCGGCTTCGAACCGACCGTTGTCGCACGCTTCGGGCCGGCAGACGTGGAGCGGCTGATGGCCGACGCCGGCATCGTGCGCCACCGGGGCAAGATCGAGGCCGCCATCGCCAACGCCGGCGCCACCCTTGCCGCCCAGGATCGTCACGGGTCGCTCGCCGCCGTGGTGTGGTCGTTCGAGCCGCCCCGCGCCGGCCGGCCGGTGCCCGAGAAGCTGGCCGACCTGGCATCGGTCACCCCGGAGTCGACCGCCCTTTCCAACGCGCTCCGCAGGCTCGGCTTCCGCTTCGTCGGCCCGACGACCGCCTATGCGGCCATGGAGTCGCTGGGCGTGGTCAACGACCACTTCGCCGGTTGCCACGTCCGGGAGGCGTGCGAGCAGGACCGCCGGCGCTACCCCTCGCCCATCCGGTAGCCGACGCCCCTGACGGTGCGGATGTAGCGCGTGGTCCGCGCCTCCGGCTCCAGCTTGCGGCGCAGGTTGGAGACGTGGACGTCGATGGCGTGGTCGTCGCCGTACCAGTCCTCGCCCCACACCGCCTCCTGGAGCTGGCGCCGGCTGAACGCCACCCGCGGTGAGGCCGAGAGCGTGTCGAGGAGCTCGAACTCGATCCGGGTGAGGTCCACGGGCTTGCCCGCCACCGTCACCTCCCGGGCCTCCGGATCGATGACCAGGTCGCCGAAGGTGCGCTCGACCGGAGCTGCCGGCGCCGCCACGCCTGGAGCGCGGGACCGGCGGAACAGCACCCGGACCCGGGCGATCAGCTCGCGGGGAGAGAACGGCTTGGTGACGTAGTCGTCCGCCCCGACGGACAGGCCCACGACCTTGTCCACCTCGTCGCTCTTGGCCGTCAGGATGAGGATGAACGCCTCGCTGAACGTGCGGATCTGCTGGCAGACCTGGATGCCGTCGAGGCCGGGAAGGCTGAGGTCGAGGACGACGAGATCGGGCTCGAACGCCCGGGCCATCTCTACCGCCCGCTCTCCGTCCGACGCAGTGCGCACGTCGAAGCCCTCGTCGCGGAGGAGGGCGGTCACGACCTCCTGGATCTCCACGGCGTCCTCCACGATCAGCGCCCGCGTCGTTCCTTGTTGTGCCATCCCTCACCCCCGTTCCCGGCTTGACCGACTCTTGAACAATGCCAGACAGCGGCTTGAGCCGGGGCTCCGAAACTACGGGCATCAGATCGCAGCCCGCGAGTTCCCCGAAGGAGCCACCCCGATGAGCAAGATCACCAAGTCCGCCAAGAAGCTGTCCGCCGTCCTCGTCTCCGTCGCCGCCGCCACCGCACTCGGCGTGGCCTTCGCCTCCTGGACCTCCGGGGGCCTGGGCTCGGCCTCGGCGGGCTCGACCACCTCCCAGGAGTCGGTGATCACCGCCGGCACCTTCGCCGCCGACCTGTACCCCGGCGCCCTCAAGAGCGTCACGGTCGACATCTCCAACCCCAACGACTACCCCGTCGTCGTGACCCAGATCTCCGAGGGGTCCAGCGCCGCCGTGAACGGCTGCGCCGCCGGCTCGGTGTCCTCCACCGGCCTGGGCACCGACACCTCCAGCGACGCCCTGGCCCAGGACGCCGACGCCGGCACCACCATCCCGGCCAACGGCTCGGGCATCTACCGCATCCAGACCCGCATGGTCGGCGACGCCTCCAACGCCTGCAAGGCCCAGACCTTCAGCCTGGCCCTCACCGCCCGGGTCCAGTCCGCCGCCGTCACCGCCGGCTGACTCCCTCTCCCCCCAAGCACCAACCCCGCTCACCGGCCCCGGGATCGCCTCCCCCGGGGCTGGTGCGCGTCCGGGTTCAGCCCCGTACCCAGCCCAAGTCCGACGCCGGCCACACCCGGAGGAGGGCCCGGCCGGTCAGGACCGATCCGGGGACGGGCCCGAACAGGCGGCTGTCCTCCGAGACCTCCCGGTTGTCGCCCATGACCCAGTACCGGTCAGGCGGGATCCGCCGGCGGGCGATGTCGGTGGTCACCGTGCCCGGCCGCAGATAGGGCTCGGCGAGGACCTCGCCGTTGCGGTAGACGACGCCCTGGCGGGCCTCGATCTCGTCGCCCGGAACGGCGACCACCCGCTTGATCAGGTTCTTGACCTCGGCGCTCCCACCGGCGTCGGGCGGCTTGTCGAAGACCACCACGTCACCCCGGTTCGGTTCGGTGAACCGGTAGCGGAGCTTGTCGACGACGACCCGGTCGCCCGGCCGCAGCGCCGGCTGCATCGACGGTGAGGGGATGTAGAACGGCTCGACGACGTAGGTCCGCACCAGCACGGCCGCCGCCAGCCCCACCACCAGGAGCAGGAGCCAGCCGCCGGTCGAGCGGGCGGCGGCACGGAGCCGGCTGCGTGGCTGCACCTCCTGGTCCACCCGGGATCCCGTTCCCGGCTTGACCGACTCTTGAACAATGCCAGACAGCGGCTTGAGCCGGGGCTCCGAAACTACGGGCATCAGATCGCAGCCCGCGAGTTCCCCGAAGGAGCCACCCCGATGAGCAAGATCACCAAGTCCGCCAAGAAGCTGTCCGCCGTCCTCGTCTCCGTCGCCGCCGCCACCGCACTCGGCGTGGCCTTCGCCTCCTGGACCTCCGGGGGCCTGGGCTCGGCCTCGGCGGGCTCGACCACCTCCCAGGAGTCGGTGATCACCGCCGGCACCTTCGCCGCCGACCTGTACCCCGGCGCCCTCAAGAGCGTCACGGTCGACATCTCCAACCCCAACGACTACCCCGTCGTCGTGACCCAGATCTCCGAGGGGTCCAGCGCCGCCGTGAACGGCTGCGCCGCCGGCTCGGTGTCCTCCACCGGCCTGGGCACCGACACCTCCAGCGACGCCCTGGCCCAGGACGCCGACGCCGGCACCACCATCCCGGCCAACGGCTCGGGCATCTACCGCATCCAGACCCGCATGGTCGGCGACGCCTCCAACGCCTGCAAGGCCCAGACCTTCAGCCTGGCCCTCACCGCCCGGGTCCAGTCCGCCGCCGTCACCGCCGGCTGACTCCCTCTCCCCCCAAGCACCAACCCCGCTCACCGGCCCCGGGATCGCCTCCCCCGGGGCTGGTGCGCGTCCGGCCCACGCACCGCCTCTTCATCAGATCTTGAGAAAGCCCAGACCCTCGGTTGACCTCCCGGCCGTACCTTGCACTTATGTCGTCCGCCAGCCGCCGCCTTCGGGTGCTCGCCCTTGCGGCCGGCGCCGCGTTCGGCGCCCTCCCCGTGGCCTCGGCGTGGGCAGCCTGGACGTCATCGGCCACCGGCTCTGCCACCGCCAGGAGCCAGGCCATGCCGGCCGGCCCCACGCCCCAGGTGGCCGTCACCGGTCGCAACGTCACCGTCTCGTGGCCGGCGGCCACGCTGCGGGGCGGTGAGCCGGTGTCCGGCTACCAGGTGCGGCGGGTCGCCGCCGACGGGACCGGGGCGACGGTAGGCGGCTCCTGCAGCTCCACCCTGACCGGGCTGAGCTGCACAGAGACCACCGTCGCCCCGGGAACGTGGTCCTACGGCCTCACCGCCCTCCTCGCCGGCTGGACCGGCGCCGAGGGCCCCCGCACCGCCGTCACCGTCGGCGCTCCCGCGTTCAGCGTCACGTCCCCTGCCACGGTGACGTCGCTGCCGGCCACGGTGACCGCCACGGTGGCCAACTACGCCGGCCCCGCGGCCCTCACCTTCCGCCTCGACGACGCCGCCACCGGCCCGCTCCTCGCCGCCGCCCCGGCGGCGGTTCCTGCCGAGGGGACGGCACAGGTCTCCATCACCCTCCCCGCCGGCGTGTCCGAGGGGGCCCACCAGATCTTCGCCATCGGCGGTGGGAGCGCCATCGACGCCGTGGCCGCCGACATCCTCGTCGACACCGCCCCGCCCCGCCCGACGCAGCTGGTGACCACCAACGGCGGCGCCACGGCCGGAGCCATCGAGCCCGGGGACTGGTTGGCCGTGGTGTTCTCCGAGAAGCTCATGCCCAGCTCGCTGTGCGCGGCATGGTCCGACGACGACACCGCCAAGACCATCAGCACCGGGGTCACGGTGACCGTGTCCAACGACGGCGCCCCGACGTCCTCGGACGTTCTGACCGTGGCCGTGGCCGGTTGTGGGCCGACGGGGTTCCACTTCGGCTCGCTGAACCTCGGCGGCAAGGGCTTCGTGGCCCGAGGCACCAGCGCCACGTTCGCAGGCAGCGTCACCTGGAGCCCGGCCAACGCCGCCCTGGGTGTCTTCCTGGGGGCGTCGAACGGGGGAAAGCTCGGGACGGTTGGCCCCACCACCGCGGTGTACACGCCCGACCCGGCCATGACCGACCTCGGAGGCCTGGGGGTCACCGGCACGGTGTCCCGCACCGGACGCCAGCTGTGACGCCGGTAACTTGGCCCTCGATGGATGCGGACGAGGGGCGGCGGCTTCGGGCCCTCCACTCCCTGGGACTGCTCGACACCCCGCCCGAGGAGCGCTTCGACCGAGTCACCCGGACGGCCCAGCGCCTGCTGGGCACGCCGATCGCCATGATCACCCTGGTCGACGCCGACCGCCTGTGGTTCAAGTCCCGCCAGGGCACGTCGGCCGTGCAGGCCGACAAGAACGCCACCTTCTGTGCCCAGGCCGTCCAGTCGGACCAGCCGCTGGCCGTGCCCGACGCCCTGGACGATGCCCGCTTCGCCGCCCACGACATGGTCACCGGCGACCCGTTCCTGCGAGCGTACGCCGGCGTCCCGCTCCATGCCGCCGGCGGGCACCGGGTGGGCACGCTCTGCGTCTTCAGCCCGGAGCCCCGCACCTTCACCGCGGAGGAGCTCGACGTTCTCCGGGACCTGGCCAGGTGGGCCGAGGGCGAGCTCGACCGGTCCGAGCTGGCCGCGGCCCTGGCCGCCCAGCGGGAGACCGAGGGCCGGCTGCGGGCGTTCATGGACGCCGTGCCCGAGGCGGTGGCCATGTTCGACGGCGACGGACGCCTGCTGCAGGTCAACCCCGCCGGCGAGCGCCTGTTCGGGTACCGGTCGGACCAGGTCGCCGGCCTGACCATCGACGCCCTTCTGGCCGACGACACCGAGCTCGACGAGCTGCGCCCCCAGCTGGCCGACCTGGCGCCGGGTGACCCGCCGGTCCGGCTGGAGGTCGACGGCCGCCACGCCGGCGGCGGGCGGATCCCGATCGAGGTGATCGTCAGCAAGGCGACTGTCGACGGCGACGACCGCTACGTCGTCGCCGCCCGTGATCTCACCGAGCGCCGCCAGGCCCACATCGCCGTCGAGCGGCTACGCCGCCAGCAAGGCCTCGTCCTGGAGGCGGCGGCCGAGGGCATCTGCGGGATCGACCCTGACGGCCTGATCGTGTTCGCCAACCCCTCGGCCCGCCGGCTGTTCGGCTTGGCCCTCGAAGACCCGCTGGACGGGGTGAACCTGCACGAGCGGTTCCACCAGTCCTACCCCGACGGCTCGCCGTACCCGTGGGAGGAGTGCCCCACCTACCGGACGCTGCACGGCGCCGGCCCCCAGCGCATCGCCGACGAGGTGTTCTGGGACTCCGGCGGCCGCCCGTTCGCGGTGGAGTACGCGTCGGCCCCCATCGTCGAGGACGGTGCGGTGACCGGCGCGGTGGTGACCTTCACCGACGTCACGGAGCGCCGGGCCGTGGAACGGATGAAGAACGAGTTCGTCTCCGTGGTCAGCCATGAGCTCCGCACCCCGCTCACCTCGGTACGTGGCTCCCTCGGCCTGCTGGCCAGCGGTGCTCTGGGGCCCCTTGGTGCCGACGCCCAGCGCATGGCCGAGGTGGCTGTTTCGAGCACCGACCGGCTGGTGCGCCTCGTCAACGACCTGCTCGACCTGGAGCGGATCGAGTCCGGCAAGGTCCAGCTCACGCTGGGACCGGTGGCGGTGGACCGCCTCCTGCGCGACGCAGCCGCGGCGGTCGAGGGGATGGCGGAGCGGGCCGGCGTCGCCGTCCGGCTGCAACCGGTCGAAGGCATCGTCAACGTCGACGCCGACCAGATGCTGCAAGCGATCGCCAACCTGCTCTCCAACGCCATCAAGTTCTCCGACAGGGGCCAGGCGGTCGACGTTGTCGCCGAGCGACACGTCGCCAGCCTCAGCATCAGGGTGGTCGACCGGGGCCGCGGCATCCCCGCCGAAATGCAGGACCGGATCTTCGAGCCGTTCCAGCAGGTCGACTCCTCCGACGCCCGCGAGCGCGGTGGCACCGGCCTCGGCCTGCCCATCGTGCGCAGCATCCTCATCCGCCACGGCGGGGAGGTCACCCTTCAGAGCACGCCCGGGGCGGGGAGCACCTTCACCCTCACCGTCCCGACCGCCCCGGGCCGGGAGGCGGTGCCGGGGGAGGGCCGCCCCCGGCCGGTCGTCATGGTGGTCGAGGACGACGCCGATCTGGCCGAGGTGCTGGCCGTGTCGTTGCGCCGGCGGGGGGTCGACGTGGTCAAGGCGCTGACCGAGCGCAGCGCGGTGACCCTGGCCGAGCGGGTGCATCCCGACCTCATCGTGCTGGATGTCGTCCTGAGCGAAGGCGACGGCTACGGCGTGGTCGAGGCTCTGCGTCGCCACCCCGCCCATGCCCGGACGCCGGTGCTCGTCTACACCGCCCACAACCTCGACGACGCGCAGCGGAGTCGCCTGCACCTGGGGCCCACCGAGTTCCTCCTCAAGAGCGGCGCCGGGGGCGACCCGCTGGAGGAGAAGGTGCTCACCATGGTGGGCCTGGGCGCCGCCGAGCAGGAAGGGCGCCGGCTCCTGGTGATCGACGACGACCCCGACATCGGCGACGTCGCCCGCCTGGCCCTCGAGCAACTCGGCCCTTACACGGTGCAGACCGCCGGCTCCGGCCAGGAGGGGCTGCGCCTGGCCCTGGACCAGCGCCCCGACGCCATCCTCCTCGACGTGATGATGCCTGAGCTCGACGGGCCCGCCACCCTGGCCCGGCTACGGGGGGAGGAGGCCCTGGCCGGCGTGCCGGTGCTGTTCCTCACCGCCAAGGCCCAGGCGTCCGAGCGCGACCGGCTGGAGCGCCTCCCCGTGTCCGGCATGATCGCCAAGCCGTTCGACCCCCTCACCCTGGCCGCCGACGTCGGTAGGCTCCTCGGGTGGGGGTGACCGAGCCCGGCGGCCAGTCGAGGGAGGACCGTTCCCGGGAGCTGCTGCGCCAGGTCTGGCTGCGCAACCGCCCGACGACGATGGAACGGCTGTCGGTGGTCCAGTCGGCGCTGGAAGCCATGGCCGCCGGCAACCTCGACGCCGGCCCGCGCCTGGCGGCCCGGGACGAGGCCCACAAGCTGCGGGGCATCCTCGGCACCTACGGCTTCGCCGAGGGCTCGGAGCTGGCCGCCGAGGCCGAGGAGCTGTTGGAGGGCGACGGCGCCGGCGCCGGCGGCCTGGCCGCTCGGCTGGCCGGCTACGCCGGCACGCTCCCTACGGAGTGACGACCCAGACGGCTTCTTCGCCGAGCGCATCCTGCAGCGCCCGCACCGCCCGTCCCACGCCGGCGTCCTGGCCGTCCCACACGGCCAGCGCCTCGTGGGCGTGGCCGGCCAGCCAGGCGTCACGCCGGCGGAGGGCGGCGCCGGCCAGCTGCTTGGTGGCCGGCGCCTTGGCGCTCAGGACGAGGGTCGACTGGGCCCCGCCGAGGAGCTCCCGGAACGCCTTCCGGGACGCCGAGGGCCATTGGGAGTCGGGGTCGGGGTAGGCGAACACGGCCACGTAGGGCACGCCGGCCTCGGTGGCGGCCTCGGCCGCCAGTTGCTCGGCCCCCAGCCCCAGCCCGGTGAGCACGACCAGATCCGGGTCCACCTGCCGCTTGGCGGCCAGGATCTCGGCCAGCTCGGCCCGCACCGCATCGGCCACCGGGTTGGCGTCGTAGCCTCCCAGCTCCGGCGGCTTGTGACCGACGACGGCCACCAGGTGCCCCGGCGGCAGCCTGGGATCCACCTCGGCAGCCGCCGTGTCCGCCGCCCCCATCGACTCGGGCGGCTGGTCCCCCGACCGCGGCGTCTGGGTGCGGGCCGCCTCCACCGCCAGCCGGTCGACCAGATCGTTGAACGGATCGCTTCCGTGGCCCTTGACCCAGCGGAAGGTGACCCGGCCGGCGTCGGCCCGCACCGCCTCGATCAGCGGTTCCCACAGGTCCCGGTTGGCCACCGGCTTCTTGGCCTTGTTCATCCAGCCCCGGGCCAGCCATCCCTCCCACCAGCGGTCCCGGAAGCAGTTAACGACGTAGGTGGAGTCGCTCACCACCACCAAGGGGCCGTCGAGGGCCCGCACGGCCTCCAGGGCGGCCTGGACCTCCATTCGCTGGTTCGTGGTCGCCGGCGCCGGGCCGCTGGCGAAGCGGCCCCCGGGGACGGCCCAGGCCCACCCGCCCGGTCCCGGGTTCCCCAGGCAGGCACCGTCGGTGTACACCTCGGTCGCTCCCACGCCGGTAACAGTCGCACGGAATTCCAGGTCATATTTCGGGGGGTGAGAGACTGGAATGGTGATTTTCGACGGTCTCAGCCAGCAGCTGCCCGACATTGACCCCTCCGAAACCGCGGAGTGGCTCGACTCACTCGAGATGGTCACCGACGAGCGGGGCCGCACGCGGGCCCGGTTCCTGCTCATGAAACTGCTGGATCGGGCCCGCGAGCTGGGCGTCGGCCTGCCCAACACGGTCTCCAGCCACTACATCAACACCATCCCGCCCGAGCGGGAGCCCTGGTTCCCCGGCGACGAGCACGTCGAGCGCCGCATCCGGGCATTCATCCGCTGGAACGCGGCGGTCATGGTCAGCCGGGCCAACAAGCGGGCCAAGGGCATCGGCGGCCACCTGGCCACCTACGCCAGCTCGGCGTCGCTCTACGAGGTCGGGTTCAACCACTTCTTCCGGGGCAAGGACGACGGCCAGGCCGGCGACCAGGTGTACTTCCAGGGTCACGCCGCCCCTGGCATCTACGCCCGGGCCTTCCTCGAGGGGCGCCTCACCGAGGCCCAGCTGGACCGCTTCCGCCAGGAGATCGGGGGCGGGGGGCTGTCGAGTTACCCCCACCCCCGCCTCATGCCGGATTTCTGGGAGTTTCCCACGGTGTCGATGGGCATCGGGCCCCTCAACGCCGTCTACCAGGCCCGCTTCAACCGCTACCTGCACAACCGCCAGCTGGTCGACACCAGCCGGTCCCGGGTGTGGTGCTTCCTGGGCGACGGCGAGTTCGACGAGCCCGAGAGCATGGCCGGCCTCACCCTGGCCGCCCGCGAGCAGCTCGACAACCTCATCTTCGTCGTCAACTGCAACCTCCAGCGCCTCGACGGCCCGGTGCGGGGCAACGGCAAGGTCATCCAGGAGATGGAGGCCCTGTTCCGCGGCGCGGGGTGGAACGTCATCAAGGTGATCTGGGGCTCGGGCTGGGACCCGCTGCTGGCCCGCGACATCGACGGTGTGCTGCTCAACAAGATGAACACCACCCTCGACGGTCAGTTCCAGAAGTACGCCACGGAGAGCGGCGCCTACATCCGCGAGCACTTCTTCGGGCCCGACCCCCGGCTGCGGGCCATGGTCGAGCACCTGAGCGACGACGATCTGCGCAACCTGCCCCGGGGCGGGCACGACTACCACAAGCTCTACGCCGCCTACTCGGCCGCCATCGAGAAGAACGGCGCCCCCACCGTCATCCTGGCCAAGACCATCAAGGGCTGGACGCTCGGGCCCGGTTTCGAGGCCGTCAACGCCACCCACCAGATCAAGGAGATGTCGAAGAAGCATCTCGCCACCTTCCGCGAGCGCCTCTCGCTGGAGGAGGAGATCCCCGAGGAGGCCCTCGACGCCCCCGAGCCGCCCTACTACCGCCCGGCCGAGGGGTCGGTCGAGTACGAGTACATGATGGAGCGCCGGCGGGCGCTGGCCGGGTCGCTGCCCAAGCGGATCGTGCGCCAGCGCACGCTGCCGGCGCCGGAGGAGAAGATCTTCGCCGGCCTGCGCGACGGCTCGGGCAAGCGGGAGTACTCGACCACCATGGCCATGACCGGCCTGCTGCGGGACCTCATGCGGGACAAGGGCATCGGTGCCCACATCGTGCCGATCATCCCGGACGAGGCCCGCACCTTCGGCATGGACGCCCTGTTCCCGGAGGTCAAGATCTACGCCCCCTTCGGCCAGCTCTACGAGCCGGTCGACGCCGCTTTCCCCCTGTCCTACCAGGAGGCGCAGAAGGGCCAGATCCTGGAGGAGGGCATCACCGAGGCCGGCTCGATGGCGTCGTTCACCGCCGCCGGCACCTCGGCGGTCGTCCACGGCAAGCCCATGGTGCCGTTCTTCGTCTACTACTCGATGTTCGGCTTCCAGCGGGTGGGGGACCTCATCTGGGCCTTCGGCGACGCCCGGGGCAAGGGCTTCCTGTGCGCCGGCACCGCCGGCCGCACGTCGCTCAACGGTGAAGGCCTCCAGCACGCCGACGGTCACAGCCTGGTGCTGGCGTCGACGGTGCCCAACCTTGCTGCCTACGACCCGGCTTTCGCCTACGAGCTCGGGGCGATCGTCGACGACGGCATCCGGCGCATGTACGGCCCCGACCCCGAGGACGTCTTCTACTACCTGACGCTCTACAACGAGAACTACGTGATGCCGCCCATGCCCGAGGGCGCCGAGGAGGGCATCGTGAAGGGCCTGTACCGCTTCGCGCCGGCACCCGAAGGCCCCTCGCGGCGGGCGACGATCGTCTTCAGCGGCACGGCCCAGAAGGCGGCCCGGGAAGCTCAGGAGCTGCTGGCCGCCGACCACGACGTGGCCGCCGAGCTGTGGAGCGCCACTTCGTACAAGGCCCTCCGGGAGGACGCCCTCTCGGTCGAGCGCTGGAACCGCCTCCATCCCACGGAGACCCCCCGGACCCCCTACGTCACCGAGGCCCTCTCCTCGGCGCCGGGCCCGGTGCTGGCCGTGACCGACTTCATGAAGTCGGTGCCCGACCAGGTCTCACGCTGGGTTCCCGCCACCTACGCGTCGCTGGGGACCGACGGCTACGGGCGCTCGGACACCCGGGCCAAGCTGCGCCGGCACTTCGAGACCGACGCCCCCCACGTCGTCGTCGGCGTGCTGTCGAACCTGGTGCAGGACGACGACGCCAAGCCCCAGGAGGTGGCCGACGCCATCGCCCACTACGAGCTGGACCCGGAGGCCCCCGACCCGCTGACCGCCTGAACGGCCAACCCTTCCTCGATGTTCCGCATCCGGTAGTAGTTGGCCGTCTGGGCGACGATCGCCACCAGGGGAACGGCGAGGAACGCCCCGAGCAATCCGCCGACCAGCAGGCCGGCGCCCACCGCCACCACGGTGACCAACGGGTGGAGGCGCACGGCACGTTCCAGGATCAGCGGCTGGAGCAGGTTGCCTTCGACCTGTTGCACGAGGATCGTCGCCCCCACCACGAGCAGGGCGGTGGTGAACCCACCGTCGACAAGTGCCACCAGGGCCGCCACCAGCCCGGCCACGGTGGCCCCGACGAGGGGGAGGAACCCGCCCAGGAAGGTGAGGACGGCCAGCGGGAGCACCAGGGGCACGCCGAGCAGCGTCAGGGCGATGGCGATGAGGATCCCGTCGATGAGGCCGGTCAGGGCGGTGGCGACCAGGTAGAGGCGCATGATCCGCCGGGCCCGCCCGGTGATCTCGACGGCGTCGTCGCGCTGGCCCGGTGCGATCCGCTCCTTGAACCAGTCCCCCATCCGGAACCCGTCCTTCAGGATGAAGAACAGGGTGAAGAGCATGAGGACCGCCCCGGCCAGGACCTCGGTGACGGCCCGGGCCCCCCGGGCCACGCCCCCGGTACCACCGGAGGTGACGGCGCGCCGGAGGTCGTCCTCCAGCTGATCGAGGCGCTCGGGGCTCAGGTTCAGGGGCTCACCCTGGAGCCAGCTCCTGATCTCCTGGACGCCCTCGTTGACCTGGTCGCCCACGTCGGACAGCTCGTCGGCCACCGCGGATCCGATCCAGCCGAACAGCAGGGAGAGCACGGCCAGAGCGCCGATGAACACCGTGGCCGCCGCCAGCGCCGGCGGCCAGCCGGCCCGGCGCAGGCGAGCGACCAGGGGCTCGAGGGCGGCGGCGAGGAACAGGGCCAGGATGATCGGCACCACGACCACGTAGAGCCGGATCATGACGAAGACGATCATCGCCGCCGCCGCGCCGATGACCAGCAGCCTCCACGACCACGCGGCAGCTCCGGCGACGAGGACGGGCACCTTCACCCCGCCGTCGGCTTGGGGCGGTACGGGGTCTGGGGGGCTGGTCACCGGGACATTGTTGTCCGGCGTTGTGCATCGGCGCGATCGCACCATCAAGTCGGTGCGGTCGATGCCGAAAATCTCTAACGAGCGCCGGCAACACAGCCCTGGACCGCAGCGGGGGCGGCGCCTTTCGCACTCATCACGGGAGAGGCAGGGGAAGCAATGACCGTCCTGGACGTCGCACCGTCGGAACCCGAGACCGGGAGGGTCCGGCAGATGTCTCTCTTGCGGGAGCTCGAGTCGCTCCCTACCGCCCCGGGAGCCCCGCCGGAGCGGCGCCGACGTGACGATGGCTGGCTCGACCGGTGGCTGGACACCTGCAGCGACCTGGCCCGCCTGCAGGCCACCAACCCGATGCTGGACGCCGTCATCGACGAGATCGACGGCCGGCGCATCCGCATCGGCGACCACTGGCTGTCTGACTTCGCGTCCTGCAACTACCTGGGCTTCGACCTCGACCCCGAGATCATCGACGCCATCGAGCCCCAGGTCCGGCGGTGGGGCACCCACCCGAGCTGGTCCCGGCTGCTGGGCAGCCCGCAGCCCTACCTCGACATCGAGGAGCAGCTCACCGAGCTGCTCGGCGCCCCTGACACCCTCGTCCTGCCCACCATCACCCACATCCACATGTCGGTGATCCCCGTCCTGGCCGGCGGGGGCACCGTCTTCCTGGACCGCAGGGCACATAAGACGATCTACGACGGCACCAAGGTGGCCACCAGCAACGGGGCACGGGTGAAGCGTTACGAGCACGACGACCTCGACCACCTCGAGCAGCTCCTGAAGGACGCTCCCGGTGGCCACCGGCTGATCTGCATGGACGGCGTCAACAGCATGACCGGCAACGCCCCCGACCTCACCGCCTTCGCCGAGCTGGCCCGCGAGCACGACGCTCTGCTCTACGTCGACGACGCCCACGGCTTCGGCGTGATCGGCGAACGCAGCCCCGACGAGCCGTGCAACTGGGGCAGCAAGGGCAACAGCATCGTCCGCCACTACGGCGAGACCTACGACAACGTCATCCTCGTCGGCGGGTTCTCCAAGGCCTACTCGTCGCTGCTCGCCTTCCTCGCCCTGCCCACCCGGGTCAAGAACGTGATCAAGATCGCCGCCCCGCCCTACCTGTACTCCGGCCCCTCCCCGGTGGCGTCGCTAGCCACCGTGCTGGCCGGCCTCGACGTCAACCGCCGGCGGGGTGACGCCATCCGCGCCGACCTGTACGCCAAGACCATCCGGGTCCTGGACGGTCTCGACCAGCTCGGCATCGCCACCCCGAACTCCTCCGGCTTCCCGATCGTCGAGATCCCCATCGGCGAGGCGGACAAGATCGACGACGTCGGCCAGTTCCTCTTCGAGCGGGGCATCTACGTGACCCTCGCCGCCTTCCCCCTGGTGCCCCGCCACGAGGTGGGCTTCCGGGTGCAGGTGACGGCGTCGAACACCGAGGAGGACATCGACCTGCTCCTCGAGGTCCTGGCCGAGGCCAACGACCGCTTCGGGCTGGCGGGCGCCTGGCACGGTCCGTCGGCGCCGGCCCACGCCGCCGGCTGAGGCCGTGCGGGCATCGGGGCGGATCCTGGCCCCGCTCAAGGATCGCAACTTCGCCCTGCTGTGGACGGGCATGACCGTGTCGCTCATGGGCGACGGCATCCTGCTCGTGGCCCTGGCGTGGAAGGTCTACGAGATCTCCAACAAGCCGTCGTCCATGGCCGTTGTCGGCCTGGCCATGACCATTCCCCACGTCGCCCTGCTGCTGTTGGGCGGCGTGGTCAGCGACCGCTTCGACCGGCGACGGGTGATGATCGCCTCCGACGCCATCCGGGGCACCGCCGTCGGCATCCTGGGCGTGCTCGCCGTCACCGACCAGCTGCGGCTCTGGCACATCTTCGTGCTGGTGGCCGTCTACGGCGCCGGCACGGCGTTCTTCGGGCCCGCCTTCGACGCCCTCATCCCCGACATCGTCCACGACGACGACCTCACCCAGGCCAACGCCATCGAGCAGTTCGCCCGCCCGGGGGCCCACGGCCTGGCCGGGCCGGCGCTCGGCGGCCTGCTCATCGCCGTCGGCGGCAGCGGTGTGGCCTTCCTGTTCGACTCGGCCACGTTCCTGGTGTCCATGGTCTGCCTGATGCGGGTGCGGACGCCGCGGCGAGCCACCGTCGCCGCCGAGCCCGCCGGCCATGCCGCGCTGTTCGATGACGTGAAGGAGGGGTTCCGGTTCGTCCGGGCCAACCCGTGGCTCTGGGCGACGCTGCTGGCCGCCACCTTCGCCTACCTGCTGTTCACCGGCCCCGTCGACGTGCTGCTTCCCTACCTGGTGAAGAACGAGCTGGGGGCCGGCGCCGGCACCCTGGGCCTGATCCTGGCCACCGGCGGCATCGGGGCCATCGGCGCCGCCCTGGCCATCGGCACGCTCGGCACGCCGAAGCGCAGCATGACGTTCATCTACCTGGCCTGGACCGTGTCGACCCTGGCCCTGGTCGGCTACGGCCTGGCCCGCCACGCGTGGCAGGCCGCCGCGGTCGCCTTCGTCTTCAACGCCCTGGAGACGGCGGGCACGGTGGTGTGGCTGACCACCAAGCAGCGGCTGGTCCCCCGCAACCTCCTCGGCCGGGTGTCCAGCTTCGACTGGTTCATCTCCACCGGGCTCGTCCCGCTGTCCTTCGCCATCGTGGCCCCGGTGACCGCGGCCATCGGCGCCCGCAACACCCTGATGATCGCCGGCGGCCTGGGTGCCGCGGTCACCTTCGCCTTCCTCTGGGTGCCCGGCGTCCGGACCGCCGACCACCGGCTGGCCCTCGACGCCGATCCGGATCCGGAGATGGCGGTGGCGGTGTAGCTGCTCACGGCACGCCGGCGGGGAAGAGCATCGCCGCCGGCAGGGGCTTGCCGAGCAGGTACCCCTGGGCGGTGTCGCAGCCCAGCTCCGAGATCAGGGCCAGGTTGGCCGGGGTCTCCACCCCTTCGGCCACGATCCGCAGGCGCAGGGCGTGGGCCAGGTCGATGGTGGAGCGGATGATGGCCACGGCCCGCTCGTCATCGGCCGCCGCGGCCAGGAACGCCCGGTCCAGCTTGAGCTCGTTGACCGGCAGGTCCCGCAGGTAGGCGAGCGACGAGAAGCCGGTGCCGTAGTCGTCCACGGACAGCTGGACGCCGCCGGCGTGGAGCCGCTGGAGGACCTGGAGGCTCTGCTGGGCGTCGACCATGAGGCTGTCCTCGGTGATCTCCAGGACCACGTTGGCGGGGTCCACCTCGAGGCGGTCGAAGACGTCGTGGACCTTCTCCGGCAGCTGCTCGTCGGCCAGGTTGGCCGCCGAGAGGTTCACCGCCATGCTGATCTTGATGCCGTCCCGAGCCCATACCGCCTGCTGGATCATGGCCAGCTCCAGCACCGTCATGGCCAAGGGGCCCATGAGCCCGCTCTGCTCGAAGAGGGTCAGGAAGCGGTCAGGGGTCAGCAGGCCGCGCGTGGGATGCTGCCAGCGCACCAGCGCCTCCACGCCGGTGATGATCCCCGAGGGCACGTCGAGCTTGGGCTGGTAGAAGACGGTGAGCTCTTCGCGGCCGATGGCGTAGCGCACGTCCTCCATGAGCTCCAGGCGGTCGCGGGTGTGGCGGTCGCGGAACGGCGAGTAGACCTGCCAGGGGTCGTGGTTGCGCTTGGCCTCGTACATGGCGATATCGGCCCGCTGGAGCAGGGTGTCGGCGGCGTCACCGTGGTCGGGGGCGATGGCGATGCCGATGCTGGCATCGACGTGGAGGCGGATGTTGTCCAGCAGGAAGCTGCGGCGCAGGTCATCGCGGACCCGCTCGGCGACGTCGGTGGCCTGGCTGTCGTGGTGGAGGGGCGAGAGGAGAAGGCCGAACTCGTCGCCGCCCAGGCGGGCCACGGTGCCGTGGCCCTCGACCACGGTGGCCAGGCGGGGGCCGAGCTGGCGCAGCACCTCGTCGCCGACGTGGTGGCCGAGGCTGTCGTTGATCTCCTTGAAGCGGTCGAGGTCGATCATCAGCACGGCGAGGTTCTGGCGGTCGGAGCCCGGCTCGAGGCACGCCCGCAACGTCTCGTAGAAGTGCCGGCGGTTCGGGAGGCCGGTGAGCTCGTCGGTGCGGGCCTCCCGCTTGCTCTCGGCCAGGGTCTGCAGCTGCCGGTAGGCGAAACCCATCCGGACGATGGCCAGCATGAGGGTGCACGTAGCCAGGATCACGCCGAGCGGCAGCACGTCGTGGAAGGTGGCGTAGACGACGATGCACAACGAGCTCATCAGCATCATGCCGGGCACGATCACCGGCTGGGTCCTGCGGGTCTCGGTCGGTGGCGGCGCCATCTGCCACGCCGCGGTCCCCATGAACAGGGTGCCGATCATCCAGAGGCTGTCGAGCACCGTGCCGGTGACGTAGGTCTCCTCCAGCGCCTGGACGCTGTAGATGCTGTCGGCGACGCCGAACAGGGCCAGGCCGCCGCCGAGCATCCACCACGCCCGGCCCGGCCGCCAGCCCTGCACCGCGAAGACGGCGACGAGCACGGTGACCAGCACCAGGGCGCCCACCGGGTAGGCGAAGTTGGTGGCGACGTCGCCCTTGTCGCCGGCGTTCTCCCGGCCGACGGTGGCGATGACCGTGACTGCGCCCAGGGCGGCCACGCCCAGGGCGGCGATGATGCCGTCGAGCCAGATGGCCGACGCCCCCCGCCGGGGGAGCGCGTCCCGTCCGAGGAGGAAGATGCCGACGTAGGCGATGGGATAGAAGGGCAGGAAGAGGGCGTCCTGCACCGACGGGTACGGCACCGCGTCCATGAACTGGAGATAGGTCGTCCACACCAGGTTGCCGGCGGCGAAAAGGGCCAGGGCCACGGCGAAGGCGGTCCAGCCCGCCCGCTGGCGATCGCGCACCAGGGCGGCCCGGAGGGCGGCGAGGGCGGCACAGCCCAGGTAAGCCAGGTTCCCCACCCATCCGTCGTAGAAGGTGATGGTGGAGGGGTGCTCCCGGAAGACGGTCGAGAGCAGGTAGAGCAGGACCAGGCCGGCGGTGACCAGGTGCAGGACGCGGACGGCGGGCGGCACGCCGGGCCGCAGGAGGAACGCCGCCTGGCGCGAGGCGCCCACGGCGGTGGTGTCGGTCCCGGCCGCCAGCCCCCGCCGGCCGGTCCGCACTCGACTGCCGTGTCGGTAGGTGTCCATGTCACCAGATTTCGGACTTTCGCCCGGGGGATGCCCGCTGTTCTAGCCGGCACCCAGGTCCATGGTACGACAAGTCACTCGGATCGACCCGGCGTCACCGGGCCGAGAGGGATCAGGGCAGGTAGCCGGGGCAGCGCAGCTGGGTGACGGTGCGGACCATGAACTCGGCGTCGGCCTCGCTCAGGGACTGGCCCTGGATGCGGCTGACCGCGTCGCGGATGGTGGCCTGCACCTGCGCCTGGGTCTGGCCCTGGTCGAAGGACGTGCAGACGGCGTCGGCGAAGGTACGCAGCTGGGCGTCGTTGGGCTGGAAGAGCGGGATGCGCTGGGTGATGGTGGTGATGGCGGCCTGCACGCCGGCCGTCGTGTAGGCGACCCGCTCCCCCGACCGGACCTTGACCGTCGTCGGCGTCTGGGTGGCAGGCGCCGGCGCGGCGGGCCCGGCCGGGGCGACAGTGGTGGTCGGCTTGCGGGTGGTGGCCGTGGTGGACGGCGCCGGCGCCTTGGCGGCCGGCGCGGACTGGACCGCCGGCGCCGGCTGGACAGCCGGCGCCTCCGTCGTGGGCGGCGCTGTCTCGGGCGGAGCCTCGGCCGGAGCCTGCGGCGCCGGCGTCACCACACCCTCGGAGGACCCCCGGGTCACCGAGGCCACCGCTGCCGTCGGCTCGTTGGCGGTCACCTGGCCGACGGCCGCGACGCCGAGGGCGAGGACGAGGGCGGTGCCGGCGATGCCGCCGGCGAGGGCCTTGTGCGTGATGCGGGGGGACACGTTCAGTTGCCTTTCGTGTGCTCGTGGCAGGCGGCGGCCCGCTCGTCGATCGGGGGGTGGCTGGCGGTCAAGCGGCGCCACCAGGGCAGCGCCCGGGGAACACCGCTCTCGTCCGCGGCGCGCTGGAGCATGGCGTCGAAGTGGTCGGGCCGGCCGAGGACATCGAGGGCGAAGCGGTCGGCGGACCGCTCCTGGGCCCGGTCCCGCCACGCCAGCAGGCACCGCACGGGAAGGGCCACGAGGGCGCCGATGACGATGAGGAGGGGGTAGGAGCGAGGATCGCCGGCGGCGGTGATGCCGGCTGCGTCGAGCAGCGGGGAGAACGACAGGGCACCGGCGGCGGCGGCCAAGGCGGCCAGTTCGGCCAGAAGGGTGAGCGGCAGGCGGCGAGCCCCATGGCCGAGGCGCCAGTGGCCCAGCTCATGGGCCACCACCTGGTCCACCAGCTCCGGTGGCCAGGCGGCGAGGTCCTGCTCGAGGACCACCCGCCGGGTCCGACCGAGGCCGACGACATAGGCGTTGACCCGACCGGAGCCCGGCTTGCCGGTGACGATGACGTCGCCCACCTGGACGCCGGCCTTCTCAGCCACGGCTTGCGTCCGCGACCTCAGCTCGGGTGAGGTGGAAGCGGGCCCGCTCGCCCGGGCCCGCATGGCGAGCGGCATGGCCACCTGCCAGAGGAATGTGACGGTGGCGAAGAATAGCCACGCAGGAAGCCACCATATCGAGGTGGCACGCAAAAGCATGTAAAGCGGGAACGTGAGGACGGTGCCGGCGACAATGCTGACGATCACGATCTTCAGTTCTTCACCGACGAATCGCCGCAGAGCCGTGGCTCGGTCCGGATGGACGTTCAGCGAGCGGCGGAGTGTGAACGGCGCCCGGGCGATGGCCCGAGCGCCGCTCACGACAGAGATGACGACCACCAGTGCCAGTGCCCACGTCCGGATGCCGGTAGCTTCCAGGATCCGATGGGGGAGCTGGGCCACCAGGCAAACGACCAGGGAGAAGCCGGTTGCCAGTGACTCTGCAGTACCCACGCCGTGCCCCGCCGGAGCTTGGATGGGGGCCAAGTCTGGCCGGCCCGCTTGGGCCGGCCGCTCGGCATCCGGGAGCGGTTGTGCGGTCCCGGCACGCATGGTCGACGCCACTATGAAATTGCTTAGGCCAGCACGACGGCCAGGATGGCGCCGACGATCGGGACCATGGAAACCACGGCGGCCAGAAGGGGACCAACGACGGGGATAAGCTTACGCATTTGATTTGCCTCCATTTAGGGTTGCTCCCGACCGGCTTTCCGGGGGAGTGTCGGGGTTCTTTGTTCCGACAGATGATGTATCGGCCGGCTCCCTGGCTACTGAAGGGGTTTTGTTGTGCCAAGTTGTGAATCCGTGGTGATTGGTTGATTCGCACCATCGAGACGTACTGCAGAGGGGGGGCGTTACCCTTGAGGTGGTGGACGCGGACGTAGTAGACGGCCCCCGCATCCTCGTGGTGGACGACGACGCCACCGTCCGCACGCTGCTGCGGCGGATGCTCACCATCGAGGGCTACGACGTCGACGAGGCCGTCGACGGAGCCAGCGCCATGGAGAAGGTGGAGGCCTGGGCGCCCGACCTGCTCCTCCTCGACATCATGATGCCCGGCCAGGACGGTCTCGACGTGCTCGAGAGCCTGCGGCGCACCAGCGCGGTGCCCGTCATCCTCCTGACCGCCAAGAGCGAGGAGGCCGACCGCGTGCTCGGTTTCCGGTTCGGCGCCGACGACTACGTCGTCAAGCCCTTCTCCACCGCCGAGCTCACCGCTCGCATCGCCGCCGTCCTGCGCCGGACGGGGGCCAACCGCTCCGGCGGCCAGCTCCACTTCGACGGCCTCGACATCGACCTGGCCAAGCGGGAGGTGATGGTACGGGGTGCCCTGATCGACCTACCGGCCCGCGAGTACGAGGTGCTGGCCTTCCTCGCCTCGTTCCCCAAGCAGACGTTCACCCGCGAGCAGCTCCTGGAGCGGCTGTGGCCGCACAACGGCGACCGCATCCCGAGCACCGTCACCGAGCACGTCGGGCGCATCCGCCGGCGGATCGAGGAGGACCCGGAGCGCCCGAGGTGGATCCGCACCGTGAGGGGTGTGGGCTACAGATTCGAGCCCTGAGCCGGCGTCGCCCGGCGGGCGTTGCCGGCCACTGCTGCGACGGCCAGGCCGGCGATGACCAGGCCGATGGTCGCGCCGAGCAACACCGAGGAGCCCTTGATCGCTCCGCCGCCGGCACCGCCGCCCCCGCCCGGCTCCTCGTGGATGACCTTGGCGAAGTAGACGTCCTCGGAGGGCAGATCCACCCTGCCGTTGCGGGAGTCGTTCCAGGTGACGAACGCCTCCTCGTCGGTGGACGCCACCCCGATCGGCCCCCGGAGGTCGGCGATCATGTTCATGGCGTACCCCTCGTTCTGGTTCATGGACCGGTCGCTGATGCGGCTGTTCCTGGCCCAGGTGGTGCCGGCGTCGGAGGAGGAGGTGTAGAAGATGTCGAAGCAGGTCTGGTCCCGGCGGGTGGTGTTGCCGTTGCCGCCCGGGTTGTAGAGGGCGTCGGTGCGGAAGTCCCACCAGGCGACGTCGACCCGCCCGTTGGGGGCGACGCTTATGCCGGGGAAGAACTGGTCGTAGTTGGGCCGGCGGTTGGGATCGATGTCGTCGTTGAGCTGGACCCGCCGGCTCCAGGTGTTCCCGCCGTCGGTTGACTTCATGAACCAGATGTTGCGGTCGTCACGGGGGTTGGGCGGCCCGGTGTCGCTCTGCTCGAACACCACGTAGAGGTCGCCGGTCTTGGCGTCGATGGCCGCCTCCGGCGTGGTGAGGCACGGCCCGCAGACCACGCCGCTCGTCTCGATGGTGCTGGCATTCCACGTCCTGCCGTCGTCGGTGGACTTGGACATGAACATCCGGCTGCCGGCGCCCGGCTGGCCGGCGGTCGGCGCGGTGGCCGGGACCGGCGTGGGGACCCAGGGCTGGACCGCGGGGTTGGCCGTGGCCGGCCGGCAGGTGTTGGCCGGGCCGGGCGGCAGCGGCAGCGGGGCCTGGGTGGGGCCCGGAGTGGTGGCCGCGGGCGGGCGCTCCTTGGTGAAGGTGTAGATCGTGCCGTCCTTGGCGACGGCGATGGCCGGCTGGTCGGAGCCCTTCACGTCGGTCAGGGGGAAGGTGGTCTCCAGGACGTCGGTGAGGGTGCCGAAGGTGGCGCCGCCGTCGGTGGAGACGGCCACGACCGTGCGCTCGGAGGCCTGGGCCGGCGGCTGGAAGGCGCCTTGGCGGCGGTAGCCCACGTAGACGCGGGACGGGTCGGTGGGGTGCGTGGCGAGGCGGATGTAGCCGAAGCGCTCGAAGTCACGGGTGGAGGTGCCGTCGGGCTTGGGGAAGTCGCGCTCCTCGGACTTCTTCAGCACCGTGTAGTCCCAGGTGCGCCCGAGGTCCTTGGTGCGGGCGACGAACGGGTCGTTCGGGCCCGAGGACGAGGCGGTCTGGGCCGCGGTGCCGGCGAGGTAGATGGTCCCGTCGATGCCGAACTTGGCCGCGAAGAACGAGCCGAAGTTCGGCCGGGTGCATGCCCGGTAGCCCGGCGGCATTGCCTCCGCCGGCGCCTTGGCCCATGTCCGGCCCCGGTCGAGGCTCACGTGGATGCCGCAGGTCGACCGACCGAAGTCGACCGCGGCGATGACCAACACATTGGCGTCGGTGGGGTGCACCAGCATCTGGGGCTCGGTGTGGATGCGCCCCGGCATGATGTCCGCCGTCACCTGGACATTCGGGGTCACCACGGGGCCGCGTGGCTGCTGGGCTACGGCCGGCGTGACGAACACGGCCACCAGGAGGCTGCCAACAACAGCAAGAAGCACGCGCCGGATCATGAGATCTCCCCCCACTGAGTTCAGAAGCCGACGGAATTCCACCACCGGAGCCGGGCGGCGTCCACTGGCGAGGGCGCCGCAGGGAGTAACCCGGACGCCGGAGGTAGCGTCGGACCATGTTGCGTCCTGGAAACTGGACCAGACCAGCGGGTGCAAGTCCCGCCCGGGTAATCGCCGGAGAGCCCGGTAGCAGGCCCCGGTTCGTCGTCGAGAGGCGGCGGGCTGAGCGGGGCGTCGAAAG
>Ga0247713_1000236_pt1 | contig 38740 bp, 35 predicted proteins | sample 21E_NmetaG_FD_189936 | JGI IMG/M metagenome (GOLD analysis project Ga0247713, IMG submission 189936) | Soil microbial communities from hillslope of Landscape Evolution Observatory, University of Arizona, Oracle, AZ, United States - 2-1-E_N | ecosystem: Engineered > Artificial ecosystem >...
GGTGGCGGGAGTCGAAGCCCACGATGCCGCCCTCGTCCTTGAGGTCGAGCTGGACGGCCGAGATGAGGCCGGCGTCGACCATGGCCAGGATGTGCCGGCGCAGGGGCTCGTAGCCCCAGGCCGCCGCCGTGACGTGCACCCCCTGGCCGCCGGGATAGCGGATGGGGGCGATGACCTCCACGGCGGAGGTGTTGCCGGCGACGTCGGTGGCGGTCAGGTGGAGCGGCCCCGGCGGCGGCCGGTCGTACTGCAAGGTGAAGGCGCCGCCGACATGAGGGAGTGGCGCCCCGTTGAGGGTGAGCGTGGCAGACGGCTCCACCTTGCCCCGCACCGTGACCGGGTCACACACACGGGTCGCGTCGAGGAGCGGCGGGACGCCGATGGCCGGCGGGGTGTTGTCGACGGTGAAGCTGCGGTGGAAGCGCGCCGCCCCCATGCCCGGCCGGGGAACGGAGAGGACGACCTGGTGGGTGCCCTCCACCAGCGCGCCCGGCTGCCACACCACGCTCGCCTCGTTGGCGGTGTAGGCCTTCCCGGGCACCTTGGCACCGTTGAGCTCCAGGGTGGTGCGGTCGAGTTCCTTGGACGGGTTCACCGCGAAAATCACGGCCCGCTCGGCCAGCGCCGCCGACGTCAGGACGGCGCCGTCGTGCAAACCGTCGACGGTGACCTCCACCCGGGTGAAGTTGCGAACCGCGTTCAACCCGTACAGGCCGGCGGCGCCGTAGCCCACGGCGATGAGGGCGGTGAGGGCGGAGACCCGGCGCCTCGGCCGCAGCTGCGAGCGGCGCCGGCGGCGTGCCGACCACAGTGCGTCGAGCGGATTGGGTCGTGGCTCGCCGAAGCTCCAGCTGTCCCGATGGCGCGGCCCCACCCGTCGCCGCCCCTTGGGGGCCACACCCGGAATCCTTCGAAGGTCGGTCGCCATCTGGTCGCGCCGGTACCCCCAAGGAGGTGCCCGGATTTCCACAGGCTAATCGAGGGGATCCGCGCCTTGCCTAGGCGGATCTGTTATTGACGCGGCCCGATCCTCATGATCCGGTCGTCGCCGGCCCGCACCGTTCCCCGGCCGTCCTGGTTCGACGTGGCGAAGTACACCGCCCCGTCGGGACCGACGGCCACGTCGCGGATGCGGCCGTACTCGCCCTCGTAGAGCACCTCTTCGCCGGCAACTGATCCGTCGGCCGCGAACGTGAGGCGCCGCAGCGCCTGGCCCCGCAGCGTGCCGAAGAGCATCGATCCCTTCCACTGCGGGATGAGGTCGGCGTTGTAGACCACGCAACCGCTCGGCGCCACCGCCGGCGAGTAGTTGCGAATGCCGTTGCCCGCCTCACCCGGCCAGCCGCCGTCGAAGCCCTGAGTGAGCACGTTTATCTCGTCGTTGCCGGTCGGGCCGTGCTCGGTGGACAGGAACCGCCCGCCGGCGTCGAAGCACAGCCCCTGGGGGTTGCGGTGCCCGCTGCTGAAGACGGTGGCGCCTCCGTTCTCAGGATCGACCTTGAGCACCTTCCCGCTCAGCGACGACAGGTTCGGAGCCAGAGACGTCTGGCCGGCGTCGCCGGTGGACGCGTACAAGGTGCCGTCCGGGCCGAAGCGCAGGCGACCGCCGTTGTGGATGGTGCCCCGGGCGATGCCCGACACCAGGACCTTCTGCGACCCGTCCGCCTCCAGGCGGACAATCCGGTTGTCCTGGGCCGATGTGTACATCACGAACATCCGGCCCTGCCTGTCGATCTCCAGGCCCATGAGCCCGCCCTCACCGATGGGCGAGACGCCGGCGATGTCGCGGGAAGGCCCGTTGAGCTTCGTCAGCCTCCCCGTGCGCTCGGTGAACCACAGCGCGCCGGCGGGGTCCCAGGCAAGGGACCAGGGAACCCGCAGCCCGCTGGCCACCTCGGTGACGGCGAGCTCGACCGGGCCCCGCGCCGGCTCGGTGTCACCTGTCGCGCCCGGCGCGGTCGTGCCGCCGGCGTCGGGCGAGGCCGCCGGCGGGTCGGAGTCGGCGCAGGCACCGGCCAGCAGCCCGAGGGCCAGGGCCAGCGCTGCGACCCGCCGGCTCAATCGGCCGCGGCCAGGCCGAGAGGGCAGCTCACCCCGGTCCCGCCCAGGCCGCAGTAGCCGTTCGGGTTCTTGGCCAGGTACTGCTGGTGGTAGTCCTCGGCGTAGAAGAAGTCGCTGCGCTCGGCCGCCTCGGTGGTGATCTGCCCGTAGCCAGCCTTGTCGAGCATCTGCTGGTACGTGTGCTTCGATGCCTCCGCGGCAGCCAGCTGGGCCGGCGACGACGCGTAGATCGCAGACCGGTACTGGGTACCCACGTCGTTGCCCTGGCGCATGCCCTGGGTGGGGTCGTGGCTCTCCCAGAAGATGCGCAGCAGGGCATCGTAGGAGGTCACAGCCGGGTCGAAGACCACCAGCACCGCCTCGGTGTGGCCGGTCCGGCCGCTGCACACCTCCTCGTAGGTCGGGTTGGGCGTGAATCCGCCGGCGTAGCCGACGGCCGTCGTGTACACGCCTGGGGCGGTCCAGAACTTGCGCTCGGCGCCCCAGAAGCAGCCGAGGCCGAAGATGGCCGTCTCCATGCCGTCGGGAAACGGCGGCTGGATCGGCGTCCCCAGCACCAGATGGCGCTCGGGCACCGGCATGGGCTGGTCACGGCCGGGAAGGGCTTCGTCGGCGGTCGGCATGCGGCTCTTGTGCCGCGCGAAGAGCATGGGTCAAGTATGGGCCACCCTATGGTGGTCGCGGTGGCGGTCCGGTTGCAGTTCATCCCACGCAAGGAGCCGCCGGACCTCCTGGACCTGCCGTGGTCGGTGGCACTGGAGGACTGGCAGCACCCGCGCCTCGTCCGCATGGCGAAGGGCGCCAGCCGCCACGTGGTCCGCTTGGTGAGCGACGGCGACCGGGTGTACGCCCTGAAGGAGACGACGCAGGCCGACGCCGAGCGCGAGTACGCCATGCTGCGCCTCCTCGCCGAGGAGAATCTGCCCGTCGTGGAAGTGGTCGGTCTCGTCACCGGGCGGACGACGCCGGCGGGCGACGACCTGGGCGCGGTCCTCGTCACCCGCTACCTCGACTACGCCCTGCCCTACGGGTACCTGTTCGGCGTCGAGGGCGGCTACGGCCTCGGCCGCAAGCTGGTCGACGCCGCCGTCGTCCTCTTGGTGCGTGTCCACGTCGAGGGCTTCTTTTGGGGCGACTGCTCGCTGGCCAACCTGTTGTTCCGGCGCGACGCCGGCGCCCTCATGGCCTACCTGGTCGACGCCGAGACCACCGAGCACCGCCGCCCGTTGCCGCAGGGGATGCGAGCCGCCGACGTGGAGTTGGCCCGGGAGAACGTGGCCGGCGGGCTGTTCGACCTCGAGGCCGCCGGCCTCCTCGCGCCCGACGTCGACATCCTCGAGCTCGCCGACCTCCTCGAAGAGCGGTACGGGCTGCTGTGGGCCGAGCTGACCGCCAGCCTCGACATCGACGCCGGCGAACGGCACCTCATCGAGGGCCGCATCCGCCGGCTCAACGAGCTGGGCTTCGACATCGACGAGCTGATCGTCGAGCAGGAGGCCGGCGCCGACCGCCTGCGCGTCACGCCGACACTCGTCGAGGAGGGCCACCACTTCCGGGAGCTGCGCCGGCTCACCGGCCTGGAGGTCCAGGAGAACCAGGCCCGCCGCCTGCTCAACGACATCGCCGCCTTTGGCGCCTACCTGGCACGGGTCGAGGGCCGGCCGTCGCCCCAGGCCGTCGTCGCCGCCCGCTGGATCGCCGAGGTGTACGAGCCGATCGTGGCCGAGATCCCGCCCGAACTGGTGGGCCGGCGGGAGCCGGCAGAGCTGTTCCACGAGCTGCTCGAGCACCGGTACTACCTGTCGGAGGCTGCAGGGCAGGAGGTCGACAACGCCACCGCCATCCACTCCTACATCGACTCCGTCCTCCGCTTCCGGCCCCAGGAAAGGGTGATCTTGAACGACGAGGTGTAGTTCCCCCCGCAATTGGTAACATCCAGTCCACACCACGGGACGCGAAGAAGCCCGACGTCTCGGAATCGGAACCGCTGGCGAGGGGGACGAGTGTGATCCACCGACGGTCGGGCACGATGGCCCTGGCCATCGCCCTTCTGGCGTCGGTGATGGGCGCATGCGGCGGCGGAGGTTCGGGCGTCCCGACCCTGAACTGGTACATCAACCCCGACAACGGCGGGCAGGCCGAGCTGGCGGCCAAGTGCTCCGCCCAGTCCAACGGCGCCTACCGCATCAAGACGTCGGTCCTTCCCAACGACGCCACCGGCCAGCGCGAGCAGCTCGTCCGCCGCCTGGCAGCCAAGGACTCGTCGATCGACCTGATGAGCCTCGACCCACCGTTCATCCCCGAGTTCGCCGAGGCCGGCTTCCTGCGCCCCTACACCGACGCCGAGGCCCGGGAGCTCACCGCCGGCGCCTTGACCGGCCCCATCGAGTCCGGCACATGGGACGGCAGGCTGATGGGCGCCCCGTTCTGGGCCAACACCCAGCTGCTGTGGTTCCGCAGGTCCGTGGCGCAAGCCGCCGGCATCAATCCGGCGCGAGACCCGGTGACGTGGAGCCGCCTCATCGAGGTGGCGTCGGCAGCCGGCAAGACCGTCGAGGTCCAGGGCAACCTCTACGAGGGCTACATGGTGCTCATCAGTGCCCTGGTCTCATCGGCCGGCGGCAAGATCCTGGAGAACCCGGAGGCGGGGAAGAACGTGAGGCCGGCGATCGACTCCGAAGCCGGCCGAAAGGCGGCGGAGGTCATCCAGCAACTTGCCAGGTCCAGGGCGGCCAACCCGGCGCTGTCGACCACCGACGAGGAGGCCGGGCGGGCCGCCTTCCAGGGCGGCCAAGGCGGCTACATGGTCAACTGGGCCTATATCTACGGCGCGGCCCAGGAGGCGGTGGCCGCCGGGACGCTGGACAAGGCGGTGCTCGACGACATCGGCTGGGGTCGGTACCCGAGGGTCGACGCCAACGCGCCGAGCCGCCCGCCGCTCGGCGGGATCAACATGGGCATCGGCGCCTTCAGCAAGCACAAGGACCACGCTCTCCAGGCGGTCCGCTGCATCACCTCGCAGGAGAGCCAGACCGAGTACATGCTCAAGTCGAAGAACCCGGCGGCCCGGGCCGCGGTCTACGACAACCCCGAGGTGCGGGCGGTGTTCCCCATGGCCGACGACCTCCGTTCCTCACTCGCCGAGGGAGCGCCCCGGCCCCGCACGCCGTACTACACCGACGTCAGCACCGCGGTGCAGCGCAGCTTCCATCCGCCGGCATCGGTCGACCCCAACCGGGCGCCGGCCCGCGCCGCCAAACTCATCGTCGACGTCCTGAAGGACAAGGTGCTCTTGTGATCGGTCTCACGTGACAACGACGACGGCAGCGCCGGCCGTCGGGGTGCCGGTCACCGACCGGACCCGCAACGAGAAGCGACTCGGGTGGAAGCTCACCGCGCCGGCGGTCATCGTGATGCTGGCCGTCACCGCCTACCCGATGATGAACGCGCTGTACCTGTCGCTGTTCAGCTACCGCCTCACCGACCCGGGGGCCCGGGAGTTCATCGGCCTGCGCAACTACGGCGTGGTGCTCTCCGACGGGCTGTGGTGGCAGACCGTGTTCACCACCGTGATCATCACGATCATCACCGTGGCTTTCGAACTCGTCATCGGCTTCGGCTTCGCCATGGTCATGCACCGGGTCATCTTCGGCCGCAAGGTGGTCCGCACGTCGATCCTCATCCCCTACGGGATCATCACCGTGGTCTCTGCCTTCGCGTGGAAGTACGCCTTCGCCCTCGACTCGGGTTTCATCAACAACTGGTTCGGCCTCGGCGACTTCGCGTGGTTCGGCGGGAGGTGGTCGTCGATCGCCGTCATCTGCCTGTCGGAGATCTGGAAGACCACGCCGTTCATGTCGCTGCTGCTCCTCGCCGGCCTGGCCCAGGTCCCCGAGGTCCTGCAGGAGGCGGCCAAGGTCGACGGTGCCACCTGGCGCCAGCGCCTGAGCAGAGTGACGCTCCCGAACATGAAGGCGGCGATCATGGTCGCCGTCCTCTTCCGGACGCTCGACGCTTACCGGCTGTTCGACAACGTCTTCATCATGACCGCCGGCGCCCAGAAGACCGAGACCGTGTCCTTCCTGGCCTACCGCCAGATGATCAGCCGGACCGCCCTGGGGCTGGGCTCGGCGGTGTCGGTGCTGCTCTTCCTGTCCGTGGTGGCCATCGCTGCGCTGTTCATTAGGGGGTTCAAGGTGGACCTGAGCTCGGTGCGCGGCAGGTGACGGCGCAGCGGAGCTGGCGGGCCCGGCTGGGCACCTACGGCGGGCCCATCCTCGTCATCCTCTGGACGCTGTTCCCAGTCCTGTGGATCCTCTCGCTGTCGTTCAAGCCGGAGTCGGGGATCAACAACGAGAAGTTCCTGCCTGACACCTTCACGCTCGAGAATTACCGCACGGTCTTCAACACGCCCCTGTTCACCAGCGCCCTCCGCAACTCAGTCGTGATCTCCCTGATCGCCACCGTCCTGTCGGTGATGATCGCCACCGTGGCCGCCTACGCCATCGCCCGGCTCGAGTTCCCGGGCAAGAAGCTGATCCTGTCGCTGGCCCTGGCCATCGCCATGTTCCCCGCCGTGTCCCTGGTCGGGCCCCTGTTCGACATCTGGCGGTCGATCGGCCTCTACGACACCTGGATCGGCCTCATCATCCCCTACATGTCCTTCACCCTCCCGCTCTCGATCTGGACGCTGTCGGCGTTCTTCCGGGAGATCCCCTGGGAGATGGAGCAGGCGGCCCAGATCGACGGGGCCACGTCGTGGCAGGCCTTCCGCAAGGTGATCGTGCCGCTGGCCGCGCCGGGCGTCTTCACCGCCGCCATCCTCGCCTTCTTCTTCGCCTGGAACGACTTCGTGTTCGCCATCTCCCTGACGTCCACGGACGCGGCCCGGCCGGTGCCCGCCGCCCTCGCCTTCTTCACCGGGGCCTCGCAGTTCCAGCGGCCGGCGGCCGCCATCTCCGCCGCCGCGGTGATCGTCACCATCCCGGTGGTCGTCCTCGTCCTCCTGTTCCAGCGGCGCATCGTCGCCGGCCTCACCGCCGGCGCAGTGAAGGGGTAACGCATTGGCAGCGATCAGCATCCAGAACCTGGTCAAGACCTACGGCGACGGCTTCCAGGCCGTCAACGACGTGAGCCTCGAGATCGAAGACGGGGAGCTGATGATCCTGGTCGGCCCGTCGGGCTGCGGGAAGTCGACGCTGCTGCGGATGATCGCCGGCCTGGAGGACATCACCTCCGGCGAGCTTCTGATCGGTGGCGAACGCATGAACGAGAAGGCGCCCCGGGAGCGCAACCTGGCCATGGTGTTCCAGAACTACGCCCTGTACCCCCACCTCAGCGTGTACGAGAACATCGCCTTCCCCCTGCGTCTCCAGAAGCGGCCCGACGACGACATCCGCGCCAAGGTGGAGGAGGCGGCCAGGACGCTCGAGCTCACCGAGCACCTCGACCGCAAGCCCAGCCAGCTGTCCGGCGGCCAGCGCCAGCGGGTGGCCATGGGCCGGGCCATCGTCCGGGAGGCGCAGGCGTTCCTGTTCGACGAGCCGCTGTCCAACCTCGACGCCAAGCTGCGGGGCCAGATGCGCACGGAGATCTCCCGCCTCCAGCGCCGGCTCGGGATCACCACTGTGTACGTCACCCACGACCAGACCGAGGCCATGACCCTCGGTGACCGGGTGGCCGTGCTGCGCAGGGGGCTCCTGCAGCAGGTGGCGTCGCCCCGGGAGCTCTACGAGCGACCGGTCAACCTGTTCGTCGCCGGCTTCATCGGGTCACCGCCGATGAACTTCCTGCCCGCGACGGTCGAGGACGACGCCGTCGTCCTGCCGTTCGCCCGCGTGCCGCTCGCGAAGGAGGTCTGCGAGCGCATCGGCGGCAGCAAGCTGCTCCTCGCCGGCATCCGGCCGGAGCACTTCGAGGACGCGGCGTTGACCGACGCCGGCGAGCGGTCCCGCGGCGTGACGTTCAAGGCCCATGTCGACGTCACCGAGTGGCTGGGCAACGAGCTGTACGCCTACATCCCCTTCGAGGCGCCGGCCGAGGTCACCGACCGGCTGAAGAGCCTGGCCCGCGAGCTCGACAGCGAGTCGCTGCGCACCCAGCTCATCGTGTCCCTCGACACGGCAAGCCGCATCGAGAAGGGCCAGGAAGCCGACCTGTGGCTCGACGCCAGCCGCATGCACCTCTTCGACCCCTCGAGCGGCGAGAACCTGACCCGAGAGCTTTTGCAGGCTGCAACCACCTAGGGCCACGCGGCGGGTAGGTTCTCGTCGTCGCACTCCCATTGGCGTATTGGAGGAACACATGCCCGTAGCCCGCCGCGCCTCTCGCCTGCTCGTCGCATTGACCGCCGGCGCCACGCTGCTGACCGCGCCGGCGCCGGCATCAGCCGACGTCTTCCCCGAGGTCATCGAGCTGCCTGAGGGCTGGCAGCCCGAGGGCATCGCCTCCGGCCGCGGGACGATCGTCTACTCCGGCTCACGGGCGACCGGCGACATTCTCGCCGTCGACGTCGCCACCGGTGCAAGCGAGATCGCCGTGGACGCTCCCGCCGGCCGCACGGCCGTCGGCATCGAGCAGGACCGCTACGGTCGCTTCTGGGTGGCCGGCGGCGGCACCGGCGACGTGTTCGTCTACGACGAGAACGGCCAGGAGCTGGCCGTCTACGACTTCGCCAGCACCGCCGACGGCCCGACGTTCGTGAACGACGTGGTGGTCACCCGCGACGCGGCCTGGTTCACCGACTCGCGCCGAGCCGTGCTCTACAAGGTGCCCATCGCCCGGGGGGGATCGCTGGGCGAGGGCGAGGTCGTCCCCCTGTCGGGCGACTACACCCACTTCCCGGGCGTGAACAACCTCAACGGCATCGACGCAACTCGTGACGGGCGGTTCCTCGTCGCCGTCCAGTCCAACACCGGCGCCCTGTACCGCATCGATCCGGGCACGGGCGAGACCACCCTCATCGACCTCGGTGGCGTCACCGTGGTGAACGGTGACGGCATCTACCTCGAGGGCCGGCGGCTTTACGTCGTCCAGAACCGGTTCAACAAGGTGGCCGTCATCGAGCTCAACAACCGCTTCACCTCCGGCGAGATCGTCGACGAGCTGGCGTCGGAGGAGTTCGACGTCCCCACCACGATGACGCGCTTCGGCAACCGCTTCTACCTGGTGAACGCCCGGTTCGGCACTGCGGGGCCGGAGCCGGCGGACTACTGGATCACCGCAATTCCTCGCAACTAGCGACAAGAAACGAAGCGTTCATAAGGCGGAGACAGGCGCGACACAGCGGCTGCATACGGTCCTTCCTCAAGACGAGGAAAGGACGGCTGGTGTGACGCGTACAGCGAAGTTGGTGGCGGGAGGAACCCTGGCCGCCGCCGGCGTGGTGCTCAGCGGCGGTGCCGCCTGGGCGCAGGACGCGGCGGTGACGGCAGAGGACGTGCAGGCCAACCTGGACAACGTCTTCGTCCTGGTGGCCGCGGTGCTGGTGATCTTCATGCAGGCCGGCTTCGCGCTCGTGGAGGCGGGGCTCACCCGGGCCAAGAGCGTGGCCAACATCATGATGAAGAACATGATGGACTTCTGCGCCGGCGCCATCGCCTTCTTCGCCGTCGGCTACGCCATCGCCTTCGGCTCCGGCGGGAACGACTTCTTCGGCACCGGCGGCTGGTTCCTCGGCGACGGGGCCTTCCAGTACGGCACGCTGACCGTCCCGGTCACCTTCATCTTCCAGGCCGCGTTCGCGGCCACCGCGGCGACGATCGTGTCCGGCGCCATGGCCGAGCGCACCAAGTTCAAGAGCTACTTCATCTACTCGGCCGTGATCTCGGCGATCATTTACCCGGTCGTGGTCCACTGGAACTGGGGCGGCGGCTGGCTGGCCGGGCTGTCGACGCCGTTCCACGACTTCGCCGGGTCGTCGATGGTCCACATGGTCGGTGGCGTCGCCGCCCTCATGGGCGCCGCCATCCTCGGGCCCCGTATCGGCAAGTACGGCCCTGACGGCAAGCCGAGGGCGATCCTCGGCCACAACATCCCCTATGCCGTCCTTGGAACGTTCATCCTCCTCGTCGGCTGGTACGGCTTCAACGCCGGTTCCGAACTGGCGGCTGACGGCGCCATCGGCGGCATTGCCGTGACCACCACCCTGGCCGCCGCCGCCGGCGCCATCACCGCCATGCTCGCCGTCTGGGCCAAGACCGGCAAGCCCGACGTCGGCATGACGGCGAACGGCATGCTCGCCGGCCTGGTCGGCATCACCGCCGGCACGGCGGCGGTGAGCAACGTCGGCGCCCTCGTCATCGGCGCCCTCGCCGGCGTGATCGTGGTCGCCGCCGTGTTCTTCTTCGACCGCATCCACATCGACGACCCGGTCGGCGCCATCTCCGTGCACGGGGTGTGCGGGGCGTTCGGCACGATCTGCGTGGGCCTGTTCGCAACGGAGGACACCGACTTCTGGCAGCAGGGCCTGTTCTACGGCGGCGGGGCTTCCCAGCTGGTCAGCCAGGTCATCGGTGTGGTCGCCATCGCCGTGTTCGTGGCCATCACCGCCGGGATCCTGTTCACGGTGCTCAAGGCCACCGTCGGCCTGCGGGTTTCGGAGGAGGAGGAGCTGGCCGGCCTGGACGTGCTGGAGCACGGCGCTCCCGGTTACGGCCCGGACACGACCCCGGCCATCCCGTCCACCTCGCGGTCCGGCAGCCGGACCACCACCGTCCCGACAGGAGCGAGCTCGTGATCAAACTCGTCACCGCAGTCATCAAGCCCCAGATGCTCGACCCGGTGAAGGACGGGCTGAAGGACATGGGCGTGCAGGGCATCACGGTCACCGAGGTGAAGGGCTTCGGCCGCCAGGGTGGCCACACCGAGACCTACCGGGGCGCCGAGTACATCGTCGACCTCGTCCCCAAGCTGAAGGTGGAGATCCTCTGCACGCTCGAGGATGCGGAGCAGGTGATGGACCTCATTCGGAAGTGCGCCTATACCGGCAAGATCGGCGACGGCAAGGTCTGGATGCTCGATGTCGACCGCCTGATGCGGGTGCGTACCGGCGAGATGGGCGAAGAGGCGATCTGAAGCACCCACCGAGTGGCCACCATGCGACCCCGGAACGCATGGTGGCCACTTCGGCGCGACCGGTGGCACACTGGCGACGCCCCCCCCTCGGGTGGCCGAATGCCGGGAAGCCTGGGCGGCGAACTGGCCTGACCGATCCCGTTCCCAGGAGTCCCGCGCATGGCAACCCACACCGGCAACTCCCGCGCCGACGTCGTGCCGGGGCGTCGGCTCCCCCGCCCTGTACGGGACTTCTTGGACACCGAGGCGTCCGGAGGGATGCTCCTCCTCGCCGCCGCCGTGGTGGCGCTGGTGTGGGCCAACTCCCCGTGGAGCGCCTCCTACCAGTCGTTCTGGCATACCGGCGTCAACGTCAACTTCGGGCGGTACGTGCTCGAAGGCGACCTCCATCGCTGGGTCAACGACGCCCTCATGGTGGTGTTCTTCTTCGTGGTCGGCCTGGAGGTCAAGCAGGAGTTGATCCACGGCAAGCTTCGCGACCCCCGTGCCGCGGCCATGCCTGCCATCGCCGCGCTGGGCGGCATGGTCGTGCCCGCCCTGCTGTTCGTCCTCGTCAACGCCGGCAGCGATGGCGCCCGGGGCTGGGGCATCCCGATGGCCACCGACATCGCCTTCTCCGTGGGGGTGGTCGCCCTCCTCGGGAACCGGGTGCCGTCGTCGCTGAAGCTGTTCCTGCTGACCCTCGCGATCGTGGACGACGTCGGGGCCATCGTCATCATCGGGGCCTTCTACTCCTCGGGCATACAGCCCCACTTCCTCGGTGCCGCGGCCGCCATCGTCTTGGTGATCGTCCTCCTCAACCGCGCCGGCGTCGTCTGGCTGGCGCCCTACCTCGGCCTGGGGGCGGCGTTGTGGCTGGTGACGTACGCGTCGGGCGTGCACGCCACCATCGCCGGCGTCGTGCTCGGGCTTCTCACGCCGGCCCGGAAGCTGGTGCCGGCGTCGCTCGCCCGGGAGTGGGCCAACGACCTGGAGGACGACCCGTCGGCCGAGGAGTTGCGGGCGATGACGAAGCTGGCCCGCCACTCGGTGTCACCGGCCGAACGGATCGCCCACGCGTTGCACCCGTGGTCGAGCTTCCTCATCGTCCCCATCTTCGCCCTGGCCAACGCCGGCGTCTCGATCAAGGCCGAGGCGTTCGACACCCCCGGCGCGGCGGCGGTTACCGGCGGCATCATGCTGGGCCTCGTCGTGGGCAAGACGCTCGGGATCGCCGGCGCCGCGTGGCTGGGCACGCGCCTCGGCGTCGCCCGCCTGCCCGAGGGTGTGACCTGGCCGATGCTCTTCGCCATCGCCTCCGTCGCCGGCATCGGATTCACCGTGTCGTTGTTCGTCGCCGAGCTGGCGTTCGCGCGCGGGCCTCTGCAGGACGCGGCCAAGATCGGCGTGCTCGCCGCCTCGACGGTGGCCGCGGTCGTCGGTGCCTTCTTCCTCCGCCGGGCCTGCCGCTCGGCGGAAATGGAGCCGGCTTGAGCATCCGGCCGCTACGCAACCCCCGCCTGGCTGCCGCGGTGCCCGGCCGCCACCGGCGAGGCCAGGTCGCGGGGTACGACGACGATCAGGCGGTCGTCGGGCTTCAGGTCGACGGGCTTGGACTTGTCGGGGGTCGAGGTGGATGGCGTGGGTCAGCTCCTTGCCACGTGCGCGGCTCGTGCGATACCCGATGGCAAGGTGCCTCATCCGGTGGGCGGCGGCCACCGTGCGGCCATGGTCCGCACGGGGCTCTGCGACCTCGTGCAGTTGCGGTCGTCCACCGCCGGCCCGATCGTCCGCCTCCACATGCGCCGGCGGGCTGGGCATCTCGCCGCCGTCAGCGGACGGTGAACCGGCGGGTGACCAGGCGGGCGACGGCGGTGAGCACGAACACGAGGAGGATGAGGGTGAGCGCCGCCCCCCACGCCCGATCGATCGCCGCCTCGAACGGCTGGCGGGCGTTACCGAAGATCTGAGCCGACAGGGCGGTGTTGGCGCCGTCGAACAGGCTCGGGTTCGCCGCGTTCACCGTGCCGATGGTGAAGAGCAGCGGCGCCGTCTCGCCCGCGGCCCGGGCCACGGCCAGCAGGGCACCACTCACGATGCCGGGGAGCGCGGCCGGGATGACGACGGTGAGGATCGTGCGTGAGGTGCGCGCCCCGAGGGCGGCGCTGGCCTCCCGCAGCTCATCAGGGACGAGCTTCAGCGCCGTCTCCGCCGAGCGGATGACGATCGGCAGCATCAGGCAGCCGAGCGCCAGCGCGCCGGCGAAACCGGACAGCCCGTAGCGCAGCACGTACACCGTGTAGATGAACAGGCCCATGACGATGGAGGGCACGCCGGCCATCACGTCGGAGAGGAACCGGAGGACCGCGGCCAGCCGGCGGTTGCCTCCGTACTCGTTGAGATAGACAGCGGCGAGCACGCCCAGCGGCACCGATACCAGCGTGGCCATGCCGGTGATGAGGAGGGTGCCGAGCACGGCCGGCCCCATCCCCGGGCCGGGCAGCCGGGAGCTGATGGGGATGTCGTCGGTCAGGAAGTTCCAGTCGACGATGCCGGCGCCCTTCTGGGCCAGGTACACCATGAGGAAGGCGAGGGGCACGGCAGCCGTGGCCACGGAGAGCCAGACCATGCCGATGGCCAGCCGGTTGCGGAAGCGGCGGACCGGGCTGACTCTTCCCAGCAGCATGGCGCTCATGCCCGCACCCGCCCCCGGGCGATGACGACTCGGGCGACGATGTTGACCAGGATCGTGAGCAGGAACAGCTCGACGCCGAGGGCGATGAGGGCGGACCGGTGCAGTCCGCCGGCCTCGTTGAACTGGTTGGCGATCACCGCGGCCATCGAGTCTCCGGAGCCGAAGAGGTTGGCGGTGATCTGCGGGCTCGAGCCGATCACCAGGGCGGCGGCGATGGTCTCGCCCATGGCCCGGCCGACGCCGAGCATGACGGCGCCGATCATGCCCGCCCGGCTGTGCGGGAAGACGGCGGCCCGGATCATCTCCCACCGGGTGGAGCCCAGGGCGTAGGCGGCCTCCTTGGCCATGACCGGCACGGTGTCGAACACCTCCCTCGTGATCGACGTGATGATCGGCGTGACCATGAGGGCGAGGATGATGCCGGCGGTGAACAGGCCCCGGCCGGTGGACGGCCCCGAGAACAGGCTCGACAGCACCGGGATGGGCGAGGTGATGTCGCTCACCCGCTCGTAGACGCCGGCCAGCCACGGTGCGAGCACGATCACGCCCCACAGGCCGTAGACCACGGACGGGACCGCGGCCAGCAGGTCGACGAGGGAGCTGACGGGCCGGCGCAGCCGGCGAGGGGCGATATCGGAGAGGAACAGCGCCAGCCCCACGCTCAGCGGCACGGCGAGGACGAGGGCGACGATGGCGGTGACGACCGTGCCGTACACGAACGACAGCGACCCGAACACCTCGACGTTGGGGGCCCACCGGCTCGTCGTGAAGAAGCGGAGCCCGTCGTGGGAGAACGCCGGCCACGCCTTCTGGGTCATCGCCACGGTGATGAACCCCAGGATCACGAGCACCAGCAGGCCGCAGCCCAGGCTCAGGAACCGGAACGCCTTGTCGCTCAGCCCCGCCCGGCCGGGGCTGGTGAGCGCCGGCGGCCGGGGCGGAGCGGGGGGAGCGGTGGTGACTGCCAACTAGGTGCCGGGGACCACGATGAGGTCGATCTGGGCGACCGCCTTCTGCTGCAGGGCGGTCGGCAGCGGGGCGTAGTCGACGTCCTTGGCCAGCTTCTGGCCGTCGCCGACGACGAACCGCAGGAAGGACTTGATCGCCTCGCCCTTCACCTTGTCGGCCTGGTTCTTGTAGACGAGGATCCAGGTGGGGGCGGTGATCGGGTAGGCGTCGGCGCCCTCGGCGTTGAGCGGGTTGTACGACAGGTCGGCGTTGATCTGGGCCCCGGCCAGGGCCGCGGTGGTGCCCTCGAGGTTGGCGGCGACCGCCTTGCCCGACTTGTTCTTGACCTTGGCGAACTGGAGTCCGGACGCCTTGGCGTCGGAGAGGTCGACGTAGCCGACGGCGCCCGGCGTGGCCTTGACGATCTGGGCCACGCCCTGGTTGCCGTTGCCGGCCTGGGTGTCCGAGGGCCACTCGACCGTGGACCCCGACTTCAGCGTCCAGGTGTTGGGTGCGGCGGCGACCAGGTACTTGGTGAAGTTCTCGGTGGTGCCCGAACCGTCGGAGCGGTGGGCGACGGTGATGTCGGTGGCCGGGAGCCGCACGCCGGGGTTCTGGCCGGCGATGGCGGGGTCGTCCCACTTCTTCACCTGGCGCTGGAAGATCTTGGCGATCGTGTCGGCGTCGAGGGTCAGGTCGTTCACCCCGGAGAGGTTGTAGGACACGGTGATGGGGGCGGCGACGGTGGGGATGTAGACGAACTCACCCTTGTACTTCGACAGGTCGTTGGGGTTCACGAGGCCGTCGGAGCCGGCGAAGTCGACCACGCCGTCCTGGAGGGCCTGGCGGCCGGCGCCGGAGCCGGTGGCGTTGTAGTTCACGGTGACGCCGGGCTGGACCTTCTTGTAGCCGGCGACGGCCACCTCGTAGAAGCCCTTGGGGAAGGTGGCGCCGGAGGCGTTGAGCGTCGCCGACAGCGCCGGCTCCTTGGTGGTCGCGGTGCCGCCGGCAGCAGTGCCGTCGGTGGAGGCGTTCGGGGTGTCGTCACCGCCGCCGCATGCGGCAGCAAACAGGGCCATCGCCAGGACGAGGCCGGTACGGGAAAACCTACGGAGCATTCGACGTGTCTCCTTCAGACGTGTGATCTACGCGCACCGTAGGGAGCGATCCTTTCCGGGCGGTGGCGCCAAGGTGGACGCCCGGTGAACGAGTCGTGAAAAGGGACTGCGTTCGGAAGAATGACGGCTGCCGTTCACCTGCGGTTCACCCCCGGTACGGCGGCCGGTCATGGAGCACCGTTACCTTCGGCTTGATCCCCATGGCCGACAAGAGCAGAGACGTCTTGACCGAGCAACCCGATTCTCAGCCGGCGGGCACCGTGACGCCCCGGCTGGCGCCGGCCGCCCGCGGAGGTGCCGAGCCGACCGGCGGGACGGTCTTCGAGCTCGACGGGCTCAGCGTCTTCTACGGCTCCTTCCGAGCCGTGCGCGACGTCACCCTGACCATGGAGCGGGGCCAGATCACCGCCTTCATCGGCCCCTCGGGGTGTGGGAAGACGACCCTGCTCCGCAGCCTCAACCGCATGCACGACCTCACCCCTGCCGCCCGGGTCGAAGGCGGCCTGCGGTACCGGGGCCAGGAGCTCTACGGGCCCGGCGTCGATCCCGTCGTCGTCCGCCGGGTCATCGGCATGGTGTTCCAGCGCCCGAACCCGTTCCCGAAGTCGATCTACGACAACGTGGCCTTCGGGCCCCGCATCGCCAAGCTCGACGTGAACTTGGACGACTGCGTCGAGCAGGCGCTGCGGAAGGCGGCGCTGTGGGACGAGGTGAAGGACCGCCTGAAGACGTCGGCCACGCAGTTGTCGGGTGGCCAGCAGCAACGGCTGTGCATCGCCCGGGCCGTCGCCGCCCAGCCCGACGTCATCCTCATGGACGAGCCGTGCTCCGCCCTCGACCCGGTGGCCACCCTGCGCATCGAGGACCTGATGCAGGAGCTCAAGGCCGAGTACACGATCGTCATCGTCACCCACAACATGCAGCAGGCCGCTCGCGTCAGCGACATGACCGCCTTCTTCACCGCTGAGGTGGACGCCGATGTCGACCGCCGCGCCGGCGTCCTGGTGGAGTTCGACCGGACGGAGACCATCTTCACCCGTCCCGCCGACGAGCGGACCGAGAGCTACGTGAGCGGACGGTTTGGATGATGCCGACGCGGGGCCAGTTCCAGGAGGCGAGGGAACTGCTCCGCATGGACGTCGATGCCCTTGGACTGTTGGCCGAGCAGGCGGTGATCGGTGCGATGGGCGCCCTGCTCGGCGACGACGCGCCGGCGGCCCACGGTGTCGTCGCCGGCGATGACCGTATAGACGCCCTGTTCGTCGCCCTCGAGGAGCGGGCCTACGCCCTCGTCGCCCAGCAGGCTCCGGTGGCCGCCGACCTGCGCTTCCTCATGGCCGCGCTGCGGGTGATGGCCGACTTCGAGAAGACGGGCGACCGGGCCGTGGCCGTGGCCAAGACCGCGCTGGCCTACTGGGAGCGGGAGCCGGTCACCCTCGGCCTTTTGGGCCGAATGGGAGATCTCGCCTTGACCATGCTGGCCTCCGCCCGGGCAGCCTGGCTCGACCAGGACCTGCTCGTGGCCTCCGACCTGAAACGGCGCGACGACGTGCTCGACGGCACCTTCCGCGAGCTGGTGGCCCACCTCCTCACCCGGCAAGGACCGGGCGTTCCGAGCCTCGTCCTCCACGCTCACGCCGCCGGCCGCAACCTCGAGCGCATCGCCGACCACGGGGTGATCATCGGCGAGCGGGTCAGCTACATGCTCACGGGAGATCCCAGCGCCCTGGTGGCGGAGATCCGGTGACCACCGTCCTCGTCGTCGAGGACGAGGAGTCCTTCGTCGAGCCCTCACCATCGGCCTGAAGCGGGACGGTTTCCAGGTCGAGGTGGCCGCGCCGGCGTCCAGGCCATGGACCGCTTCGCCGCCGTCCATCCCGACCTCGTCCTGCTCGACGTCATGCCGGCCGGGTGCCGACCCGGCTCGTAGCGCTCACGGCGTGGGATCAGAGAATCGGTTGTCGAGAGTGTCGCGTTCGGCGGCTATTTTCTCGGGATGCTGGGACGAGGTGTTGACAGGCGGGTGCTGAAGCTGCTGGTCGGGATGGCCGCCGTATTGGGGCTCGTGCTGACCTTCGGCAGAGCCGAAGGGGCGTATCCCGGGTCCAACGGGAAGATCGCCTTCGAGACCAACCGGGACGGCAACGAGGAGATCTACTCGATGAACCCGGACGGGTCCGGGCTGGTCAACCTGACCCAGGACCCGGCGTTCGACAGAGATCCGGTGTGGTCGCCGGACGGCACCCAGATCGCCTTTGTCAAGGGCTCCGAGGGCCACAGCAACATCTACGTGATGGACGCCGACGGTGGCAACGTCACCAACCTGACCCCTGGAGCCGAGACCACGAATCAGGCGAACAGCGGCGTGAACCCCACCTGGTCGCCCGACGGCAGCCAGATCGCCTACCAGCACTCCAACGACATCTGGGTCATGAACGCCGACGGGTCCAACAAGGTGAACCTCACGCCGGGGACCGACCTCTATGGCACCGAGCCGTCGTGGGGAGCGAATGACCAGATTGCGTTCGTCCGGGACGGCGACATCTGGGTCATGAACTCCGACGGATCGAATCCTCGCCAGCTCACCACGACGACTGTCCCGAGCCAGTCCAAGCGCTCCCCCGACTGGTCCCCGGATGGGAGCCAGATCGTCTACACCTCCGGCCCGCAGATCTGGGTCATGGATGCGGACGGGTCCAATCAGCACCTGGTGGCAGTGAACGGCGTCCTCCCGGCGTGGTCGCCCGATGGCGAAAGCATCGTGTTCTCCTCCAGCCTCCAGCAGTACGGCGCCCCGAACGGTCCCGACCTGTTCGCCGTCGACGCCGGCGGTGGGACGCCCACGCGCCTTGCTGGCTCGGCGGTGCCGGCGATCGACACCGACCCCAACTGGCAGCCGGCGGACGAGCAGGCCCCGACGACCACGTCGAGCACGTCGTCGACCACCTCGACGACCTCAACCAGCACGACCACGACGAGCAGCACCACCGTGCCCGGTCCCACCACGACCTCGAGCACGTCGTCGTCCACCTCCACGAGCACCACGGTCGGCCCGACCACGACCACGACGGCCGGGCCGACCACGACCACCTCGACGACCAGACCGCCGGCGCGGGTGGGCGCGTGCGACGACGGCCGGGACAACGACGGCGACGGGCTCACCGACTTCTCCCTGAGCGCCGGCCAGGGCGACCCGGGTTGCTCGAGCCCCACCGACACCGACGAGCGGAACCCGTCGGTTGCATGCGACGACGGGGTGGACAACGACGGTGACGGCCAGACCGACACCGTCTACCGGTACGTGCGCACCGGCGGCGACGCCGGCTGCTCCTCGCCCACCGACACCTCCGAGCAGTTCGACTGTGATGACGGAGTGGACAACGACGGCGACGGCGTCATCGACAGAGACGACCCCGGCTGCACCGGCCCCTCCGACGAGAGCGAGACCGGCACCAGCCGCGGGCCGGTTGCCGGGGTGGCACCCCACTGCGACGACGGGGTGGACAACGATGGCGACGGTCTCACTGATTACCGGGCCGACGGCTCCGGAGATCCGGGGTGCTCGGGCCCCGAAGACCGGGACGAGAAGTCCCAGTCGCCGGCCACCCCGTGCGACGACGGTCGGGACAACGACGGGGACGGGCTGGCCGACTTCACGGTCAGCGGGTTCGACTTCGTCGACATGAGAACGGGCCTGGTTCGGGGTGACCCCGGCTGCGCCAGCGTCACCGACACCAGCGAGCTCGATCCCACCGTGGAATGTGACGACGGTATCGACAACGACGGCGACGGCGAGACGGACACCGAGTACCTCTTCGTGCGTGCCGGCGGCGACGACGGCTGTTCGTCCCCGACCGATCGGTCGGAGGAGTTCGAGTGCGACGACGGTCTCGACAACGATGGCGACGGCGCCGTCGACACCGGCGATCCCGGCTGTAGCGAGGCCACTGACGACAGCGAGACCGGAGACCGCCGTGGTGCGGTCGGAAGAGCCGCACTCGAGTGCGACGACGGCGAGGACAACGACGGAGACGGCCTGCGTGATTACCGCGTCGACGGGTCGGGTGACCCTGGATGCTCGGGGCCGACGGACCGGGACGAGCAGGCTCAGACACTGGGGCTGCCCTGCGACGACGGGCGGGACAACGACGGGGATGGGCTGGCGGATTATGCGGCCAGCGCCGGCGGCGTGACCGACGGCAAGACAGGGATCCTGTTCGGCGATCCCGGCTGCACCAGCCCGACCGACACGAGCGAGGAGAATCCGAACGTCCAGTGCGACGACGGGATCGACAACGACGGCGACGGCCAGACCGACACCGTCTACCGGTTCGTGCGCATAGGCGGGGATGCAGGGTGTTCGTCTCCGGCCGACGTCTCCGAGCGGTTCGACTGCGACGACGGGATCGACAACGACGGCGACGGGACGGTGGACGCCGGCGACCCCGGTTGTGCCGGCGCCACCGACGACACGGAGATCGCCGAGCGGGGCGCGACGAGGCTGCTGTTGCAGTGCGACGACGGCGTCGACAACGACAACGACGGACGCGTCGACTTCCGCGCCGATGGTTCGGGCGATCCGGGTTGCACGAGCCCCGGGGACACCGACGAGCGAGGTACCACCGGTCCCCAGGCACAACAGCTGGCGCCGAGCCTCATCGCGCTCTTCCCCGCTTGGGCCCAGTTCGCCGGGGCTGCGCCTTAGCTTTCGGGCAGTATTCGGCTATGACGACACTCGTGGTTCGCGATCACGACGAATCGATATCCATCGCCTTCGATGACCTCCTCAAGTACCACGGCCGGAGCTCCATCGCCGGCGTGGCCCACGCCTTCAAGGCGATGGAGCGCGCCTTCCCGCTGCTCTCCCCCGATGAACCGCCGGACCGCTATGACATCACTGTCGAGAGCGGGTTCCCCGGAGGAGGCGCCCGCGACGCCTTCGAGATGGTTACCCGGTGCGTCACGGAGGACCGGTACCAGCTGACGTCCGAGCCTGCCCCACCCGAGGCTCCGGAGGCTCCAGGGGGCCATTTCTTCTTCCGCCTCGGCTACCGGGGGACCGTGGTCGACCTGGTCGCCCGTGCGTCCCTCATACCCGCCGACTTCATCGAGGTCGCCTGCAAGGACGCGCCTTCGCCGGCCGAGGCCGCTCGGGCCCAGGAGCTCAAGGAGGAGATGGCGGAGCGACTTCTGAGCCTGCCGGCGGAGGAGGTCTACGACGCCACCCTCCGTTGAGCTGACCTTTAGAGCAGGGCCGCGGCCAGCGTGGCCAGGGGGCTGCGCTCGCCCTGGGACAGCCGGATGTGGCCAAACAGCGAGCCACCCCGCCCGCCGCCCATCGCCGCCGTGAGCACCGACATCGCGTTGTTGTGCGCCGACAGGAACGGCGCGTCGATCTGGCTGGTGTCGCCGGTGAAGACGACCTTGGTGCCCTCGGCAGCCCTGGTCAGCACCGTCTTGGCCAGGCTGGGCTCGAGGTTCTGGGCCTCGTCCAGCACGATGTAGGTGCCGTGCAGCGACCGGCCCCGGAGGTGGGTGACCGACTCCATGGTGAGGCGGCCCTCAGCGGTGATCTGGGTGATGGTCTCGTCGGCCGCACCCTTGCGCCGGCCGTCGCTCATGGCCACCACCGCGTCGTGGATGGCCCCCATCCACGGGTCGAGCTTCTCGTCCAGCGTGCCCGGGAGATAGCCCACCTCCTGGCGGCCGACGGCGACGAGGGGCCGGTAGATGGCCAGGCGCTCGTACCGGCGGTTGGCCGGGTGGTTCCAGACCTGCTCGAGGCCGGCGGCGATGGCGAGCAGGGTCTTGCCGGTGCCCGCCGGCCCGTCGAGGGCGACCACGCTCACGGCGGGATCGAGGAGGAGGTCCAAGGCCAGCCGCTGCTCGACGTTGCGGGGCTTGAGGTCGTAGGCCTCCTGGTCCTGGCGCAGGAGGCACAGGTAGGCGCCCTTGCGTCGGGTCAGCGCCGACTGCCTGCCGGCCCGGAGGACGGCGAACTCGTTCTCATAAAGCTCGAGGGAGGGACCGAGCTCGCCGACCTCGATCTTGCGCTCCTCGAAGAGCCGGTCGATCAGAGCGCCGTCGAGGCCCTCGACCGTCATCCACCCCGGGCTGTCGCCGCTACGGCCGTAGGCGGGGACCGGAACGTACTCCTTGGCCGCCAGGCCGACGTGGGCGGCCTTGATGCGCAGGGCGGCGTCGTTGGAGACGACCTCCACCGCGGTGCCCCGTCCCTGGAGGCTGAGGGCGGCGCCGATGATGCGGTTGTCCGGCGCGTCGGGATCCAGGTAGTGCTCGGCCAACAGGGTGTGGTTCACGCCGTTCAGGACCACGGCCAGCGTGCCGCCGTGGTCCAGCGTGAGCGGCTCGACCAGCGATCCGCCGGCGGAGACCCGCAGGGCCTCGATCCGGCGCAGCGCCTCACGGGCGTTGTGGCCCACGGTGCCGGGGCGGGACTTCAGCCCGTCGAGCTCCTCGACGACGGTGAGGGGCACCTTGACGGCACAGCCGCTGAACTCGTTCACCGCCCCCGGATCTGCCACCAGGACCGACGTGTCAAGGACGACGGTCTGGGTCAGCTGGGACACCTGTGCGGCAGCGTCGACTGAGTTCGCCATGTCAGGCACACACCTTGCCAGGGATCGCCTCAGTCCGTGGTGACCCCCAGGCTCACGAGGAGCTCGCGGACCCGCCGGCCGATCTCGTCGCGGGTCGGCCGGACCTCCTCGACACCCTTGCCGAAGGGGTCGGTCAGCACCCAGTCCTCATAGCGCTTTCCCGGGAAGAGCGGGCAGGCGTCGCCGCAGCCCATGGTCACCACGACGTCGGCGGCACGCACGATCTCGTCGGTCCAGGGCTTGGGGAACTCCTTGGAGATGTCGATGCCTACCTCTGCCATGGCGGCGACCGCCGACGGGTTCACCTCGGCCCCCGGCTCCGACCCGCCAGACCAGGCAAGTGCTCGGTCACCGGCGAGGTGGTTGAACCACCCCAGCGCCATCTGCGACCGCCCCGCGTTGTGGACGCAGAGGAAGAGCACCACCGGCACACCGCTATCGACCTTCCCCTCGACCCGGGCCAGTGCGCTGAGTCGCTGGCTGGCGAACCGCTCCGCGAGCAGGGGCAGGAAGTTCGCCACCTTGGCGCCACCGGCGAACTGGTCATAGCTGGTCATCAGGAACAACTCGATGGTCTCTTCGCCGAAGACCCCTGCAAAATCCTGCGCAAGGCGGTGGGCGGCCGATTGGAGCATCGGCCGTTGTTCGAGCGGGACTGAGCCTACGTCGGGCATTGCGGGAGTTCCTTTCCTAGTGAGTGAGGGTGTGGTCGGCCGACGGCATGCCCGTAGGCTGATCGGTGGGCTGGTGAGGCATGACAAGGTCCGGCGAGTCGGTGACGACGGAGGGATAGAGGAGCCGCACGGTGATGATGGCCAGCGCGGCGCCGAGGAGCTGTGCGCCGACGAACGCCGGGACGGACGATGCGGCGATACCGGTGAAGGTGTCGGTGAGGCACCGCGCCAAGGTGGCGGCAGGATTGGCGAAGCTCGTGGACGACGTCCACCAGTACGCGCCGCCGATGTAGGCCCCGACCGCGAAGGGTGCGGCGGAGGGCCGGGCCGAGCGGGCGACAGCGAGGATCACCAGGAGCAGGCCGAAGGTGGCGACCACCTCGCCCAACCAGAGGCCTCCTGCGCTGCGGGTCGTGGACGACAGCCGGACCGCAGGAACTGAGAACATCACGTTGGCGATGACCGTCCCAGCCGCCCCACCCAGGAGCTGGGCCACGACGTAGCCAGCGGCCTCGCGCGTCGTCAGCGTGCCAAAGATGCGCTCGGCGAGCGTGACGACGGGGTTGAGGTGGGCACCCGACACTGGGCCGAGGGCAAGGATGATGGCCACCAACGCGACCGCCGTCGCGGCGGCGTTGGCCAGCAGCTGCAGGCCGACGTCGGCCGAGAGCCGTTGGGCGGCGATGCCCGAACCGACGACCGCGGCAAGGAGCATCGCGGTGCCGAGAAACTCGGCACCGGCGCGGCGGGCCAGGGGGCTTCCCATCAAGACCTCAGCAGCACGCGGACGCAGACGCCACGACCTCACCGTCGCCGCCGACCGTCGCGCAGCACACGGCGCCGCTCTCGGGATCGACCGTCCGCAGCTCGCCGCCGGGCATCTCCACGTCGGCCAGCACGGTGTAGATCTCCCACGGCTCGCCCGACGGCCCGTCGACCCAGACCTTGTCCTGCCTGGCGTAGCAACAGGCGACACCCTCCTCGGTGGCCGTCGCCAGCCCCTCACCGGCCAGACGGGCCTGCGCCGCCTCGACGAGCTCCGAGCTCTCGACCTCGACACCGAGGTGGTTGATCGTGCCGCCCTTGCCGGCCTGCTCGAAGAGGACCAGCTTCAGCGGCGGGTTCTCTATGGCGAAGTTGGCGTACCCGGGTCGCAGCTTGGTGGGGGCGGTGGCGAACAGCCGGGAGTAGAAGTCGACCGCGGCGCCGAGGTCATCGACGTTGAGGGCGAGCTGGACTCGGGACATAGGGCGTCTCCCTTGGTTATATTGAGGTAGGTCTATGAGTGTTACCGATACATCGATGGTTGTCAATGGATCACCGGGCGACTCCTGTTGCCCGGTCGTCCTCTCGACGCCCCTCACCGACGAGAAAGCCTCGGAATTGGCTGGCGCCTTCGCCGTGCTCGCCGACCCCGTGCGCCTGCGGTTGCTGAGCCTGCTGGCGTCGGCGCCGGCCGGCGAAGCGTGCGTGTGCGAGCTGGTGGAGCCGCTGGGCCGCTCGCAGCCCACGGTGTCCCACCACCTGAAGATCCTCGCCGGCGCCGGCCTCATCACCGGTGAGAAGCGCGGCCGCTGGGTCTGGTACCGGGTGGTGCCCGAACGCGTCGACCTGCTCAGGAGCGTGCTGGCCTAACCTCGCCGGGGTTGGACGCGCTGCTGCTCAGCTTCGGGGTCATCTTCGTCGCCGAGCTGGGCGACAAGAGCCAGCTCATGGCCCTTGCCTTCGCCACCCGCTACAAGGCCCTGCCGGTCCTGGCCGGCATCACCATCGCCACCGCCGTCGTGCACGCCCTGTCGGTGGTGGTCGGGGCATCGGTCGGCGCTGCATTCCCCACCGACGTCACCTCCGTAGTGGCCGGCGTGGCCTTCCTGGGCTTCGGGCTGTGGACCCTCCGAGGTGACTCGCTGTCGGCGGAAGAAGCGGCCAGAGCGCACCGGTCGACCCGATCGGCCGTCGTGGCCGCCAGCGTGGCGTTCTTCCTGGCCGAGCTGGGCGACAAGACCATGCTGGCCACCATCACCCTGGCCACCACCGAGGGAGCTTTGGGGACGTGGGCGGGTTCGACCTTGGGCATGGTGGCGGCCGACGCCCTGGCGATCGTGCTCGGCAGCGCGCTTGGCACCCGCATCCCCGAGCGGGCCATCAAGATCGGGGCCGCCATCTCATTCTTCGTGTTCGGCGGCATACTCATCTTCGAGGGCCTCCGCGCATGAGGTCGCCTCCTACAACGCGTCCGTCCCCGCCTCTCCGGTGCGGATGCGGTACACCGCGTCGACGGTCGTGACCCACAGCTTGCCATCACCGATCTGGCCGGTGCGGGCGTGCTCCATGATGTCGTCCACGACCCGCTGGACGTCGCCGTCATCGACGACGATCTCCATGCGCACCTTGGGCACGAAGTCGATCTGGTACTCGGCGCCCCGGTACACCTCCGTGTGGCCGCGCTGGCGACCGAACCCCCGTACCTCGGTGACGGTCATCCCCTGGACGCCCGAGCTCAGCAAGGAGGCTTTGACCTCGTCGAGCCGGAAGGGCTTGATGATGGCGGTGATGAGCTTCATGTCTCCCCTCTCACGCCCGCTCGAGCGAGTAGCCGGTCTCGGAATGCTGGCTCAGGTCGAGCCCAGTGTGCTCCTCTTCCTCGGTCACGCGGATGCCCTTGGGAAGGGCGGCCTTCAGGGCCATGCCGATCCCGTACGACACGATGAACGAGAAGACGAACGTGGCCGCCACGGCGATGAACTGCTCGGTGAGCAGGCTGGCGCCGCCGCCGAGGAACAGGCCGTCGCTGGCCAGCTCGTTCACGCTGTCGTCGGCGAAGAGCCCCACCATGAGGGAGCCCAGGACGCCACCGACGAGGTGGACGGCGACGACGTCGAGTGAGTCGTCGTAGCCGAACCGGAACTTGAGCTGGATGGCGAGGAAACACACCGCCCCCGTGACCAGGCCGATGATGACCGGGGCCACGCCGCCGACGAAGCCGGCGCAGGGAGTGATGGCGACGAGGCCGGCGACCGCACCGGACGCGGCGCCAAGCGTGGTGGCGTGGCCGGACTTCATGCGCTCGACGATGAGCCAGCCGATCATGCCGGCGGCGGCGGCGACGAAGGTGTTCATGAACGCCTGGGCGGCGACGCCGTTGGCGGCGAGGGCGGAGCCGGCGTTGAAGCCGAACCATCCGAACCACAGGATGCCGGTCCCCAGCAGGGTGAGCGGCAGGGAGTGCGGGGGCATGGGCTCGCGCGGCCAACCTCTGCGCTTGCCCAGCAGGATCGTCAGGGCGAGGGCGGCGGCGCCGGCGTTGACGTGCACAACAGTCCCGCCGGCGAAGTCGAGGGCGCCCCGGTCAGCTAGCCAGCCCCCGGCGAACACCCAGTGGGCGACGGGGAGGTATACCAGCACCGACCAGAGGGCGATGAAGCCCACCCACGCCGCCCACCGCATGCGGTCGGCGATGGCGCCGGTGATCAGGGCCGGAGTGATCACCGCGAACGTCAACTGGAAGGCGACGAACGCCATGGTGGGGATGGTGCCCGACAGCTCCTCCAGATCCTTGAGCCCGACGAAGTCGAGGTTCCCGATCCAGCCGGCGTTGCCGGCATCGCCGAAGGCCAGGGAGTAGCCGAACAACACCCAGAAGATGGTGACGATGCCCATGGCGAAGAAGTTCTGCATGAGCATGGCGAGCACGTTCTTGCTGCGGACCATGCCGCCGTAGAAGAGCGCGAGCCCGGGGGTCATGAACAGGACAAGGGCCGACGAGATCAGCACCCACGCGGTGTCACCGGTATCGAGTTCCGGCACGAGAACAACCTCCCATGTTCAGGTCTGACGGAAGGAGAACGGCCGGTCCCGGGCCGGCTTGCCCGAGTCTGAACAGCGGATGTGTCGTGAGTGGTACCGACGTGTTTCGTCAGTGTGAACTTGTGACCGGAATCTGAATTGCGCTCAGCGGTCCTCGAACGCCCGGCGCACGGTCGCCTTCTTGCCCTTGATGGTGCTGGCCCTCAAGGCCCGCACCACCTCGTCGACCGCCGGCTCGGGCACCTCCACCAAGGTGAAGCGGTCGGCGATCTCGATGGCGCCGATATCGCGCCCGCTGAGGCGGGTCTCGCCGGCGATAGCGCCGACGATGTCCTGGGGCCGGATGCCGGCGCTGCGGCCGGCGCCGATGAAGAGGCGGATCATGCCGGCGCCGGCCCCGCGTGCCGGCCGTGGGCCTTTGGCCGGCGCCTTGGCCGGGCGGTCGGTCCTCGGCACCACGTCGGGGATGTCCTCGTCGTCGGCGACGGGACCGGTGGCTTCATGGACCAGCTTCATCGCCGCCAGGGCCACTTCCATGACGTCGTACTTGTCGGCCAAGCTCTCCACGACGACGCGGTAGCCCTCGAAATCGTCATCGATGATCGCCTCCTCGACCGCAGCCCGAGTCAGCTCGAGCCGGCGGGAGCGGAGGTCGGCGACCGTCGGCACCTTCTCGACGGAGATGCGCTGCTTGGTGACCCGCTCGATGGTCTTGAGCATGCGGTGCTCGCGCGGCTCGACCAGGGTGATGGCCACGCCCTCCCGGCCGGCCCGGCCCACCCGGCCGATGCGGTGCACGTAGGAGTCGGGCGCCGAGGGCACCTCGTAGTTGACGACGTGGGTCAGCTGCTCGATGTCGAGGCCGCGGGCGGCCACGTCGGTGGCGACGAGCAGGTCGGCGGTGCCGGCCCGGAGGCGGCCCATCACCCGGTCGCGCTGTTCCTGGGTCATGCCACCGTGGATGGCCTCGGCCCGGTAGCCGCGACCGTTGAGCGTGGAGGCGATCTGGTCGACCTCGTCGCGTGTGCGGCAGAACACGAGGGCGGCCGCCGGCGACTCGAGGTCGAGGATGCGGCCCAGGGTGGCGACCTTGAAGGCGCGGGGCACCACGTAGGCCACCTGGCGCACCAGCGGCGTCTGGCCCGAGTCGACCGATGCCCGGCCCATGTGGATCTTCACCGGCTCTCGGAGGTGCCGACGGACCATGCCGTCGATGCGCGCCGGCATGGTGGCCGAGAACAGCACGGTCTGCCGCTCCGCCGGCGTGGAAAGGAAGATGGCCTCGATGTCCTCGGCGAAGCCCATGTCGAGCATCTCGTCGGCCTCGTCGAGGACGACGACCTTCAGGGCGTCGAGGTGGAGGGTGCCCCGGCCGATGTGGTCGAGGGCCCTGCCCGGCGTGGCGACGACCACGTCGACGCCCCGGTCGAGGGCGCTGAGCTGGCGGAAGATCGGCTGGCCCCCGTAGATGGGCAGGACGCGGGCGCCCAGCTCCCTGCCGTAGCGGTGGACGGCTTCGGAGACCTGGATGGCCAGCTCGCGCGTGGGGACGAGGACCAGGGCCGTGGGCCGCTTGCCCCGGCTGCCGGCGGCCAGGTGTTGCAGCAGCGGGAGAGCGAAGGCCGCCGTCTTGCCGGTGCCGGTCGCGGCCTGGCCGAGCAGGTCCCGGCCGGCGATCAGCGGCGGGATCGCCTCCCGCTGGATCGGCGTCGGTTCCTCGTAGCCGACGCCGGCCAGGGCGGCGAGCAGCTCGGGCCGCAGGCCGAGGTCGGCGAACGTGCCGGCGTCGATGTTATCGGTGGTGGTCATCGCATGGGCTCCTGCTGGCAGCAAAAGGCCGGCGCTGGAAGCGCCGGCCCGCGTCCAATCCTAAGCCATCGTCGCCGCCGGTGAGGGCGCTGGGATGGTCAGCCGTGTTCGGGGGACGCCTCCAGGATCCGGCGGAGTGCGGCGAGGTCCTTGGTGTTGGCCCGGCGCATGGCGGCGGCCATCATCGGCGCCGCCATTTTGGAGAACCCCGCCGGCTCCCCGCGGTTGCGCAGGGTCATGCGAGTCGACCCGTCGCCGGTAGCCGTCCAGGTGTAGGTGGTCTCCATCGGGAAGGGGCCCTGTGCCGTCCGCATCACGAGGCGTTCGTTCGCCGCCAACTCCACCACCTCGTAGGTGTAGGCCAGGCGCCGGCCGAGGAACCGGGCGACGAAGGCGACGCGGGATCCGACCGCGACGGGCGGGGGCGTCTCCCACTGGACGGAGTCGATGTTGACGTACCACTCCGGGGCGTTCGAGGGATCGCCGGCGTAGGCGGCCACCGCTTCGATCGGGACGCGGATCGTCACCTCGGTGAGGACGTCGACGGTCAACTCGCCCCACCCGATTCCGGCGGCTCGCCCACGAGGGGGTCACCGGGTCGTCGTCTGCTCATTGGTTTCTCTTTCGTTGCCTCCGGCTTGATCGTCGCGCATCCCGGCTGCCGGCGGAGCGCTCGGCTGGCTTTGTCACAGGGGGCACAGCTCGGCGAGGGCCGACGCACATGCCCACCTCGCCGTCGCCGGCTCCGACGCTCGTCGACCAGCATGGGCTCGACTGTGTCGACGGTCCGGGCGATCGGCCGTGCACTGGCGCTGGACCATCCCGGACGACTCGGGGTCGTTGGGCGGACGAGATGGACGTCCCACTCCCATGGAAGACTGGCGACGTGCACGCTTCGTCAGGTGAGCGGCGCCCTGGAGACTCGCCCCGCGTCGAGGCTGACCGCTTCGACGTCCGGTCCGCCGACGGGACTTCGATCGCCGTGTGGGTCGACGGCGAAGGTCCGCCGCTGCTGCTCGTGCACGGCGCGCTGAACGACCACACCACCGACGTCCCCTTCGTTGCCGAGCTCCGCGACCGCCTGACTACCTTCGCCATGGACCGCCGCGGCCGGGGCGCCAGCGGCGACGCCGCCGTCTACGCCATCGAGCGCGAGTTCGAGGACATCGCTGCGGTCGTCGATGCCGTCTCGGCCCGCACCGGCCAGCCGGTGGCGGTGTGGGGGCACTCCTACGGTGCCGACTGCAGCATGGGCGCGGCCACGCTCACCGACAACATCTCCCACCTGGTGCTCTACGAGCCCGGGCTCGGCTACGACTGCCCGGACGAGAAGATCGAGGCGGTCGAGATGGCGGTCGCCGTCGGCGACAGGGAAGGCGCACTGGTCGCCGCGCTCGTCGGCATCGTCGAGTTGACCGACGACGAGCTCGCGTTCGTGCGGTCGAGCCCGGCGTGGCCGGCGCGTCTCGCCGCCGTGCCCGCCCTTCCTCGCGAGGTCAGAGCCGAGGTGGAGTGGGTCTACCGACCCGGCCAGTTCGACGCCATCGCCGCAACGACGTTGCTGCTCGCCGGCGCCGACAGCCCAGCCGCGCAGCAGAATGCGACCCAGCGGGCGGCAGCCGCCATCCCCGGCGCCAAGGTCCGTGTGCTCGAGGGCCACGGCCACATGGCCCACCGGCTCGATCCCGCCATGGTCGCCCAGCTCGTCTGCGACATCGTTGCCTCATGACGGAGCGTCAGGTGGACCGGTAGACGCCCCCAAACAAGTCCGAAGGCCCAGGTCCGCCGACCTGGCGTAGAAAAAGTGTCCCGGCTGGCCGCCGCAGGACCTCTGAAAGCGACGAGACCCGTTCGCCAACGGGGTCGATGCCGGTGCGCGATGTTGAACCGTCCGCCAGCCGCTCCGTCGGTGACCCGGGCCGTGAGCTAGCTCTGCACTCGGTCATCGACCAGGTGGCCGGCGATGCGCGGGTTCATCGTTGCTCCCATAGCTGCTCGTCAAGGCGGCCAGCGTTGGCGTTGACGACCTCGAGGACCGCTCGCAGCTCGCCGGCGGGGCTGAGTTCGAACATCTCGGTATGCTCCAGGAAGACCGGAACATGGCCGGGGGCCATGTAGAACGCGTCACCAGCGGTGACCGTCTCTTCATGGTCGGCGTAGCGAATCACGAACCCGCCCTTGAACACGTAGCCCCAATGCGGGCACGGGCAGGCGTCGCCCGGGAGACCTTTGAGCAGTGGGCCGGTGTCGAGACCGGCCGGGAATGTCTCGAACTCCACCTGCAGGTCGCCCCAGTTGGTTCCACCTTGGGGAATCGCGGTCTTGTCGGCTCGCATCTCTGTCCTCCCCTTGCTGTTCGGCCGGATGGAGCGGATCGTGTCGAATTGAGGTTGGACAGAGGTTGGCGTCGGGTTGCTGGACTCAGGCCCGGACGATGGCGGTGTACACGGCTTCGGTATCCCCTGATGGCGGGACGCCAAGTTCGTCGGCCAGCACGTTGCGGCACCGCTCGTAGGTGCGTAGTGCCTCGGCCCGGTTCCCGGCTGCGGCGTGGACGCGCATGAGCCGCTGGTAGGTGCTCTCACGGAACGGCTCGACCGCCAGCGCGTCCTCGGCGGCCTGGATCGCCTCGGCCAGCTCACCATTGGCGGCTGCGCACTCGACGGTGCAGTCCAGCGCCCGCAGGTTGAGCTCACGGAGGCGCAACCGGGTGCGGCGAACCCACGGGCCGTCCTCGCCGGCCAGGAACGGGCGGCGACCGACGTGATAGGCGACATACGCCCAGGGGTACGCCGCCCGAGGGTCGCCGGCCGCCAGCGCCGTTTCGGCGCGGTGGACGGCATCGGCCGCAGCTTCGATGTCGACCCAGGTGTCGGCCGGCAGACGGAGCTGGTAGCAGCCGAACGACGTCACCAGCGCGTCATCGCCAAGGCCCGCCCGGCGCAGCGCGGCCCGCAACTTGCTCACCACCGCCATGACCGCCTTCTCCCACGCCGGCGGCGGGTCCTCGAGCCAGAACTCCTCGGCCAGCTCATCACGCGTCACGGGCCGGTCGCGTTCTGCGACCAGCAACGCCAGAGCGACCCGACCCTGACGGCCGGGCAGGTCGCGCTCTGTGATGAGCATGTCGCCGTGCTCGATCCGCACCTGTGAGGTGAGATAGATGCGCAAGACGTCCATTCTCGCCAACCTCCAACCAACCTGCCGTCCCTAGCGTCGCACGCACAGCACCCGAGAGGAGCAGAGATGACCAAGGTGATCAAGTGCGACTGCGGCTTCGTGGTACGGGGAGACACCGACGACCAACTCGTGCAGGCGGCAGGACGCCACGCCAAAGAAGTTCACGACATGGAGCTGACCGCCGAACAGATCCTGGCCATGGCCGAGCCGGCCAGCTGACATTGCCCAGATCACGGCAGCACCCGAGATCGGCGTGCGGGTCACCCCGAGCCGCGGCGGGCGGCATCGAGCATGGAGCGTGCTGACCACGCGATCGTGGTGCCGATTGCGGACCCTGCCCGCGAAACCCGCGGCTCCTCGTCCGTCGTCGCCTCCAGCCCCCTTCGCTTGCCCGGTGCACTCTGTCGGCCTTCCGGCATCGTTGAGGATCTGGTGATCACTCGCCCGTGCGACCACAGCCGGCCATCAGAGAACCGGACGACCACAGGAGCACCAGTGGAGTTCGGGTTAGGCAGGTTCGGTCGAGCGTGCATGGTTGGGTGGCGTGTGCCGTCCTCATTCGGTGCCGACGATGGGAGCGCAATTTGACTGGATGCGCGCGGCTATGGGAGCGCGTGATGGATCGCGTCGCGTGCGATCTGGACGATGGCGTCGCGTCCTGCTGATGCCGCGGTGGCGTACAGCCGCTCGAGGGCTTCACGGTCGAGGTCGCCGGGCGGCGCTTCTCTGGGAGCCGGCGGTGCGTCGGGAGCACCCGCCGCGGCGTGGCGGAGGATCAGCGCCGGTTCGCTGTGGCCGAGCGAGTCGAGCACGTCTGCGAGGTTGCGGAGCGTCGTCCACTGCTGGACCCACGAGCCGGTGCGGTGCCAGTAGTCGATGAGCTCGCGGTAGCCGCGCAACGCGTCGGTCGTGCGGCCCGTGGCCGCGAACTGCGACAGCCTCCCGACCGACGCGACTCCCTGCAGGAAGGTCGACCCGACCGACCGGGCGAGGGCGATGGCGGTCTCGTAGGAGGTGACGGCGCGGTCGCGGTCCTCGGCGAGCGCTTCGATCTCGGCGTCGACGTAGGCGTGGAAGGCGCGAAGGGTCGGTGAGGCCGCGACATCCCAGAAGCGCTTGTTGAGGGATCTAGCCGCGTCGAGATCGCCGGCGTAGCCGCGGGCGAGGGCGGCGATGCCGAAGCTCTGACTGGGCCGTGGCGATGCTTCCGCGGCCTGGATGGCGAGTTCGGCGCACGCTGTGAGGTCGCCGCGGCTGAGGGCGACGAGCGACTTGGCGTCGATGCAGGACCAGTTCGAGCTGCCGGTGAGCTCGATCCCGGCATCGGCGAGTTCGTCGGCGCGGTCGAGCTCGCCCCGGGACCAGGCGCTGGAGGCGGCTGCGCCCAGGACTTCGGGGGCCTGCGCGTGGTGCTCGAGTCCGGGGTCGGCAGCGAGCTCGAGGGTCCAGTCCCAGACCTCGGTGAGGTCGCGCCAGCCCGCGGCGTCGGTCAGTCTGAGGACCATTCCGACGGCGTCGTCGGTGCGGCCGAGGGTGCGCACGCGTGCCCAGGCGACCCGTAGGTTGGCGAACTCGCGGCGCAACGACGTGTCGGCGCGGTGCTCCTCGGGCGTGATCACGGTCGCGTCGATGGTGTGGACGAGGCCGAGGGCCCACTGCAGGAAGCGCTCGGCGGCCGCGCCCGCTTCAGCGTTGCCGGCGAGTTGCTCGCCGGCGAAAGCTCGCACGGTGTCGAGCATGCGGTACCGGGTGGTCGGCGTGGGGGCGACCTGGAGCATCGACGCGTCGACGAGGTGCGCCAGTTCGTTTAGCGGGATCGAACCGGAGTCCAGATCCACGGCGAGGGCCTCGGCGTCGAGGAGATCGATGCCGTCGGCGAACATGCTGAGTTGTCGGAGCAGTCGTTGCTCGGCGGCGGGCAGGAGGTCATAGGACCAAGCGATTGTCTGGCGGAGGGTGCCGGCCGGGCTGTCGCCGAGGAGGTCGAGCGCGTGATCGACCCGCCCGTAGAGGTCGTCGAGGCTCAGGGAGGACAGCCGTGCCGCTGCGAGTTCGATGGCGAGTGGCATGCCGTCGAGTTTGCGGACGATGTGGCTGATGGTTGCCAGCTCGCTCGGACCCGGCGTGAGGTCGATGCCGAGGCGGTTGGCGCGGTCGAGGAACAGCGCGACCGCTGGTGCGCGCTTGATGTCGGCGAGGCTGTCGGTCCTGGTGACCGGGAGCGGCGCGAGCCGGAGGCGCTGCTCGGCGGGGAGGGCGAGGGGCTCGCGGCTTGTCGCCAGGATCGTGAGGTCGGGGCAGGCGTCGAGGAGTCGTTGCGCGGCGTGTTTGACGGCGGCCAGGAGGTGTTCGCAGTTGTCGACGACCAGCAAACGGGGTCCGGCGGCGAGGATGGCGGCGCAGGCGTCGAGCGGCTCGCCATGACGGACGCGAAGGTCGAGCGCATCGGCGATGGCGTGCGGGAGCAGGCGCTCGTCTGTGACGGAGCCGAGGAGCACAGCTGTGGCCGGTTCGGCTCCGGCGGCGAGCTCCATGGCGAGATGGGTCTTGCCCACGCCGCCCGGCCCCACGATGGTCACGAGCCGCTCAGTCGCGAGGAGGCGGCGCAGCGCAGCCAGCTCCGAGTCGCGGCCGCGCATCCGTTTGGCCGGGCGCGGGACCGCTCCACGAGCGGGACTCGCGATGGCAGCGAGCTGCGTCTCCATCTCGGTGAGCGCTGGCGTTGGGTCCAAGCCGGTCTCGATGACGAGGCGCTGTCGGTACGCGTAGCCGGCTCGAAGGCCCTCGGCGGACCGACCGTCGGCGTGCAGTGCGCTCATGAGCAGGAGCACCGCCGGCTCCGAGAGCGGATCAGAGCCGACGTGGTCCGCTGCGACCGCCACGGCCTGCTCGATGTCTCCGGTGTCGAGCAGCGCGGCGACGTAGGCGCGGTCGATGCTTCCCCTTAGCTCGCGGATCGAGATCGTGGCCGCAGCAAGCCGTTCGACGTCAGGGAACTCGGCGAGAGCCTCCCCTCGCCACAGCCGGCGCGCTTCGCCAAGGGTGTTACGGGCGGCGGCGGAGTCGGCGCGCCGTGCGGTCTCGTGGAGCCGGCGAGCGGTGGCGAGATCGGTGCCGTCGGAATCGAGGACCAACCGGTAGCCACCCGTGCTTCCACCCTCCAAGCTCGTAGCGGCGTTGCCCAGGTGGCGCCGGAGGCGCGAGACGTGGCTCTGCAGGGTTGCCCGTGCCGTGTCCGGTATCTCGCCGGGCCAGATGGCGGCGATGAGGTCGTCGGTCGGGACGGTGCGCCCCTCGGCCATCGCCAGGACGGCGAGCAGCGCTCGCCGCCGGGGACCCGGCACGGCCACCTCCCGTCCATCGACGGTCAGCCGCAACGGGCCAAGGACGTCCACGCGGACCGGCACGGCCCAAGTCTCGCCGCGATCGGCCGTGCAAGTGCCGTGCAAGCAGCTCCCGCGATGCTGCAGGCATGAGGAACATCGCCGTCGAGCAGCGCCTGCCCATCAACGAGGAGCGTGCCATGGTCGATGAGCTGCGCTCGTCGATTCGGGGCGAGGTGATCGACCGGGGCGATACCCGCTACGACGACGCCAGGCGTGTGTGGAACGGGCTGATCGACCGGCACCCCGCGGTCATCGCCCGGTGCGCGGACGTCGCTGACGTGGTAGAGGCGGTTCGCATCGTCCGCCGGTTCCGGCCTCCGGTGAGCGTGCGCGGCGGCGGGCACCAGGTCGCTGGGAGCGGTGTGTGCGACCACGGCCTGGTCATCGACCTGTCCCCGATGTCAGCGGTGCAGGTCGACGCCACCTCCCGCACGGCGAAGGTCCAGGCGGGGGCGCGCTGGCGTGACGTCGACCGGGCGACGCAGGTTCATGGCCTGGCGACGACCGGTGGTGAGGTCTCCGCGACCGGGGTGGCCGGGCTGACACTCGGCGGGGGGCTGGGGGTAATGATGCGAACCCACGGGCTCAGCTGCGACAACCTTCGCTCCGTCGAGCTCGTCACCGCGGATGGGATGGTGCGCACCGCCAGCCGCGACGAGCACACCGACCTGTTCTGGGCGGCGCGAGGTGGTGGGCGCGGGTTGGGCGTCGTCACGTCGTTCGAGTTCGACCTGCACCCGCTCGGTCCCGATGTCGGCGGGGCGCTCGTGCTGTACCCGTACGAATCGGCGGTCGACGTACTGCGTGCCTGGCGGGAGATCGCCCTGGACGCTCCCGACACGGTAGCGCCGGAGATCGCGCTGTGGAGCATCCCGCCCTTGCCCGACCTTCCGGTGGAGCTGCACGGGGCGCCCGTCGTCATCGTGGTTGGCACTTACATCGGACCGCCGCGGGACGCCGGCGCCGTGCTGGGACCGCTACGGGCCCTCGCCCAGCCGCTCGCCGATATGAGCGGGACGTCGACGTACGTCGAATCGCAGAGCAGCTTGGACGAGCTGTTCCCGGACGGTGGCCGCTACTACTGGAAGTCGCACATGGTCGAGGATCTGAGCAACGAGCTCATCGACACGCTCGTGGCGTGCGACGCCGCTCGGCCGGATCCTGGGTCGCTGATCGTCATACGCACCCTCGGCGGAGCAATCGCCGAGGTCGGCGAGCACGACACCGCGTATCCGCATCGACGAGCTCGGTTCAACGTGAGCATCGACGGCACCTGGAGCGACCCCGCCATCGACGACACGGCCATCGGCTGGGTCCGCTCGACCTGGGATCAGGTCGAGCCCTTCACCACCGGGGGTGTGTACTTGAACTTCGCCGGATTCGGCGACGACACCGACCTCGACGCCACCGCGCTGGGCCAGCACCACACCCGCCTCGCCGACATCCGCCGCATGTACGACCCCGACGGCCTCTTCGACGCCGCCGCCCGGCGGGCCTGACCCTGACTTGAACGGGCATCCGCACAGGAGCAACGAGACACCATGAGCCAGCAACGACACCCAGGCCGGATCGGCGAGAACGCGGTCGTGATCGGCGCAAGCATGGCCGGCCTTTGCGCCGCACGAGTCCTCGCCGACCGCTTCGACCACGTGACGGTCCTCGACCGTGACAGCCTGCCCGATTCGCCCACGTGGCGGAACCGCGTGCCGCAGGGCCGTCACCCCCATCTCCTCCTCGCCGCGGGCGCCCGGCTCATCGAGGACTGGTTCCCGGGCATCATCGACGAGCTCTATGCCGGCGGCGCAGTCGAGATCGACCTGACCGCCGACATGCACTGGCACCAAGGCGGCGGGTTGGCACGGCGACCACCGTCGTCACTGCGCGGACCGTCAATGTCACGGCCCTACCTCGAGCTCACGGTGCGGCGTCGGCTCACGTCCATGCCGAACGTCAGCATCCGAGGCGACACAGACGTCCAGGGCGTCACGCTCGACGACACCGGCCGGGTCGTGGCCGTACAACTCGACGACCACTCGCTCCCCTGCGAGCTGGTCGTCGATGCCACCGGCCGCCAGGCCCACACCCTCTCCTGGCTCGAGCAGCTCGGCTACCCGCAACCCGCGATCTCACGAGTCGAGGTCAACACCCGCTACGTGACCCAGGAGCTGGCACGCCACGAACACCCCGAACGCGACTGGAAGGCCGCCGGGGTCATCGACGAGCCAGCGGCCAAGAGGCTCGCCATGGCCCTCCCCGTCGAGGGCGACCGCTGGCTCGTCGTCTTCGGCGGCGTGCACGGCGAAGCCGCTCCTGGCGACGCCGGCGAGCGCCTCGCGTACGCGCGGACCCTCCCGTCACCGGTGATCGCCCAACTCCTCGAGGAGTCCGACCCGCTCACCGAACCCGTGACTCACCGGTTCCCCGCCAGCCAGCGTCGCCACGTCGAGCGGCTCAAGCGGTTCCCGCTCGGGTGGGTGCTGCTGGGAGACGCCATCGGGTCCTTCAACCCCATCTACGGCCAAGGCATGACCGCCGCCGCGCAACAGGCCGCCGCGCTCGCCGAGGCCCTCGACCGCCAAGGCCAGATCGACGCCCGGTTCGCGCGCCGTTACTTCAAAGCCGCCAGCCGAGTCGTCAATCTCGCGTGGTCCACCGCCGTGGGTAGTGATTTCGTCTACGCCGAGACGACCGGTCCGAAACCGCCGGGGACCGATCTCATCAACCGGTACATGAACCGCGTCACGGTCGCCGCCCAGCACGACGACGCCGTCTCGCTGCGCTTCACCGAAGTCGTCGCCATGGTCCGCAAGCCTGAGTCGCTCCTGACGCCAGCCTTCATCCTGCGGGTGCTCCGGTCACAGCGGCCGAGCGGCACGACGCACGTCACCAAGCCAGTGTGAGATGCCAATGCTCTGCCAACGCCTCTGACCCCTGGGGCCATCACGACGAAACGCGGCCGAATCGAGCCAGAACGCGGCGCTTGCCGCAGCCCCGGCGTCTCCGAGCCGCGGACGGCTGGGTCCCGACTCTCGGTGCGGTCGTCGGTGGATCGGGCGTTCCCCCGACTGCATGCTCGCCCTCTCGGCTCGCTCACCTGGGTGTTCGCGTCTGGCCGTTCGACACGCACTCGGCGACGGCGATCAACGCCCACGGCACCGCCGGATGCCGCCCGGTGGCGGGACGATCCGGACCGTGCGGTAGAAGATCCGGTAGAAGATCGCCTCCGAAACAGAAGGGCCGGTGCTTGCGCACCGGCCCTGACTGCTCTTTTCTTGGTGGCGGGGGCAGGATTTGAACCTGCGACCTTCGGGTTATGAGCCCGACGAGCTACCAGACTGCTCCACCCCGCGGCGGATCAGCCCAGGTTACACCTACGCGGTCGGCCTCG
>Ga0247713_1000237_pt1 | contig 38681 bp, 31 predicted proteins | sample 21E_NmetaG_FD_189936 | JGI IMG/M metagenome (GOLD analysis project Ga0247713, IMG submission 189936) | Soil microbial communities from hillslope of Landscape Evolution Observatory, University of Arizona, Oracle, AZ, United States - 2-1-E_N | ecosystem: Engineered > Artificial ecosystem >...
GGACGGGCCGGGCCTGCGCCCGATCCTGGATGACCTTGGCCATGCGGCTACCTACCTACGCCGGCGGGCGGATCTGGTGGACGGCGGACAGGGCGGCGATGCGGTGCTCGGCCCGCCGGTCGGCGGCCTCCGCCGTCGTCACCCCATCCGTCTCGGCCGCCTGCAGGACCGAGGTCACGGTGTCGAAGATGCGCCGGACGGCGGCCAGGGCCAGGTCCGGGTGGTAGCCGCCGGGAGCCAGCTCCTCGGCGATGTTGATGAGCCCGCCGGCGTTGGCGACGAAGTCGGGCGCGTAGAGAACGCCGGCCCGGGCCAGCAGCCCGGCGGCGCCCGCGTCCGCCAGCTGGTTGTTCGCTGAACCCACCACCGCCGCGCACCGTAGTTCGGGAATCGTCCTCGCGCTAAGCACTCCGCCCATGGCGCACGGGGCGTAGATGTCGCACTCCACGGCGTGGATCTTCTCCACGGCCACCACCTCGGCGCCGAAGCGGGCCACCGCCCACTCCGTGGCCGCCGGCGTGACGTCGGCCACCGTCACCCGGGCTCCCTCCTCCGCCAGGTGGCCGAGGAGCACCCGCCCCACCTTGCCCACGCCGGCGAGGGCGACGTGGCGGCCGACCAGGGACGTGTCGGCCCACAGGTGCCGCGCCACCGCCTTCATGGCCCACAGCACGCCGTAGCCCGTGGCGGTCGAGGGGTCGCCCGAGCCCCCGAGCTCGCGGCTGACGCCGGTGACATGACGGGTCTCGCGGCGCACCAGGTCCATGTCGTCCTGGGTGGTGCCGACGTCCTCGGCGGTCAGGTAGCGGCCACCCAGGTTGTCGACGTGGCGGGCGTAGGCCCGCATGAGCACCTCGGTCTTGTCCCGGGTGGGATCACCGAAGATGACCGCCTTTCCCCCGCCGAGGTCGAGGCCGGCGGCGGCCGCCTTGTAGGTCATGCCCCTGGCCAGGCGCAGGACGTCCTCCAAGCCCTCATCCTCGGAGGCGTACGGGTAGAAGCGGGTGCCCCCCAGCGCCGGCCCGAGGCGGGTGGAATGGACGGCGATGATGGCCCGCAGGCGCGATCCGCGGTCGTGGCAGAACACGACCTGCTCGTAGTCGTCCGCCCCGATGCGATCGAAGACGTCCACCGAGGCAGGCTACCGGCCTCCCGATTCAGCGGACGACGAGGGTCGCGATCTGGTGGGTCTCGTGGAGCTGACAGTAGATCTTGAACGTGCCCGGGTGGCGGGCCTGGAACCTCTTCTCGAACCCACCGGGCGGCACTTCGTCCTGGATGCCGTAGCCCTCGATGCTGAAGCCGTGGACCGTGGTCGTGGGGTTGCCGACGGCGAGCGTCACGTTGTCGTCCTTGTTGACCGTGATGGTGGTGGGCTCGAACACGGCGCCGGACGGACCGGAGCGCACGCTGATCTGGCGCTCGACGTCGGGGTGGCCGCCACACCCGGACGCGAGAAGGGCGAGGCCGAGCAGGCTCGCGGGAAGGAGACGGCGGAAAGTGGGCACGTGGTCGGGACCGGTGTCGATCCGGTGACCTCGCGCTTTTCAGGCGCGCGCTCTACCAACTGAGCTACCCGACCGGGAACTTCACTGCTATCTGATGGAAAACGAAACTGCGCGGTCCTGACGAGATTTGAACTCGCGACCTCCGCCTTGACAGGGCGGCGTGCACTCCAAGCTGCACCACAGGACCCTGCGATGACAATTCGCCAGCCTAGGTCACCTTCAGCTCACCCGTCATACGCGTTGGGTGGATCGAGCACTTGATCTTGTAGGTACCCGGGATGCTGGGGATGGTGAGCTGGGCGTTCGACCCGGAGGCGATGCTGCCGGTGTCGAACCGGTTGTCCTCGGCGGTGAAGGTGTGGGCCGAGGGGCCCTGGTTCTGGACCAGCACCCGGGCGCCGGCCTTGACCTCGAGGCCGGTGAAGCTGAAGTCCCTCACGATGATCGGCGCCGGCGGCTGCGACGTCGTGGTGGACGGCCCGGCCACGGTCGTGGACGTGGATTCGGCTTCGATGGTCGGGTCGTCGTCGTCACCGCACGCCGTGAACACCATCATGGTCACCGCCACGGCTGCCAGCACCCGACCGATCCGCATCCTCGCCCCTTTCCGTGAGACGTGGAGCATAGAACCGGAAGCCCACGAGGGCCGCCAGGGCCAGGCCGTAGGAGACCCGTCCGATGGCGACCGCGTGAGGCGAGTCGAGCAGGACGGCGAAGAAGTACGGGTAGCCGGCCAGGGCGACGGCGGACCACACCGGCCTGGCCGCCACGGTGGCCACGGCTAGAAGCGTGACCGCGTACCAGGGCTGCACCGGCGTGACGGCCAGGAGGAGGGCCCCGAGCAGGACTGCACTGCCTCGGGGTGCGTCCACTCGGCGCACCAAGACCCAGGCGCCGGTGGCAACCACGCCGGCGCCGGCCAGGACGGCGGTCGGCGCCGGCGGCAGGTCGAGCAGGCCGGCCAGGAGGTAGCGCCCGCCCTCGCCGTAGCGCTCCTCCTCCAGGTAGCCGGGCAGGTAGCCGAGGACGCGGAGCCCGACGGTGACCACGTGTGGCAGGTAGGCGAGCGCCACCACGCCGGCGAAGGCGCCGGCGAGGCGCGTCACGGCGTGGCGCCCGCGATCGGCCAGGAACGCCAGCCCGACCACCGCCGGGTAGAGCTTGACGAGGAAGGCAGCGCCGACCAGCGCCCCCACCCACGCCGGCCGGCGCCGGGCCGAGGCGAGCAGGGCGAGGACGACGAACAGCGCGGCCAAGCCGTCGACATGGCCGTTGTTGACCACCTCCACCACCGCCACCGGCGACAGGGCGTAGAGGGCCGTCCACCGTTCGTCGCGCTTCCACGCCCGCAGCACCGCCGGCAGCAGGGCGACGAGCGCCATGTCGCCGAGGAGGCCGGCGACCTGCCACGCCTTGTGGCGAGCATCGATCCCGGCCACCGAGTAGACGGCGGTGAACCACGCCTCGGCCACTGGCGGGTAGATCGTGCGGACGGTGGGCCGGTTGATCCGGGTGCACCCGGGCTCCCGCTGGAGGGCGGCGCAGCCCTCGGCGTCGGGCCACAGCCAGTCCTCGCGCAGGCCGGCGAGGTTGGGCGAACTGGGCGGGTAGCGGTACGGGTCGGTGCCCGAGACCTGCACCCGCCCGTCCCAGGCGTAGCGGTAGAGGTCGTCGGAGAGGATGGGCTGGCCGGCCAGGGCGGCCAGGCGGAGCACGAAGGCCACGGCGACGATCGCCGGCACCGCGTAGCGCCTCGGCAGCCGCAGGGCGCACACCACGCCGACCCCCCACACCACGGCCCAGACCGCCAGCCGGGCCAGCAGGGCCCAGCGGTCGTTCCGGAGGGGCTCGGCGGTGACGAAGCTCAGGCACAGGCCGGCGCCGGCGGCCGCGGCGGCGAGGAAGCCGGCCCGCGCCCAGCGGGCCTGAGCGTCAGGTGCGCTGGGGGGCACGGGCGAAGTCGGCCATGCCGGCGGCGAAGTCGATCTCGGCCACGAAGCCCAACGTCTCGGCGGCCAGGGCCGAGGAGGCCACGATGTGGCGGACGTCGCCCAGCCGCCATTTGCCGGTGACGACCGGCGGCAGGTCGTCGCCGGCCAGGGCGTGGGCCAGATCGGCGACCGTGTGGGGCGTACCGCTGGCGATGTTCACGGCCAGGAACGGGTGGGCGAGCGGGGTGGTGAGGGCCAGGACGTTGGCCCGGGCCACGTCGGTCACGTGGACGAAATCCCGGGTCTGGCCCCCGTCCTCGTAGACCTCGGGCGCCCGCCCGGCGGCCACCGCGCTGCGGAAGATCGACGCCACGCCGGCATACGGCGTGTCCCGGGGCATCCGCGGCCCGTAGACGTTGTGGTAGCGGAGGGCGACGGCCGTGGCGCCGGCCTCCCGGGCCCACAGCCCGCACAGGTGCTCCTGGTGGAGCTTGGTGGCGGCGTAGACGTTGCGGGGGTCGACCGGCGCCGACTCGTCGATGGTGTCCCAGTGGGCCCGGCTACCGCAGCCGGCCACCGGGCAGGCGGGGTCGAACCGGCCGGCGGCCAGGTCGCCGGCGGTCCGGGGGCCGGGGCGCACCTCGCCGTGCGCGGCGCAGCGGTACCGGCCCTCGCCGTAGACCACCATGCTGCTGGCCAGGGCCACCCGGCCGGTGAACGACCGACGCCACAGCGCCTCGAGCAGGCGGGCCGTCCCCAGGTCGTTGTCGGTGACGTAGGCGCCCACGTCGCCGAAGTCGACCCCAAGGCCGACCTTGGCCGCCTGGTGGCACACGGCGTCGACGCCGGCTACCGCCGCGTCCGCCACTCCGGGCTCCGCCAGGTCGGCCACGACGAAGTCGACCCGGGGATCGAGGTGGTCCGGTGCGCCGGCGTGGGCGACGAGGTTGTCGACCGCCCGCACCTCGGCGCCGGCGGCGAGCAGCTCGTCGACGACGTGGGAGCCGATGAAGCCGGCGCCGCCGGTGACCAGGACGAGTCCCCCGCTCAGGGGGCCGCTCGGGCCCGTCATACGGCGAGCGGCAGGCGGATGGTGAAGCGGCAGCCCTGGCCCTCGTTGCGGACGGTGATCTCGCCCTGGTGGGCCTCGACCAGGCCCCGGGCGACGGCGAGCCCGAGGCCGGCGCCGCCATCGCCCGGCGTGCGGGCTGCGTCGCCCCGGTAGGCCAGCTCGAACACCCGGGGCAGGTCGGGGTCGGGGATGCCGCCGCAGCCGTCGCGCACCGAGACCAGCGCCGCGGCCCGGTCGTCGTCGAGCGCGGCCTCCACCCACACCGTGCCGCCCCGGGGCGTGTGGCGGATGGCGTTGTCGAGGAGGTTGCGCACCACCCTGGCCATCTCGGGGATCGAGAGCTCGACGACCGGCGTGGGCGACGCCACGTCGCCCTTCAGGGTGACGCCCTTGGTCGTCGCCGCCAGCGACACGCCGGCCACCGCATCCGACACCAGCTCGTCGAGGGGCATCCTCTCGAGGTCGAGGTGGAGGGCCCCGGCCTGGATGCGGGACAGTTCGAAGAGGTCGTCGACGAGGCCGGCGAGGCGGTCGGTCTCCCGGCCCATCGTCCGGTAGTAGCGGGCCACGGTCTCGGGATCGCTCACCACGCCGTCCTCCAAGGCCTCCACCATGGCCCGGATGCCCGACAGCGGCGTCCGCAGGTCGTGGGACACCCACGCCACCAGCTGGCGCCGGCTGTCTTCGGCGGCGGCGGCCTGCTCCCGGCTCTCGGCCAGCCGATCGAGCGCGCCTTCGAGCTCGGCGGAGAGCCGCACCAGCTCGCTCGGCCCACCGGCGGCGCCGGCCGGCGCTGCGGTGGCGCCGTCGTCGCCGATCCGCTGGGCCAGGTCGCCCAGGCGCTGGCTGGCCTTGGCCACCCGGTCGCCCAGCACCAGTGCGGTGACCAGCCCGACCGTCGCCGCCGCGACCGTGACGACGAGCAGCGCCCGCAGGTCGTGGGTGGAGATGAACATGGTGGCCGCGGTGCCGAGCAAGGCGACGGTGACCGCCAGCACCGGCGCCAGCGCGGCCACGCTGGCCTGCACGGCCAGGCTGGCGTGACGCAGGACCCGGAGCAGGAGCGCAGCCACCACCGCGGCCACGGCGGCCGAGCCCACCGCCCAACTCAGCAGGACGGCGGTGTCCTGGGCTCCCATGCTGGAGTCGGCCGCCAGCATCGTGGCCCCCACCACGCCGGCGGCCACCACCCCGCCGAGGAGAATGAACCTTCTCACGCGGCTTCGCCGCCGTGAATATCCATGGAGCGGCCTCCCGGGCCGCTCATGGCTCGAACCGGTAGCCGACGCCCCACACGGTGCGCACGTGCCGGGGGTCGGCGGGGTCGGCTTCGACCTTCTCGCGCAACCGCCGGACGTGCACAGTCACCGTGGAGGTGTCCCCGCAGGCGAACCCCCACACCTGCTCCAGCAGCTGTTCGCGCCGGAACGCCCGCCGGGGGTTGCGCATGAAGTGGACGAGCAGGTCGAACTCCCGGGAGGTCAGCGCCACCAGCTCTCCGTCGCGCCGGGCCTCGTGGGCGACGGTATCGACTTCGAGCGCGCCGGCCTGCAGCGTCGTGGGCTCCTCGCCGGCCGTCGCCACCGCGCCGCCGGCCCGGCGGAGCACCGCCTTGATGCGCGCCGTCAGCTCCCGGGGGGAGAACGGCTTGGACACGTAGTCGTCGGCGCCCAGCTCCAGGCCCACGATGCGGTCGGCCTCCTCCCCTCGGGCGGTGAGCATGATCACCGGCACCGGGACCGCCGCCCGCAGGCGCCGGCAGACCTCGAACCCGTCCACCGACGGGATCATCACGTCGAGCACCACCAGCTCGGGAGGATCGGCCAGCGCCCGCTCCAGGGCGACGGCGCCGTCGTAGGCCACCTCCACCGCGAACCCCTCCCGTTCCAGGTAGCGGGTCACCACTTCCGAGACGGTGAGGTCGTCCTCCACCACCAGGATCCGCGGCGGCGAAACGGTGGAGGCCACGAAGTCGATTGTGCCCCACCCCGATCCGTCGGAGCCCTCGGTGCCGGAGAGTTCATCGAATCGTCAGCACTTCACCCCTGTATCGCAAGCACTCCCCGGGCACACTCCATCCATGCCGCACGTCGTCATCCCTGTCCTCAACGAGGCCGCCGCCCTGCCGGACCTCCTCGCGGCCATGCCGCCGGGCTACACCGCGGTCGTCGCCGACAACGGCTCCACCGACGGGTCGGGCGACGTCGCCCGCCGGCTCGGTGCCGTCGTCGTCGACCAGCCGGTCCGGGGCTTCGGCGCCGCGTGCTGGGCCGGGTTGCTGGCCGCCGACCCGGCCGACGGCGTGGTGTGCTTCATGGACGGCGACGGCTCCCTCGATCCCGCCGACCTGCTCGGCGTGGCCGCGCCGGTGCTGGCCGGCGCCAGCGACCTGGTGCTCGGGGCCCGCCGGCCCACCACCCCCGGCGCCTGGCCTCTCCACGCCCGGATGGCGAACCGCTTTCTCGCCTTCCAGATCGGCCGGCGCACCGGCCGCAGGCTCCAGGACATCGGTCCCATGCGGGCCGCCCGCCGCGACGACCTCCTGGCCCTCGGCATCGAGGACCGCCGCTTCGGCTGGCCGCTGGAGATGGTCCTGCGCGCCGCCGCCGCCGGCTGGCGCATCGACGAGCTGCCCGTCCCCTACTCGCCTCGCACCGGCAAGTCGAAGGTCACCGGCACCGTCTCCGGGACCATGAGGACGGTGCGGGACATGAGCCGGGTGCTGGCGGCTGCGTCATGAGCCGCGTCACCGCGGCTGCGTCATGAGCCGCGTCACCGCGGCTGCATCATGACCATGGCCCACGCCCTGGTCATGGCCAAGTCGCCCGTTCCCGGCCGGGTCAAGACCCGGCTGTGCCCCCCGTGCACGCCGGCCGAGGCGGCCAAGATCGCCGAGGCCGCACTGGCCGACACCCTCGACGCTGTGGCCGCGTGCGGCGCCGGCCGGCGGATCGTCGCCCTCGACGGCGCCCCGGGCCCGTGGCTCCCGCCGGGCTTCGAAGTGATCCCCCAGGTCGACGGCAGCTTCGACCGCCGGCTGGCCGCGGCGTGGACGACCGCCGGCGGCGCCGGGGTGCAGATCGGCATGGACACCCCCCAGGTCACGCCCGCCTTGCTCGACGGCGCCCTCGCCTCGCTCGACGACGACCATGCCGCCCTCGGCCTCGCTGTCGACGGCGGCTGGTGGGCGATCGCCCTGCGCCGGCCCGAACCCGAGGTGTTCCTCGGCATCCCCATGAGCACCGCCGGCACGGGCGCGGCCCAGCGCGGCCGCCTCCGCCGGCTCGGCTTGTCGGTGCGAATGCTGCCGGTGCTGGTGGACCTGGACACCGCGGCCGACCTTCCTGCCGTCACCGAGTCGGGATCGGCCATCCGGACCGCGGCGCAGGCTCGGAGAATAGGCATGCTCCCCCTGACGCCGGCCACGCAATGACGGCGCTCATCGAGTCCCCGGTCGTTTTGCGGGCCCACACCGGCGAGGCGCTCGACCTCGACCTCGACCGCTGGCACGACCGGGCCACGGCCGAGGAGGCGGACCTGCTCGACGCCGTCGACGGGCCGGTCATCGACCTCGGCTGCGGGCCCGGCCGCCTGGTCGTCCGCCTGGCCTCCCAAGGAGTGCCGGCGCTGGGCGTCGACTCGTCGCCGTCGGCCGTCGCCCTGGCCCGGATGCGGGGCGCCACCGTCCTCCAGCGCGACATCTTCGGGCGCCTTCCGGGTGAGGGCCGCTGGGGCACCGCTCTCCTCTTCGACGGGAACGTCGGCATCGGCGGTGATCCGGCAAGGCTCCTCCGCCGCTGCCGGCAGCTCACCGGCGACCGAGGGAGCGTGGTGGCCGAGGTCCAGCCGCCCGGCACGGGCTGGCGCCGGCTCACCGCTTGGTTCGAGCGCGACGGCCGGCGCAGCCAGTCCTTCGACTGGGCCGTCGTCGGCGCCGACGCCATCACCGGCCTGGCCCACAAAGCAGAGTTCGAGGTGGCCGCCCTGGCCGCCACGCCCTCCGGTCGCTGGTTCGCGAGACTCGCATGAGCGTGCGGCTGCCCGAGCCGCTGCAGCGCCTGACCACCGATCCCGACGCGCCGCTCCGCCAGGGCGCCTACCGCTCGGCGCTGCGTGACGAACGGGTGGCGGCAATCCTGGGGGCGGCGCTCGGCATCCTTTTCTCGATCTGCTTCGTGACGGGGCTGTACTCGCACATCCAGCAGAACCCGGTGTCGTGGCTGCCGATCCGGCCCCGTCCCGCCGGCCTCTACCGGTTCACCCAGGGCCTGCACGTGGCCGCCGGCATCGCGTCGGTGCCGGTCCTCATCGCCAAGCTATGGGTGGTCTGGCCCCGGTTCGTGTCCTTCCCGGTGGCCCGGCGCCTCAGCGGCCTCGTCGAGCGCCTCGGCCTGTTCCCGCTCGTCGCCGGCGGCATCTTCATGACGTTCTCGGGCGTCGCCAACATCGCCCAGTGGTACCCGTGGCGGTTCTCGTTCACCGCGTCGCACTACTGGATGGCCTGGGTGACGATGGGCTCGATCGTGGCCCACGGCGGCGCCAAGTGGGCCATCGCCCGCCGCACCCTCGCCCGCCCGTCCCGCCGGCCGGCGCTGGCCGACGCCGACCCGGAGCTGGGCACGTCGGCCGAGGACGAGGCCGGCGCCGGACTGACCCGCCGCGGGCTGCTGACCACCGTCGCCGCCGCCTCGGGCGTCCTGACGCTGACGACGATCGGCCAGACCGTCCGCCCGCTGCGCCGCCTGGGGCTGCTGGCGCCCCGTGATCCCGCCACCGGGCCCCAGGGCCGGCCCGTCAACCGGGGGGCGGTGAACGCGGGCGTCGTCGACCTGGCCCAGTCGCCCTTCTACCGGCTCGAAGTCTCCGGCCGCGTCGCCCGTCCCCTGTCGCTCGACCTCAAAGACCTGCGGGCCATGCCGGCGCACGACACTGTCCTGCCCATCGCCTGCGTCGAGGGATGGAGCTTCTCGGCCCCGTGGAGCGGCGTGCGCATCCGGGACCTGCTGGAGATGGCCGGCGCCGAGCGCGACCGCACCATCCTCATCGAGTCGCTGGAGCCGCGGGGCGCCTACCGCACGTCGACCCTGAACCCCGACCAGGCCGCCGACCGCGACACCTTGCTCGCCCTCGACCTCGACGGTGAGACCCTGGCCCTCGACCACGGCTACCCGTGCCGGCTCATCGCCCCGAACCGGCCCGGCGTTCTCCAGACCAAGTGGGTCAACCGGGTGGTCGTCCTGTGAGTGCCGCCCCCGGCCCCGCCGGCCCCCGGTTCTGGATTACCGCGGCCGCCGGTTGGGCAGTCATCGGCTGGGCGGTGTACGGCATCGTCTCGAACAGCCTCGACACCCGGCCGGCCAACCTGGCCAAGTTCGTCGTCGGCGGCGCCCTCCTGCACGACCTGCTCGTCGCCCCGCTGGCCATCGTGTTCGGCGTGCTCGTCGCCCGCGCCGTACCGGGGCCAGCCCGGGCCCCGGTGCAGGCCGCCTTGGCCGTCAGCGCCATCGTCGCCGTGTTCGCCTGGCCGCTGGTGCGGGCCTACGGCCTGGCCGCCAACAACCCCACCTCGCTCCCCCACAACTACGGGCGGAACCTGCTGGTCCTCCTGGGTGTGGTGTGGGCGGTGGCGGCCGGCGCTGTCATCCTCCGCCTCAAGCGCGCCGGCTGACGCGCCGACGAATCTCCGGACTGCCCATCCGGGCAGGGGACGGGGATGCGAACGGTGGACGACGCGAAGCAGGAGCCGGCGAAGGTGACGCGCCTGCTGGCATGGTTGACGGCGGGCCTCCTCGTCGCCGGGGCGGTGTCGGCCGGGGCAGTCATGGCTGGCAACGAAGACGCCGACCGGCGGGTCGTCGCCGCGGCCGGCGCCGGCCTCGGCGGCATCGACGCCGCGACCACCCCGACGACGGAGTTCGTACCACCGCCCACCACTGCCGCCACCGTGGCACCGACCACCGTTGCGCCCCAGCCCACCACGACGGCGCCGGCGCCCACCACCAAGGCACCCCGACCCACGACCACGACGACCAAAGCGCCCGCCACCACGACGACGAAGGCCACCGGCGTGAGGTTGACCGTCGTGAACCAGCACGCTCTCGCCGCGAAGGTCACCGTGAACGGGCGCTCCTTCACCCTCGCCGCCGGCGAGAAGGCGGGACCGGTGGCCATCACCATGGCTCCGGGCGGCAACGACGTCGTGGAGGTCGCCCTCGTGCAGGAGCCCTCGTGCGGGACAGGCGACGCCGGCGGCTACTTCCCCAAACCGGGTGACTACACGCTGACCGTGGTGGCCGGCCAGGGCCTCTGCCAGCCGGGGATGCCGGGCCCGCTGGTGAAGGTGACTGCGGCGTAGGCCGACCGACCCGTACACGCGACGAAGGGGCCGGCGCCCGTAGGCGCCGGCCCCTTCGTGCGGGGGGAGCTAGCTGGCCGAGGAGGCGGCGACCAGGCGGACGACGCCCAGGGGGATGCCCTCCTTGAAGTCGCTGACGCCGAAGGTGGAGTTCAGGGCGGCGGCGCCGGTCGGGGTGAGCTTGGCGACGGTGCCCTGCAGGACCACGTCGGAGCCCTCCATGCTGACCTTGACGTCGGTGCCGTCGAGGGAAAGCAGCGGGATGCCGGACTTGCCACCGGAGGAGGCGGTCAGGATCGAGTTCCCCGGGTCGACCACGAAGTCGGTGACGTCGATGGACCGGTTGCCCTTGCTGAAGCGCAGGCCACTGGCCTCGTGCAGCACGGTGCCGGCGATGTAGCCGGGCTTGTAACCGAGGTCGGAGTGGATGGCGGCGAAGCCGCCGGTGATCGGGAAGGCAACGGTCGAGGTGGCGCTGTTGAAGGAGGCCGTGCCGATGGGAGCCACGCTCACCCCGAGGCCCTGGAGGGCCTTGGCCGTGCCGGCGTCGAGGGTCACGTTCGTGGCCTTGCCGTCGAGGCGGGAGATGCGGGCCGTCTTGTCGGCGACAGCGTCATAGGTGGTTGCCTGACCCTTGGCCTGGAGCCGAACCGTGCCCAGGGGGATGCCGGCCTTGAGGGCCGAGACGTTGAACGCGTTGTTCAGGGCGCCGGCGGCGGTGTCGGTGAGCTTGGCGACGGTGCCCTGCAGGACGACGTCGGAACCCTCCATGCTGACCTTGACGTTGGTGCCGTCAAGGAAGAGGAGGGGCACCTTCGGGGTGCCGCCGACCGTGCCGTAGAGCATCGAGTTGCCCGGGTCGACCACGAAGTCCCGCAGTTCGACCTTGGTGGAGCCGGCGGAGAGGCTGAAGCCGCTGCCCTCGTGGGCGATGGAGCCCTGGATGTAGCCGGGCTGGACGTTCAGGTCGCTGTGGATCTCGGCGTACCCGGAGGTGATCGGGAAGGTGATGGTCGAGGTCGACGCCTCGAACGCCGCGCTGCCGATCGGCGCCAGGGCGACACCGAGGGACTTCAGCGCGTCGGCGGTGCCGGCGTCGATCTTCACCGACGTTCCCACTCCGGACAGGCTGGGGATCGCCGTCACCTTGTTGGCGCCCGACTCCGATGCGGAGCCAGAGGCATTGGAATTGCTGGAGTTGTCGTCGCCGCAGGCCACGCCGGTTATAGCGAGTGCCCCGACGAGCGCGGCGATGGACGCCTTTGTCTTGAAGGACATTGTTCTCTCTTTCATTCGCTGACCCGCGAAGTTGTGGGAACGGGCTCAGGGGGGTTTCCGTTGTCTGTTCTACGGATCAACCCCACGACGCGTATGAGAGAACGCGTGGCGGATTAACGAATGGCGTCGACCTGCACACCGCCGGCGAAGTCGGCCTCGAGCGCACCGCCGTCGCCCAGCCGGATCACCGCCTCGCTCGACGCCCACCGCCGAGCCAGCACGGGGTCGACGGGTTCGGGTCGACCGGTGGCGGGATCACGCAGGCCGACGTCGAGGCTCATGCGCCGGCTACGGTCCGGGCCCGCGGGGTCGAGCAGCTGGCCGATGGGGACGCCGAGGCAGAGAGCGAGGCCGAACAGCTCGTCGACGGTCACGTTGCGGCTCTTGCCCTCCACCGCGCTCACCGTGGACCGCCCCCAGCCGTGACCGACCTGGGTCATGAGGGCGGCCAGCCCGTCCTGGGTCAGGTCGCGCAATAGCCGGTAAGCGCGGAGGTTGGCGGCGAGGGCGTCCGACGGATGGCCCACGCCCCCGGGTATCCGGCTCGCGTTTCCGACATACGGCCCTCGCACCATCGGCCGGCGGTGTTCCATGCTGCCTCCTTGACGACCGCCGGCCGGCCGTCTCCCGACCAGTGGTCGCCAGTATAATCAGTGCGGCTAATGCCGAATCGTCAATCCTGAAACGAGATGTGTTCCCCGTCGGGGTCGGCCACGACCACCTCCACACGTCGGGTGCCCGGGGGGCGTCGCCGCAGGAGAACGCCGGCGGTGGCGACATCGCCGTGGTGGCGGCGGTGGCCGCGGTCGTGACTGCGCTCTTCGCTCCCATCCCCATCTTCCTCTCCCGCACGGCCTGAGCCGGCGTCGGGCGTACCATCGCGGCCGACAAGGGGGTCGGGCCGTGGCCAGTTCGAGCTTGTACCGCCGCCTCGTTCCCGATGCGCCGCAGTACCGGCGCACGGAGGGCGACGTCTACGCCACGCCCGAGGATGAGCGTCGAGCCCGGCTGGCGCCCCGGCTGGCGCCACAGGTGGCCAAGCCGGGCCTCCAGAGCCCGGCGCTGGTGTCCTCGTGGCAGGGGGCCATCGAGGAAATCCTGTTCGCCTTCCCCACCTACGGCGTTGCCAGCGCCGAGCTGTCCGCCGGCTACAAGTCCGTCGTCGCCGCCCTGCGGCCGGGGACGAAGTTCGTCGTCGTGCATCACCAGTCCCGGCGGTTCGACGTGGCCGAGTGGTTCGACGACGCCGGGCATCCGGCCGGCAACGTCACCTACGTGCCCCTGCCCGACTACGTCACCTTCACCGACTGGGCCGAGGACGCCTACGTCGCCCTGCTCGACACCGAGGACGGGACGCCGTATCTGATGGAGCCCTGGGAGTTCCCCCGGGCCGGCGACGCCCTGATCTCGGAGTCGGTGCAGGAACACGTCAGCCTCCGGTCCGCCCAGGCCCCGCTCATCTTCCAGGGTGGCAACTGCCTGATCGGCGACCGCTTCTGGCTGCTGGGCAAGGACTACTTCGCCGACACCGTGGCCCTCGTCGAAGGCCGCAACGCGCCGGTGACCATCCCGCCCGGGACGACGGCGCCGGCCTTCGTGACCCGACTCTTCGCCGACTACCTCGACGCCGGCCGGACGCTGCTGGTGGTCGGGACCGAGCGGCCGATCCCGCTGCGGGAGTTCTACGGCACCCGAGAGGCCGACACCTACTTCCTCGACATCGCCGGCGACGGTGTCGGCACGTTCCAGCCCATCTTCCACATCGACATGTTCGTCACCCTCGTCGGCGACGGCGCCGGCCCGGGCTTCCAAATCCTGGTGGGCAGCCCGGCGCTCGGTGCCGAGCTGACCGGCTCACAGTCGCCCTTCGCCCTCGACGACGTCTACGACTCCATCGCCGCCCAGCTGGCCGCCGCCGGCATGCGGGTGGAGCGGAACCCGCTCGTCCACCGGCCGGAGATCGGCCCCGCGTTCACCGTGGTCGAGCTCCGCCTGATGGCCAACCAACCGGGGAACGAGTCGCTGCTCCCAGCGGTCAACGATCTCATCGCCGCCGGGGCGAGCGAGCGGGATGCGGCAAGGGTTCGCACGTGGCATCACGTGACGTGGAACAACTGCCTGGTCGAGAACGCCGCCGGCGTGGGGCGCCACGTGTACCTGCCGACCTACGGCCACTTTCCCAACGAAGACCTCGAGCCGGTGGACGAGGAGATGAAGGCGCTGTGGGAGCGGCTGGGCTTCGAGGTCCACCTGCTCGGCGACTTCAATCCCTTCGCCCGGCGCCAGGGTGTGGTCCACTGCATCAAGAAGTACCTACATCGGGGGGAGTGAGCGGAGCACGATGGGGCACAACGTCGAGCGCATGCCCCGGAAGGTCTACGAAAAGGAGCTGTTCCGGCTGCAGGCCGAGACGGTGAAGCTCCAGGAGTGGGTCCGCCAGGAGGGTGCCCGCCTGGTCGTGGTTTTCGAGGGCCGGGACGCCGCCGGCAAAGGCAGCGCCATCAAGCGCCTGACCGAGTACCTCAACCCCCGGGTAGCCCGCATCGTCGCCCTTCCGGCGCCCACCGACCGCCAGCAGAGCCGCTGGTACTTCCAGCGCTACGTGGAGCATCTGCCCTCGGCCGGCGAGATCGTGGCCGAGCGCATCCCACTCGAACTCCCGCCCCGCACCCGCAAGAAGGGCTACGAACGGCCGGACCGCTCCACGCAGCAATATGTGCCCGACCACGCCGCAGCGTTGCTGCGCGAGACAGGGGGAACCAAGTGAAGAAGGCCAACCTGGAGTTATCCGGGCCCAGTACGAGGCGGTGAACGCCCACGACCTCGAACGCTTCCAGAGCTTCTACGCCGACAGCGTCGTGTGGAGGGACCCGGCGACGGCCCGGCCGGCCAAGGGGCCGCGTGCCGGAAGGCGCTGGGTATCCGGGGGGTGGGTGTCTACGTCGTGGACGCCGGCAAGACCGTGGACTCGTCGATCTACTTCGACCTCGGTGCCTTCGGGGTGACCGGCCCTTCGTAGGAAACTCGGGCGCAGGCCGGCGGCCGGTCGGTCACGCTTGAGTGGTGGCGATCGAGGTCAGGCCCATTCCCGCCTCCGATCATCGGGACGCCCGGAAGGTATGTGGTCCATGGTGCTGCGCTCGGCGCGAGTCTGGGATCATCCTCGACGTGGATGCTGACTCACGAGACAGGTGGTCGGCGCTCGCCCACCGCAATCGTCGACTGTGCTCGCCCGTCGATCCGGCCCGTCTGGTCACCTTCATAGGTCAACTTCCCGTGCCTCCGGCGCCCTACGCCGTCGACCTCGGATGCGGCAAGGGAGAGGCGCTCCGGCTTCTCCTGGCGGAGTACGGGGGAAACGGCACCGGCGTCGACCTCTCCGCTCGGATGCTGAGCGACGCCGGAGGGAGCGACGAAGCCATCGACTTCATCCAGGCGGATGCCGCCGGCTGGCGTCCCGACCGCCTCGCCGACGTCGCCATCTGCATGGGATCAACCCACATCTTCGGCGGGATGGCCGGCGCGTCGGCCGCTCTCGTCGAACTGGTCCGCGCCGGCGGGGTGGTCATTCTGGGCGACGGATACTGGCGCTCCGTTCCCTCCACCGAGCACCTCCAGGCTTTCGGCATGGAGGCCGGTGAGCTCACCGACCTCGACAGGCTGGTCGCGTCCGTCGCCGATCAGCGTCTCGTACCCGTGGCGGTGCAGCCGAGCAGCGAGGCCGCATGGGACGACTACGAGTGGTCCCTGATCCGGTCGATCGAGCTCTGGGCACTGGAAAACCCCGACCATTCGGACGTCGAAAGCTTCACGTCGCGAACCCGCATGATGCGCGACACCTTTCTGACGTGGCGGCGCGCGGCCATGGGCTTCGCCGTGATAGCCGCCATAAAGGCCCCTAGAACTGGGGCCGCTTGACCTCCTCGGGCGTCGGCTCATGGCCGATGCCGTCGCCGTCGTGTTGACGCACCACGCGCCGCAACCCTCTGGCCAAACGCACCGGTTGACTGGCCTGGACATCGGGGTCAGACGCCTGCCTTACTTGAGGCATGGCACGGAGCCAGCGACGCACGGCCCTCTTCTACGACGCGCCGCTGTCGACGCCTGAGGACGTCGCCCTTGTGAAGAGCATGCTGCTCTTCTTCGATGACATCGCCGTTTTCTCGACGCCTGCGCAGTCGTCACGCTCGCCGCCTGTCGATCACCATCTGTGCGCACCGCTGGTCGAGCGTGGGCTCCTGCAGTTCGTGGCCCCCCGAGACGTGACAAGGTCTCAGACCGAAGTCATCGTCCGCGCCACACTGCACCGTGCCGCGATGGAGAATGCTGAGCACTGGCTCGCAGCGGTTTCTGCTGGCGATTGGGATATCGAAGTACCACGGCTCCAGGGGCGCTTTTCAGGGGGTGCTGGCCTCATGAAGACGAGCGAGTCCCGCGCGCCACGGGACCCGGGTTCGCTCCAGCTGCTCAAGTTCCTCGCGCAAGATGGGCTGCTACTCCCCGACGAGCCCACGGACGAGGAATGGATCGTCGTTCCGGGAATCGCATCCGTCGCCAATTCGATACTGGCCCAAGCGATTCGCGCTGCGGCAAGTGAACAGGGCTGGTTGATCGAGCCGGTCGCCACCCGACGGGACGAGGCGAAGGTCTTCAGAGCAATCCTGGAAGACGCCGTCGAGAACGTCGGCGCCGCTGACTTCGTCATGTCCGAGCTTTCGGCCGTGACACCCAACCTTTTTCGGGTAGGGCTGGACGACATTTTGGACTTCCGCTCGAGGCACCGCAGCGAGTTCCGGGCGTACGTGCTAGCGCTGCGCGCCCTGCTGGCACCCGCTCCGATCTCGGGATCGTCGGATCGCAGAGCCGCCCTCGTGGATGAGGCCCATCGGCTTCGGGAACTCCAGCGACGGCGCTGGCCCGAGCTCGGCACAGGAGTCAGCCTTGGCATCGCCGGCGCGGCCTGGACCCTCGCGAGCGGGGATCTCCTCGGCGCCTTGATCGGAGCTGCAGGTTCCCAGCTGCTGCCGGTCGGTCCGACCCCAGTTTCCGCGTACACCTACATCCTGCGGGCGGACACCGAGCCGGAGGGAGATTCACACCTGCAGGGCGGACTCCCGGCGCCGAGCACCTGACGATCGGGGGTCCGTCTTACCCGTCGGGTGTGCCCCGACCTTCTCGTTGGAGCGGCGCCGTAGCGACTCGACGATGCTTGTCACCCGGCAGTAGTCGCGTCCAAGCCCGAATCACGGCGACGCGGCGATGCGGTGGGCCCATGCGAGTCCGGGGTTGTAGACCATGTCGTGCTGGCCGTCGAAGAGCACCAGCGTCACGGGGCCCGAAGCCCGAGACACGAAGACCTCGGGATCGCCGGCTTCGAAGTAGGTCGGAGCAGTCACTGAGCCGTGGAGATCCTCCGGCACGCTGTTCTGCCGTAGTGCTTCGCTCACGGGTTCGCCGAGCCGGTCGCCAGGCTCGGCCAAATCGTTGAACGCGCGCACGCCGTAGTCGGGTGGGACGATGCGGTCGCTGACACCGTGTCCGATATAGACGGGCACGTTCGCTTCGGCGGCGCCGTGCACGTGCGCCGCGGGACTTCGGTGTTGACAGGCCTGGCGCGCCTCGGGCGTCGATGTCGGATCGCCGCCGCAGGAGGCAATGATCTGCTCGCTGTAGGCAGCTTGGGGAGTGTGAGCGCGGACGTAGCCGTACCAGTCGACCAGGTCGTAGACGGGAACCCAGCTGACCGCCCCCCCGAAGCGGTCGGGGTGGCGACCGGCGACCAGGAGCGACATCATCCCCCCACCGGAATAGCCGATCAGAAAGACGCGGTCCCGATCCACCCCGCCCTGCGCGACGGCGAAGTCGACGGCATCGATGACGTCTTGGACGGCAAGATCGGACCCAGTGGCTTGCGGACCGGCGTTGACGCCGCGGAAGTTGGGGGCGACCATCGCCCAGCCGTTTCGATCCGCCCACACGCCGAAAGGGATGTTGGTGTGCTGCATGTAGGCAGTGCTCCAAGAGTGGAGCACGACGAGCAAGGGGGCAGGACGCTGGTCGCCGGCAGCGAGCCATAGCGCCGGCTGTTCAGTCCCATCTGCCGTCGAGCGAACGCGGACGTCTTCGATCCCGGGAACCCTCTCTTGCCATAGGGGGAAACCGTCTCCGAACTCGCCGTACTGCAACGCCGTCGTGATTCCTTCGAGCGGCAGGAACGGCGGCAGGTCCAGCGGCGGCGTGGTGACCGTTGTGTCAGGTGCGGGCGGCGCGATGGTCGTCGGCGAAGGCGACCCGGACCCGAAATCCTGGTCTTGGTCGGTCCTGCATCCCGCGACGCCGAGGGTCACCAGCCACGCCGCCAACAGCGTCGATGCGAGGCGTCGGAGGCTCATGGCTGATCTCCTTGGATCCTTGCGGAAAGCTTTCGTCGCTCCAGGTGCTTGCGCACCGACCGATTCCTTCAGCAGGAGCGAGGCGAGATCGCCGTCGACCTCGTCTACGGCGACGTCGTCTCCATCGCCGCGCCGCCACACGTAGAGGCGCCGAAATGAGGTTACCTCCCAGGCACCGCCGCGGCGGAGAGACTAGCGAGATGAAGTCCCACGACGCTCCCTTGCCCCGTCGATCCCTATCGGCGTCTCGACCGACGTGAGCGGAGCTCTCCTCGCCGCCGCGGTGGGATTCGCCCTCCTCGTCGTCGCCAGCGGGCGGCTCGTGAAGGGCGCAGCGGGGCTCGCGGTGCACCTGAAGGTCCCGGCCGTGGTGGTCGGCGCGGTCATCATCGGCTTCGGTACATCGGCGCCCGAGCTGCTCGCATCGGCGCTGGCGGCCGCCGACGGCGCACGAGGGATCGCGGTGGGCAACATCGTCGGTTCGAACCTTGCGAACATGACCCTTGTCCTTGGCATCGTGGCCGTCCTCGCCGCTCCCGCCGTTGCCGGCGGGGTTTTGCGGCGGGAGCTTCCGCTCATGCTCGCCGGCATGGGCGCCCTTGCCATCTGCCTCTCGCGGTTCTCCCGCTGGTCGGCCCTCGTGCTGCTCGCGTGCTTCAGCGCCGTGGGGGTTGTGACCCTCCGGGGCGCCCAGGGATCAGACCCTCAGCTCCCGGATGACGTGAAGGAAGATACTTCGGAGGACGGGCGCCGATCGCCGCGTCGGCTTGCGTTTCAGGCCGCCGGGGGACTGTTGGGCACCATCGTCGGCGCCCAGCTCCTCGTCTCCGGAGCCCGGTCGCTGGCCGACCAGGCCGGCCTGGACGAGGGACTCGTCGGCTTCACTCTTGTCGCCCTGGGGACCTCGCTGCCCGAAGTGGTCACAGGCATCCAGGCGACCCGCCGCGGTGATCCCGACCTTGCCATAGGGAACGTCGTGGGCTCCAACATATTCAACAGCTTGGCCATTGGCGGGATCACCGGTCTGATTGGCCCGGGCCGGGTGCCGCAGGGCTTGGTCGCCGCGGCATGGATCGGGGTCGCCGTGGCCCTCGCCGTCGCCATTCTGATGATCACCTCTCGCCGGCTCACGAGATGGGAAGGGGTGCTTCTTGTCGGTGCTTACCTCGCCACGATCCCGATCGTCGCGTCCTAGCCCTTACACCACGCGCTGACCTGGACATTGCCGGCGCCCCCAACGGGATTCGAACCCGTGCTGCCGCCTTGAAAGTCCGAACAGACGTTCCGCTGGAGACCGCCTGAGCCCTGACAGTGCTGGTCAGAGGCTCGTGGCCGCCGGCCGAAGCCGCCTGTTCCGGTGGGTTCCGGCCGAATGGAGTGGCAAACGGAGTGGCACAGAAGACCGGCGAGGGATCATGTGGGCCGCCCTCGACGACTGTTCCTGTCGCTGGCTCTGCACCGACGACTCCCTACCGACTCGCCCAGCGCGGGAGCCTGCTGAAACCTCTGGCTGCGCTAGCCAATGAGCCGGAGCACGCTGGTTCCCTCGATCCGGCCCTGATCAACCAGCCGATCGATGGCGTCTTCGAACGCCATATCAATGTCAGCACCAACCCGTCTCCATCCGAACAGCCGCGCCCAAGCCGTGCGGAGGCGGTCGGGCTCCGTCGGCCCTGCGTCACGCAGAAGGTTGATGATGGCCAGGTCAAGCTCCCCGAGCGGTACATGAGCCACCCGCCGCGCCGGAATGTCATCGCTCGCCGGGACGCGGACGACCACCTCCTGGCCGGGGACATCGAGGAACTCTCCTCTAGCCTCGATCGCCCCCCGAGCGACCGCGCTGCGAACAGCTGCGCGAAAGGCATCGCGAATACGCGATCCCGCCCGGCCGATTCCCCAGGACGTCCGAACGAGATCCAGGACGACCATCTCGTGAATTGGGCCCGATGCTGTAACTACCTCGACGATCTGCCGAGCCAGCGTGGCCCGGGACGAGGGCTCACAGAAATCCAAGCCACGGGAAGGACCCTGTGGTGCTACCGGCGGGTCGTAGACGTAGGCCCATTCGGGATAGTCGCCGAAATCGAACTCCTCAACGACGACATCGACAGTGGCCTGTGCCGCCCTGGGCACAGGTGGCGCCTCCCCTCCGAGCGCCCGAGCAATAGCCTCTCGAAGGCGAGCTTCCTCAGCAGCACGATCGTAGAACCATGCGGTACTCCAAATGCGATGCAGGTGCCACCCGAGTCCTTCGAGCACGCTCTGGCGGAGGCGGTCCCTATCCCGAGCCACCTTCGAGGAGTGGTAAGTAAACCCGTCGCACTCGACACCCAAGACGTACTTGCCGGGGCGGGTGGGGTGTCGAACTCCAATGTCGAGGCGATAACCAGCGACCCCCACCTGCGCCACGGCCTCGTAACCGAGTGCAGTAATCGAGCGCAGCACTTCGTCCTCAAATGGGCTGTCAGGGGCCCCGTGAGTCTCATCGACATCCATGGCAAGCGCCGCTTGGCCACGTGACGCGTAATCGAGGTATCTGGCCAGGTGTCGAATCGATGTCTTTTCGGAGACGATCTGGCCGGGAGATACGGAGCTCACCACCTCAACCCTCTGCCGCGCCCGGGTAACAGCGACGTTTAGACGACGCCATCCTCCTTCCCGGTTCATCGGGCCGAAGTTCATGGTGAGTTTGCCGTTCTCGTCCGGTCCGTACCCGACCGACAGAATAATCAAGTCCCTCTCATCGCCCTGGACATTCTCAAGGTTCTTCACGAAGAACCCATGGAGTCGGTCGTCGGTGTGAAGTTCCTCGAGTTCAGGCTCATCGTCGGCACGCCGTTCGATGGCCATCTGGATGCACGCCTGCTGGGCGACCGAAAGGGCTACAACACCAATCGACAAGCGCGGATGCCGGCGACGATGCTCCACGATGCGGTCCACGACCATCTCAGCCTCCGCGAGGTTGTCCCTCGTCGTTCCTCGGCGGTACCGGCCATCGACGAGGTATAGCTCGACGCCGAGATCCGGCCCCTCGAAGGTTGCGCCCGGGAAGGTATGGAGCCGCCCGTCGTAGAAGGAGCGGTTCGAGAACGCAATGAGGTCTTCATGTCGGCTTCGGTAGTGCCAGTTCAGAGGAAGCCTGGAGAAGCCTTGGGCCTTGCATCGATCCAGCACCGACTCGAACTCGTCAACCTGCGCCTCCTCGTCCTCCTCCACCACGTCGTCGCCCTCGACGGTACGCGTGAAGAAGTCAGTGGGAGGTAGCTGCTTCGGATCACCGGCGATGATTACCTGGGTTCCCCGATAGATGGAGCAAATGGCATCGGCCTCCCGAACCTGTGACGCCTCGTCGAAGATCACGACGTCAAAGTGAAGGTCGGGTGGGAGGAACTGTGATACGGAGAGCGGGCTCATCATGAAGCACCGCTTGAGCTGCTGAGCCGCTTCACCAGCCTGACCGAGTAGTCGACGCACCGGCATATGTCGGCGCTTCAACTGGGCTTGCCTGTTGATGATGCCTGCTTGACCGGCGAGCGACTTGGGTCGCAGCTCGGTACAGGCATTAATCACTGCTGCGGCGGCGTCTGCGACGAGTTCCGTGTCCAGCTCCCGGAAGGCTGTCAGAAGCTCGTCACGGTCGACTGCCCGCCCAGGGTCGAGACGCGGGTCACCAGATATGACTTCGTCAGCCCAGCGAGTGAGAATCGAGCGCTCCACAATCGGGGCAACTTGTGCAGCGGCGACTCTTCCCTCCTCGCATGAGCGGATGGTCGGTTCCCAACCCTCCTGCACGAGAATCGACCGGGCAGCGACAAAGGTGTCCCACTCCTGGACGTCCGCGACCGTCGTCAGCATCTCATCGAGCAGCCCAACATCTGATTCAAATGAGGCGTCACATTCCCGACGAAGTTCACGCCCATGGTTGGGCAGGAACTCGCCGAAGAGGGAATCGGCCGCCTTCGCATACGCCGACATAGGATCCCGCAGCATTGATGCCGACAGATCGGTTGCGAGCAAGATCCGGGCGAATCGCGGCCGCAGAGCGCCGTCGAAGTAGCCGCGTACGGCCGCCACCCACTCCGCGGCCGACTGAAGCTCGTCCGCCGAAGGGTCCTCAGCCAGCGCACCAAGCCAATCACGTCGACTGTTGACCTCCGCAGTGATGGTGTCGTCGAGTCGGCTCACCTCCGCCCGCTTCGCTGTCAGCTCCTTGGCTTCGCCAACACGGAGCGGGCGCCCAAGAACGGATTGCAGAGCCTCCAATTCAGCTGCGAGGCGTCTGACGACCCCTGCCGAGGATCGACACCACTTGTTCGTCTCGGTGATGTCGAGTCGCGCCATGACCTTCGCAACGGACCGGAACCGATCCTGGTCCAATTCGCTAAGGGCGGCTCGCACCTCGTTGGCGGCCTCAAGCAGACGAGGGTCTGGCTGGGCGCCACGGCCGATCTGTCGAGCGAGATCTGCCGGGTCAACCTCCCCGGCAGCGAACGAGAGTGCCTCGTCGGCGATCCCGAGCGCCTGAGCAATCTGGTCCAGGTCAGCCGAATCGCGGGACGGGAAATAGTGCCTGCCGAGGGCGGGCGCATGGCGCAACTCAGCTTGGCCCAGCTGCTCAGCGGTGCTCTGCCAGTCAACAACGTCATCAAGTCGGGCAACCACTTCCTCGGTGACCTTGCCAGAGACAGTTGCGGCAGCCAGCGCCTTCTTGTCGGTCCGATAGTCCCCACTGAACTTGTGAAACCCAGTATGAACGTCCCGAAATCTCGCCCGGAGCGAACGGGCGTCCATATCCAGCACCGACTCATTGAACGTCGACAGGAGCGTCCTTCTGTGCCTGCGGTAGTCCGTGACAAGTTGCGCGAGTTGGCGCCAACCTTCGTCGAGGGTCGACTTCCCGGTCGGATCGAGCCACGCCGCCTCCGGAGGAGTCGACGAGCCGGCGAGACCGCCGAGCGACGCAAGCCGACTGGCACGGTCACGGGTCAGGGGCTTGTCGACGTTGAAGACGGACGCAAGTACGGCCGCACTCTTCCCAAGGCGGGCAACCACAGCGGCCGCTTGCTGTAGCGCGTCACCGAACCTCCGCAGATCTGTGGCTGTCCGCGCGTCGAGCGCCCCGAGTCTCGGCACCATTCCGCCGACCTCGTCCTCAATCGCTCTCAACCGGTCATCTGCGTCGGAATCAACGTTCCGCCACCCTTGTGCCTTGCTGGCGAGCCACTCCTCGTGGAGTTCGCGCCTCCGAATCGCCGGAACGAGCCGAGCTACGGCGGTCGTAACATCATCGATCTCGGTCGCGGTGAGCCAGCGCTCTCCGACGGCATGACGATCGTCGATGAGGTCGAGCAGCTCCGCGAGTCGCTCACTTTCTAACGGGCCGCGAGGCGGCCTCGTCCGAAGCTCCTCCGCCAAGCTGTTCGACACGTCGCGGAGAGCCTGCGCGGATGACGCAAGGTTCTCAACCCGACGTCGGAGGCCTGCCTCGCGGCCGGCGCCTAGCCTTCCCTGGGCTAGGTCGCGCCAAAGAAAGGCATCCCCGCGCGATACGGGGCCCCAGGCGCGGCCGAGCTGCTCTGCGGCTTCACGGAGATTGGCGAATCTCTCCGCATCCATGCTCGCGGTCTGGACTTCGGGGACTTCGGCATTCGGCAGGTCGTGAAGTTGAGCGATTCGACCGGCGACGTCGTGCAGCGCCTTGCCTAGCGGCTGCCGGACCTCGTTGACAGCAACGGCGTACGAAGTCAACCGAGACCGCTCGCGAACCAAACGAGCGCGCTTCGTTGCATCGAACCGAGATCGAGCCGTCGGCCTCTCGTCGAGAGCTCGACCGAGTTCCTGAGCCACGGCCTTCCTGGTCGCGTTTTGAGAGTGGAGGCTGAGCGCGAACGGGTGCATCTGCCTTTCCGCCAACCGCTTCTGCACGACCTCCAGCGCCGCTGCCTTCTCCGACACGAACAGCACCGTCTTGCCGTCCTTTAGAAGCTGCGCGATGACATTCGCGATGGTCTGAGACTTGCCCGTCCCTGGCGGCCCGTCCATCACGAAACTGCGGCCCGCACGTGCCGCAATGACACATTGACGCTGCGTGGCATCAGCATCCAACACGCACGCGAGGCTCTCGGGTGGGTGACGCGCGTCAAGCGTGTCCTCCTCCTCCGGCTCGAACTGCAGGTCGGCAGCCACAGGGCTGGCTGGGCCTTCTGCCATGAGGCGAACGATCGGATGGGCGGAGATCCTGTCCGCGTTGTCACACAGGTCCCGGTAGATGACCTCCTTTTGAAAGGTGAAGGTTCCCATGACAGCCTTTGGCTCGACCCTCCACCGGGTGTCGGCCACTGCCGCCTGAACCTCGGCAAGGGTGCCCTCGACATCGGGAGTCTCCATCTCATCGAGAGACGGGAGCTCGATCCCGAAGTCCGTCTGTAGCTTCACGGCTAAGGCTGGGTTGAGGGCTGGTTCACCCTCATCCGACAGCCGGAGACGCCAGCGCTTGTCCGGACCTTCCTGGGTCAGCCGAGCAGGGATCAGGAGTAGGGGACTCTGGGCGGGCTTATCGTCGACATCGACCCAGTCGAGGCGGCCAAGACCCACGTAGAGCACCCAGATCCCGGCATCAAGGAACTCCGCCTCGGCTCGGGCCTTGAGGGTCTTCAATCCTCGCTCAAGTTGAGGGCGGTAGCGGGTGGGCTTCAGAGAGACGATGAGCTCGTCTGGAAGGGGCGCCGGCGTGACCTGCCCGCTTGGCGGGTCCTCCGGCGGGGGAGGTAAGTAGAAGCCCCAACCGTGTCGACCTTCCAGGCCCGCCTCGACATCAAGCGCGGTCTGTGCGAACTCGAACGTTGTCGACTTGGTGTGCTGGAAGTACAGCAGGCGGTTTCGCCGAGAGAGATCGATGAGCTCCTCCGCCCAGCGGCCGAGATGTGCTCGAACAAGATCCTCTGGTGTCGCCATGGCCGAGTCCTCCGCTCCCCGCGCCCCACGCTTCACGATGCGAGTTGTGGAGTCCAGCTTGCCAGTGCCGGAGCCCTCACGTTTCAGCCGGTTCCCCAGGGCCGAACTAGGAGACGCTCAACTCCCGCCGAGTCGGCGCCTCGCCCGACAGGATCGAGCTGGCGCCGAAGGCTGGACTACTCGGAGGCTGAACGACCGAGGCGGGCGCTAACGGCCTCGGCATCGAACGCCTGAAGTGAACGCTCGATCAACAGCTCAACGGCTTGCCGGGGGATCACCCGCCGGCGCCCGAGCTGCAAGCACGGCAAATCGCCACGTGCCGCCATCTCGTAGACCAGGTCGTCAGAGACGCCCAGCGCAGCAGCGGCCTCGCGAACTGAAAGCAGCAGACTGCCTGTGGACGGTGTAGTCATCGCCAAGCCTTCTTCGACGAACGCCGGCGGCCTGCCATGTGAGCAGCCGCCCGTGAAGCGCTCCAGTTCAACGACTCGGATTCGCTTGCCACCGCTGGTGCGCTGGAGGAGGTTGCCAGCCGCCAGCCAGAAGCGGTGAGCGACCACCTCTGTTGTGAGATTTCAGACGGCATGTCGCCGTTCCCTTCTGACCGGGAGCGTCCCGTTCATTCAGTACTACTGGTGCTGTTTCGAGACCGGCGCGACGGCAACCCATCCGCGCCTCGTCGCGTTCTGCTGCCAATCACACCAGTAGTAGAGGCGAAGGGCTTTGAAGACGGTTTCAACCTCCCGGTTGGGGTGCGCGATGGCGTGGATGTCGATGATGGGAGCCGACTCGGTCGCCTACCACTATGCCAATGCCGCCGAGCGGGCCGACGACCACGCCGGCCAGGCCCTGGAGTACTACGCCTCTCGGGGTGAGACGCCCCTGCAGTGGGGCGGCAGCGGCGCAGCCGCCCTCGGCCTGGCGGGACCGGTGACCCGGGACCAGTTCGACGCCCTCTATGGCCCCGGCGGGGCCAAGGACCCCACCACCGGCCAGCGCCTGGTGTCGACCAAGCGGCCCGGGATGGAGCTGGTGATCGCCGCACACAAGTCGGTGGCCGAACTGGGTGTCATCGGCCGGGCCGAGGACATGCACGGCATCATGGACGCCGAGCGCGACGCCACCCTGGCCTACCTCGACCGCCTCACCTGCGACGTCGGCGGGCGGCGAGGCCGGGCGGGGACGCCCACGCCAACGAGCGGACTGATCTACGCGGTGACCCGCCACGCCACCTCGCGGGCCGGCGACCCCAACCCCCATGACCACGTGCTCATGGCCAACGTGGTTCAGATGCGCGACGAGCACGGCGGCTGGAAGGCGGCCACCACCGCCCTGTGGCGCGAGCACCTCCAGGCCGCCACCATGGTCGGGCGCATGGCCGGCGCCTATGAGGCCCAGCGCCTGGGCTACGGCATCGTGGCCGACGACGGCCCCACGGGGAAACTCCGCCACTGGGCCATCGCCGGCGTGCCGGAGGAAGTGATCGCGGTCCACTCCAAGAGAGCCGCGGAGATCACCGCCGAAATGGACCGCCTCGGCTACCACTCCTATGTGGCCAAGGGCATCATCGCCCGAGACACCCGGGCCCAGAAGCGCCACGAACCGGTGGGCAAGCTCATGCCCCGCTGGCAAGCCGAGCTGGAGTCGGTGGGCTGGCCGGTGGCCGAGCTGGCGCGGGCCGTCGACGCCCAGCGCCGGCGCCGGCCGCTCCGCCAACGCCTCGACCGCCGGGAGGAGCAGAAGCTCATCGCCGAGGTGCTGGCCCCCGACGGCCCGCTGGCCGAGCGCAAGGTCTTCGCCCGACGGGACGCCATCGTGGGTCTTGCTCCTCACCTCTACGGCGTGGATCCGGCCGCGCTGGAGGAGATGGCTGATCGGGTGCTGGCCAACCCGGAGTCCGTGCCCCTGGTGGCGGTCCCCGCGGCCTCCGAACGCCCCTACGCCACCGCGACGACCATCGCCCGGGAACAGGCCATCGCCGCCGCCGTCGACATCGAGGTGGCCCGCCGGGATGCCCCGGCGGTCCCCGCCGCCGTGGCCCGCCTGGCCGTGGCCGCCCGAGAGCAGGAGCTGGGCAAGCCCGTCACCGCCGGCCAGCGAGAGGCGGTGCTGGCCACGGCAACCTCGGGCCGCGGTGTCGAGCTGATCGTCGGCCTGGCCGGCTCGGGCAAGACCACGGCTCTCGCTGCGGTGCGCGAGGCGTTCGAGGCCGAGGGCTACCGGGTCATCGGCACCTCGACCTCCGGCCAGGCTGCACGCACCCTGGGGCGTGCCGCCGGCATCGAGCCGAGCCGGACGCTGGCATCGCTCACCTGGCGACTGGAGCACGGCCAGTTGTCGCTCGACGGCGGCACGGTCGTCGTCTTGGACGAGGCTGCGATGACGGATGACAGGAGCATGCTGCAGCTGCTGCACCATGCTGCACGCGCGCACGCCAAGGTCGTCATGGTGGGCGATCACCGCCAGCTGGGCGCCGTCGACCCTGGTGGCGCCTTCGAAGCGCTCGTCGTCCGCTTCGGGGGAGCCGTGCACGTCCTGGCAGAGAACGTGCGCCAGCGCGACGCCGGCGAACGCGCCGCACTGGCGCAGCTGCGCGACGGCGACGTTGCCAAAGCTGTTACCTGGTACGCGCGTCACAGCCGCATCGTCGTGGCGCAGGACCGTGCTGCAGCGATCGACAAGCTTGTCGAGGACTGGGCCGGCGATGCAGCCAAGGACCCCACGGTGGCCATGTACGCCTATAGGAGAGCCAACGTGGCCGAGCTCAATCGGCGAGGCCGGGAGGTGTGGCGCTCGCTCGGCCGACTCGGCAACGTGGAGCTGGTCGCCGCCGGCGGCGCCTGCTACGCCGAGGGCGACCGGGTGGTGACCCTGGCCCCCGGCGCCGGCGGCCGGGTCGTGACGTCCCAGACCGGGACGGTGGTCGGGGCGAAGGTCGATGCGGACTCCCTGCTGATCCGCATGGACGACGACAACGAGATCGTCCGCCTGGAGGGATCAGAGATCGCCGCCGACCGCCTGGCCCACGCCTATGCCGTGACCGTCCACCGCAGCCAGGGCTCGACGGTAAATCGGGCCCATGCCCTGGAGGACGGCGGAGGGCGGGAGCTGGCCTACGTGAAGATGAGCCGGGCCAGGGAGCACACCAGCGTCTACGTGGTGGCCGACTCACTTGAGCAGGCAACCGAGGACCTCCGCCGGGAATGGGGCACCGACGGCCGGCTAAGCTGGGTCATCGACACCGGCACGCCGATGACCGACCCTGTGGCGATCGAGGCGAGCCGTTTCGTCAACCGGCCGATGCGTGACGCACTCCGCCACGGCCGCCTCGTCGCCGAGCGCGACGCCATCCTCGCCGTCATCCCGCACGATCCCTCGGCCGAGATTCGGGCTGCCGAGCTCCAGCGCAGCCGCCTGGAGAAGGACCGCAAGGACCTGGCGACGGGCGCCGGTCGCTACCGCGACCATCCTGTGGCCCACGCGCTTCTAGAGCGCAGCGTCGCCGAGAGCAACGTCGCCCGCCTGGAACGCAACCTGGGCGGATCCGTGCGTTCCCGAAAGGACAAGCGTGCCTGGCGTGCCGAGCTGGACGGGTGGCGCTCGAAGCTGACCGCTGCCGCACGGGACATCGACAACCTCGCCGCTCCCGAACTCGCCCGCCTCGACAAGGAGGAGCAGCATCTCCGGACGCACCTCGACGGCTTATGGCGCCAGCACGAGAGCTACCAGTCGTGGGCTTCTCGCCACTCCGAGGCGGAGCGCCGCCTCAACAACCTCACAATTGAGATCGATTCCCTCGGCCACGCCCTGGACAGGAAGCCCCCCGGTCCGGAGCTGCCGCCGAGTCTTCGGCCTGACCGGTGGGCTCAGATGACGCGCGGACAAGACCGGAACCTTGGACTTGACCTCGGCAGGTAGTGGACCTGGTCGAGTCCTGACTCGGGGATACCCCCCGCTTCTGAAGGCCCATGCACGGCCTTTCCGGACGCCGTCCCGGGCATTATCGGGCGGGCAAGGGTGCTCGACTACGCCGGATATCGGGCGCCTGGCCGCCTGTGTGCCCCGAGGCATCATCTGATAGGACTTCGGCCAGCTGTCATGCCCCCGTGCGGAGCGCAACAAGCACGCGACGTGCGACGGTCGCCGCATTGCCCTTCTCTGCAGATCCCCTGATCGCTGCTGTGCCAGCCCGCTCGCCGAGCCTGCCGGCAGCGCCTGCGGCGCCGGGAAAGCTGTTTGGCACGAATCTCGCCGACATCGAAAAAGCGAACCGAGCGATTCTCGGCACAACCTTCTGCAGGGCTGTTGATCGTCGGAACTGCACTTCCAGTCTCTTCAGTACTGGGCCGACCTGGTCATCGATCGCCTCGGCGAATCGGTATGCAACGTCGTACGGATCGGCACTCGATTCATCCTCCAGCGACGCCAATGCTCCCGCTATAGCCTCTCGAAAAAGGCTAAACACTTCTTCGCTTCTCCGGAGTGCGATCAGCTCCGACCATTCCACAGGTACGCTCGGAAGTCCTGCCCGTTCCAAGATGGATGAAGGCCGACCGGCCATATCTCGACGTTCGGGACTGAACGACAGTAGGCGTTGGTTGGGCACGTTGGTGGCGACCGGTATGACGGAATGTACAAATGTAAAGTCATCAAAAGCGACCGCATCGAGGATTGATTGGCGGTAGTCGGACGGATTTACTGCCCCGCGAAGAACTGCCTCGGCCGCCCCCCAAACGACTTGCGCCTCGTCAATCTCGCCGTAGAAGTCGTCAACAGCCCAGCGTGCGAGTCGGCTAACGCCCCAGACGTAGTCGGTCGTGTCAATGTCTGTGGCGAGCAACTCTTCCAAGAAGACGCGTTCCCGATCGTCTGTCGATATGGATAGCACTCCCTTAATGAGATCAGGCACGCGTGCCGCTAGCGCGTACTGGACGGACAAATTGTCCGAGACGGCCACGCCTTCATTCCATCGGAGTCCGGGCGGGTTGCTGAGACGTATCACCCCGAGCCTAATCAGAGCCTCGAGCGGCAGAAGCCCATTTAGAATCCTAGCGAGCCGTTGATTCGGAGCAATATCGTTCGAGTTGGTTGGCTGGAGGGCTGGCAAGACGGGCGAGTCCCACTGCTGCAAGGACAGCGCCCACAGCACAACAGGATCCGCTACGACGAGACTGTCGACATAAAGGGCGAGACGCTTGAGAGTTGACGACTGCGCAAGAGGGCGATCAATGGAAGAAGGAAGACAAAGATGGTCGACGGCCATCGGCGGAATGTCGCCCTCGGCGCCACGCGCAGCGATTGATGGCTGCGGCAGAGGGTACGTGCTGAGGGTGCCTCCGATGTCGCGAAATCGCTCAGCGAGCTCATGCAACTGGTCATCGGGAGTATTCGCAACCGATGTCACGAGGTCCCCATTGAGGGGCTCTCCGTAGAAGTCTTCGACGATCTCGATACCGTTCACGCGTGCGACACTCTACGTTCCAATAATGAGGCCGTCACCATGTCAACCCCTGGGCCGATCACTAGGGTAGGTAGAACGCTGTGCACGAGCACGCCTGGCGCTCTCGCGACCCCACCTGTATCAGCAGCCCGAGGCCGGCGCCGAGGGATGCGACAGCGGACGGTGTCTATCCCGGCACATTTCAGAGGAGGGTCTGTCGGTCAGGTATGGCGTTGCCCAGCGCTTCGTCCGCCGGAGTACTCAGTAATCGGTCAGGTGTGCCAAACGTGTCCCGGGTGGTCCCCGGTCAAGTGAGGAGGGCTGCGGCTCGGCCGGTCCACGCCTCGAGACGGCCTGCAGAGGATCGGCTGCCCCACCGGCACGGCACGGGCGCGGGCCCCGGGGTCGTCAAATGGGGCAGAGGTTGTGGCTGTGCGTGACACTTCGCGTGAATCCGGGCCTGTAGGCCGGGTGGCCGCCAAGGTCGTTCCAGACCGGGTTGATCGAGAAACGCCAGCGGCGGGTAACCGGCCCGGTACGTCTCGCTGGGTCCCGAGAGCACCCAGTGCTGGACCGAGCGGATGGAGCAAGTGCGCCTTGGCGTACCGTGGGCTGCTGCTCCTGGGTCTCACCCCTCTGCGACGCCGGCGGAGCAACGGCGACGAGAGGTCCATCGTCTTGTCACACCCCCGGCATACCGTGTGAGCCAACGCAATCAAGGACTTCACGTGCCCGTTTCGCCGCTCGAGAACGCAACCGAGGCTCTGGGGTACGGGTCTGCCCCTGGATTTGTAGACTCGTCGGTCGCTGAGCGGGGTGCTCGTGATTACGTCTGGCGGGACCTACGTGATAAATGTGAAGTCGACGCGGCGTACTTCAGCGGTGCTGTGCCCCTTGTCGCCTTCGTCCAGGCGGATACGTCACAGGATGTGGGAGAGGCGCATCGACGGCTCTGGAACTTTTGCCGCGTTCCGGTACTGATCGCCGCTACAGACCAGAGCGTCTTCGCACTGAGCTGCTTCGAACGGCCATCGGCGGATGGATCTGTTGGCCCTTTGCTAGCGAGTGCCCGCCGCGGGCAGCCGCTCTCGAAGGTGCTTGGGGAGTTCTCGCGGTTCAGCGTTGAAGCCGGTCGACTCGCCACACTCCATCCCGGTCGGTTCGACCGTCGAAACCGAGTAGATCGTTCTCTTCTGGACAACCTGCGTTTCCTCCGCCGGCGCCTCCTGAGCACCGCAGTCTCGCCCTCAATTGCCGAGACCTTAATCGGACGTTCCATCTTCATTCGCTATCTCGAGGATCGAATGATCCTTTCGCCGGAACACCTTCAGCAGTTGGGAGGACGACCGAGTTATGTGGAGACTCTCCGAGAGGGCTCGCAGTCCGTCGTGGCACTGTTCGAAGCGCTGGCTGAGCATTTCAACGGTGACATCTTTCGTTCGAGTACTGATTTCGCGGTATCTAACGAGGCACTCGACGCCTTGGCCGATTTCCTAAGTGGGGCACGGCCTTCCGGCCAGCAAGCGTTGTGGCCCTATGACTTTCGGGTGATCCCTTCAGAACTCATCAGCTCAATCTATGAGCAACTCTTGGAGGAATCGCAAAAGAAGACTGCAGCATATTATACGCCTCGGCACGTCGTTGACCTAATCCTAGATGAAGTCCTGCCGTGGGACGGAATAAGTACAAATGTTTCGATACTCGACCCATCTTGTGGATCGGGAATATTTTTGTCGGAAGCGTTCAGGAGACTCGTTTACAGACACATCGACATGCAAGGGAACCAGGGCACGTTCGACGTTCTCAGTTCGCTGCTCACGTCGTCGATCCATGGCGTCGATTTGAGTGCTCCTGCGATCGGAGTGACGGCGTTCGGGCTATATTTGGCCCTCCTAGAACGGGTCGATCCACCAAGTGCATGGCGGGATGCCCGTCTGCCCACCCTTGTCGGACGGAATCTAATCGTCGCTGACTACTTCGACGAACACCGTCTTTCACACCGACGTTTCGACACTGTGGTTGGCAATCCGCCCTGGAAAAGCGCGCTCACGGCAGGGGCCCGTCGGTATGTCCGAGAGCGGAGCGTGGAAGTTGCCGACCAGCAGATTGCCCTTGCCTTTCTTTGGCGTGCCCACGATCAACTAATCGATCACGGTGTGCTCGGAATGGTGGTTCCTGCGAAGGCCTTGCTGCATAACCGTTCCCCGGCCGCGGCTCGGGCGAGGCGCGCCCTGTTCTCGAAACTCGAGGTCGAGACCGTTATCGACCTCTCGCCTGTTCGGCGTGAAACCTTCGGCTCCGCTTCCAATCCCGGTGCCGTCGTCATACTTAACGCCTCGGCGGCACAGCGAAATGAGGCGATCGTCTACTTGTCGCCTCGACGGACACCCCTGGCGCGGGAAATCGATGGGATTGCCGTTTCGCAGCGAGACGTCTACCGCATACCCCGAGCGCTCGCGGCGACCGACCCTGGCATATGGAAGGCGTACCTCTGGGGATCGGAGGCCGACGCAGAGCTGATTACCCGGCTCCGAGAGCGTTTCCGAGCGCTCGGGGATGTCGGCGACGACAACGGCTGGGTAATCGGACAGGGCTTCCAAGTTGAGGGCGGCGGCGCTCACGACGCAACTCATCTGTTGGGAATGAAGTATCTCAGCCCAGAGGGTGTCCATGCGCTGAAGGTTGATCTCCCGACTGCCGTCGTTACGGACGCTGCAATGCATAGGACCCGAGATCCTCGACTCTTCGTCGCGCCTCACATTGTTCTGCGGAATGGGTTTAGCGACTGGCCGACCGCCGCGTTCGCCGAGTTCGATGCCGCCTTTGCGGATGGGCTATTCGGGATTGCTGGGCCTCCGCGTCATGGGCTTGAGCTCAAGGCAGTCGCTGCGATTCTAAATTCTGCGGTGGCGAGGTACTGGTTATTTCTCACCAGTAGTTCTTGGGGAGTTGAACGCGAAAAGGTGGAGTTGAGCGAGTACAAGACACTTCCTCTCCCTTCGCTCGTTGGTGATACGGCCATTGCGTTTGCCAGAATCACTGAACGTGCTACGGCTGCCAGCGAGCCGATACAAGCGTGGCAGGCAGATCTCGACGCCCTCTCTTACAAGGCCTACGGCCTCAACCGTGACGAGCGTGAGTTGGTCCTAGAGAGGCTTAGTCTTGGAGTTGGCGAGTTTCGGCTCGGCCCCGATTCCCCGTCGTTCGCACCGGTTGGAAAGGGTGCTCTCCAGACCTATTCCCGCGCGCTCCAGCGTCGCCTTCGATCCGCGAGCTCTCTTCCGTGGACGGTAACAACGCGCGCCCGAGACCTGTTTGTCGTAGGAACATGCCGCTCAGGCATTGAAACGGACGGCGAAATAACCGATGCCGTCGGCGACTTAGTCGAGGCCGTCGTACCCGTGGACGCTTGGCGATCGCCGGCAGCGGTTATCCAACCCGCAGCGATCGTCGTGCAGGGCGGCCTCGTGCACGTCGTCAAGGTGAATCAACGTCGGAACTGGACACGAAGCGTGGCTCGCTCGGACGCAGCAGACGTGTTGGGCGCGGTGCTGCTATCGCCCGTGGACCACGGCGATTGAGTGGGCATATTCCGCGCCGTATCTGGCCGCGCCCGGGGTTTCGTCGCTGCGTCCCTGCAGAACCGCGTCGCGGCCGATCTCGACGTACAGGTCCGGGACCTGCTGGACGCAGCAGTGGTGCTGTGGGCTCAGGCAAGTTGGCACAGCTATAACGCAGGCGAGGACAACTGTACGGTTCAGCTGTACCGATGGTGCACCGAAGTCATACGCCGTGATGCTCGGTTCTCGCTCCTGACGTTGCAGTTCCAATGGGTAAAGCTCACGCCCGAAATGCTTGAGGGGCTTGCCGACGTGGCGACTGCTAAGCGGCCTGACCTTCGCATCCAGGTTGGCGGGGCAGGCCGGGCGCTCGAGTGCAAGCGGCTGAGCGTGGCCGGCCAGTGGACCCGCGATTACGTCCGGGACGGTCTTGCTCGGTTCGTCGTGGGGAACTACGGCCAAGATGAGGACGTCGGGTTCATGATCGGCTTTTGCCAAAACGGTGACCTGGACGTCATCGTGGACAAGATCAACGACGAGGTTCGTCTGGACACGAGGCTCGACGCGACGCAGGTCCTTGAGACGGTCACCGTTGGTCGGGACTCCTCGTGGAGTCGTTCCTGCCACCCCCGTCCGGCTGGTCGCGCCATCTGTGTTGAGCACCTTCTAGTACGCCAGCAGCTGTAGTTGCGGGCCTGGCGTAGATTCAGGGCCACCCGAACGCGACGCGGCCCATCGTTTGGAAGGGCGGTGCGCACGCCGGTGGCGCGGCGTCGAACGCCGCGACGGGGTCCCGCACCACTGCAGCGCCCGAACGCTCGCCGCGCGGCTCCCTGGAAAGGGACGAACCGGCGCACCCCCGACCGGCCGCTCCCGCCGGTTCACGGGCGAGCAGGTGCAGGCCTCGCATAACCCGCCGGCAGCCTGTAACGGCACCTGGGCTCCGCGTCCGAGTCCCCGTGAGAGGTGATGGATCACCCTACGATCGTCGCAAGGAGGAGTGAAGAGGAGAGGCGACCAGACAATGGCTGACGACGTCGGAAGCGATGAAGCGGGCACGGGGGCCGAGCCCGTGCTCGATCCGCCCGCCCGCGAGCGGGTCTCCCGAGCCGTCACCGCACTGATCAGCGCTCGCGAGCAGGGCATCCGCTATGCGGAAACGAGGCTCAACTCGCTCGCCCTCGTCTCTGGCGGATTTATCGCTGCCGGTATTGCCCTCCTGTCCCTCGGGCTCAATAACCCGGGTGACATCGTCCGCCCCGCCCTTCTCGGCGCCGCCATGACCCTCTTCGGCCTCGCGGGCGCGCTCCTGCTCGCCTACGCGCGATCGACGAATCCTCGGTACCCGTTTATTGATCGGAACGCTGCAGTAAAGCAAGCGAGGTGGAAGTGGTTCTACTGGGACGCGCTTCCGAGTGCGAAGAAGTTCGCGACCTTCGGGCTCTTTGGGAAGCTAGGACAGAAGGAGCGCGAGGCAGAGGTCCAAGCGGTTGACGAGCAGTGGCCGCAGTTCCGCGAGACGATGCTCCACCGCCTCCGGGACGAGGATCAGAACTTAGAGGAAGACCTCCGTCAGCTTTACACGCTCCACATCAACGAGCGATACAAGAACGCGTACCTCTCGAACGTGAGAACAATCCTCCAGAAGGGGCTGGCGGTTCTTCTTGCGGTGACCGTACTCGTTGGGGCGGTGGCGTTCGGTGTTGGCGCTCTGACGGATAAAGGAATCCAAGGCTCCGCAACGGGGCGCCTACCCGGCGGCGTGCGGTACGAGCAACACTGGCGAGAAACGTCCGTGAGGGAAGGGGAAGTTACCCTGTCACTAGTGATCTCCATCATCAACACGACCTCCGACGTTCAGCGTTTTTTTGGCCTGATAGCGCGCGACCGCGCTGGTTACGAACTCCCGATCGTGACTAGCCCAATTGCGTTGATCGTTGACCCTCATGCATCTGCTGAAACGACGCTCCGCGTGAATGTACCTCACAGCTACGCGGCGAAGATTGCAGTCTTCGACCCGAAATGACTCGGCGGCCGTATGACACAGACCGCTACCTCGCTCCGACAACGCAGTTCTACTTCTGCGCCCTGCCGCTGCGGCTCGACACCTACGCTTCGTGCAGTTTCGGCTGCTCTTATTGCTTCGCCGCCGCACGAGGCGGCGCGAGACCGTCAATGCGCGGGCAATTCCCGCCTGAATCGCTTCGTCGGCGCCTAGCCCGTATCGAACGTTCCGGCTCCGTCGCGTCGGTTGTCGATGAATTCATGCTTCACCGACAGCCCATTCACTTGGGAGGGATGTCGGATCCGTTTCCCCCACAGGAGCGGACGGAGGGCGTATCCCTCGCCGTGCTTCGTATCTTGGCGCAGCATGGGTACCCGACTGTTGTGAGCACGAAGGGCACTCTCTTCTCGCATCCCGAATACCTCGATGTATTGGTATCTGGAAACTTCTTGGTCCAGGTTTCGTTCTCTACGCTCGATGACTCGTTTGCCGGACGAATCGAGCGTGGAACGCCGAGCCCGCGTCAGCGACTTGACGCGCTGGCGACCGCCGCCGCAAGTGGAGTACGGGTATCTATGCGCCACCAGCCAGTCCTTCCAGGACGCGAGCGAGATATCGTCGCCGGGGTCGTGGCCGCGGCAAACGCGGGTTGCAGGCACTATGGCGTCGAGTTCCTCAAAGTCGCTGTCGAGAGGTCGAGCCAGCGGCGACTCGGGACCGAGGCGGATCTTGTGCTTGGTGCGGCAGGCGTGCGCCGGGAGGGGCGCGAATGGGTGCTCCCACTTGAGCGGCGCCTTCCGTGGGTTCTGGAGGCACGAAGCACCGCGCACGCCGTTGGTCTGACGTTTGGCGCTGCGGACAACGACCTTCTCCCGCTCAGCGACGGCAATGCGTGTTGCAGCGGAGCGGATCTGTGTCTTCCCGAGCCCGGATCGCCGTACCGTCACAACTACCTCGAGGCGGTACGACGAGCAGCTGGTGGGATCGTCCGACGCGAGAGCGTCCATAGTGAGTGGGTGCCCAAGCGCACGCTTGCTCGCTTCGTCAACTCACGCTCGCGCCTTGGGACAAACCGCGGAGCAAGCATGGTGGACTACATCGATCGTAACTGGAACGGCCGTGCCAACGGCCCGTCCCCGGGAATGTTCGCCGGTGTGCGCGCGACCGACGAGATGGACAACCGCGGGTTCCGGCTCTACGAGTTGGACGCGTGGCTACTGGCGGTGCTCCACGAGCGTGGCACCGCGTCTCAAGTTGAAGCGGGGGCGGTGCATTCAGGCGCTGTCGCTGATTCAACGGTGCCCCGGACGCAACGCTGAAGGGCACGTTAGATGTGCAGATATGTTTCGCTCGGGTCGGCCCGGGCGGCGCCCAGAAGTGCCAGGGCCCGCGCTCCATTGAGGGGTCTACGCGACCAAGCGGGGAGAGCGGCCTCTGATTCTCGTCGCCGGAGGAGTCTGCCACTTCACGCCACAGTGGAGCAGGAGCCTCAGCCTGTAGTTGTCGAGATTGCGGAACCCATGGGCGACCCGGAGCACCTTCTTGATGAGGTGATTGACGGCTTCGGTGGGCCCGTTCGATGCGCCGGCGCGGTGGTGGGCCAGGATCTCCGTGCGCCACCGGGACATGGTCTTGGCCAGGCGGTGCAGCTCGGGGACCGAGGAGGACTTGGCCTCCCGGACGAAGGCGTCGAAGCGCCGGGCGGCCTCGACCATGGTGTCGGCGGCATAGCTGTGACGAAGTGCTTCCTTGGCCAGCCAGGCGTCGAGGACCTCATCGAGGGGATCGCCGGCGGCCAGGCCGGCCTCGAGCCGGGAGCGGGCGTGGTCGCTGAGGCGCTCATTGGCCCGCAGCAGCAGCCGGCGGATGCCGTAGAGCGGGTCGCCCTTGCGACCCCGGTGGCCCAGGGTGTCGTTCTGGACCCGTCGGCGCACGTCGTCGATGGCCATGTTGGCCAGGCGTATGGCGTGAAACGGATCGACGACCAGGGTGGCATGGGCCAGGCGCTCGGCCACGCCGTTGGCGTAGCCCCGGTGAGGGTCGATGGCCACGGGGTGCACGCCGGCCAGCCACGACTCAGACCGGCCGGCCAGCCATGTCTCACCACCTTGGCGCTGCGACCGGCCACGATGTCGAGCAGCCGGCCCGGCGATGATGTCCACGAACCCGGTGACGAAGACGGTGTG